>Ga0209717_1003780_pt1 | contig 12904 bp, 14 predicted proteins | sample AD_UKC048_MetaG_FD_184418 | JGI IMG/M metagenome (GOLD analysis project Ga0209717, IMG submission 184418) | Active sludge microbial communities of municipal wastewater-treating anaerobic digesters from USA - AD_UKC048_MetaG (SPAdes) (version 2) | ecosystem: Engineered > Bioreactor > Anaerobic >... | reverse complement strand
CCCGCACCATCTCCTACCATAAATAGATTTTTGATTTGTGTTTCAAGATGCTTGCTTGTTTTTATCTTTGTTGATCTAAACTTTACTTCAGGAGCATAAAGAAAAGTAGAGTCTCCATTTAAACCAGGAAGAATCTTATCAAGCATCTCTATTCCTTCAATTAAGTTTTTTGTTATTCTGTAAGGCAAGGCCAATCCAATATCTCCGGGTATTGCTTCTTTTAAAGAAGGAGAGATATGAGCATGTTGTAATCTTGTGTATGTGCTTCTTCTGCCAGCCTGTAAATCTTTAAATCTCTGAACAATTGGTTTCCCGCCCCCAACTAATGTTGCACCTTGTGCTACAAAGTTTGCATAAAGTCTTGTGTTTTCAAGTGGTTCTGTTAATTTAACTTCTGTGACTAAAGCAAAGTTTGAGTTTTTACCATCTAACCCGTGGTTGCTATAACCATTAACACAAACAAAATCATCATATTCTTCTGTGGCTACAAACCCGTGAGGGCAAGGACAGAAGGTTCTTACAACATCGTCATATGTTTTAGAATACATTAAGTATACGGTTTCGTACATTAACTCTGCATGTTTTTCAATTAATGCAGCAGGAAATTCAACTCTTACTCCTACTTCAATCTTATCATAGAGTTTCTCAAGATTGTATTTTTGTGAAAGCTTTTCAACCCAAGAAGAATTATATCTCCCTGGTGCACAAATCACATATTTTGCCTTAAGTTCTGTGCCATCAATCAATTTAACTCCAAAAATCACGTTATCTTGGACAATCAAATCCACAACTTCTGTGTTTGGCAATAAATCTATATTATTTTTCTTAAGATGATCTTCTATCTTTTGAATAACTGCAGGAAGCTTATCCGTTCCAACGTGTATTGTTTTCCTTATAAAAAGTTTAATATTGTTCTTTTGAGCAATATCCACAACCTCTTGTGTTTTCTTTAAATCTTTTGGATAATATTCTTGAGGCACTCCAAAATCTATAAATAGTTTTTCAACATAATCTAGATACTCTTGATATTCTAATATAGAATAGAGATGAAACATTTTTTCATGGCTTAGAACAGGAGTAAAATGAAGCTTACCATCAGAAAAAGTTCCTGCACCACCAAAACCAGTCATTACTTCTGTTTTTTGTCTGTTTTCTACTAACTGCCCCTTATCAATCAATAATATTTTAAGAATTTTAGTAGAATCAGATTTTGTTAATTCGTATGCAGAAAAAATTCCGGCAGGCCCTGCGCCAATAATAATAATATCGTAATTGTTAGTCATTAAATAATCACATAAATAATTATAAACCCAAAGCAATTTAAATATTATTGTATACTAAATTCTTAGTTGTGTGATGAAAATGACTGAATTAAAAATAAAATACATATTTTTAGGAAATAAACCAATTAAAGAACCACAATTAATAAATAATATTCTCTGTATATATTCAAATTCAGGAAATCAATTTTCTTTTGCTAAGAAAAATGCCCGTCTTTTTGAATATCTTTTAAATAGTAATAACCAAAAAAATACTATCGCGTTATTACATAACAACCAGTTCTATGACTTTGTTTCCAAAATGTCAAATATTAATAATTATACAAAAATTTTAGAAAATAACAAACTAAGCAGATTTAATTATTCAAAAGATTTAATTAGATATTTCCAGAGAGGAGATGTTTTTGCTGCAGAAAATTTAATCAAAAAGGAAATTAAAATAAATTATCTTAATTTACTTAAAGAAAAATATCCACAATTGATAACCCAAGAAAAAGAAAATAAAAAAAACACATCCAAAAAAGAAACGAAAGTAAAACAAAAGCCACTAATTAGAAAGATATCTATATCAAAATAATCTTTATTGTATAATATCGTCTATATCAGAAATAATAAATCCACTTGCTTTAGGATGACCATTGCCATCAAATTTTCTTGCTATCTCTGAACAATCAATTGTTCTGGATCTTAGACTTACTTTATCAAAATTGCGTTTATCCCCTGATTTTGCATAGATCTTATACCAAACAACGACTAACTCAATATCTTGATATTCTTTATTATTAAATATATAATCAGAAATAAAGCCAGGCTTAAACTGCGAATTTAAAACAAACGCATTATGCCCTTCAAATATTGTTTTTTTGCCAGTAATTATATCGTCTTTTACTTTTGTTTTAATATAAATGTCAATTAATTTTCCATGTTTAATTATATCTGTAAATTGAGAATTGAAGTATTCATCATTAAAATATTTTAAGAAAAGATTTATAATCTCAAATTCTTTTTCTGGTTTGTCTTTATCATATATTTGCATATATAAAAAATCAATATATTGTAATATCTCATTAGATTTAGGCAATTGCCATTTCCAGATGTCCATATCTTCAATATATCTTGAAAAAAGACAAGGATTTTTATTAAAATATCTCCAAACAATAGTTGAAGTCGCCACCTGATCATCTCTAAGTCCTGCAATATCTAATTTTGCAAGTTCTTCGATTGTGCTTTTGTGGTGATCAAACCAAATAAAATCTTCTTTGTATTTTTCTAAAAGCTGAACCATTACATTGTCTTTAAAACAAAAATCTAAAACCACGACTCTATTAAATCTTTTCCAATCAAAACCATTATTTGAAAAAAATTCAAATATGTTCTTCATACCATAATGTACTTCATAAAAGAAATAATCCTTTCTAAGATCTTCATAGCTTGGAATATTGTTATTGTGATTTAACAAATATTCATTATATGCAAAACCTAAAGCAGAAGTTAACCCATCAATATCGTTGTGATAAAAAATTAGTGTTTTCATAAATCTATTTCACTTTACTTTATATCTCTAAAATTTATAAATATCTAAAGGCAAAAAAGATTTAAAATAGGTTGGTTATTTGTATTTTTGTTTTACATTTATATATAATACAAAAATTAAAAATATTATTAAAATAACTATTGCTAAAACAAAATAACCAGAATTAAATAACGGTTTTTGAATAACATTAATTGGTTCTTCTATTATTTTTTGTTTAGGTGTCGTTGTATCTGCTATTTGTGTTTCTAAATACTCTCCAGAAATAATAACTGGGTTATCTACAGAAGATGTCGTCACCATATCTGCAGAATTTAATTGTGTTGAATTTCTAGATACCACTGAACCCATTCCAGAAAATAGCCCTAAAAACACAAAAATACCAAGGCCAACAAACAGACTTACTATTAAAGCTAAAAATAATTTTGTCTCGTTTGGTCTTAATAGCTTTCTTCCTTTAAAAGTTAAAGAATAGTATTTCCATTTTCTAAAAGATTCTTCTTTTTTAACTAACCCAGCATTTGCTAAAACCTCTAAATGCTCTTTAATGGTTGGACCACTAAGTTTTAAGGATTTTGAAAGATCAGAAAGAGTTTGTTTTTTTCTATCTAGTTGTTTAATTATATCTAAACGAGTGTCTGATGCTATGGCTTTTAAAGTCTCTTTATCAATTGTAATCTTATCTTCTATTGGTATCATATAAAATATCTTAGAAACTTTGTGTTTTTAAATATTGGTTTTTTCTAAGGAAAATTACTAATAATAATATTTAAAATCTATTATGTAATATTATATATAGACCTTCATATGACTTTAAACTTTATTCAGACACCAAAACAGCAAAAAACAGACTTTAGATATTCTGTACTGGATGGAATTTTTTGGGCAATAATGTATTACCTTACTTCTGTTTTTTTAACGCCTTATCTTTTAGAACTTGGCGCAAATAGTTTTGAGGTTGGATTACTATCTTATGCACCACTACTACTTGCGGCAATTGTTTGCTTCTTTTCTTATGATATCTTAAAATTATTTAACTCTAAGAAGCAGATGATTGTTTTTTTTGTAATGATGCATGCTGCCCTATGGATACCGGTGGGATTTTCGCATCTCTTTTTTGAAGGAAAAATGCAAGTTTGGTTTGTTTTAATTATTGCATTTTTAATAACAATTATTAGCCAGTTTATCGGGCCAGTATATACTGATTGGATTGGTAAATTATTTGATTTAAATAAAATTGGAAACTATAGTGCACGAAAAAGTGTAATTTTACAATTAATATCAATCATACCTTTAATACTTGCTGGATATTTATTACAAGCAATAAGTAATAGAAATAGTTTACTTGGATTTACAATAATTTTTATATTTTCAGGATTTTGTAGATTTGTTTCAGGATTATATATTAACACAATGAGTAGAACAGAAGACAAAGAAGAAATACTAAAAGAAACTGTGCACACAAAAAAACCAATGTTTTCTGTATTTAAAGAAGAGATGATAAAAGATAAGACTTATCTCTACTTTATGATTGTAATTCTTATTTACTATTTTAGCCTTTACATTACGGTGCCTTACAATAAATTTTATTTGCTTGAAATCATAAAGCTAAGCTATACAAAATACCTAACTTTAGAAATTACTGCAATAATTGGTGTAATATTAAGTCTTTTTTACTGGGGGAAAGCTTGTGACAAATTTGGTGCAACAAAAGTACTTAAGGCTACAATGATTTTCTTACCACTCTATCCTTTAGCATTAATTTTAGTCCCAAATAATCTTGCGATTTTAGGCTTTTTAATTTTTATTGATGCTTTTATTACAGCGGGTCTTGGTCTGTCCATTACAACATACATATACCAAAACCTTCAAAAAAACCTAATAACTCATTACACCTTTTTTATGGTGTTTCAAGCAGCAGCATTGACTGTGGGTGCGCTTCTTGGAGCTTTAATAAATAAGATTGCAACTAACTATTATGGCACAGAAACAAAAGGGCTTGTTGTGGTTTTTGCAATCGGCGTTTTCTTTAGAATAATTACTGCAATATTTACAAGCAAAATAAAAGACAAGAGACCGCCACTAAGAAAAGACAAAAATATAGTTATAGAAATAATTACATTTAGACCAATACGTTATGGCATAGTTGCATTAACTAAAAGATTTGAAGTAAATCAGAGGAGAATCACACGAAAAGTTGGACAAACAACCGTTCATCTTCATAAAGACCTTAACAAAACTGCAAAACGCATAATTAAAAATACAAAAAAAGCAATAACTGAAACAAAAAAAATATTAGAGAAATGAAATAAATCAAATCTCAAAAACAATTGGCTTTTTTATATCTCCACCAATCTTGTTAAGCAAGAGAATATCTCTTTTCTTTTTCTTTGCCATAGTTAATGCCAAATCTTGATAGGTTCTACCAATGTGCGTTATTTTGTTTTTGCCATAGTATGCTTCTAAGGTCATTGGTCTTGTTGGAGTTATTAGGCCGTTTCTTCTGTTGCCTCTGCCTGTTGCCCCACTATCTCCCATCTCTAGAGAGGTACCTGTCTTTGTCAAGAATTGCGTTTCTTTTGTGTCTCCTATATTTATTTGTAGGTTTTTTATTTTATATTTTTTCTTTAATTTCTCTTCAAGTTGTGCTTTATACTTAAAATATTCTGCTTTAGATTTGAAATTATCAATAAATGCAAGCGCGATGTATATGTTCTTTTCTTTACCATCAAAAGCAAACATTACTTTGTTGTCTGTTCCAATATGCTTGTCTGTTTTATGAAGATAATCTATATAGTTTCCAATATCTTTAATTAATTTCTCGTTTTTACTTTCAGGAAGACCTACAGCAAAACTTGTATCATTTGCTTTTTTACAAGCGAAAATATCATTTAGATCTGGACTGCCGTGATTTAAGAAGTTATAAACCTCGTATTTCATGCCTTTCTCAATTTCAAAAGATAAAATGTCTTTAATTACTTTTTCTAAAATTACATTAATGTTTTTTAACTTAGTATATTGCCCAGCAAAAACAATCTTTACTGGATTTGTAAATTTTCTTTTGTGAATTTCACCAGCACACACCATTGTTTTATCAACATTGTAGTGTTTAGGTTTTCCGTAAACCTTCTTATATTCCTTAAATAATTCTTCAGACAACCTTTCTGAAAGATTATCTGCAATTGTATCAGGGTGGCCTATTCCTTTTCTTTCTATTACTTCAATATTTCTTTTCATATTTTTTTCTCCTTTTTTATATGTACTTATTAGTAACTAATTAGCACACAGCAATTTATAAACATTTTGGAGTTTTAGTTACTATTATAGAACTTAAATAGTTACTATAAAATAAATTGGTGAAAAAATGTCTTCAGAATCAAGAGTTAGCCCTTATTTTTCAAAAGAGCAAATAAAATTAATTGATGGCCTGGTAAACAAAATTGGATGCTCAAGAGCAGACGTTGTTAAACAGCTTGTTCTAATCAAACTTACAGAAATGGGATATTTCAATAAGGAAAAAAAATAAAATAAACTATATAAACATATTCAAACAATATATATAAGTGATTTAGAGATGTTTAAAATAAAAAAAAAATGGTTTCATAAATCAGAACATGAAATAAACAAATTAATTATTTTTTTAGGCGCATTCTTATTAACAATTACTGCAATTGTTATGGCACATGATAAAAATTGGATATCTGTTAATGAAGGAGTTATTACAACTTTAAAAACCGTATCTATTGTGCTATGGACCTACTTTATAGCTACCATATTTATTAGATTAACTCAAGCACAAGTTTTCAAGCTTTTTGATGAAAGCGTTGATGCAGAACAAAAACTCTTGTTAAGTAAATTATATATTTCATTTATTTATGTTTTATCAACTGCTTTTGTTCTTTGGAGAATGGGGGTTACTCCTGAAAATATAACTATATTTTTAGGACTTGTAGCAACAGGTATTGCATTTGCTATTAGAGATTTTATTCTATCTTATTTTGTTTGGTTTATGCTTCTTACAAAAAAACCATTTAGAATGGGCGATTATATTTCAATAGGAGAAGATGAAGGTATAGTTAAACATATAGGAACTTTCTTTGTTTTTATTGACCCAATTAATACAGATCTAAAAGGTACCGTAAAGATACCAAATAAACTATTTTTAGAAAAAAAAGTAATAACTTATGGCGGGGTTAATATTCCAGTAATGGTGAAAGCGCCTGTCACTTCTGTTGAACTTAAGGATGTAGAAGAGAAATTAAAGGAGATAAAGAAAAATTTACTGAAGAAATATCCAAAATATACAATCAATCCAAAACTTATTTCAGACAAGGAATATGTATATCTTTATTATGACTTTACTGTGCCCCAAACACAAAATCTTGCAGAAATTAGACATAAATGCTATGAAGAAACATATAAGTACTTCAAAGGGGCAAGATAAATGACAATTTTCAAATTTGGTTTTATTCTTTTAATATTTTCTATTTTATTTATTTTAAATCCGGTTTATTCAGAATATCTAGGGAATTTAGAATTTGATATTCAAGATGATGGAATCGCAATAATTTCAGGGAATACAGATTATTCTGAATTTAATATCACTCAAACAGACAAATTAACTAGTAAAAACAAAGAAAATTGGTTATTTGAATTAAATACCCCTATTTTTGAAAAATATTATTATTCTATAATATTACCTAAAGATGCACAAATTAATTATATCAACAGCCCAAATTCTGTAAGAATTACATCTACAAATAAAAGAATAAATATTATTTCTACTGGCAGTAATCAAAACATACAAATAAAAATTCAATACAGAATTATACAAAATGATGATTTAAATAGTTATTTTTTAGAAGGCATAATTTCTGGCATAGTTATCGTTTTTTTGATAATTATATTATCGTTTTTTAAATACAAAAAAAAGAAGAAAGAGCTAAAATCTAAAAAAACAAACAATATTTTCTTAGATGAATTAAATGACAGACAAAAAAAAATTATTGATATTTTAAAATCTACAAAAAATGTAACTCAAAACTATCTTTTAAAAGAACTTAAAATTCCTAAATCTAGTCTTTCTAGAAATCTTAAGTCTCTTGAAACGAAAGATATCATAGAGATAAAAAGATACGGTATTACTAACAAAATACTACTTAAACACAAGTAGTTCCGGTTCTGTTCCGGTATTTCCCGGAGAATTTATATTAAGAGTTCCAATATACTATATATAGTTATAATAATAAAAAATGTTAGGAGGAAAAAAAATGAAGAAAATACTAGTTACTTCATTTGTAATATTTGCATTATTAGGATTAATGACAAATATTTACGCAAATAACAGTTGTACAACCGTAGATGTAAATGGCGTTTTAATCGAAGGGTGTCGTTCTTGTATTGATGTTAATGGGAATCCGTGTGTAGATAATAATCAAACAGACACAGATGACAATGAAACAGACACAGATGACAACGAAACAGACACAGATGACAATGAAACAGACATAAATAAAGAAATTGGTAAATTTGGATCAACTCAATTTGCTATGAAAATTAAGTTAATACATTTAATTAATACAATTGATTTAAAAATTGCACAAGCACAATCTGTAGTAGATGCAATTAATGACATGAACGATTCAAATGTCACAATTGATACGGTGCCAATTGCAACAGAAATTACAAATTTACAAGATATAAAAACAAGAATACAAACAACATTAGATGATAAAAATTTAACAAAAGAACAAATATTAGAAGTATTCTTAACAGAAAAAGAAAATGCAAAAACCGCAATCAAAAATATAAGAGAATATATTAGAGAAAACTGCCCAATAGAGATGAGAAACGAATTCAAAATTAAATTTAGAGAACAAAAGAAGGAATTAAAACCAGAATTCCACCAAAGAGTAAAAGAATTGAGAAGTCAACATAATGAATTTGTTAAAGGGGAATTCAGAGAGATACTTGGCCAAACAAAAAAACAATTAAAAATCGGCCCACCAAAAACAAAAAATATCGATTCTGAAGAATTAGAAACTGAATTTCAAGAAAAAATAAGAGAAAAGAAAGAACAAAGAGAAATAAATCAAAAATTAATGCAAAATAGGGTAAAAGTAAGAGGAGGTAATAATTAATGAAAACAAAAACAGTAATTTCTGTACTTGTTATAGTTGTTTTAATAGTTATTGCTTTCTTATTGTTTGCACCAAAGGCTGATTCAAACTCTGGAAACAATCTAACTAATAACGAAGAAATAATTGCTGATCAAGAAGCAGCAAACGAAACATTAGTAGATGACGAAATCCTTAATCCAGAAGTAGATATTGGAGAACTTTACGAATAAGTAAAGTTTCCCCTTTTCTTTTTTTATTTTAATTCAAAAACCATTGGTTTCTTGATATCTCCACCAATCTTGTTTAATAAAAGTAGATGTTTATTTTTTTTCTTTGCCATATCAATTGCAAGATCTTGATAGGTTCTACCAATGTGCGTTATTGGATTTTTACCATAGTATGCTTCTAGAGTCATAATCTTTGTAGGCGTGATTAAACCATTTCTTCTGTTTCCTCTACCTGTTGCACCACTATCTCCCATCTCCAAAGAAGTTCCTGTTTTAGTTATGAATTGTGTGTCTTTTGTGTCTCCAACGTTTATGTGTATTTCTTTTATTTTAAATTTAGTTTTAATTTTTTCTTCTAGTTTCTTCTTATAAGAGAAATAGTCTTTACTATCTTTAAATGAATCCAAGAAAGCTAAAGCAATATAAACAGACTTTTCTTTACCATCATAAACAAACATAACTTTGTTGTCTGTTCCTATGTGCTTGTCTGTTTTATGAAGATTATCAATATATTCTCCAATTTTCTTAACTAATCTTTCATTTTCTGTTTCTGGATAACCTACAGAGAAACTAGTATCATTTGCCTTCTTACAAGCAAAAATATCATTAAGGTCTGGACTTCCTTGGTTCAAGAAGTTATAAATTTTATATTTTAATCCATTTTTTATTTCAAAATTCAGTATGTCTTTAACAACGCTGTCTAAAATCTTATCAATATTATTTACTTTGGTATACTGACCTGCAAAAACAATTCTTACTGGATTCTTAAATGCGCCTTTTTCAATCTCTCCAGCACACACCATTGTTTTATCAACATTAAAGTGTTTAAATGTTTTGTATTCTTTTAACAAACTTTTTGAAAGCCCCTCAGATAGGTTGTCTGCAATAGTATCAGGGTGTCCAATTCCTTTTCTTTCTATAATCTCTATTTCTGTTTTCATGTTTTTTCTCCTTTGTTATTATGTACTTATTAGTAACTAATGAGTGTTTAGAAATATTTAAAAAGACTTCCGCTCATTAGTAACTGTATAGCACCCGTATGGTTACTAAAAAAGGAATTGGTGAAAAAATGGCAACAGAAGCAAGAGTGAGTCCTTATTTTTCTAAGGAACAATTAAAGATTATAGACGGATTAATAAATAAGATTGGTTGCTCTAGAGCAGACGTGGTTAAGCAATTAGTATTAATCAAGTTAACAGAATTAGGGTATTTCAACCACCCCGAAAAAACACGCAAATAGTTGGACAACTTGGAAAAATACCCTTATCTCAAAAAACCAATAGAAACCGAAAGATTAATACTTGTAAAACCCTCTCTGGATTTTTGTAAAAGAAAACTAGAAATTTGGTCTAACCCAAAGATGACTAAATACAATGAAGAACACCTTACTCTTAAAGAAGTAACTAAAAGAATGAAAACAAATATTAAAAATCAAGGCAAAACTGCGATTTCCTTCTATGCTCTTTTAAAAGACAACAAATATTTGATTGGCTCTGCAGGCCTAAACCTCTCAAAACATAACAACTCTGCAGAATTAGGTTATGGAATAGATGCAAACTATTGGGGGAAAGGGTACTGCACAGAAATTGTTAAAGCAGTAGTGGATTATACATTCACAAAAACCGATTTGCACAGGATATGGGCCACTCCCGTTGTTGAAAACAAAGCATCTTGTAAAGTGCTTGAGAACTGCAGCTTTAAAAAAGAAGCAACACTTCGAGATTCTGCAAGGCACAATGGGAAATACTACAATGAAGTTTACTATTCAATCATTAGAAAAAATAAAAAAAATTAAGCAGTTACTTTTTTTTTCATTAATGGCATAATATCACACAAATACTTGGACGACTATTTGATTTTTACTTTTCTTCTTTCTCTAATTGCTTTTTGTTTTTGTTTCTCTTGTTTCATCTTTTTTAATTTTAATACTGCCAACTTTTTATTTTCTGCATAGGTCTTAAAAATGGAATTTACCCTTTCTCTTTTTGGATTAAGATATCCTTCTTTATCAAAATATCTATCCCTAATTGCTGCAATGAACCTCATTAAACTTATTTCTATTTGCAGCTTTTTTTGCTTTACGTTAATTAATTTTCGTAATTCGTGGTCTGTTGATCTTTTTAATGCTCTACATTCATTTTCCAAATCTTTTACTCTTTTCGTAATTTCTTGATAGTTGCTTAGTCCACCTCTTTCTGGAATAAACTCACGATATCTGATTTTTATTTCTGAATTTTTTTCTATTACTGGAACACAAGCCATTATAAAAGTATTAACTATCGCTTCTTGCCAACCATTAGGAAACTTAACATTGCTGTTCTTTTGCTTAATTCCTTGCACAAAATCAAGAGTTATAGTTGGTACAGCATTATATTTTGTTACATTTTGCCCGCGAGTATTTATCCTTTTTACTCCAAATTGAAATAATCCTATTTTCTGTTTATCGCTTTGTAGAATAAATAGTCCTTCATCAAGGTGGGTATTAATTGGATATTCGTCAGGGAAAATATATTTATCTATACTAATTAATTTAAAAGAACCTGGTAATTTAATAGATGCAATATTTTTTTTTATTTCTGTGGTTAAATTTTCTGTTATAATGTCCATGTTTTTCACACATATAATATATATAGCACATATTTTATAACTTTTCGCACTGGACACCCACCCTCTCTCCCCCGAAAACAACCCCTTTTTCTAAGTGCATATATATCTGGTGATGTAAAAATGTTCAGAGGAGAAAATAAATTCAAGGACAATGTGTGTGTTATGTATAAATCTGTCGATGATCTTATACAAAAAAACAGAAGCTTGATTGGGCGAACCAAAATTTCCAATTACGCAGATTCCAGAAGGAGATACTTTACTAGGTGTTGATTTTTTGCCAAGTGTTTCTTCTACATAACAACTTTTCTTTCCCCTAAAAAGAAATGCCATAGAAACATTAGCCAATTGATCTACCCCAATACATCAAGAAAGTAAAAGAAAAAATCAGGAGGTAATAAAAAATATCAAAAAATTAAAATTCCAAAAAAATACCAAATCTTGGCTAGCGTAACCTAGCCAAATCCCCTTAAAAAGCAAAAAAAACAAGAAAATCGCACTTTTTCTATAGTTATAGGTCGGCTTAATGCTTATTATACGGAACCACCATATAATTTTAGCAGATAACACCAAAAACACCCAAATATATCTGATACATCTTAGTCTGTGAAAACTGCCGCAGGGGACTACATCAAAAAGAACTTGATGAGAAATATAAGGCAATCGAAGAGAAATATATTGCTGGACTAAGTGAGGCTAGTAAAGCCTCATTATTTAAACTTTGAACTGTCCAACATTTTGTGTAAAATTATTTGGGGGTAACCCTTAACCTAGAATGGTGCTTTGGCGCAGGTTTTTTGTTTAAATGGGGGTGCTTTTCTAACATTAGATCCCTATATCTTAAGCAAGCGGCGGCCCCTGTTTCTTTTACCAGCCCCTTAAATTTTGGTGAATCTTTAGAGTAATTTAATATATCTCCAATTAACATAGGATCTTTATTTATTTTGACACTTAGAGCTTCGCGAACAGATTTTCTTAAAACAACCCCAATTTCATATTCTGAGTTATGTATATTATTTCTAATATTTTTGGTTATATAATTAGTTATATCATTTAATAATAAACCCAGATTTTTTTTATACCTGTTTATTTTCTCTTCATAAATTGCATCATCTGCTACGCTCACTAAAATCAACTCCATTA
>Ga0209717_1003777_pt1 | contig 12912 bp, 14 predicted proteins | sample AD_UKC048_MetaG_FD_184418 | JGI IMG/M metagenome (GOLD analysis project Ga0209717, IMG submission 184418) | Active sludge microbial communities of municipal wastewater-treating anaerobic digesters from USA - AD_UKC048_MetaG (SPAdes) (version 2) | ecosystem: Engineered > Bioreactor > Anaerobic >... | reverse complement strand
TTCACGGCGACCTGGGCTGCCCATTCTGCCAACTTCGCCAACACTGAAAGGTGGGAAATTGTAATGATGCATCCAGTGACGGGTTTCCTCTTCGGTTAAGTTATCAATGATTTGTTCATCGGACTTAGCACCTAAGGTTGTAATGGAGAGAACTTGAGTCTGTCCACGAGTGAACATGGCAGAGCCATGAGCACGTGGAAGTAAATCTACTTGAGCCTCTAAAGGACGAATTTCATCGAGTTTTCTTCCATCAGGGCGAATCTTTTCTTCAGTAATTAATCGACGGACTTCTTGAGCAACTAGACCTTCAAGAGTCTCGTTGACCATGCCGTAAACTTTTTGGTGAGTCTTCTCATCAGGATAAGAACGAGAGTCATAATCCTCGAGAATTTCATCCTCGATAGCAGCGATAGCATCTTGACGCTCTAATTTATCAAAAATGGAAATAGCTTTTACTAAGCGATCTTTGGCTCTTGCGGTGACATCGGCCATAATTTGTGGATCGCATTGATATAGTTCAATTTCACGTTTGGCAACGCCGATTTCACGAATGATTTCTTCTTGCCACTCGCATAGACGTTTGACAGCGGCGTGTCCAAACATCAAAGCTTCTAACATTTCATCTTCGTTGACTTGATCAGCGCCAGCTTCCACCATATTGATGGCTTCTTTTGTACCTGCTACAGCAATATTGATATCGCTCTTTTCTCTTTCGGCAACAGTTGGATTGATGATTAATTTGCCATCAACTCGGCCGACATAGACACCAGCGATTGGGCCATCAAAAGGAATATCAGAAATACCAAGTGCTAGGGAAGAACCTAGCATAGCTGTCATCTCAGGAGTGCAGTCTTGATCGACAGACATTACGGTATTAACAATTTGCACTTCATTGCGGAATCCTTCCGAGAACATTGGGCGGATAGGACGATCGATTAAGCGAGCGGTCAAAGTGGCATGTTCGCCAGCACGGCCTTCTCTTCTTAAAAACGATCCAGGAATTTTTCCGACAGCGTATTGCTTTTCTTCATAGCCAACAGTAAGTGGGAAGAAATCTCCCTCTTTTGGGGAGTCGGAACAACAGGCAGTGGAAAGTACAGCCGTCTCATTTAATCTCACGAGAACAGCGCCGTCAGCTTGCTTGGCTAATTCGCCAGTTTCGACGACAAACTTCTTTCCTTCGAATTCTAATTCGAATACTCTTTTCATCTTTTTACCTCTTTTACATTAAAATGATTTCTATTTGATTTTATCAAATTAGATAAACACTTTCAAGTGTTTACAATAAAAAGAAAATCGCCGATTGGCGACTTCTTCTTGTTCTTTTTTACTTTCGTAAATTAAGATCAACAATTAACTTGAGATAAGCTTCTCGGTCAGTGCGAATTATGTAGTCTAATAAACTACGACGTTGTCCAACAAGAATCATCAAGCTACGCTTACCGTGAGCATCCTTTTTGTTTGCCTTCAAGTGAGCGGTTAGAGCAGTAATTTGTTCGGTGAGAATTGCAACTTGAACTTGGACTGAACCTGTGTCCTTTGCATTCTTGCCATACTTTTTGACAAGTTCTGCTTTTCTTTCCTTGGTTAATGCCATGGGAAATCCTCCTAACTTTCTTCTTAACTTAAACCCGGCTAATCGTTGAGGAATCGATATACTGAGTCTAAGTCGCTGTGAATATAATATATTCCTCAATCATTTAAGGCAAACACTTTTTTGCTTTTTCTAAATCTTTCTGCATTTGCTTTTTCAATTCATCAACTGATTGGAAGTGATATTCAGGGCGAATATATTTTACAAAATCGACAAATAAGTGCAGTCCATAAAGGTTTCCATGATAATCGAGAATATGCACTTCGATGATTGGCTCGAGTAGTGGCATGATGGTTGGATGAGTGCCGACATTAATTAAACACTTGTGTTTTTCACCATGTGGATAAGCATATCCAATGTAAACTCCGATTTTGGGATGAACATAGTAATAATCCAATCTCAAATTAGCGGTAGGGAAATTCAAAGCTTGTCCATTATGCTTACCTTGAATCACTAATCCTGAAAGCCGATAATCTCTTCCCAATAGAGATGAAACATGTTCCATATCGCCAGATTGAATGGCTTTTGCGATGTCACTGGAAGAAATTTTTAAGCCATTTTGGAGTTGGAGAGGAAATATTTCAACAGGGAAGAAATTTCTTAAATAAGTAGGATTACCTTCGCCTCTTATGCCAAAACGATAATCTTCTCCACAGTAAATTTTCACTGGATTAATAGGAGATAGAATGAGATTGATAAACTCATCTTTGGTTCGCTTTGAGGCATCGAGATCAAAGTGTAAAAGAAGAAGATAATCGACACCTAATTCTTCAAATAAATCAGCTTTATCGGCAGGTGAAGTAATCGCTTCATTAAACGCAATCTTTCCAAGAACGACAGAAGGCGAGTTATCGAAAGTTAAGACTCCTACTTTATAACCTTCTTTTTTTGCAGCGTTAATAATGGCTTGATGTCCGAGATGAACACCATCAAAGAATCCTAAACAAAGGACAATCTTTTCCTTTAATTTGGGCGGATTAGCAAATGAAAATTCAATCAGTTCCATATTTCTTATAATCCTCTCAAAGAGACGAATGTATCTTCATCTTGGCGAGTGTAGATTGCTAAAGCTTTTTGACTTTGATCTACCAATAAAATTTTATCATAACTTTTTGATAAATTACCAAAGTTAATTTTCATGCCATTAATGGCTTTTTTAGCATCTGAATCAGTTAATGTCACAAAAGGAATGAGATTCTTCAACATGTCTTCAATACTAATTATTGATTGTTCAGTTAGCTGATCTAGCGTGATACTTTTATCAAGACCAACTTCGCCAATTTTTATTCTTCGCAAATTATTTAAATAACCAACTGTACCAAGTTTTTCAGCAATTGTTTCGCCTAGTGTTCTTAAATAAGTTCCCTTTGAAACTCGACATCTAAAAACAATGATATTATCAGAAAATGAAAGCAAATCGCAGCTTTTTATGTTAATTTTGCGTGGTTTTCGTTCAATTTCTTGGCCTTGATGAAAATAAGTATATAGCTTTCTCCCATTGACATGAACGGCGCTAGTCATCGGAGGAATCTGTTCACTTTCACCGAGCAGTGAGAGAAAGACTTCTTTGATCATTTTGATGCTGATGTTGCCTAGTGGACCATTACCAATAATGTTACCAGTTGAGTCACCAGTGTCAGTTTTGTTACCTAACTTTAATTCGGCGATATATTCCTTATCAGCTTCTTCCCACAAAGGAATCGTTTTAGTTGCCGAACCAAGACAAACAATTAATAACCCGGTAGCGAAAGGATCTAGCGTTCCAGAATGTCCAACTTTCTTCTCGTGGAAAAAATGTTGAACTTTGTTGCACACATCGCGGCTCGTCCAATCTTTCGATTTATCGATTAATAAATATCCATTCATCTTTTAATTTCTTCTTATATAAAATATAATAAGTCGGATATGAAAGCAATTCGAACCATACTGGCATGCCTTAGAAGGGCCGATCAAACTTATAACTTAATCCAACACGGAGATAAAATTGTCATCGGATTATCCGGTGGAAAGGATAGCCTAGTTTTAACCTATGCTTTATCGCTATATAAGAAATTTTCTCATACCGATTTTATCATTCAACCAGTCACATTAGATTTAGGTTTTCCTGGTTTTAATCCCTCTCCTTTAAAAGAATTCTGCCGTTCATTAGAGCTCGAATTAATCGTTGCTGATTATCGAGAAGTCTACCCCATTTTATTGAAACAAAAAGGGAATCAAAAACATCTGCCCTGTTCCATTTGCTCGCGGATGAAAAAAGCAGCTATTAATAAGGTGGCCCAAGAACTTGGATTTAATAAGGTGGCGTTTGCTCATCACGCCGATGATGCGATTGAAACACTATTCATGAATGAGATATATGGTTCAAAGATCGGGACCTTTTCCCCCAAGATGCATCTTGAGAGAGCGAATATCACTTTCATTCGTCCACTCATCCTCGCCCGGGAAGAGGAAATCATCGCTTTAGTGAAAGAAGAAAACCTTCCTGTCTCTCCCTCCTCTTGCCCAGCTGATAAACACACAACGCGTGAAGATATTAAAGTTTTGCTCAATAACATCTATAAACAATTTCCCACTGCAAGGCAGAACTTCTTGAATATGCTTGATAACTACCCACAATATGATCTTTGGGGCGATCAACTCGCTTGGCAAATCGACCAAAATGGTTTAAATCTTAAACCCGTTGTTTCGGCTTTTGATGGGGAACAAATGTATTCAATTCGACAAGAAGTCTTCGTCAAAGAGCAAAATATCCCCAGCGAAGAGGAATTCGTTCCCGAAGAAGAAGCTATATCCAAATATTTTTTGATTTGCTTACTCGATACTCCCATTGGAGTCATCCGTTACTTAGAAAAAGAAAATGGCTTTTGGATTGGCCGTTTCGCTATATTGAAAGAATATCGTCAAAAAGGTTATGGTAGATTAGCTTTTCAATATCTCGTTGAGCAGATTAAAGTTCGTCATACTCCCTGCACAATACATATTCACGCCCAATTATATTTGAAAGATTTTTATACCTCTTGTGGATTTATTAGCCAAGGAAAACCCTTTGATGAAGTTAATATTCCTCATATCAAAATGATCAAGTCATGTTAAAAAAAGATGCCGTGGTGAAGTGCTAGTCTAAAAGTGGACAAGGGTAAAAAAAGACCCATCCACTTTTTCTTTTAGTATGATTTAGTTAGGAGGTGATTAAATTGAAAAGATATGATGGAGCGATAAAAGGGCATCCCAAAGGTAAGAAAAATTTAATGCGTTCTTTAGAGGAAAAAGAAGCAATTGTTCGTCGATGCCTAGACGAGAATATTCCGTTTCAAAAACTTGGGAAAGAACTTGGAATCACAGATACAAGCATTAGTACTTGGGTCAGAGCGTATGAAATGAATGGGGTTGATGGTCTAAAATCTAAAACGGGGAAATGCGGATCAGGAAATCCATACTCAGCTTTATTTAACAAGAAAAACCTAACAGAAATTGAAAGATTGAGACTAGAACTAGTCAAGAAGGAAGTGGAGTGTGAACGACTAAAAAAAGGTTACACAGTGAAAGGAGTTGGTCGAAGAAAAGAATACGTTACTATCAACAAAAAGAATTCGAAATAATCAGCTTCTTATCAAACAAATATTCAGTTAGTTTCCTTTGTTCTTTGATGAATGTTAATCGAAGTGGATACTATAAATGGCAATATCGACAGATAAATGAGCCAGAATGGATAAAAAGAAGAAATGATAATCTTATGATTATTCAGAAAGTTCATAGCAATCATAAAAGCCACGGGTATCGATGGATTTCAGCGTTTCTTAAACAAAAATATGGTCTCATATTAAAACCAAATTATGTTCACGCGTGTTGCAAATACGATGGTATAAAATCTCAAGCTAAAAGGATTAAATATCGTAAACCTAAAGAAGAAAAACTAGAATTTCCGAACCTCATTAATGGGAAGTGGAACGCAGCAAAACCTTATGAAATAATCGTTTCTGACATGACAATATTTAGATATAAAGGAATCAAATTTGAATTGACATTATATTTGGATACATTCAACAATGAAATATTGTCGTATAAGTTAAGTTCAAGAGAGGGCGATCCGAAAACTTATCATGATGGATTAAAAGACATCATTTCATTAATCAAAAAAGAACAAACTGACCAGGTTACCATTCTTCACACGGACCAAGGTGCGGTTTATTCTTCTCGAAGCTATAATCAGCTCCTTAATAATATTAACATGAAACATTCAATGTCGAGAGCGGGAACTCCAACCGACAATCCAATTATGGAATCGATTAACGGATGGATGAAAGATGAAATGTATCAAGATTTTGATTTAAAACATTGCGATGACATCAAAACATTTATCGAAACATATATCCATTGGTTTAACAATGAACGTCCAGCCTTTGCTTTGCAATATAAAACCCCATTTCAGTACAAAACCGAAATGGGGTATTGAGTCTTTTTATGAACTGTCTACTTTTGGTTGACCAGTTCACCGTGGCATCTTATTTTTTCGATTTTTCTAGCAATTCGGAAATTTTTTCTTCTCGTTGAAAGCCTTCATCTAACACAAAGATAAGAGAGGGTATTCGGCGAGTGTCCATTTTCTTAGCTAAAGCAGAACGAATAAAGCCTTTGGAATGTTCTAAGGTTTCCATACCTTCCTTGACTTCTTCTGGTTTAATAAAAGAGACATAAACTTTGGCATAAGAAATATCTTTGCTCACTTTAACTTCCGGAATCGTGACAAAGCCTAATTTAGGATTATGCAATTCAAATTGAATGATGTCTGCGATATTCTTACGAATGACAGCAGCAATTCTTTCTGTTTTGTTGGCCATAACTATTTTTCCACCACCATCTCGTATCCTTCGATGATATCGTTCTCTTTAACGTCATTATAATTTTCGATTAGGATTCCACATTCAAAGCCTGATTTGACTTCTTTAGCGTTATCTTTTTCTCTTTGTAGAGAAGATATTTTTCCTTCATAAACGACAATACCATCACGAATAATGCGAATCTTGGAGTTGGCGTGAATCAATCCATCAATAACCATGCATCCAGCTATAGTTCCAATCTTGCTTACTTTGAACAGGCGTCTAATTTCCGCTTGACCTGTAATTTTTTCAATCATGGTGGGGGCTAGCATGCCTTTCATTGCGGCTTGAATTTCTTCGATTAGTGCATAGATAATTCGATGTAAACGTATTTCCACTTTCTCTTCTTCAGCTTTGGCTCTGGTAATCGCGCTGGGTCGAACATTGAAACCATAAATAATGGCTCTTGAAGCGCTAGCTAAGAGAACATCACTCTCGGTAATCGCTCCACTTGTCGCTCGCACGATGTTAATTCTAACTTGATCATTAGATAGTTTTTCTAATGAAGATTTGACTGCTTCAGCGCTACCAGTGGAATCAGCTTTAATAATAATATTAAGAGTTTGAACTTCGCCTTCGTGTATACGATTGAATAAATCGTCTAAAGAAGCACCACCGCTTAAATTACGGTCGCGAGCTTCTTTGATTCTTTTACGCTTCAAGGCGATTTCACGAGCTTCGCTCTCTTGGCTAAAAGCCATGAAACGATCGCCAGCTAATGGCACTTCACTTAATCCAATAACAGAAACCGGAGTACTAGGAGCGGCTTCTAATAAAGTCTTGCGGAATTCATTAGTCATACGGCGTACTTTACCATATGAAGTTCCTGCGACAAGGAAGTCGCTTTCTCTTAATGTCCCATTTTGCACTAATAAAGTAGCCTTGGGGCCTTCATTTTTATCGAGCTGAGCTTCTAGAACAGTTCCCATCGCAAAGCGATCAGGGTTAGCTTTTAATTCTTTCATTTCAGAAACGAGGATGATGGCTTCCATTAATCCATCGATATTGGTTTTCTTTTTGGCGGAAATTTCAACAGCGATGACATCACCACCAAATTCTTCCAAAAGAACATTCTGGGCCATCAGCTCATTTTTAACACGCATGGGGTCAGCACCGGCTTTGTCCATCTTATTAATCGCTACGATGATAGGAACTCCGGCCGCTTTAGCGTGGTCAATAGCTTCAATTGTTTGAGGCATGACACCATCATCAGCGGCGACAACTAAAACAACAATATCAGTGACGCTGGCTCCTCGAGAACGCATCGCGGTAAACGCTTCGTGCCCTGGAGTGTCAATAAAGGTGATTTTTTGACCTCTGACTTCTTTTTGATACGCACCTATCTCTTGAGAGATACCACCGACTTCAGCATCAACTAGACGACTATTACGAATAGCATCAATCAGCGTTGTTTTACCATGATCAACGTGACCCATAATGGTCACAACTGCCGCACGTGGTTTTAATTTACTTGCATCATCGATGATTTCCACATCTTCAAAGTTCTCAGCTGCCACGATGGTTTTCTTTTGAAAGTCAAAACCAAATTGCAGGCATACCAAACCAATTAGTTCATCATCGAGGATGGTGTTAATGGTAATCATCTTTCCTTGAAGGAAGAGAAATTTGATAATTTCTGAGACAGGCACATCGATAGTTTTGGCTAGTTCGGCAGCACTGATGGCACCGGTGTAGATAAAAACACCACCATTAATCTTTGTTTTCACTTTGTTGGTTTGAACTTTTGTGGAAACGTTAACTTCTCGAGCTGGACGAGTGTCCTTTCGATAAAATGTCTTCTTATTTGCCATATTAACACCTTCTTTCTTTCTTTTTATTACTAAGAATTCTATTCTTAGATATTCTGATAAATGAAATTTATCGATGAGTTAATTAAACGTTTTCCTCATCGTAATATTTGTCATATTCATCGTAGTCAACGTCTTCTTCATGGACAGAGTCGGAAGACTTTTCTTCTTCTTCCATCGCTCGAAGTTCTTCTTCGGTATAGATGGACATATGTTGGCTAGGATCGACAGTAATGACTGGTTTGTCATTTTCTTCTTCGTCTTCTTTTTTAGCTGATTTTCGCCAATTCTTACGAGCATAAGTAGATTTCTTTTCTTCGCCTTCAAGTTCTCTCTCTAAGTCAGAAAGAGTGGTTGTTGTTTTGACAACTTTCACTTCTTCAACTTCAACTTTTTCTTGTGGAGCAGGAGCAAGAGGAGTTTCAACATCTACTTTCACTTCTTCTAAAACTTTAGCTGGCTCTTCAGCTTTCTTCTCGACGACGATTTCGTCTTTTTCGCTCTCTAGCTCAAGGGCTTCGTTAAGATCATTGTCTTCCTCTTCATCTTTATAAACGCGAGATTGAGGAGCGACATATCCTTGAGGAAGTCCTGGTAGGACATCTTCACTTGCAGAAGCACTTTGCGCTTGAGCAGCCTTTGCTTCGGCGATGCGAATCTTTTGTTGTTCAATTTCTTGAGCTTGTAATTCCTCAAATGATTGATAAACTAAGCCACTAGCGAGGGCATCAGTTTCCGTCTTGATATCAATATTGTAACCAGTTAAACGTACAGCAAGCCGCACATTGACGCCTTTGCGACCGATCGCTAAAGATAAGGAGTCGTCTTTAACAATGGCAGTGGCAGTCTTAGCTTCTGAATCATAGATCACACCAGCTACATGAGCGGGTTTTAAAGATTCCATGATGAAGAGACCGGCATTTTCACTAAAAGCGATGATATCAATTTTCTCTTTATTGGTTCCATTTCCTAATTGAGAGACAATCTTTTGGATACGTGAGCCATTTTGGCCAATACACGCTCCGGCGGGATCAACTTCTGGGTTGAGACTAACAACAGCGACTTTGCTGCGTTCACCCGCTTCGCGAGAGATACCTTTAATGACAATTGTGCCATCATAGATTTCACGAATCTCTTCACTGAATAAACAGCGGAGGAATCCTTCGTTGCTGCGAGAGACAACAATGTGAGCGCCTTTAATATCGGTAGCGACATCGCTGACAAATAATCTGATTTGATCACCGACAGCGAAACGCTCATCACCAATCATCTGTTTTCTTGGCAAATAGACACTAGTTCTTCCGATATTAATTGAAGCACCACGTTCATCGATCTTCTCGATGCGGCCTGTAATCATCGTATTAATTTTGTCTTTAAAAGCTTCGAACAAGACATCTTTTTCCGCTTCGGCAAATTTCTGACGAAGGATGGATTTAATGCTCATGGCGGTTGCTTTTCTTAATTCTTCTAAAGAAGCAGGGACATAGAATAAGTTTTCTTTAATAAAACCTTTTCCTTCTTTAGCGAGAGCTTTGGCGTCTTTTTCTTCAATTTCTAAAAAATCATCTTCAACTTCTTTGACGATGTTCTTCATGTGATACATTTCGATCGTTCCAGCTTCAGGATCGATGTTCACTTCAACAAGTGCGTCATCGCCTCCTAATTCTTTGCGATACCCTTTGATCATCGCATCAATTAATGAACTGACGATAATCTCTTTACTGATTCCGCGACTGACTTCAATTTGATTGAGAGCCTCTCGGAATTCTACTGCGTTGATAGCCATAATTTTAACTCCTTATGAAAATTTAACTGCTAATCGTATATCTGATATATTTGCTTTCGCAATATCAACCAATAATGTTCTGGTTTTCACTCGATATGACAAAGTGATGCTTTCTTCATCGATTTTAACCAGACTGCCCTCATAGATATTTTCTCCCTTAATGGGTTGAGATAAATGAACATGAACAAAACAATTAAGATAAGCATCGAGTTTATCTTTTTTGAGAGGTTTTTCCGCCCCAAGGGAAGAAATATCTAAGGTATAAGGGTTATCGATTGGATTGATAGAATCAAGATATCCGTTCAATTGATTGGTCACTTCCACTATGGCATTCATGTCGATTGGTTGATCGCGATCAATAATGAGAGATAAATGTCCACCTTCACGAGAAAAGGATAAGGAAAATTCCACTAACTCGAACCCGAGTTCTTGAATCTTTTCGTTTAGTTGCATTTTCAATTCTTGTGTATTCATAGATCCCCTTAAAAACAAAGAGTGGCCTGTCAAGGTCACTCTTGTGCAGAGTTTTGCGTAATTAAACGCATTACTACTATAGCATTATATTTTATAATGTCTACTTATTTTTAAATTAGTTAGAATTCTAAGCTGATGGGCTTTTAACATGAACAACATAATTTTAAAAGGCTTTTTTTGTCGTTGTTGATAACTTAGTTTGACATAAGCTGTCTTATTTAATAAACATTGGAGGAGTAATCAATGGATTACCGCCATTAATTGAAGTCAAATTTGAAATAATCAATGATGCGTTTTGAGGAATGGCTGTGTTATTAACTATTCCAATAAAGTCCGAATCAGAAAGGCTTTTCCCTTCTTGTTGCATCATCTTAAATGATTCTTCATCAATTGAAGCCGAGTAACTGAATATAATTTCTAAGGTAAAAATTGAGGCTGGTTCTAAATCAGCTTTGCGTTTGAAAAGAAATGAAATACTCGGACCCTGTATTTTGATATTTTCAATTGAGTCCTTGACTATTGCTTTAGTTCTTTTCGAAACAAGATCTTTTTTCTCAAAGGTGGCCATTTCCAAAGCCATTTTTTGATTTTGGAGATTAATTATTTTTTCAAGCATGATCCCAAGCTCCTTTCTTAATAGAATAAGGCAATTCAAATTCGCCAGAATTTGCAAAGAATTTTTGACTATACAAATATTGTATGCCATCATCGTTTGCCTTCATTATATCTTCGAGGTATAAATTAATTTGCTCTTTGATGTGTGTTGTCAAATTTTCCATAGATGAAGAACTCAAATAAAATCTAATCGCCTCAATAGCAATTGCATTAAGACTCATTCCATCTCTTTTGGCATACTCAGATAAATCTCGATGAAGTGTTTTTGGTAATCTGATAGTGATTTTTCCGCTATATTCATCAAGATAATTAGTTTTCGAAGGGTTTGGTAAAGGGATTGAGTGTTCCTCACAATCTTCAATAAAAATTTCTAAGTTTTGATAAGCCTCTTTAATAGCTTCTTCGGGAGTGTCACCAGCGCCAACAACACTAGGAAAATCATTAAAAGCGACTTCGAATTCGGTGTCATTTGGTTCGTATTCCACAACTTTCAGAGAAAATGGATACTTGTGGCTTTTTTTCATAATATGTTCTTCTTCCTTTCGATGATTTCGATGATTTGATTTTGGATCATTTTGATATAAACTCTTTTAACTTCGTTTTTCCCACCATGGGGTTTTGGGACAACTAGCGGTAGTAAGTCGGGACACGGTGGAAATCTGAATTTGTAATGCGATCCCTTAGCAATTTCAGCAGTGAATCCGAGTGTGCCCATTGCTGAAATTAGTTCTTTCATGGTGATTGTGGCTAGGGGTGGTTGTGTGAGAAGGTCATCAACATGTTTATTGTTGTAATTTTTAGTCAAAAGTATTTTACCCATGCTATTTTCATGTTACTCCCTCCTTGCCACCATATGTAGTGGCACTATTATTGTATAGAATAACATAAGCTGTTTCAATAAAGAAATTGACTATCGTGGCAATTATCAAATAAGGAACAAAATGTGTCTTATAATTTGTTATGTAATAAGGAAAGAGTCAAAAGAAAAAGTGGAATAAACATCCACTTTTAGAAAGGAACAATTACCTTACTTGATCTCGATGTATTTTTTTTCGATTACTTTTGGCTCGACTTTGTTGATGTCAAGAGTCAAAACTCCATCGGTCAAACTGGCATTGATATCCTTTTCTTCGATATCATCTCCAACATAGAAGCTGCGGGAGAATTTTCCGCAGTATCTCTCACGTCTAATATATTTGCCTTGCTTGGTTTCATCATCGTTGCGGCAATCTTCAGCGTGAACGGTGAGATATCCTTCTTTTAGTTCGATTTTGATATTTTCTTTTTTGATGCTGGGGACATCGATATCAATGTGATACTGTTTGTCATCCTCTCGAACATCAGCTTTCATTAAATCGCGTCTTTTAATGTCGCGAGGAAAAGCAAAGAAGTCATCGAAAAGGGGATCCCAAAGATCTAATGAGTCATTTACAAAATTCGAAACGGCATAATTTTTCATAATTCAAACCTCCTTATGTTCGTTCGTTTAGCAATCTAACTCTTTGACTGCTAAGTACTTATATTATAAATCAAATTAGCACTCTGTCAAGTAGTATGCTAAAAATATTTACTATTTATAGTAATAAAGAATTAAAAAAAATATTTGGAACTTTTTTGTTCCCATTAGTATAAAAAAGCACCACATACTTTGGTGCTCATTTTTATTATATTTTTAATCTTATTTTTTTAATCGCGCATGTGATAAAGAGAATTTTTTGAAATGTTTGGCTTTTCTTTTTCGATATGGATAACGAGATA
>Ga0209717_1003771_pt1 | contig 12919 bp, 9 predicted proteins | sample AD_UKC048_MetaG_FD_184418 | JGI IMG/M metagenome (GOLD analysis project Ga0209717, IMG submission 184418) | Active sludge microbial communities of municipal wastewater-treating anaerobic digesters from USA - AD_UKC048_MetaG (SPAdes) (version 2) | ecosystem: Engineered > Bioreactor > Anaerobic >... | reverse complement strand
CCCGCGGTAATCATCAATGCTAAAATGTTAGGAACAAGTGAAATGATAATCATGCGCACATTGGCAAATAGAAAAGCCATAGATAAAGTAATGAGTATGATGGCCAGCATTAAACTTTCTTTCAGATTGTCGATGAGAAATTTATTTCCCTTGATGAAAATCTTTGTTGATCCGGTAATGGCGGTTTGAATCGTATCCTTTTCGGTGGAAACAAAAATGGAATGCATCTTCGGTTCAATCACATCGTTTACAAGCGAATCTAGTTTTGCCGATCCGATATCAGCAATCTGTGCAGAGATGCGCATCTTCGTGAAAGTAGAATCAACGAATGAATTGAATACTCCACTGTTGTCAGTTTGTCCTTTCATGTAGCGCAAAATAAAAGCGCCTTCACTTTTAGTAGGTAATGTATACTTGTCTGGATTGTTATTGTAAAATGCCTGCTTGGCTGCTTTGAAAAAACTCAACACCGAAACCGGTTTTGACATCACCGTTATGGAGTCTAAGAAATTTTCAAACTCTTCAACCTTCGCTAAATTTTTTACATCCAACACCGGTCTTCTCTTCTTCGTCTTAAATTCGATTACCATTTCCAACGGCATAATGCCACTGAAGTTGGCTTCAAAAAAATTCAAGTCTTTTTTCACCTGACTTTCTTCCGGAACATCATCCACCATAAACGATACGGAACGAAGCGTTGAAATACCGTACGCTGAAATGACGGTGATGACAAGAGTTACAACATAAATATAAATGCGATGACGATGCACCAGAATATCGATCTGCCGTAAAAAGGCACCCATGATTTTAAAATCCAGATGCTTTAAATGTTTTGACGATGGCACAGGTAGCCAGTAGAATATGCTCGGCATCATGACAAGGCTCACAAAGAACAAGGCCATAATGTTGATACCGGCTACAATACCAAACTCGCGAAGAATGGTAATGTCTGTTGCTAATAAAGTAAGGAATCCGATAGCAACGGTGAGATTGGTAAGAAACATGGCGAGTCCCATTTTGCGCACAACCATGCGAATAGCGTCCATCTTATCCTGTGATTTTGCAAACTCAAGATGATATTTATTCAATAAGTAAATGGCATTCGTAATTCCTATCGTGACGATAACCGGTGGAATCAATCCACTGAGTAAGGTAATTTTGAATCCAAACAAAACTAAAGTGCCCAACACCCAAATCACCAATATTCCTATAATAATCATTGAGAAAAGAACCGCGCGGAACGAACGGAAGAAAACAAACATGATGATGCCCGTTACCACTGCCGAGGCAATCAGAAAAATTTTCATTTCTTGTCGTAGTGCATTGGCTACTACGGTACGGATGAAAGGCAGGCCGGCATAACGCAATTCTATTTTTGTTTTCTCTTCGAATACCTTACCAACATCCAGCAGTTCTTGTGTCATGGCTACGCGGGCAGAAGAATTCATTACCTCTTTCTGTACCGATACCAACATCATCATGGCGCCATTTTTCCAATTGATGAGTTGGTTTGAATACACTTTTTGATTCATCATTAAATCAAATAAGGTATCGAGCTGAGCTTGTGAAGAAATGGTGTCAGGAAAAATATTGTCGAGGTAGAACTTGGTGTTGGCCGTATCTTTCAAAATCATTTTAAGCCGGGGCATGGCCACAACCTGCACAACACCTTTAATGTTTTTGATGTTGGATGTAAGGTCACGGAAGGCAAGAAAATTGTTGAGCTCGTAGATTGCACTGTCTTTCATGCCGATGGCAATGATGTTGCTGTCTTCACCAAACTGCTCTTTAAAGTTGTTCAAGTAGATCATGTCGGGATCTTCAGGCGGAACGGTACGGGTAAAGTCGTAACTCATCTCTACCTTTGCTGCGAAGAATGCCATGAATAAGGTAATGAGGCCGATCATGATAATGAAAGGCAGGCGATATCGAATAATTCCTTCTGCGATTTTATTCCACATGGTGAAAGCGTCTGGTTAGGCGGAAGCCTGTAGAGGCAACCGCTGCCAAAGCTAGTAATTTTTGGGTTTTGACGAAGGATAAGAACGGATGACCATTGGTGTAAAAACCCATTAAATAGTACACGTTGTTGATCGCACGCAGTACCTTCACTTACCAGTATCGCCTTTTGTTTTTCAACCCCTTTTTATAACAATCAAAATAGTAAGACCATGGATCAGCGCATTATTAACCTCTTCGATGAGTATACGCATAAGCCATTATCGCGTGAAGATTTTCTTAAGAAATTAGCACGACTCACCGGAAGTACTGCTGCGGCTTTGGCCGTTCTTCCTTTTTTGGAAATCAATTATGCAAAGGCCGAGACCATCAAACAAAATGATGATCGGCTAACCATCGAAAGAATTACCTATCAAAGTAATGGTGTTGAAATGAAAGGTTATCTGGCCAGACCTGTAGGGAAGAAGAAACTTCCTGCCATAGTTGTGATTCATGAAAACCGCGGACTGAACCCGCACATTGAAGATGTTGCGCGAAGAGCAGCATTGGAAGGATTTATTGCACTTGCACCCGATGCACTTTCGCCTCTTGGCGGAACCCCAATCGACACGGACCAGGCACGTGAATTATTTCAGAAGCTTGATAGCGCTAAAACGCAAAAGAATTTTGAAGATGCTTTTACCTATTTGAAAACAAGAAAGGATGGTACTGATAAATTTGGATGCATTGGTTTTTGCTGGGGCGGTGCAATGTCCAACCAACTTGCCGTGCATGTTGCTGATTTGAAAGTTGCCGTTCCATTTTACGGCCGCCAACCTGAAGCGGCTGATGTTGCGAAAATTAAGGCAACGCTTCAACTTCATTATGGCGCGTTGGATGAACGGGTGAACGCGGGCATTCCTGCATACGAAGAGGCTTTAAAGAAAGCGAATGTTAAATATGAACTCTTTATATATGATGGTGCTCAACACGGTTTTAACAACGATACAGCGCCAACGCGTTATAATGAAGCGGCAGCTAAATTGGCGTGGAGCAGAGCTTTTACGCTATTCAAAAAAGAACTGATGTAATTATTTACCAAGAGGTAAAACTTACTTTGTGAACCTTAGTGGCTTAGAGTTTACGTGGCAATCAATTTCTGCACACTTTTATTGCCACAAAGACACTAAGGCTCAAGGAAACACTAAGCTCACAACTACTTCCCGATCGGGAGCTTTTCCGGAACAATAATGGCGGTATTGAAATATCTTTTTACTTCGCTGTAATCTTGTTGTGCATCAAGACGATTGTAATACTTACCTACCTTAACTTTAAAATTCGGCTGAGCATATTGAATATCAGCTTCCAGTGTTGGTAACGAAGAAGTGAGTTGTTTTTTCGCAGCAAGGGCATCTTCTCTTTTTAAACCAGTATAAATCTGAATTGTAAAACCTTCAATGAAATTACGAGAGAGATTGTATCGGTCAATGCTATCCAGAACAACATCAATTTTCTCGTTCACTGCATATTTCGGTTCTATATACACAGTTGGTTTTCTTTCTTCGGTGCCATTGGTAATTTCAACGATAGCCGGTTCTACCTTTGGCCTCCAGATGGAAAGATCTTCAGAATATTTTGATTGCGTTGAAGTTGTGCTACTCTTTTGAGTAGCACAACCTGCCAATACAATGGCAATCAAAATAATTGGAAAGGAGATTCTGGATTGCTGCATAATTAATCGATCACGATGCACTTATTATTGAGAATATCGTCTTCTACTGTTTTATACTTTACATCGCGCAACACTTTTCCATCAGCATATTGAACGCTTATCTTGTCGTTGCGTCCGGCTACCTTCTCTGATTTTACCGGCATTACCTTTTCTTGTGGTGGTCGATTCGGTTGAGGTTGTTGTTGTCCGCCTCCGCCACTCAGCAATGATTTTGATTCTTCTTTCTGCTCGTTCAACTTCACGCGGTTACGCTGCGCGCGGGCTTCCTGAACCTCATCGGATTGTTGAATCGGTATATCAGCTTTCAATAGGAACGAAATGGTTTCTTCATTTACTTTGGCTACGAAACGTTTGAACAATTCAAATCCTTCGAACTTGTAAATCAAGAGTGGATCTTTCTGTTCGTACACCGCATTCTGAACCGATTGTTTTAAATCGTCCATCTCACGCAAGTGTTCTTTCCAAAGCTGATCGATGATGGCTAAGGTAATCATCTTCTCCATCGACTTCACCAACTCTGTATTATGAGTCTGTACACATTTCGCCAGGTTGGCTGCGACACCAATTTGTTTTTTGCCATCGGTAAACGGAACCAGAATATTCTCTACAGTTGCTCCACGTGTTCGGAAAATATCCGTAACAATGGGCATTGCTTTATTGGCAATCGTTTTATTCTTCTGATTGTAATGCGCCAATGCTTTGTTGTACAAGTCATCGCTCAATTTATTCGAATCTGATTTTGTAAAGACCTCCTTCGATATTTCATAATCAAGACCGAATGTAGTTAAGGCATTTAGACGAAGGCTGTCATAATCGTTTGCGTTCTTAGCATTGATCACCATGTCTTCTGAGGTGTCGAACAACATGGTAAGAATATCCAACTCAAGGCGTTCACCAAACAAAGCATTTCTTCTACGCTTGTAAATCACCTCACGCTGTGAGTTCATTACGTTGTCATATTCAAGCAAGCGCTTACGAATACCAAAGTTATTCTCCTCCACTTTTTTCTGAGCGCGTTCAATTGAGCTCGTCACCATGGAGTGTTGAATTACTTCACCTTCTTTCAAACCAAGCTTGTCCATGATGCGGGCAATACGCTCCGGCATGAACAGACGCATTAAGTTATCTTCCAACGAAACATAAAACTGCGTTGTACCCGGATCACCCTGACGAGCCGAGCGACCGCGAAGCTGTCTGTCAACTCGTCTTGATTCGTGACGCTCCGTTCCGATAATGGCTAATCCTCCTGCAGCTTTCGATTCGGGTGAAAGTTTTATATCCGTTCCACGACCCGCCATGTTGGTGGCAATCGTTACGGTTCCTGATTTTCCAGCTTCGGCAACAATGTCTGCTTCGCGCTGATGTTGCTTTGCATTCAACACCTGATGTTTGATTTTTCTCATCTGCAACATTCTGCTGATGACCTCAGAAATTTCTACCGATGTTGTACCCACCAGTACCGGTCTTCCTTCGGTGGTGAGTTTTACAATCTCATCAATGGCCGCGTTAAATTTCTCGCGTGTGGTTTTGTACACCAGGTCTTCATGATCTTTTCGGATAGCAGCGCGATTGGTTGGAATGGTAACAACATCAAGTTTGTAAATATCCCACAGTTCTCCTGCTTCTGTTTCGGCAGTACCGGTCATACCCGCGAGCTTATGATACATGCGGAAATAATTTTGCAAAGTAATGGTGGCGTACGTTTGAGTTGCGTCTTCTACCTTTACATTTTCCTTTGCCTCAATGGCCTGATGTAAACCATCTGAGTATCTTCTGCCATCGAGCACACGTCCGGTTTGCTCATCTACAATTTTTATTTTGCCATCGACAATAATGTACTCCGTATCCTTTTCGAAAAGCGTATACGCTTTCAATAATTGATTTACACTATGGATGCGCTGCGATTTAGTTTGATACTCACGAATCAATTCTTCTTTGCGATGCAGTTTAGCGGTCTCATCAAATGAGCCGTCTTTCTCTAACTTATTCAGTTCTGTTCCAATCTCTGGCATGATGAAGAATTTTGGATCTTCACCTTCACCGGTAATCAAATCAATTCCTTTTTCGGTTAAGTCAACGCTGTTATCTTTTTCATCGATGATAAAATACAAAGGCTTATCCGCCTCAGGCATGTTGCGCTTGTTGTCTTGCAAATAGAAGTTCTCTGTCTTTTGAAGAATATTTCGCATCCCGCTTTCGCTAAGGTATTTGATCAACGGCTTGTGCTTCGGCATCGCACGGTGTGCTCTGAACAATGGTAGCCCTCCGTCTTTTTCGTTGTTCTCTTTTATTAACTTCTTAGCCTCATTTAAGTATTCATTCACCAATTTTTTCTGTGCCTCTACCAACTTAAAAATCCGTGGCTTCAGATCATAAAACTCATGCTCATCACCGCGTGGTATTGGTCCTGAAATAATAAGAGGGGTACGTGCTTCATCTATTAATACAGAGTCAACTTCATCAATCATGGCATAATGATGCGCGCGCTGAACGAGTTCACCGGGATCTTTTGCCATGTTATCACGCAAGTAGTCAAAGCCAAATTCATTGTTTGTGCCATAGGTAATATCTGCTCGATATGCTGCTTTTCGTTCGTCCGAATTAGGTTCGTGCTTATCAATACAATCTACACTGATACCATGGAATTGGAAGATGGGACCCATCCATTCGCTATCTCGGGTGGCGAGGTAATTGTTTACGGTAACAATGTGAACACCGCGTCTTGCCAGCGCATTTAGAAAAGCAGGGAAGGTAGCAACAAGGGTTTTACCTTCTCCCGTTGCCATCTCTGAAATTTTACCTTGATGCAATACAATACCACCGATGATCTGCACTTCATAGTGCATCATATCCCAGGTGATCACATTTCCACCTGCCATCCATTGATTATGCCAGTGCGCTTTGTCACCTGAAATCTTAATGTTTTCGTGTGTTGCAGAAAACTGACGGTCAAAATCCTGAGCCGTTACTTCAAGGTATTCATTTTCCTTAAAGCGTCTGGCAGTATCTCGCACAATAGCAAATGCTTTGGGAAGCACTTTCATCAGCACTTTCTCTAGTTCGGCATTGCGGCTTTTTTCAAGCGCATCAATTTGTGCAAAAATGGATTCTTTGTCGTTTATATCCAGCTCGGGTGTGTTGGCTACTTTAGTGTGAAGCGCAGCAAGCTGATCGTCAATGTCTTTTAGCTCTGCGTTAATAAATTCCTGGATCTTCTTCGTCTCGTTCCGCAGTTCATCATGGCTAAGGGTCTTTAGCGTTTCGCCCTCTTGCTTGGTTTGCTCAACCAACGGCATGATACCTTTGATGTCTTTCTCTGATTTGGTTCCAAAAATTTTAGCAATGAATTTCAGCATGGTGTTCGTTATCCGTTAATGGTTAAAGGTTAATAGTCATCTGTTCCCCGATTAACGGACAACGGATAACGATTAACGATCCCCCGAAGGGAGGCAAAGTTAAATTGTTTTTTGAGATTCAGGGATGACAATTATAGAACCAAACGACCTTCGAAGACCATTTTGGCAGAACTGATGCAATAAATTTGTGAAATGCGCCTGCCAGTCTGGTTCTGTAGGATAGTTAAAGGACTTTTTAGCATTCGATTGTGGATTGTTGGATCTTGAAACTCTGTGGTATTAAATTTCTTAACGCTAAGTCGCAAGGACGCTGAGACCAATGCCTTTGCTTCTCAGCACCTCCGCGGTTAATTTGTACTTCCCTCTGAAACTCTGTTGGCTGTTTCTCCTCCGATCAAGCCAAAGTTATAAAGACATTAGGCTTATGTTCTGAGTTCTTTACACTGGCATTCTGAAATTAATCTCTAATTTTCCGAAACAGTTAGTTAACCAAACTAAGTCTTATGAGAAATCTTCTTGTCCTTCTTTTGCTGGTATTGACCACCACCGCCTTTGCTCAAAAAACAATTAAGCTGAAGGTAGCCTACATACCCAACCATCAATACAACATGGAAAGCAAAAGCATCACCCATATAATTATGGATGCGCAGGTTGATGAGGCTACCAAAGAACAACTTAAGAATCAGGGAATGGAGCTGCCGCTTAAAATGGATATGAATCAGGACATGCTGACGGAAGTGAAGACTCAGCAGCTCAACAGCAATAAAGAAATGCCATTGACAATTGAATACACAAAGTTTGAAATGAAGCAGACGATGGGCGATAAGGAATTACCCTCGCAAGGGAATGCTTTAAAAGGAATGAAAGCCACCGGGGTGGCAGATAGCAATGGCAAAATCAGAATTGAGAATGTTGAAGGCGAAGCGGTTAACGATGCAATCAAGAAAATGATGATCAGCATGTCAGATCAATTGGGAGTGCAGATTGCCTTTCCTGAAAAACCGATGAAGGTAGGCGATGAATTTACACAAGAAGTGCCGATGAATATGCCGATACAGGGTGGCGTTGAGTTGAAAATGATAGTGAAGACCGTTTATAAGCTGACTTCATTTAATAAGGAAAATGCTTTGTTCGACACCTCCGTAATTATGACCATGGATCTTTCTATGAGTGAAGGAAGTATGAAAGCCGAAGGTGCAGGCACAGGCAAAATGACATTTGACATTAAGAAGAATTTTATGTCTACCGCTACTACAAACCTCGATATGAAAATGAAAATGCAGATGGGCATAATGGATATGGACATTACATCTTCCTCACAATCGGATGTAACGGTAACGCATTTGTGATATTTAAATTGATGTAGGTGGTAGTTTTAGCGTAGACAATGAAGTATGCCTATTTCATCTTAGCAATCATATTTTTCTCATGTGGGGCAAGAGACCAATGAGAAACAGAATCCAAGGACACATTGCAGACGATGACTATGAGCGAGACATTGAAGCCTGTGACTTTGACGGAGCCATTGAATAAGAGTAAAACTTTTGGTGAAATTACGATTGAATCAACAATACAAGGTAAAGACACAAAGACTTTTGGGAAACAGGGCTAAAACAAATTGAGTATAAGATAATACGTAACGACAGCACACTGACGACAATCAAAATTTCACCATCTGACTTTGTTAATTTATACAACAAGGATTTCGGTGAAGGTTCCAAAATTTGGGAGAGTGAAATACTCGCTGTGGATGAAAATAAAAAACGAATTGCCATCAGCAATAATTTCGGATTACCAGAGTCGGACAATAAAACAAATGTAATTGTAACGGTCGACTTTAAAGGAAACAAGTCCTCTAGAGACAGTCCGCCAGAATGTTCATCGGGCACCAGACTCTCCTTCAATAAAATTGTTGACTGCAATGGAGTATACGACTTTGAAAATCCAGTCCTGGAATACAACAACTGCTGTACAGTCTTTTCAGATCTCGTTAACAATTCAACTATCTTGTATGTACTTGACTGGGAACAAGACAAGAAGGATACAACAAAAAGAAATGCTTTTTTAATAAACATTTATAGTAAAGACACTTTGGATAGTTTTGTATTTAAAGACTTCAATGAAGTCCTGGGTTATACGGCATTAATTGAAAAGAATGAGAAGATGGGGATTTTGGTTGCCCTACAATCAGAGACAAAAGAACTTATCGTTTGGGACACACTTTTAACAAAGAAGGTTTATGATTTATCAAAACTAAAGTCAGTTCCAGATCTCACACCCACCGGAGACTTCATTGAAATGTATAATGAAGAAATGGGACAAGTAATAATTGAGTTTGACGCGAACAAGAGACCAATACGGTGGAATATGTAAAAATGATCGCCACATCACACACATAAACGTCAGCCGCGATTGATTGAAGCCACAACAGGAGTTACTTTTCTAACCATCCACTCGGCAATAATAAGATTTGGGATCCAGCAAAGCCATGCAATGATTTTATAAAAAGAAATAAAATCAAGCGGTGTAAAAATTTGAAAGAGCGGAATCCACAATCGTAGGGTAACAGCCGCAAACGTAAGAGCATAACTGCGTATCATCCACTGCTGATGTTTTTGAATTTCAAATTGACGGATACTTCTGTACGCATGGAGTGTGCAGAATAACCACGCGATTGCCAATCCGCTAAAACCTGTTACAGCAATCAATCCTCCGGTGGCAAACCAGGCAATGTATAAACCAGCCAAGCCACTCAGCAGAACGGAAAGAACATACACTTTTCCAAGCCAGCGATGAAGTGTTAAATACTTAGATCGTAAGCGATTACTAAACTGCGACCAACCTGACAGCATGGCGATACCGCCAAATGAAATATGCGTAAAGAAGAGTGTGTTCCAAACTACGTTTTGTAATAGGTCTTTGGGTTTACTTGCGAGTAAACCAGAACTCATGTCGATTATCCAATATGAAAGAGGATAAATACCGATGCTGACAGCAAACAAAATGAAGAATGGCCAGCCTACATATTTTAGTTTCATGCAAAGTGAGGTTGTGTCGTTTCTTAAAAAATTGAAATCTAGTCTACGTTAATAAAGAAATAGAGGTACGCGATTGAGCACACCTTCATAAACTAAGCTCATATATCTTTGCATTACCATTAACCATTAACATTTCACGATTAACGAAACGCTAGTTTACCTTGCTCTGTCTCGCCTTATGCATCTCCATTACTTTTTTGATTTGCTCACCCGCAAGCGCAACTGAATCCTGATCGTGTTTGTTCTTTTCTATTTTCTGAAGAAGGGTTTCATATTCTAATGCATTTTTTTCAATGGATTTATCCAGTTGAATTTTCTCGCGCTTATTATCTTCAAGTTTGGTAGTGAGTTCTTTATTTTGATTCACCAGTTTTTGCTGTTGCTTTTCTACCGCCAATGATGCCCGCAAAGACTCATCCACCTGAAGTTGAATTTTATCTTTGTAGAATTTTACACCGAATTCGTAGAGTTGCTTCTCAAGTTCTTTATTTACCTTACCCACGTTTTCAGAAGGCCATTCGGATGTCTTAATACCAATCCATGCAGAAGTATTCTTTCCTTTTTCTTTTGTTGTTCCAAAAACAGGCATGCCATAGTTTGTATTCTCTAAGGTTGGCTCATTAACAGTAAGTTCATCACCACTTTGCTTTACCTTTCCAATACCTTTAAGGTACTTTACAAACGCAGCATTTACATCGGCATATTCACCGTCAAGTTCAATTTCAAAGCCTTCTACATTTTCTCCTTTTATTCTGGCATTTTCTTTTTTTACCTTCACGGTTTGAGCAAGCGCAAAGGATGAGATCAAAAGTATCGGCAATAGCAACGTAAACTTTTTAGTGAACTTCATGTTTATCAGGTTGTTTAAGCATGCAAAGAACGAAACTAGAATCTGTTGAATCAACTAATCTTAAGAATCTGTGAGTAATATTCTCATCACCGGTGCATCCGGATTAATCGGAACCTCTTTAACCAACATGCTTTTGCAAAGAGGACACACCGTGTCTCATCTAGGTAGAAGTAAGAAGAGTGATGGAGAAGTAAAGTCATTTGTTTGGAACATTTCCCTACAACACATGGATGAGGAATCTTTATCTGGCATTGATACCATTATTCATTTGGCCGGAGCTGGCGTTGCCGATAAACGCTGGACAAAAAAACGCAAGCAAGAGATTTTGGAGAGCCGTACGCAATCAACCAAACTGTTGTTTGATGTTTTGAAGAAAGGGAATCATCAGGTTACTTCTTTTATCTCGGCTTCTGCTATCGGGTATTATGGGTTTGAAAGCAATGACATGCTAACGGAAGCAAGTCCGGCTGGTGGGGATTATCTGGCAACTGTAACAAAGCAATGGGAAGATGAGGTGGATAAAATAGAGTCGTTAAATATTCGATTAGTAAAAGTCAGAATAGGAATTGTGTTGAGTGAAAGGGGAGGCGCATTAAAAGAAATGATGTTACCAGTTAAACTGTTTGTTGGCTCACCATTGGGTTCGGGCAATCAATACTTGAGTTGGATTCACATCCATGATTTGTGTGCTATCTTTTGCAAGTCAGTTGAAGATAGAATGATGACGGGAGTTTATAATGGAGTTGGGCCGCATCCTACAACGAATCGGGCATTCACACGTGCCATCGCAAAGGTATTGAGACGACCATTGTTTCTTCCTGCCATTCCAGGCTTTTTACTAAAATTGGTTATTGGAGAAATGGCCGACATTGTGGTTGGTGGAAGTAAAGTATCATCACACAAAATTCAGCAAGCAGGATTTTCATTTCAATTTGATAGTCTTGATAAAGCGCTTCGTGATCTGATTTCGAAAAACTAAAATCAACTCACCCACTCTTTTTTTAATAGTAAGGTAGATCATCCGCTTTTCATTAGCTTTCGTTTTATAATTTTATGCTACGTATTGATGTTAATTTAAAATGATATGAAAACGAAAATGAGAAAAGTGAATGACGATGTTATCCAGGCAGCATTAGAAGAGGAACATCGCATCCGAAAAGCTTTTAAAGACAAAGACTGGGCAGAGATCAAAAGCTCAGACAGCTGGGTGATCTTTAAAGTAATGAGCGAATTTGTTGAAGGCTTTGAAAAATTAGCGAAGATAGGTCCGTGTGTTACCATCTTTGGTTCGGCACGGGTAAAACCAACAAGTCCATATTATAAGATGGCAGATGAGATTGCATTTGAATTAGTACAACAAGGCTATGGAGTAATAACTGGTGGAGGTCCTGGAATAATGGAAGCAGGTAACCGTGGTGCGCATCGTGCGAAAGGTAAATCAGTAGGGCTTAACATTTATCTGCCACACGAACAGAAAGGAAATATTTACATCGACCCAGATAAACTCATTACGTTTGATTATTTCTTTGTGCGCAAAGTGATGTTTATGAAATACTCTCAAGGCTTTATTGTAATGCCAGGAGGTTTTGGAACATTAGATGAACTGACGGAAGCTCTCACCTTAATACAAACTAAAAAGATTGGAAGGTTTCCAATCGTACTGGTAGGAAAGAAATTCTGGAAAGGATTGATCGACTGGTTTATGAAAGTATTGGCGGCAGAGAAAATGATCGCTGAAACCGATGATGAACTTTTCACATTGGTTGATACCCCTGAAGAGGCCGTAAAAGCAATTGACGATTTTTATTCCAAGTACTTACTATCACCTAACTTCTAGGTTGGAGTGGGGTTTTCATAGAGAGGGAATTCAAAACCACGGAGAACTCAGAGGAAATACACACAGAGACACAAAGAGAAATTTTTATAATTGGTTGAGAAACGCGTAAATGCAATTACCAACTCCGTGTTTCTCCGTGCAACACTCTGTGTTTTCACTGTGGTGAAA
>Ga0209717_1003766_pt1 | contig 12929 bp, 7 predicted proteins | sample AD_UKC048_MetaG_FD_184418 | JGI IMG/M metagenome (GOLD analysis project Ga0209717, IMG submission 184418) | Active sludge microbial communities of municipal wastewater-treating anaerobic digesters from USA - AD_UKC048_MetaG (SPAdes) (version 2) | ecosystem: Engineered > Bioreactor > Anaerobic >... | reverse complement strand
CCGCAGGGCGACTGCGGCCTGACCGGCCGCAAGATCATCGTCGACACCTACGGCGGCGCCTGCCCGCACGGCGGCGGCGCGTTCTCGGGCAAGGACCCGAGCAAGGTGGACCGCAGCGCGGCCTATGCCGCACGCTACGTGGCCAAGAACGTGGTGGCCGCCGGCCTGGCGCGCCAGTGCCAGGTGCAGGTGGCCTACGCCATCGGCGTGGCCCGGCCGATGAACATCACCGTCTACACCGAAGGCACCGGCGTGCTGTCGGACGACAAGCTGTCGGCCATCGTGGCCGAGGTGTTCGACCTGCGCCCCAAGGGCATCATCCAGATGCTGAACCTGCTGCGCCCGATCTACCAGAAGACAGCCGCCTATGGCCACTTCGGCCGCGAAGAGCCCGAGTTCACCTGGGAAGCGCGCGACCGGGTGGATGCGCTGCGGCAGGCTGCGGGCATCAAGGGCTGAAGGCCCTGCCGGGCGGCAACGCCCGGCACATCCAGCACACCCGGCAACAGGGGCGGCTTTGGCCGCCCTTGTGCGTTCCGGGCCCGGTGCAAAACCCGGGAGAATGGCGCGTATGGCGACCAGGAAGACACCCAAGGTTTCAGCAGGCTCCTCCGCAGCGCCAGCCGCGGCCAGCTACGAGCACAAGTCGGCCGAAGCGCTGATCCGGCCCGAGGTGGGCGTGCAGTCGCGCTTCAAGAAGCGCAAGCCGCCGGCGAAGTACACCTATGACCCGTCGCTGGCGCCTACGATGCAGTGGGACGGCGGCAACCCAGCGCGCGAGCGCGGTGAAGCCCTGATTGCGCGCATCACCCAGGCCGCCCAGCAACTGGCCAGCCTGCCGGCGGCGGCCGATGTTGCTGAACGCGAGCGGCTGGCCACCGAGCTGCGCACGGCCAGCGCGGCACTGAAGGCCCTGTCACGCCCCTTTCTGGAATGGGCCGGCAAGGCCGAGCGACTGAGCTTCGAGGTGCCGACGTTGCCGCTGTTCATCCATGAGCGGCTGTCCACGCAGGCCATCCTGGAAAGCCTGAAAGGCTTCAGTGGCGGGCAAATGGCGTTGAACTTTGGCGGTCACCCCGACCGCGACCTGGCCGAGCAGTTGCTGAAGGCCTACGAGTACCCCAACGGCTGGTTCAACCGCATGATCCTGGGCGACAGCCTGGTGGTGATGAACTCGCTGCTGCAGTACGAGCACATGGCCGGCCAGGTGCAGATGGTCTACATCGACCCGCCCTACGGCGTGAAGTTCGGCAGCAACTTCCAGCCCTTCGTGCGCAAGCGCGACGTGAGCCATGGCGCCGACGAAGACCTGACGCGCGAACCCGAGATGGTGAAGGCCTACCGCGACACGTGGGAGCTGGGCCTGCACTCCTACCTGACCTACCTGCGCGACCGGCTCTTGGTGACGCGAGACTTGCTGACCGACAGCGGCAGCGTGTTTGTGCAGATCTCGGACGAAAACTTGCACCACGTTCGGGAGGTGATGGATGAAGTTTTCGGTTGCGACAACTCAGTTGCCGTCATCGCATTCAAGAAGACGGGCTTTGCCGGTAGTGATGACCTCTCAACGACTCATGACTATCTACTCTGGTACGCGAAGGACAGTAGCCGCAAACTGGTCAACAAGGCATTCGGCGCGCGTCCGTTGACCGTTGAGGAGCTTGGGTTTTACGACCAGATTGAGTTGCCAGACGGCAAACGCCGACCGCTCACCAAAGAAGAGAAGAAGCTGGGTGATCGGGTCCGTGCTCTTGGGCGACCGTTTGCCCGAAATCCAATGGTGTCGCCGGGTTGGCAAGACTCACTTGGCTACCCCATCGAATTTGAAGGGGAGACGTTCAGGCCCCCACCCAACCGTCATTGGGCGACATCCAGCGCAGGCGTGGAGCGCCTGCGGTCAGCGAATCGACTAGCGCGCAAGGGCAACACGCTGCGCTTTGTTAGGTTCTTTGACGACTTTGCGCTTCAACCCCTGGGCACAGTCTGGAGTGATACGGGCGTCGGGGGCTTTGTCGGGGATGAGCGTCTCTACGTGGTGCAGACTGACGCTAGAGTCATCGAGCGCTGCATGTTGATGACCACGAATCCCGGCGATCTCGTCATCGACCCCACCTGTGGCAGCGGCACCACCGCCTACGTTGCCGAGCAATGGGGCCGCCGCTGGATCACGATCGATACCTCGCGCGTGCCCCTCGCGTTGGCCCGCCAGCGACTGTTGACCGCCAACTTCGACTACCAGGAACTGAAGAATCCCGAATTGGGTCCAGCGGGCGGTTTCGTCTACAAGATGAAGCAGAACAGGAGCGGTGAGCACACGGGCGGAATCGTCCCGCATGTGACGCTAGGGAGCATTGCGAACGGCGAGCAGCCCGAAGTGGAGGTGCTTGTGGACCGCCCGGAGGTCGTGCCCAGCATCACGCGCGTGACCGGCCCCTTCGTGTTCGAGGCTACCATCCCCACGGCCCAGGGCTTCGACGATGCGAGTGACCCGTCCACCCCGCGCGGCGCTGAGCAGGAAGAAAGCGATGATGCCTTCATCGACCGCATGGTGGGCGTGCTGCAGTCGTCGCCGGTGCTGCACCTGCCCGGCAACCAGACGCTGACGCTGGCCCAGGTGCGCCGCCCGGCGCGTGCGCTGTGGCTGAGTGCCGAAGCGGTGCGCCCGGCCGAGACCCTGACCGCCAGCCTGGAGGACGCGGATGCGGCCAACGGCGGGCTCGCGCTGTCCACGGGGGAGCTTGTCGCCATCGTCTTCGGCCCGGCCCACGGCAGCGTGACGCGCCGCCTGGTGGAAGAAGCCTGGGGCGAGGCGCAACTGCCCGGCCGCGGCTACAAGCACCTGTACGTGATCGGCTTCGCCATCGAGCCCGACGCGCGCCAGCGCATCGATGATTACTACACCAAGCTGGGCCTGCCGGTCACCTACGTGCAGGCCACGCCCGACGTGCTGATGGGCGACCTGCTGAAGAACATGCGCTCCAGCCAGATCTTCAGCGTCTGCGGCCAGCCCGATGTGAGCCTGATGCCGGTGGTGGCGCCGGAAGACGGCGCCGCCAACGCGCAGTACTGGCAGGTCAAGCTTGAAGGCCTGGATGTGTTCGATCCCGCCACCGACCGCGTGGTGCCCACGCCTGGCCGTGATGTGCCGGCGTGGTTCCTGGACACCGACTACAACGGCCTGGTGTTCCGGCCGCGCCAGGCCTTTTTCCCGCTCACCGGCGCCTGGGACAACCTGAAGCGCAGCCTGCGTGCCGAGTTCGACGACAGCGTGTGGGCGCACCTGGCCGGTGACTTGAGCGAGCCGTTCATGGGCGGCAGCAATGAACAGATCGCCGTGAAGGTGATCGACCACCGCGGCAACGAACTGATGGTGGTGCGGTCGCTGGTGGCACCGAAGAAGAAGCGCTGAGCGCAGGGGGAAGGCATGCCCATCATCCGGCGAGTCACGCTAAAGAACTTCAAGCGGTACGAGAACGTCAGCTTCGACATCCCAGGCCACTTGGTACTGGCCGGCCCGAACAACACCGGCAAGACGACTCTGCTGCAAGCAATTGCAGCGTGGTCGCTCGGGTTAGCGCGTTGGCTAGAGTTGGGCACCGATAACAATCCCCGAAAGAACGGATTTCCTTGGCAAGACCTTGAGCGCGCACAGTTCAGCGCGGTGGCTTTGCGCTCGTTTGATCTGCTCTGGCACAACCGCAAGCGCAGTGAGCCACTGGAAATAGGTGTGCAGTTGGACGGGTCACCCTCGCTGGCCGTGCTGGAGTTTCGCTTCAAGGCACAGGGCTTGGCAGAGGTTCGACCGCGTGCTGATTTCCCGGTCATGCTGGCCAAGATTGGCGGAATGGACTTTTCGACGACGTTCATCCCCGCCATTGCCGGCCTCAACCCCATCGAACGGCGCTTGGCTGACCGTGAAGCCATCCAGGACCTTCTGGGCCAGGCGCGGCCCGGCGAAGTGCTGCGGAACCTGCTGGTGCTCGCGCACAATGACACCGACGCTTGGCGGCTGCTCAATGACACCTTGGGCCGGATGTTTGGCATCGAGCTACTTCCGCCATCCAAGGGGGCCTCACTCGAGTGCGAGTACAAGCGCACGGGGGATGCCGCTACCGTTGCCTTCGATATTTCCACTGCGGGTAGCGGTGTCTTGCAGGTTCTGCTTGTCCTAGCGTTGATGCTGACCCAGCGCGGAAGTGTGCTGCTCATTGACGAGCCGGATGCGCATTTGCACTTGATTTTGCAGAAGACGATCTATAGCGAACTCCGCAGCATTGCGGCGCAGAGGCACTCGCAACTCATCGTGGCAACGCATTCGGAGCAGGTTGTCGAGTCGGTAGATTCCCAGGAGTTGTGCCTGATGTATGGGACGCCACGCTTGTTGGCCGACTCTCGCGAGCGCGCAGCACTGATGCAGTCATTGGGCGTACTCACCCATGGCGATGTTCTGCATGCCAACGGTGCGCGTGGAGTGCTTTACGCCGAGGACTTCACTGACCTGGACATTCTCGATGCCTTTGCGCGGGTGCTGGAAGATGAAGTCGCACTGAAACTGCTGACTGTGCAGTTGATGCTGAAGCGCGCGCGGGCTGAAGCGCCGGAGGGGCTTGGCGAGCTGGATCCAGCAAAACACTGGAATCTCTTGAAGCTTGTCAATGCAGAGTTGCCGGCGGTGGAGCTCTTGGACGGCGATGCCAAGAACAAGGGAGACGAGTCGGTAACCGGGCAATCCGATCGGATGCAACGGCTTCGCTGGCGCTACTACGAAATCGAAAGCTATCTGCTCAATCCTGCAGCGTGGCAGCGGTTCATCGTCGCTCAGTTTGGCGCTCGCGCCGATGCCGACGCAGCGATGGCCGCTGCACTTGCTGAGCTAGACCGCGAACTTGAACCTGCCTATCGACAACGGCCATTGGCTCCATCGCCGCTGGAGCAGAGGTATCTCCAAGTCGAACCGGTCAGCAAGAAGCTGATTCCCGCCATGCTGCAGGCGGCTGGCCTCAATCAGTTTGGCAAGAGTCGGTACTTCGAGATCGCTCAGCACTTCGCTGCCAGTGAGGTGCATCCGGAGATCAAGGAAAAGCTGGCTCTGTTGAAGTTTGCCTTCGGTGTCGGGCCTGATCCGCGTGTGACTCGAGCGGAGGCTCCACATGCTTGATTTCCAGGTCGAAAGCCCGATCCAGAACAGCCCCTACGACGAGCCAACCAGGTGGTGGCGAATTGTCCCTGGCGAAACGCCACAGCTGATCGACGGCCGACGCCCGGCTGCCTACTACTGGCGCAAGGCTGGCGGTGCGGAAGAGGACAACGAGGACGTCGGCACCGAGATCACGCTGATCATGGTGAACCGCATCCGCGACCGTGTGCGTCAGTGGCGGGCCGAGGGCTTCCAGGGGGCCAGCCGCATCAGCCTGGAACTGCTGGCCTGGTGGCAGCGCGAGGGGCGGGCACAGCGGCTGTTCTTCGCCCAGCTGGAAGCGGCGATGACGGTGATCTTCCTGACCGAGGCACGGCCGGACTACCTGCAGGGCATCGACATCCGCCCAGATGCCCCCACCGAGCGGCAGGCAGCGGATGGCACCAAGCCACTGATGCGCTGGGCCTGCAAGATGGCCACGGGCAGCGGCAAGACCACGGTGATGGGCATGCTGATCGCCTGGACCATCCTGAACAAGGTGGCCAGCGGCGGCCGGGACGCGCGCTTTGCCGACTTTGTGCTGGTGGTCTGCCCCAACGTGACCATCCGCAGCCGGCTTGGCGAGCTGGACCCCGGTCGCGGTGACGCCAGCCTGTACCGCACACGCGATCTGGTGCCGCCACACCTGATGGCGCTGCTGGTGCAGGGCCGAGTGCTGGTGCGCAACTGGCACGCGTTTGAGTTGCAGGACGATGGCAGTGTGGGTGGCGACAGCGCACGCGTGGTCAAGCGCGGGCGTGAACTGCGCGAACGCCGCACAGTGCGCATTGCCGACAAGGCCACCACGGCGCGTGGCAACCGCTACATGACACTGGATGCCTACCGCAAGGCGCAGGTGCTGGGCCTGCTGGAGGTGGTGAGCGAGGCGCGCGACGAGCACGGTACGCCCGTTCAGGCCGAGGTGATCGAGACGCGCCATGTCGAGTCGGACGCCAAGTGGCTCAGGCGGGTGCTGGAGGATGGCGCACGCAAGCGCAACATCATGGTCTTCAACGACGAGGCGCATCACGCGTATCGGCTGGGAGATGGTGAGCCCGATGATGACGAGGACGACGACGACGGGCTGGACGCCTACTACCGCGAGGCGACGGTCTGGGTGGAGGGACTGGATCGCATCAATCGGCTGCTGGGCATCGGGCGCGTGGTGGACTTCTCGGCCACGCCTTATTACCTGGGACGGGTCGGGAACAACGCCAACCGGCCGTTTCCATGGGTGGTGAGCGACTTCGGCCTGATGGAAGCCATCGAGTCGGGCTTGACGAAGATTCCGCAATTCGCTGCACGTGATCTGACGGGCGCGCCGATTCCCGGCTACTTCAACATCTGGCGCTGGATCCTGCCGCAGCTGAAGTCGTCCGAGCGCGGCGGCCGCAAGCAGGCCGCCAAACCCGAGGCCATCCTGCGGCACGCCTTCACACCGATGGTGATGCTGGGCGGCCTGTGGCAGCAGCGTGCACGCCAATGGGCGGCAGCCGGCCATGACGAGCGACCGCCGGTCTTCATCGTTGTGTGCAAGAACATCAGGCTCTCTCGCCTGGTGCATGACTGGCTGGCGCTGGACAAGCCACCGCCCGGCGTGCCCCAGTCGGGGCTGGTCGACTTCCTGAACACGCCGGAGCGGGAGAACACCATCCGCGTGGACAGCACGGTGGAAGAAGACGGCTGGATGCGCTTCACCCTCGACACCGTCGGCAAGCGCGACTGGTCGCGTGACCTCATGGGCCGACCGATCTACCCCGACGGGTTCGTCGAGCTGGCCGAGAAGCTGGGCAAACCGTTGCATCCACCTGGCCGCGACGTGCGGGCGATTATCAGTGTGGGCATGCTCACCGAAGGTTGGGACTGCAACACAGTGACCCACATCGTGGGCCTGCGACCATTCATGTCGCAACTGCTGTGCGAGCAGGTCGTCGGCCGCGGCCTGCGTCGGGCTGGCTATGAACCCGACCCTGACGGCAAGCTGCCCGAAGAAGTCGCCCAGATCTTCGGCGTTCCGTTCCAGGTGGTGCCGTTCAAGGCCCAGGCGGATGCAGGCCATCGACCGCAGGTGCAAACCTGGCGTGTTCGTGCGCTGCCGGAGCGCAAGCCGCTGGAGATCCGGTTCCCGCGGGTGGATGGCTACATCGTGAATACTCGTCGCAGTCTGTCGGTCGACTGCGACTGGGACAAGGTCGACGCGATTCAGATCGATCCGACGCGGCTTCCAGTTTCGGTTGAAATGAAGGCCGGCTTGCCCGCGGCCGACGGCACGCCGCTGGTGGGCGCACCTGGCCGGGTGGAAGAGGTGACGCTGGCCGAGTACCGCCTGCACAATCGGCTGCAGACCCAGGCCATGCGGGCTGCACACGAATTGATGCGGGAGTATGGGCGTCGGACGGCGACTGACCTGCCACTGCTGCGACCGCTGTTTGGCCAGTTTGTCGCGCTGGTGCTGGGGTTTGTCCAGCGCAAGGCGCTGGCGCACCCGCCAGCTGAAAAGTCGGACGTGTTCCTTGCCCCGAACTACTCCCGGATGCAGGAGATCCTGCTGCAGCATCTGACGGTGTCAGGCGCTGAGGGGCTGCGCCCGCGCTACGAACAGCATCGGCCCATGGGTAGCACTGCGGATGTGGACTACACAACGCGCAAAGAGCCGATGCCCGTGCTGCGCAGTCATGTGAACTTCGTTGTCGCCGATTCGCAATGGGAGCGCATTGCTGCCACAGTCCTCGACACCCATCCCCGGGTCGAAGCGTTTGTGAAGAACAGCGGTCTTGGATTTGCGATCCCGTACACGCTGCGAGGCACCGCTCACGATTACCTGCCGGACTTCGTGGTCCGCCTGGATGGCGGTCGTCGGCACATGATCGTGGAGATCAAGGGCGTCAATGATGAACGCTCTGATGTCAAGAAGCGCTCGGCGGAACAGTGGTGCGAGGCCGTCACCGGCGACGGCAGCTTTGGCCGTTGGGACTTCTTGCAGATCGACGCTCGCCAGCGGATTCCTGCCGAGCTGGCGGCCGCGCTTGAAGCGTGAATGCCGCTGCCCGATTCGGGCTGCTCGGTGACCAACTTCCACCCGCACAATCCGGATTCCGTCGAAGCCCTCAAGCCCGCCGCGGCTTCACCTTGCTGGCCGCCAGCTTGGCCTGGGTGCGCGCCACCTCCACATCGGCATCGTGCACCAGGGCGACGCCCATGCGCCGCTTGACGAAGCTCTCGGGCTTGCCGAACAGGCGGACTTCGCTGTTGGGCACCCGCAGCGCATCAGCCATGCCATCGAACACGATGCCCGTGGCATCCACGCCACCATAGATGACGGCGCTGGCACCGGGGCTCTTCAGCGTGGTGTCCACCGGCAGGCCCAGGATGGCGCGGGCATGCAGCTCGAACTCGTTCTGCCACTGGGTGATCATCGTCACCATGCCGGTGTCGTGCGGGCGCGGGCTCACTTCGCTGAACCAGACCATGTCGCCCTGCACGAAGAGTTCAACGCCGAACAGGCCCTGGCCACCCAGGTTGTCGGTGACGGCCTTGGCGATCTGGCGCGAGCGCTCCAGCGCCACCGCGCTCATCGGGTGCGGCTGCCAGCTTTCCACATAGTCGCCGCTGACCTGCACATGGCCGATGGGGTCGCAGAAGTGGGTCTCGACCTGACCGCTGGCGCCCAGCGCCCGCACCGTCAGCTGGGTGATCTCGTAGTCGAAGGCGATGAAGCCTTCCACGATCACCCGGCCTGGGCCGACGCGGCCGCCGGCCATGGCGTCCTCCCAGGCTTTCTGCACGTCTGCGGGTGCGTCGATCTTGCTCTGGCCCTTGCCGCTGCTGCTCATCACCGGCTTGACGATGCAGGGGTAGCCGATGCCGGCGTCGATCGCCGCCTCCAGCTCGGGCAGCGAGTCGCAGAACTTGTAGGGGCTGGTCGGCAGGCCCAGCGTCTCGGCGGCCAGGCGGCGGATGCCCTCGCGGTCCATCGTCAGGCGGGCGGCGCGGGCCGTGGGGATGCAGCGGATCTGGCCGGCGGCCTCCATCGCCTCGAGCACAGGGGTGGCGATGGCCTCGATCTCGGGCACCACCAGGTCGGGCTTCTCGGCCTCCAGCAGCGCGCGCAGCTGGGCCGGGTCGCTCATCGTGATGGTGCGGGCATGGTGGGCCACCTGCTGGCCGGGGGCGTTGTCGTAGCGGTCGACCGCGATGGTCTCCACGCCCAGGCGCTGCAGCGCGATCAGCACCTCCTTGCCCAGCTCGCCACTGCCCAGCAGCAGCACACGGGTGGCAGACGGGGACAGCGGGGTTCCGAGGGTGGTCATGGCAGGGCAGGGGCGGGGTTGCGACAGGCGCGGATTGTCGCTGCCGCTGCTAGGCTGGCTGCATGCCGGCCATCACGCTCGACCACCTGCGCCACCATGCCGTGGCGCGCACGCTGTTTGCCCCCACCACGCTGTCGCAGGCCATCGCCCGCCTCGGCTTCGTGCAGGCCGACCCGATCCGCGCGCCCGCCCGTGCGCAGGACCTGACACTGCGCCACCGTGTCAGCGGCTACCGGGCCGGTGATCTGGAGGCGCGCTACCCGCGCCTGGCGATCGAGGAAGACTTCTTCGTCAACTACGGCTTCCTGCCGCGCGCCACGCAGGCCCTGATGCACCCGCGCCGGCCCGCCAGCGCCTGGCCGGCCGCACGCCAGCGCCAGGCCGCCGCGGTGCTGGACTTCGTGCGCGAGCGCGGCGTGGTGCACCCGCGCGAGGTGGACGCGCAGTTCCAGCATGGCAAGGCGAAGAACTGGTTCGGCGGCAGCAGCAATGCCAGCACGCAATTGCTGGATGCGATGCACTTCCGCGGGATGCTGCGCATCGCCCGGCGCGAAGGCGGCGTGCGGCTGTATGCGCCGCGGCGGGACAGCGGCCCGCCGCCCGACCCCCAGGCGGCGATGGACGCGCTGGCCGATGTGGTGCTGGCCAAGTACGCCCCCTTGCCGCAGCCCAGCTTCAGCATGCTGGTGCACCGGGTGGGCTACGGGGCGCCGCAGTGGCAGCACCTGTGCAAGACCACGGTGCAGCGCGCGCGGCAGCGGCTGCCGCAGGTGCAGATCGACGGCGTGCGCTGGCTGTGGCCGGCCGACGAACAGCCCGCGTCGCGCCGCCATGCCACACGCGCCCAGGCCGACGTGGTGCGGCTGCTGGCGCCGTTCGACCCCATCGTGTGGGACCGCCGGCGTTTCGGCCTGCTGTGGGGCTGGGACTACCGCTTCGAGGCCTACACCCCGGCGCCCAAGCGGGTGCGCGGCTACTACGCCCTGCCGCTGCTGTGGCGCGACCGGGTGGTTGGCTGGGGCAACCTGGCGGTGCAGGGCGGCGTGCTGGTGCCCGACATCGGCTTCGTCAGCGGCCAGCCGCCGGGCGATGCGGGCTTTGCCGCCGCCCTGGACGACGAGTTGCAGCGGATCGGCCAATTCCTCGGTCTGGCCTGACGCTCAGCGCTGGTGGCCAGGCCGCCAGCCGTCATGCCGCGGCGCGGGCTGCCAACAGCGCACTGGCCAGCTCGGCAAAGCCGTCGCCCCGCTCGGCCGGGGTGACATAGCCCGGAAACGCCTGCAGCTGCGGCAGGAAGCGGGCGATGTTGGCCACCCCCACCGTCAGTGGCATGGCCTGGAACATGGCCTGGTCGTTGGTGCTGTCGCCCACGTACACCCACTCGGCCGGGTTCCAGGGCCGGGCCAGTGCCTGCTGCACGGCCCAGCGTGCGCCGCTGGGCTTGTCGTGGTCGCCGATCCAGCCGTTGATGTGGATGGAGCTGACGGTGGCGGTCAGCCCGTGCGCGCGCATCACCGCCACCACCTGGGCGATCTGCGCGGCGTCCAGGTGCGCGAACTCGCTGTGGTCGATGGCGATGTCGGTCAGGCGGCCGGCGCTGTCCTGCGCCAGCGTGGCCCCGGGCACCTGCGCCAGCACCGCCTGGGCGCAGGCCTGCAGGCGCAGCTGGTGGGCGGCGCGGGTGGCGGCATCGGCCACGAAGTCAATCTGCAATTGCCCACCCTGGCGGCGCAGCAGCACCGCGCCGTTCTCGGCCACGATGGCGGCCACCGGCCAGGCCAGCGCCAACGGCGCGCTCCAGCCGGCCGGGCGGCCGGTGATGGCCACCACCGGCACGCCGGCTGCCGCCAGCCGGTGCAGGGCGTCCAGCGCCGCCGGGGCGATGACGCCATCGGCAGTGAGGGTGTCGTCGATGTCGGTCAGCACGCCGTGCAGCGCAGCCAGCTGCGGCAGGGGCAGCGCCGCCAACGGGCGCAGCCGGCCGCTGGCTGCGGCGGGCAGGGCGCAGGTGTGCGGGGTGCTGTCCGGCGGCATCGCGGCAGTCTCCCACAGCGCCCTGTGCGCCCGGCCGTGGGTTGATGCCGATCAAGACATGCCTGGGCCCTGCCGCGTGAACATGCTGCTTTCACCGCCGATTCACACCGCTGTCACCGGAGCATGGCATGACCAAGAACACCCCGACCCCCGCAACCCCCGCCAGCACCGGCCCCGTGCGCAAGACACGCAGCCGCAGCCCCCGGCGCACCGTGGCGGCAGGCGACACCGCGCCGCTGCTGCAGCCGGCCGCCATCGCCGGCCACATGGCCGACCGCGCCACCACCGGCGCCCGCACCGAGCAGGCCATGGCGCTGGCCGACGTGCTGGCCCGCCACGCCCAGGGCGAAAGCGCCCGCACGGTGGTGTCGGAGCTGCAGGCCCTGATGGACGGCGCCTCGCCCGACGACCGCAAGGCCTTGCGCAAGCTGCTGTTCCAGCCGGTGGCCACACCCGCCGAGAAAGATGCCGACACCGCCCTGGCCCCGGGCTGGCGTGAAGGCAAGTACCCGTACAAGAACCTGCTGTCACGCCGCCGATACGAGCAGCAGAAGTACAAGCTGCAGGTGGAATTGCTGAAGCTGCAGGCCTGGGTCAAGGACACCGGCGCGCGGGTGGTCATCCTGTTCGAGGGGCGCGACGCGGCCGGCAAGGGCGGCACCATCAAGCGGCTGATGGAGCACCTGAACCCGCGCGGCGCCCGCGTGGTGGCGCTGGAGAAGCCCAGCGAGGTGGAGCGCGGCCAGTGGTACTTCCAGCGCTACATCCAGCACCTGCCCACGCGCGGCGAGATCGTGCTGTTCGACCGCAGCTGGTACAACCGCGCCGGCGTCGAGCGGGTGATGGGCTTCTGCACCGACGCCGAGTACGACGAATTCCTGCGCCAGGCCCCCGAGTTCGAGCGCCAGCTGGTGCGCAGTGGCGTGCACCTGTTCAAGTTCTGGTTCTCGGTCAGCCGCGCCGAGCAGCGCCGCCGCTTCAAGGAGCGCAAGCTGCACCCGCTCAAGCAGTGGAAGCTGAGCCCCATCGACCTGGCCAGCCTGGACAAATGGGACGACTACACCCGCGCCAAGGAAGCGATGTTCCTGCACTGCGACACCAGCGACGCGCCCTGGACGGTGATCAAGAGCGATTGCAAGAAGCGCGCACGCCTGAACGGCATGCGCTACCTGCTGCACCGCCTGCCCTATGCCCGCAAGGACCTGGCCGCGCTGGGCCCGGTCGACCCGCTGATCGTCGGCCGGCCCAGCCTGGTGCCCAGCGTGGGCGACGACCAGCTGGCCGGCGGCGGCGCGTCCTGACGCGGCTTTGACCCCGCATGTCGGGGATTGCGCCTTCCATGCGGGATGTCACGCACCGCGGCCCAGCGCGCCGCGGCAGGCGTGCTTAGAATGCGCATCTGTTTCGAG
>Ga0209717_1003759_pt1 | contig 12951 bp, 9 predicted proteins | sample AD_UKC048_MetaG_FD_184418 | JGI IMG/M metagenome (GOLD analysis project Ga0209717, IMG submission 184418) | Active sludge microbial communities of municipal wastewater-treating anaerobic digesters from USA - AD_UKC048_MetaG (SPAdes) (version 2) | ecosystem: Engineered > Bioreactor > Anaerobic >... | reverse complement strand
CGAAAATTGCCGCTGACGGTCGCGACGACCGGCGCCTTGTGGCCGTACAAATTGACGTAAGGATGCGCAGCGGACCACGGCGGCACCGTGGAGCCGGACACCACGGAAATGGCTGAGTTTGCTTGCGACAGCTCCTCGGCTTCCGCCACCGGTTGCGCACTCGAAGCAGCGGCGCTGCTCGTCGCGACGGCTCCGTCTGGCAACGGTTTTTCTGGCGGCAATTCGTCCCACGTCAGTTGTTCCGCCGTCGTGTATGCGGCGATCTTGAGCACAGTGCGCCAGTTGTCGATCGAGCCAGTCGGGCATGGCGAAATGCAGGCCATGCAGAAGTTGCATTTGTCTGCATCAACCACGTAATTGCGCGAATCGTGCGTAATCGCATCCACCGGGCATGCCTCTTCGCAGGTATTGCAACGAATGCAAATTTCCGGGTCAATCAGGTGCTGTTTGAGCGCTTCGGTCGCAACGATTTCGGTCATGGCAAATCCTCTGTAGAGCCTCTTTTTACCGCAGGTCGTGCGCGGCGGACGGCTCGCAAAACACATCTGTAACCCGCGTACAGCTTTTTAGCTCCAACGACCAGCCAGCAGTCATTTCAACGCTCATAACGCACATGTCGACTAACGCAATTATTGGACTGTAAGGTCCAACCAGCTGTCGCTAAAGCCAAAAAGCCGTAAGTGTGCTGCGCATACATTTGTACGCTCACGAGCAGCTCCTGTGCCGCGCCAATCCAAACTGCGGGAGCCGCAGAAGCCGCGATACCCGTGGCTTCCGACCGCTCCCACAGATAAACGAACCAACGCGCCTAGTTAAACCGCACGTAATCAAAGTCCACGGGCTGCCGATTGATGCCCATCACCGGCGGCGCGATCCAGCCTGCGAACTTGCCGGGCTCCACCACGCGCCCCATGAGCGAGGCCACGAACGCGCGATCTTCGGCGCTTGGCAGCCAACGCTTTTCGTTTGCGGCAAATTCAACTTCAGAAACCAATCGCCCTTCTGGGCTTACTTTTACGCCAGCGAGCATGCCAATCTTGCGGTTGAATGCCTTATGCGGCGCGACGAGACGGAACGGAATGCCGGCCTTCTCGATGACTTTGTTCCAACGGCCCACGCCACCGACCGAATCCTTGATGTAATCGTCGCGCAGCACTTCGTTCAGCGCATTGAGCATCGGCACTTGACGCTCGGCGAGGACGTCGCCCTGTACGGACAACACGCCGTACGTGCGGCCCTGCAATTGGTGATCGTCGTCGCGTTTGGTCTCTTCAAAACGACCTTTGAGGCCCGAGTTGTAGAAGATTGCGGCGTTGCTCGATTCGTCGGCACCGAAGAGATCGATGGTCACGCTGAAGTGGAAATTCAAATAGCGCTGAATCGTTTCGAGATCAATGGCGCCCGCCGCGCGGACTTTCGCGGGGTCATCAGTCTTTAATTGGTTCATCACCTCACAGGTGCGCGCGATGACCCGCGAGATACCGCTCTCGCCCACAAACATGTGATGCGCCTCTTCGGTGAGCATGAATTTCGTGGTGCGCGCGAGCGGATCAAAACCACTTTCGGCAAGTGCGCACAACTGGAATTTTCCGTCCCGATCCGTGAAGTAAGTGAACATAAAAAACGCCAACCAGTCCGGCGTTTTTTCGTTGAACGCGCCGAGGATGCGCGGGTTGTCAGCATCGCCCGAGTTACGTTGCAACAGTGCATCGGCTTCTTCGCGACCGTCGCGGCCGAAGTGTTTGTGCAGCAAGTAGACCATCGCCCAGAGGTGACGGCCCTCTTCCACGTTAATCTGGAAAAGATTGCGAAGGTCGTACATCGACGGCGCGGTCAACCCAAGGTGACGCTGCTGCTCAACTGACGCCGGCTCCGTATCGCCCTGAGTCACGATAATGCGGCGCAGATTCGCGCGGTGCTCGCCTGGTACGTCTTGCCACGCGGCCTCGCCCTTGTGCTCGCCGAAGTGAATATTGCGGCCCTCTTCCTTCGGGTTCATGAAAATGCCCCAACGGTAGTCAGGCATTTTGACGTGACCAAATTGCGCCCAACCGGACGGATCAACGCTCACTGCCGTGCGTAGATACACGTCATGGTTCATCGCGCCCTCGGGGCCCATGTCGTTCCACCACGAAAGGTAGTTTGGCTGCCAATGCTCAAGCGCACGTTGCAACGTTTTGTCCTCAGACAGATTGACGTTGTTAGGAATTTTTTCGCTGTAATTGATACCGGTGTTCATGCTCGTGCTCCAAATAATTTTTCGTCAGCTGTTGGTCAAACGCGGTTGAAATCAAACTGCGTTTTTTCGCCTTTGCCATAAAGCTTGAGTGCGCCTTTTTCACCGACCGCATTAGGCCGCTGGAAAATCCAGTTTTGCCATGCGGTGAGGCGACCAAACACACGCGTCACCATGTTCTCGGTGCCGTTGAAACGCAGGTTCGCTTCCATGCCCGTCAAAGCGTCCGGCGACATCGCGGCGCGCTCTTCCAGCGCAATGCGCACTTCGTCGGTCCAATCAATGTCGTCGGGAGCCGATGTGACAAGGCCCAACGCTAGCGCCGCATCAGCATCCAAGGAAGTCCCCGCTTTCGCGCGAACGGCTTCAAGCGCCGGTACCTCTTCATAGAAACGACGCGCAAGACGAGGCTGTCCGGTTGCCATTGGCAGCAAGCCAAAGTTCACGTCCGACACCGTAATCAACGGTGCCTTTGCGGCATCATCCGGCAACGCGAGCATGTAGCTACGATCACACGCCAGCGCGAGTTCGAGGAACGATCCCGCAAAGCACGAGCCCGTTTCGATCAACGCAAACAGGCTGCGTGACGACACATCAATTCGAGAGAACGTGCGGCGCATCAGGCCAATCGTTTCGCGAACCAACCAATGATCTTTGTGCTTCATCATTGTCGCGTCACTCGCGAGCACCGCCGCTGCATCACCTTCGGTTTTGATGATCCATGTGCCGATATCGAGCTCGTTGGTTCGCATCGACAAAATCGCGTCATCCAATTCACGCGTCATCGCCAACGGCCACCAAGCGGCACCAGCAGCTTCAATTTCCGCAATCGTTTCGGGTTGTTTGCCCACCGGCGCCTTGACCGTGAACGTCGCGTTACGTTTTGCGCGATCAATATCCACGGTGACGTTCGCATAGCGCAATGCATCCGGCGAGTCGGTGCGCTCAACGCGAGCCAGCGCGACGCCTTTTCCGTCGGCCGGGCGATCACTTTTCGCTGCCAACTCAAGCGCACGTTCACGCACCTTTTGCGCGAACACTGCAGGCTTGGCGATTTCGTCTACCAAACGCCAATCCTTCGCTTTTTGGCCACGTACGCCCTCGGTTGTCGTGCAGAAAATGTCCGCAAGGTCGTGGCGCACATGACGCTTGTCGGTAACCCGCGTTAAGCCGCCGGTACCTGGCAGCACGCCCAACAAAGGCACCTCTGGCAACGATACCGACGACGAACGGTCATCGACCAACAAAATTTCGTCGCACGCCAGTGCAAGCTCGTAGCCGCCGCCCGCACACGCACCGTTCACAGCCGCCAAAAATTTCAAACCCGAATGACTGCTCGAATCTTCGAGGCCGTTGCGTGTCTCGTTGGTGAATTTGCAGAAATTTACTTTCCACGCGTGGCTCGAAACGCCAAGCATGAAGATATTCGCGCCCGAACAAAAAATGCGGTCACGCGAACTCGTCATCACGACGGTGCGAACTTCGGGATGCTCGAACCGGATGCGGTTAACTGCGTCGTGAAGTTCAATGTCGACACCCAAGTCGTAGCTGTTGAGCTTCAACTTGTAACCTGGCTTCAAGCCCGCGTTTTCGTCGACGTTCATCGACAGCGTGGCGACCGGACCGTCAAACGCAATCGACCAATGGTGGTAGCGTGAGGGCTCAGTGCGATAGTCAATTTTGGCGGCGGTAGCGTCCGGCGCGATGGCAGTAACAGTGGCATTCATGCGAAATCTCTTTTCAGCGCTTTTCAGCGATAAGGCGTTGGAACCGTGTGGCGTCTGCTGCGTGTCGACTTAGCTTAACGCTGCCGACACCCGTTAAACGCAATATATTGCAGTTTTTGACACACGTCAACAAGTAAATGCACTTTACTGCGTTTTTTGGGTTTCTGCCTTGATGATCGCGAACAACGCCTGAAAACATTCGTCAGGCGATTTTCCCGTGGTGTCGAACGCCACGTCCGCTTTGCCGTAGAACGCTGCGCGGCCGCTCAATATCCGCTTCAGGTCTTCCATCGCCTCGCTGTGCATGCCCGCCGCAGCGCCTCCCATCGGGCGCAAATCTCCCTGTGCTACGACGCGACTCATGTGATCTTCAGGCGAGGCTTTGAGCCACACCGTGAAGCAATTGGACAGCAATAAATTGAAAGTAGACGCATCGGACACAATGCCGCCGGGCGTAGCGATCACGGCATCGGGATAGAGCTGAATCGTTTCTTCCAGCGCGCGGCGTTCGTATCGGCGGTAAGCCGTCGGCCCTAGGAGATTGTGAATCTCCGCCAGGCCGCAGCCTGACACGCGTTCTATCTCGCGATTGAGCTCCACAAACGGCGCGTCCAGCGCCTCAGACAACCGAAGCCCGAGCGACGACTTACCCGCGCCACGCAATCCAATCAATGCGATGCGTCGGGCGCGCGCCGACTGGCTTCCAGCCTCGCCGTAAAGCTCGGAAAGCGCTACTCGCCCACGACGAAGTTCGTCGTCACTGCGATGGCGTAGCAAATCACGAATGAGAAGCCACTCGGGTGAGAGCGTCGTCTCGTCGCCGAGCAACTCGGCCAGTTCACAGTCAAGCGAATGCGCTACTTGCCGCAGAATCAGCACCGACGCGTTACCGACGCCGCCTTCAAGGCTCGCGAGATGACGCTCGGAAACGGTGGAGGCCGTCGCAAGGTCACGCCGCGTCAATCCTCGACGTGAGCGCAGCGCGCGCACTCGTTCGCCGAGCGCCACGAGAAAAGGGTCACGTTCGGCTTGGCTGGCGGCTGTAGCGGCGGCAATATCAGACTCAGCGCGGCGCATCAGCATCGCCCCGCGAAGCAAGAAATCGGAGTTAAAGTTGTGTTCTTCATCAGAAAATGCATTATATTGCGTTTTCCAGTATGCGGTATCCAGCATTTTCGCGTATATCTGGCGCATGCACAACCGAATTTATTCGTTTCTTCGCGCTGCAATCCCAGTCATGCCATCGCATCGCCGACAGACGCAAACTCCGAAAGCCACGTCCATGAACCCAGTTATCGCCCCACCTCCCGAGCGCTTTAACTTTGCACAATACTTGATCGCACTAAACACGTCGCGCAGCACGAAAGCGGCGTATGTAGATGACGTAGGAACGCTAACGTACGCCGACTTAGCGGACCGCGTGGGGCGCGTCGCCGCCGGGCTAGGTGCGCTCGGAGTGCGTCGTGAAGAGCGTGTGCTGCTCTTGATGCATGACTGCAACGACTGGCCGGTCGCGTTTCTCGGCGCGCTACATGCGGGGGTCGTGCCGGTTGCGGTGAACACGCTCCTCACCGCTGACGACTACGCCTACATGCTCGAACACAGCCGCGCACAAGTCGCGCTGGTGTCGGCGGCACTGTTGCCCACGCTCCAAGCGGCAATGCAAAAGAGCCAGCACGAAGTCAAAAAAATAATCGTCTCGCGCGGAACTGGCGTGGCCGCCGATGTGCTCGATTTTGAGTCGTGGGTTCAGTCCACACCGGCAGCAAAAACAGCGGTCAACACTGGAGCCGACGAAATCGGTTTCTGGTTGTATTCCTCAGGCTCCACCGGGCGCCCCAAAGGGACCGCCCACACCCACGGAAATCTCTACTGGACCGCAGCGCTCTACGCGAAACCCGTCCTCGGTTTGACGGAACAAGATGTATGTTTCTCTGCTGCGAAACTTTTCTTCGCGTACGGGCTCGGCAATGGTCTTTCGTTCCCACTTTCCGTCGGCGCAACGACCGTTTTGATGGCCGAGCGGCCAACGCCCGACGCCTGCTTCAAGCGATTCACCGATCTGCAACCCACCGTGTTCTTCGGCGCACCGACAGGCTACGCTGGCATGCTCGCATCCGCCAATCTGCCCACGCGCGAAGCGGTGAAGTTGCGCATGTGTTCGTCTGCTGGCGAGGCGCTTCCCCGTGAAATCGGCGAGAAGTGGACCGCGAAGTTTGGCTGCGAAATTATCGACGGCATTGGCTCCACCGAGATGCTGCACATCTTCTTGTCGAACCGGCCCGGTGACCTGCGCTACGGCACGACAGGCAAGCCTGTGCCCGGCTACGCGGTCGAACTTCGCGACGAGATGGGTCACGTCTTGTCCGGCAACGACGAGGTGGGAGACCTGTACATTTCCGGCCCGTCTGCGGCGTTAATGTACTGGGGCAACCGCGCGAAGTCGGACGAAACCTTTCGCGGAGCGTGGACCAAAAGCGGAGACAAATATTTCCGTGACGCCGACGGCTACTACGTTTACGCCGGACGTAGCGACGACATGCTCAAGGTGAGCGGACAATACGTTTCGCCGTTTGAAGTGGAGTCAACGCTCATGCAGCATCCAGCGGTACTTGAGTCCGCAGTGATTGGCGTGGATGACGAATCGGGCTTGACGCGCGCGAAGGCTTTTGTCGTCTTGAAGGATGCCAAGGGCGCAAGCGAAGCGCTCGCCGAAGAATTGAAGACTTTCGTGAAGGCAAAACTCGCCCCCTACAAGTACCCGCGCCAACTGGAATTTTTGGCCGAACTTCCGAAGACGGCGACCGGAAAAATTCAGCGATTCAAGCTGCGCGATTTGGAAAAAAGCAAGTCGCACGGCTAACCTGTTTGTGAATACACGACAATGACCGCCAACATCATAGTCCTCGCCGACGGCGGTTCGTACGACATCGAATACGAGTTCGTTGGCTCGAATGATCGCGCCAAGCCGCTGATGATCTTTCTTCACGAGGGCCTCGGCTCAGTAAGCATGTGGCGCGATTTTCCAGCGAGACTCTGTGACGTCTTAGGATGTCGTGGTCTCGTCTATTCGCGTCCGGGCTACGGTCAATCTACACCGCGCGAAGCGACCGAAAAATGGGGCGTGAACTTCATGCATGTTCAGGCGCGTGCGGTGCTACCCGCCCTGCTCGACGCATTGCGTATCGATGTTGCCAACAATCCACCGCACCTATTCGGCCACAGCGACGGCGGCTCGATTGCGTTGATCCATGCGGCATCGTTTCCGGAAAATGTAGCGAGCATCATCGTTGCCGCTCCGCACACTTTTGTTGAAAAACTCTCCGTCGACAGCATCGCGAAAACACGCGACGTCTATCTGAACACCGATCTGAAATCAAAACTCGCGCGGCACCACCGCGATCCAGATTCGGCGTTTTGGGGATGGAACGATATTTGGCTCAATCCCGCGTTTCTCGATTGGGACATCAACGCGTTATTGCCGAACATCACCTGCCCGGTGCTGGCGATACAAGGCATGGACGACGAATACGGCACGATGGCACAAATCGACAGCATCGCGGCAGCCCTGCCTGCGGCGACTCTGTTGAAGCTCGAGTCGTGCGGTCACTCGCCGCACCGCGACCAGCCAGACGCTGTCATCAATGCCGTGCGTCAGTTCTTGGAAAAATAAGTTGGCGAGCGCGCGAGTGTGATCGAGCTGCAAAAGCCGATGTGAATCCAACTGCGCCCGCATCGCGCGCCTGCGGCTACATTAGCGGCACAGCCACTTCGACGCCCATCGCTCTATGAAAATTTACAGAATCGCGTCCATTCCCGGTGACGGCATTGGCAAAGAAGTCGTGCCCGCCGGACAGGTCGTGTTGCAGGCGTTAGCCGCTGCACAAAAGACGTTTCAGTTCGAATTCGAGAGCTTCGACTGGGGCGGCGATTACTACCGCAAACATGGCGTGATGATGCCCGCCGACGGGCTGGATTCGCTGCGTCACAAGGACGCGATTTTGTTCGGCTCCGCGGGCGACCCACACATTCCAGACCACATCACGCTCTGGGGTTTGCGCCTAAAGATTTGCCAAGGCTTCGATCAGTACGCCAACGTGCGCCCGACGCGCATCCTGCCGGGCATTGACGCGCCACTCAAGCGCTGTGGCCCCGATGATTTGGATTGGGTCATCGTGCGTGAAAACTCGGAGGGCGAATACTCGGGTGTCGGCGGTCGCGCGCATCAAGGTCATTCGATCGAAGTGGCCACCGACGTGTCGATGATGACCCGCACGGGCGTCGAGCGCATCATGCGGTTTGCCTTCAAGCTTGCGCAATCGCGTCCGCGAAAACTGCTCACCGTCGTCACCAAATCCAACGCGCAGCGCCACGCGATGGTGATGTGGGACGAAATCGCGGTGTTAGTCAGCAAAGATTTCCCCGATGTTGCCTGGGACAAAGAACTCGTCGACGCCTGCACCGCGCGCATGGTGAACCGCCCGGCGTCGCTCGATACGCTTGTTGCCACCAATTTGCATGCTGACATTCTGAGCGACTTGGCCGCTGCGCTCGCGGGTAGCCTCGGCATCGCGCCGACCGGCAACATCGACCCGGAACGCCGCTATCCGTCGATGTTCGAGCCGATCCACGGATCGGCATTCGACATCATGGGCAAAGGGCTCGCCAACCCGATCGGCACGTTCTGGAGCTGCGTAATGCTGCTTGAACATTTGGGCGAGTTCGATGCCGCAAAGAAACTCATGGCGGTCATTGAGTCGATCACCGCCAATCCAGCGCTTCACACGCGCGATCTCGGCGGCAAAGCTACAACCGCGCAAGTGACGGCGGCAGCGTGCGCAGCGGTGAACGCGACGTAATTCGCGCTCAAACACATCGACGTTGCGTTTACAGCTTTACGATGCCAACGACCAGTGGGTGGCGTTTATAGCCCGTTATTCAATAAAGTCAAGTATGGCTATATTGGAGCTATTAAGTCCGTGCAGCAGTCGTTTGCGCATAAAAGCTGTATTCATGTTCTTTCGGTATTTTTGAGGCGAAGCGTACGCGCATCGGTTTACGGTACGCTCGCTCGCACGGTAAACCATAGGTCGTGACCATGACTTTTTTTTGCGATCTCGCATCTAGCCGATGCATTTCGAATGTGCGCAGTTTGCGAACGTACGGCGCAGCCGCGCTGCTCTGCGCGATCGGCACGGTGGCGGCTATGACGTCGGCCATCGCGGACGCGGCCGAACCGACAAAAACGCTGCGTCTTTCGTTCAAGATGGGCGAAACCAGTTTCGACAATGCCTTCGCGTCAGACGCGGTGTCGCAAAGCATTGGCGAGCGCATTCTCGAACCGATGCTCGAATACGACTACTTCGCGCGTCCCGTGAAACTCGTTCCTCGAACGCTCGAATCAATGCCCGTGGTCAGCGACGCCGGAAAGACGTTCGTTCTGAAAATTCGCAAGGGCATTTTCTTCGCCGACGACGCCGCGTTCAAAGGGAAGAAACGCGAACTCATCGCGGCGGATTACGCATACTCACTGAAGCGTCTGCTCGATCCAAAAGTGAAGTCACCGTGGCAGTTTTTGATCGACGGAAAACTGGTCGGCGGCGACGAAGCGCGCGCCGCAGCTGTCAAATCGGGCAAGTTCGACTACGACACGCCGTTGGCCGGCCTTGAAGTGGTGGACCGCTACACACTTCGGATTCGGCTCAAGGCCACCGACTACAACTTTGCTTACATCCTCGCAATGCCCAGCACCGGCGCGTCTGCGCGCGAGGTCGTTGATTTTTATGGGCTCGACATTGGTAGCCATCCCGTCGGCACTGGCCCGTTCAAACTCGCGCGGGACGAGTACAAGCGCGGCAGCAAAATCGTGCTGGTCGCGAACCCGACGTACCGAAAACACACATGGGATTGGACGTCAACCGCCGCGCAAGATCAAGCCATGATTTCCGCGATGAAAGGCAAATCGGTGCCCTCCGTGGGGCGCGTTGAAATCAGCGTCATCGAAGAAGGCCAAGCCGCGTGGCTCGCGTTCATCACGGGGCAGCTCGATTACCTGCCCGACCTACCCGAAACGATGATTAATGTCGCCAAAACGGGAGATGAGCTCAAGCCAGAATTCGCGCAAAAAGGCATTCGGCTGGTGAAGCAAGAAACGCCCAATCTTTGGTACACGATGTTCAATATGACCGATCCGACCACGGGGGGCTACACGCCGGAAAAAATCGCGTTGCGACGCGCGATTTCGTTGGGCTATTCGCTCGACGAACAGATTCGCATCGTGTTTCGCGGTGACGGCGTAGCGGGCAACGGGATCGTGCCGCCGAACGTGACCGGATATCAAACCACACGACCGCGCGCGCATCAGTACGATCCAGCGCTCGCCCGCGCGCTCTTGGATCGATTCGGCTACAAAGATCGCGACGGTGACGGTTACCGCGAAATGCCCGATGGCTCGCCGCTCGTGATTCCCTACGTTTCACGCACGACACTCATCGCACGTGAGCTCTCCGAACTCTGGAAAAAGTCGATGGACGCCATCGGCATCAAACTCGTCATCGAAATTATGAAAACGCCAGACATGCGCAAGGCGGCGCGCGAAGGCAAAGCCAAGATGACACGCGAAGGCTGGAACGCGGATTACCCGGACGCCGAAAATTTTCTGCAACTACTCACCACCGCTACCGCCCAGCCCGGCGGTGAAAATTACGCACGCTTTCAACACAAGCCCTTCGATGAGCGCTACGAAAAAATGCGCCTACTGCCGCATGGCCCTGAACGGCAAAAACTCATCAACGAGATGCAAGACATCATCCAAATTTACGCGCCGTGGATAGCGCCGTGGCACGAAACGCAGTACTACGTGCAGCAGCCGTGGCTGATGGGCTTCAAAAAACACCCCATCGGGCACGACGCTTGGGAGTACGTAGACATCGCTGCGGGACAGTCGAAGTAGCAGCCTGCGTTTCGCTAATCAACCACCGCAGGGGCTTCCCGCACAATCGAAGCCTTAGCCGCGTACTGCGCTATCGCCACGCCGACTAACGTGAGCGCCGCGCCAGCGAGCTTTATCGTTGTGTAGTGCTCACCGGCGTAGGCCCACGCCACCAGTCCCGCCACCGGTGGCATGAGATACATGAGCGGTGCGGTCCGCGCGACACCGCGCACGCTATTGACCCACCCCCACACGAGCCACCCCATAAAGGCTGACACCGTCACCGCCCAAAGTACGCCAAACCACGTCGCCCACGGTACCGCTGACCACTCCACCGCGAGGCCCATGGGCAACGTACAGAGCACCACCGGAATGCTGCCAATCAGCGTCGCGTAGGTCATGGTGACCACACTGCCTAGACGCTGAATCATGGGCTTGGCAGCGACCGTGTAATACGAAAAGAAACTGGCAGCGACCAAAAGAAACAAATCGCCGCCCGTCGCTTGCCAGCGCCCAGCTAATAGTTTGTCCGACAGGAACACGAGCACCCCCGCGAAGGCAATCGCCACACCAATGACTTGCGAGCGGCGCAACGATTCAATCCCCATCACACGCAGAATGAGCAACGTGAAGATCGGGCCGCAGGCCAAGATGAGCGAGCTTGAAAATGCCGTCGACCAGTGAATGCCGTACGTCACCATGCCCACGTGCAGGAAATGGCCGATAAATCCCAACCGCGCAAGTACCCACAAGTCCGAACGCGCGACTTTCGGCCACGACCTGCCGAACAGATGGAGCAACAAAAGTACCGCACACAGCGGCATGATCAGGTAGCGCACGAACAAGAATCCGCCGGGGCCAATGACGGGGTATATCTGCTTCTGAACTGTGAAGTTCACGCCCCAGATAACAACTAACACAAGCGCGGCGACGAGCGCAAGAACTGAGCGACGATCGTGCGCGTCGCGGGAGGAAGACTGCATGGGAACGATTGTAGGGGTGCCAGAACGCGCACCTGCTGCGTGGGTTTGTTTCTGCAGACATCGCAACGCCAGACCGCGCAGACGATAAACGAGTCCCCGGTGCAAGCGGGAGTCGCCCGTCGCATACGATTACCCTAATCCTCCGTCCATTGGCACTGTTATGACTAACCGCATCCACATCAATGGTGTCGACACCGCATATCGTTTCGACGGGCCGGCAGACGGTCCTGTCGTACTGATGAGTAACAGTTTGATGTCCAACTACGACATGTGGGATTGGACCGTGCCGGCGCTGACCGACCGTTATCGCTTGCTTCGCTACGACACCCGCGGTCACGGCCGCTCGAGCACGCCAACAGGTCCGTATTCCATCGCGATGCTCGCAGACGACGCCGCGTTGCTGCTAGATGCGCTCGACATCGACTCGGCTCACATCGTGGGATTGTCGATGGGCGGCATGGTGGCGCAGCAGCTCGGGGCGCGCTACGCGCACAAAGTTCGCTCACTCTCGATATGCAACAGCGCGAGCGAAATGCCGCCACGCAGCCTTTGGGACGACCGCCTCGCGGTTGCTGCCAAGGATGGGATCGGCGCACTTGTCGAAGGCACGATCAAACGCTGGTTCACTCCGGCATTTGTCGCGCGCGCACCGCGAGAGATTGACAAGGTTCGCGCTTTCATTGAGCAAACCCAAGCTCCAGGCTACATGGCTTGCGCTGCGGCGATCCGCGACATGGCGCAAACAACCATGCTTCTCAAAATCAAGGCGCCGACGCTCGTAATGACGGGTCGGCAAGATCCCGCAACCACTGTCGACAATGCCATCGTGTTGCATCGAATGATCGACGGCTCAACGCTTCACCTCATTGACGACGCGGCGCATCTGTCGAACATTGAGCAACCAGTGGCGTTCAACGGCGTGCTTCGCACCTTCATCGACGGCGTTGAAGACGCCTTGATGAAGTCCAACTAACGCGACCTAGGCCTCGCCGCGTGCCTTTTCCGCTTCGTAACGCGCCTTATTTTCTGCGTTCGGCGGATACAAGCCAGGCAGCGGAACACCAAGTTCTACCT
>Ga0209717_1003757_pt1 | contig 12954 bp, 18 predicted proteins | sample AD_UKC048_MetaG_FD_184418 | JGI IMG/M metagenome (GOLD analysis project Ga0209717, IMG submission 184418) | Active sludge microbial communities of municipal wastewater-treating anaerobic digesters from USA - AD_UKC048_MetaG (SPAdes) (version 2) | ecosystem: Engineered > Bioreactor > Anaerobic >... | reverse complement strand
TTTTACTTTCACTGTCCTGATTCTTTCCGCCGATGGTGAGGGTTGCCCCGTTCGGCGTTCTTTCTATTTTTGTCACCCCAAAACCCCTCCACATACTTCCGGTAAACTCGAAATTTTTAGGCGATTCATTCAGGTTATTCAACCCCCGAAATTCTTTGTATGAAATCTTCTCTTTGTCCTTTGCCTTCTTTCTGACCGCCGCTTCACCCGATGCGTTGCGGCTTTTATTAAAGTAGAAAAACGCCGGTATTTCGGTATCAGAATAGGGCGAAAAACTGTCCCCGTTGGCGTTCTTTCCTTCCTGAATTACCCGATTGGTAACAAGCGCCACAAGATCGGCCCCGGCTTTGGAAACCTGCGCTTCCAATTCAGAATCCAGCCTTTGCAGTCCCCTTGTTAATCGGTTTGTCAGTTCGTCAATGGTCACGTCAGTACAGGTTTTACAATCATCCCATGCGGGTCTTTGCAGGTCAGGCAGTCAATATTTTGAAGCGAAGCTGATTGCGTGATATAGTCAATCATCTTGTTATACCGGCCCGTCATTTCCCCTCTGCGCTCTTTGTAATATTCCCGGTTGATTGTATTGGAGCGGGTCAAGTCTGTGGAGCCTAACAGTTTTTGAAGCATGATTGAATCCGCTTTGTACCTGATTGCGTGGGCAATCGACATTGCAAAAGGATCTGTTTCAAAATCCAAAGTTCCATTGCAAAGAACCTGCCCTATATCGCACCCTAATTCGATTTGAAGCGCAAGCCCGTTCATTATCGTACCGTCATTGCCGGTTGCCTGGTCGAAGTCCGTAAGCGTGTTCCCCGTCCATCCTCCGCACATCATCCAACCGGCCCACGCCCTCCCGCCTGAATGCTGATTTCTCCACATCGGATTTGAAAGATCGTACCACGGCACAAATCCCCCGCACCCGCAGTTAATCTTGTTCAGTTTGGGTTTATTGGATGGGTTGTAAGTGTAGGTCAAAAAGTATTCATGCGTGTTTGAGAACTCTACAAAGGTCGGCAGCGTAATCGCTGTTTCCAGCGTGTTCAATGTCCAACCGTTTGAGATCGTTACGTCTCCCGTCCACACCTGCACGTTTAGGGCGTTGTGAATCTTCAGTGTCAAAGTACCGGCCCCGGAAAACAGAGTTCCAATTTTGGTTATTTTAATCCGGCCTCCGCGCATAGGATTAAAAGCCAATCTGATGCCCGCGTAACTATTGGAGGTTTCGAGCGTTTCCCTTCCGACCGCCTCACCAATTTGGCCTTTAAAGTTCTCCCTGCGAGACGAAAAGGTATTCATAAGCATTGCGTTCGTATCCGCAACGAATATCTTAACCGCTTCTTCTCTCGACTTTTCCAGCATATCCCACACGGAACCTACGCCGCACTCTTCCAGTCCTTCCAGGTTGTCCAGCGGGGTTAGGTCGGTCATGTAAAGCCCTGATAAGGACGTGTCGAAACCTTCGCCGGGTGCGGTGTCAATGCATGGACAATCGGCACGGGATAAACCTATGATGTTATCGTAACAAGCCATGTGATAGAAATAAAACAGCCGGGACAGTTGCCCCGCCCCGGCTGTTAGCCTTTTTTGTTTACCTGTTCAGTTCTTCTTCTTCCACAAAGTCCAGATTTTGTATGAACTGGACTGCGTCCCGGTGCCCTTAATTCTTAGCCGGTACTTTGCCCCGGTTGCGTCTGTACTTCGCATAATTGCCGGTGTGGCGGTAGTTGCTGATGTGCTGTCTATCGTAAACCAGTCCGTTGCGGTGCCTGTCGTGGTCGTCAACGATCTGTCAAGATAGACTTTCACGTTGTGCGTACCAGAAATGCTCGTTCGAAGAACCGCAATATCGTAGGTGTACAGTGACATAAAGTTTACCGGACTGGCAACAATGTTGTTAGAGTTGGGCTTGCCCAGCGGAATCGTGTCCAGTTCTGTGTTCGTGATTGTGTCCAGACGAAAGTTGTACTGAACGTTCCCGCCTACAACCGCGTAGTCGTCTTCGCTTTGGGCGGCACCCTGCGCGTTAGGGCTGTCGAAGGCCGATCCGACTGCAAAAAGGCCAATCAGGCCGAAAATAAGGAAAAGAATATTTTTCATGTTGTTATACTACGTTTGCAGGTGTTTGAACGACTTTCACGATGCCGGTTGTTCCTGCTACGCAGCCCAACGGATTTTGAAATACGTCGTATTTTGATTTCATTTTGTAATGCTCGTATGTGTGGCCGCCGGAGCATTGCGTTGTTTTTTGCACGTCGATGATCTGAGGCGGAAAAAACGGATTCGCAATAGAGAATCGGGTGTGTGCATCGCGGCCACCGATTTCTTCCGGGCGGGTATCGTAATAGCCTTTGGATGCGAAGGCAACAGCGCCTTTCGAGATCATATAAGCCACGTAATCCGGATCGTTCACTTCGTCGATGTTGAACAGGTCGAAGTAGGTGCGCATCGTATTGATACGGTTCGCGTCACCCTTCCCGTCACTGTTTGCCTGTGAGGTGCGGTACATGAAAAATTCCTGATCCAGCAACTCGCCCGAAAGCAGGTACGGCATCAGCAATTTGTTTTTTGTCGCCATGCGAAGCAGCCCGCCGAAAAGACTTGAGTTCCAGTATTGGGCCGGAATTTCCAGGTCTGTGCCGTTGATCGTCCATTGCCCCCGGTTGTCATACAGCGGCGTTCCTGCGTAGGCGTTCAGGCGACCTACCGCGTACTGTGCGGCCTGTTCTGCAAAACCTACAAAGGAGGCCATCATAAGGCGGGCGGTTGCGTCGGTGGCTTCAAATTCGTTGTTGTACCAGCCGTCAATATCCACCTTAAACTCGTCCTGTTTGCACACGCTCAAAGCGTATGTTTTGGAATCGGTGGCCGCTTCCGTACCGGCGAATGTGCAGGAATCCACGCAATCGACCGGCGTAGGGGGGCAGGCTTTCACCCACGTAACCTTAACGTCCCGGTCTTTTTCGTTTGAAATGATCGTGTCGATACGCGAAGTTTGATTTTCGTAAATCGCGTTGAGGGTTTCGACATTTGCCAGTAAATCGGCGTTGTTTTGATTGTCGGGCCAAACGCCGCCAATTCTCTCCAAAAGGAGCGGTAAAACGGATGCTGTGATAGCCATAGTGTTTGTTTGTTGTTTCGCCTCCGCCTTACCGCCCTTCCTTATTTCAGGTTAGAGCCGTAATACTCTTCGGCCATTTTGCTCTTTACTTCGCGGTCGGTTTCTTTGAAGTAGGCATCCTCAAATTCTGTTTTGCTTGCCCACTTTCCGACCGGCGCTGTTCGTTGTTGTCCGGGTTGATTTTGGTTACCGCCGTTTCCTTTCGGTTCTTGAACCGGAAACTCAAACCGCTTCCGCGCCTTTTCCCTTGCGAGCGCGTCGAAGTCTACCGCGTGAAATTGTTCGTTTTCTACTCTTTTCCCCCCCTGAATAGGAATAAATACATCCTTTTCAGGCTCTTCAATATCGTAGGCGTCAAACTCCCTTAAGTAGTCCTCTTTTCTCACTCTTGCAATTTCCGGGTCTTTTGGCATGATCGGGGTCATCCCCTCTACTATGCTCCATGCCCGTTCTTTTGCGCGGTTTCTGGCCTCTTGCGCTTTCTGCTGACTTTTGAAATCTTCCAGCGCATTCACGCCTTCCGCTTTCAGGTCTTCCGCAAGTTTGAGAAGTTCCTTTTCTCTCGAAATAAACAGGGGGTGCAGTTTAACCTTATCGTCTTCCAGTTTTGGTTTAGCGACCTTTTCAAGCCCTGCCAAAAGAAGTTCTTCGCCCTTTAAATCATTGTCGTCAACGCCGGTCTTTTCACGGATCATCTTTTCGTATTTCTCCGAAATTTCGACCTGTGCTTTTTTGTATCCGTTGTCAAAGAATGTTTTTGTGTCGGGCTTGATCTTCGTAATGCGCTCTTTGTCGAGGGATTTTAAAGCCTCTAAAGCGCCTTCCTGGATTTCGTCGGTTTGTGTGCCGTCATCGGATTTTTTATACAGCGATTCCGCAATGCTGTCAGGTGAGAGGTTTAACGTAACCCCTAAATACGCAAGTAACAGTTCTCTATCTGTCATAGCAAAAATGATGCTTTTTCGTGCCGTAGCACATGAATTTTAGGCAATGTTTGTTTTGGATTTCAGGCTTTCCGAAACCTCTTTTGGAACAACCGGCGCTTCGATCAATTGGAAGTTGGCTTTGAAGTCGCCGTTTTTGATTCGCTCCCAACGTTCGGGGGTTACTTCGGAAATGTCTCCGGTGGGCAGGTACTTAATTTTTAGTTTTGTCATGTTTTTTGTATTCGCGTTTGAGTTGTTTTTCTTTCAGGTCTTTCACAACCTCTTCGGGTGGATCAACAGAATCCAAAGACCAACCGGCCTTATCTTTCCCCATCGCATCCCATTGCTTTTGGGTGAACGCGCCAGTTCTCCCGTCGGCGTTCGTCGCTTTTAGTTTTGTCATTGAATATTCGTTTTTGGTTTAGGTATTCATCGAGCATTTTGTAATAGGTTCTCACGGCGGAGTTTAGCGCAAAATCCTCAATTCCAAATTCCGTTTCAAACTTCCTGAGCGCGTCCGGTATTTTCATGTCAGGGCTGCACGAAAGCACACCCCGAACGAAGGCAAACATCATTTGTGTAGATGCGTTTCGTCGGATGATTTCATGTAAGAAAAGGACGTGCTGTTGATGCTTCATTGCTTTGCTTTCTTCGCGGCGTTCGCTTTGTTAAAAATCATCTGTGTACGCGCCTGGATTTGTTGAAATTCCTGCGCGGCTTTTTCTCCTTCGGAAATCAATCCGTCCAATACTTTTTGTAGGTCTGATTCGCTTTTCAGTAGTACCGAAGTGCTGACTTCCTGCTGCCGCGGACTCCCCTGAATAGGGGATATAATCGTTTCTGTCAAAAAAATGCTGTCCGGCTTCAGCCGTTCAATCGTGTACGTGACCTGCGAAAAGCAGGGCGCGGTAATCAGGGTAAAGAGTAAGATTTTCAGTAATTTCATATCAATTTTTAGATTTCGGTTTGGTTGCGGGCTGTTTTGCCGGTTGTACGCTTTTGGGTTGCGCGGGCGCTTGCATCATACTACCCGGCCCGTTCAATTTGAAGAAAATCAACTTATCTCTAATTTCGTCTTGCTCCGCTTCAAAGACATCTATAATATTGTCAATTTGAAGAAGCCTAGCGTGTAACTCCATTGTATCGGCCAGAAATTCGTATTTCAATTCCTTTCTAAGAATGAAAACGCTGTCATTTCGGGCAAAAATAGAATCCGTTGCAATTGTTTGCGCCTGGATCTGTGAGGCAAAAAGCAGTAAAAAAAAGTATCTGTTTCATTAGTTCATCCCGCTTAAAATGAGGTTAAATTCGTATTGCGTTGCCGCTGTCAAAGTACCTACTAAGGTGCATGTAATTACCCGTGTTGCCGAATTGTAATTACACGAATAATTAAAAGCCCCTGCGTTTGTTGTTCTGCCTTGCATGATCGGAGCGCATTCTCCGAAGGTGTATTCGGTATCCAAGGTTATTGTACAGATAACGCCGTTTGCAGTAGGAGAAGAACCGGAAAGGAATTTAATCCTTGCTCCGTTACCCCAAAATTTACTTAATGCCGCGTCAAAGGTTGGGCCTGTTCCGGCTGCGTTGCCTAAAGCAATTGTTCCGGTTGTAACTACCCCGCTTGTATTATTCGTATATTGATCTGCGCGAAATTTACCAAAAGCGTCAATCGCGTAAAAGTTATTAGCGCTTGTCCCGATGCCTGTTTTATTAATCGCCACTCCAATTGGCGAACCATCATATCCAAATTCAATCGTACCTACCCCGTTGTTATCGGAGGGCCGGGAAAATCTGTGCAGTTTTAGGTTGTCTACGTCGTCATTGTCTATACCCATTGACCAATTCGTAACACCTTCGATTGACCACTTAAAAAACGGATCGTTTGAGGTAGCGGTTGGGGAAACGTTCGCAGTAAACACCGCCCCGCCATTTGTGCCGCCCGTTGTGGTGTTTTTCATCAACGCTTCGACGTTGCCGGAAGTCATTGCCAGAACGCCACTCAAAACCGTCGCTGTTGAACCTGAACCTGATCCCGTTGCACTGTAAAATGTCGGCCCAACTAAAGAGCCTCCACCGGAAATAAGCATTCCGGTATTTGTAGCGCCTAAAGTTGAGATATTTAATTGTGCTGTGGTCAACTGCGTGGCCCCTATTGAAACCGTTCCGGCGTTGTCAAACCACATTCTATCCGTACCGTTTGTTTCAACAACCACGTCGAAATTATCGTTTGAGCCGATACGTTTTGCCGAACCGATTGTATTACCGTCCAAAAGCCATCCCGCCGTTGCAGGGCTTGAATTTGTGATTGTGATAGTACCTGCCGACTGTGCTACGGTTATACCTGTACCGGCTGCGATTGTCGCCGTGCCACCGCCCGCGCCGCCCGCCGTTGAAAGCGTTAGAATGCCGGACGTGGTACCGGACGTAGATAATGTTTGCGCCTCGTTCGTCACCGATCCGTCTACTTCAGTGCCGGTAATGGTAAAGTTAGGGTAAGTGCCGGTCACTGCGTTGATGCCCGCACCTGTGATGCTGACTGTTTGATCGGGCGCGCTGTTTGCCAGGGTAATAACGTTGCCCGTTTCGCTGATCGTAAGGCCGCTGCCTGCCGTTATGGTTACGCCGGTAGAGCCTGACGTGTTGCTGTTGATGATAGAGGTCGTGCCGCTACCTGCACCGACTGTGAGCGAACCCTCGTTGCTGATACTTCCGTCTACTTCCGTCCCCGTTATCGTGATTGTTGTGCCTGCCGTACCTACCGTATTGATGCCGCCGCCCGCAATGGTCATGGAGCCGCCCGAATTCGAAAGAGTAGTCGTGTTTGTTGAAACAGACAGGGTTTGCAGTTCGTTTGTGGTCGATCCGTCGACTTCGGTAGATGTGATCGTGAAATTCGGATAGGTGCCCGTTACGTTTGTAATGCCCGCGCCGGTCAGCGAAACGGTCACGTCCGGCAGGGTGTTGGTGATTGTCATGTTTGACGAAGTGCCGGTCAGCGAAATGCCGGTGCCTGCCGTGTGCGTCACGTCCGTCCCGGTGGATGAATTAAGCGTGACAGGGGATGATGCGCCGGAAAAGGTAAGGTCGGTTGTTGCTGTAGCTGTTGCCGGTGCCCACGTTGTACCGTTCCACTGCATTACCTGGTTAAGCGTTGCCCCGCCCTGGTTGATCTGCGACAAATTCAACGTTCCGCCCAATGTTGAAAGTAGGATATTTCCCGGAACCACATCAACCGTCGAGCCTGAACCAATTACCGCACCCGTTCCGCCTGTTACCGCAACCTTTGTGCTTCCTGCCGTCAAATTTCCGGTGGTAATGTCCAGTGTTCCGCCCGTGAACGTCAGCGGGCTTCCAATCGTTACCGCCTCGATACAACCCGTTTCGCCGAAAAGCAACCCGTTAAGGTCGGTTGTTGCCTGCAATTCCAGCAAAATACCTTCCGGGTCGCACTGTGCCGACGCGAAAAATGGTAAGAATAATATTACATAAAGCAAACGCCTCATTTGAACACTCTTATATACGCGGTTTGGCCGTTCAGGCTTGGCTTTGTTCCGCTTACGTGAAAATCAATACTATTGCCCACTGTGTTGACTAAAAAATCCCGCTCATCTCCCGGTACGTCGGGGTGATAGTTTTGCCGTCTTACAATCACCATCACATTATCGGGCTTTGAGGGTAGCGTAAACACGTCCGTTGGTATTTCTACCTTGTCAAGTGCTATAACCGCTTCGTATGTGTACCACGATCCCGGCAGTGCGGTACCCGACAACTCCAATCCAAACGACGCGAACGGGCTGCGTAAAAGATTCAGGTAAATACCACAAGTGTTTTCGGTTATCGTAAACCCGGAAGGCAAAGAACCGCCCAAAAGCGCGTACTGCGCACAAGTAAAAGTTCTCGTTACTGTCCCGTTTGTTCCTGTTATTGCTCCCATTCATCCATCATTTTATTGCCCACAATCCAGATTTGCGCAAATATGAAAACCACTCCTGCAATAACCGCCGCAAGCGCGTAGTATAGCCCGTTTCTAAACCCGATCAGGATTGCCAGCGCCCAACAAAACAGGAACACGCCAACCTTCCACCCCGGCGTCATATCTTCCCACCATTCGACCACACGACCCCATGCGGCGATTGCGAAGGCGATCAGCGCGGAAAGGAGGATGATGGTGAGGTGGCGCGGTTTCATGTTCTGAAAAACAAGGTGTAGACAAGATGAAAACCGGCGGCAGAGACAAACCATCCGACTGCCATAAACAGGCAGGTGGTTAGAAACATCCGCAGTCGCTGTCCGTGAAACTCAAAATGAAGCACAGCCAGGCCAAGTATTGCAAATCCGCATCGGGTGAAAATCCTTTCCAGTTCGCCGAACAGGTGGTAAGCGTCTGTCAGGAATACCAAAAAGGTAGTGCTGCCCCGAAATGCCGGACCCTGCTCCGGATTTCCGTTCTCGTATTTATTGCGCCAACTCTCTGCCGGATTCCACCACGTAGCATCGGCATGCGGAAAGCGGGCCGCAAACGCACCGTAGTGGTGGGATACGGTTTCTTTCAGGCCGTAGGCAGCGCCGCCCAGGGCGATGAGTGCGGCGGATAGCAGGAGGAGGGTGTAGCGGCGCATGGTTTAATAGAGGTTGTGCACGACGCCTGCCGGGTCTTTGTAGGACAGTTTACTATCCGTCGTGCTGTAGAAGATGGTGTTGTTGGGAGCGGCGCCGTTGTCGTAGGAAACGGGCGTTTGTTTCAATATATTCACGGCTCCAACATCCGGGAGTGATCTGTCGCTAAATCCTGCGGAGTAATCTGCGGCGTACTTCGCCCCTTCTCCAGCCGAAGAAGTAATTGTTATACTTTCATCGCCTCCAATGGTAAGGTTCTGAGCAGCGAGAAACGAAGCATTATTCCCTTCAAACGACACATTTCCTGTTATTGCCACATCCGAAACGTTCAGTTGTAACGAAGCTCCCTCCCCGGTATTAAAACCGATTGTCCCGTTTTCAACCGAAAATACTTTTGTGTCTAAATCTAAAAGCGTGTTTGCGGGTATTGTCCCATTCCCCCCTCCATTGGTAAACCCCGTACCCAGCGCCCCGTTTTCACTGGCAATAAGTTGCTTTGCAAGTCCTACGTCTAAGACACTGCGGTCGTTACTCAGGATGTCCAAATATTCTGCCAGGTATTCAATGCCTAATTTCGTAGTCCTTCCATCCGCAATATTTAAGGATGCTCCATTGCCTATACTGGCAGAAATTCCGGTCCCCGATATGGACAATCCAGTGGTTTCAACGCCCCCGGTTATGCCTTGTAATCCAATGCGTTTCTCCTCTCCGTTAAATTGGAATTGAGAAAATTCGCCTGTTGCGGCATTCCCGCTGACGAAAGAAGCGTACCCTGGCACAGGGTTGTACGTGCCATCTGGAAGGTAATACCCGCCCCATTGCAACTCCGCATTAAACTCATCATCGTTATAAACGCCTGATTCTATATCCGTCTTTAATTTAAACTCCCGAACCTTTGCTTCCGTGCCGTCAGGCATTGAGCCATTTCCACCACCGTTTACAAAACCGTTTCCCAAAGCATCATCTGCCGGTATCGTAACCGTCCCGCCCCCGTTTGAAAGGGACAAATCCTGCCCGACAATACTCAACGTCTGCACCACATTAGGCGCAGTATTCGTAAGCACATAAGGATCGCCGGTAGTGCCGGTTCCTGTTTTTGAAATCCCGCTGCCGACGTTGATTTTTGTTTCGGAGCCGTTTGCTTGGGTGATGGTACTGGAAATAACATTTCCGGCGATATTGATACCCGTACCGGCCGTGTAAGTGGGGCCGCTATCGCAGTTCAGGCAGTGCCATGCGCTGGAATAATATTGGTACAGTTCGGGTGTAGAGCAGGAATTGACCGCAAAGGTGGACTGATTGTAGCCCGGTGTGTATAGCGGTGCGGAGCAGCCCGATATCTGATCTATGCCGCGCGGGTCTTCATCCCATGCCACCGCGTCTGGATTCCAGGTGTATTTTTTGCCTGTCAGCAGGTCAAAACGCCAGCGCGTGCCAACACCCGAAGGCGCGGCAGTAGGCGCTCCAGTGTTGTAGCCAACCGGAGCCGTAAATGTTCCTTGCGAGGTCCCTAAAAACGGGATGAGAAGCAAAAGGAATAGTAGTTTTTTCATGTGAGTGGCGAAACCCTTTTTAGTACGTCATAAATTCCGGTGTCCGTTAATTCGGCAAACCAATATAAATCGTGTGTGTCAAGATTGAAGTTATCCCGCGCATCGGTATCATTCAAGCAGGCTGGAAGCGAATCAAAATAGGCCTTGAAATCCGCCGGTGTCGGAGAAAAGCATTTCGGAAACCGCAAAATCAATTGAGGCTTCGACATCCGCAAAACTTGTTCGCAACTCATAATTTAGCCACAATTATAGTTTTCACAATTACGGGTGTCGTCGGGCGCGTCCAAACCAAAGTAAGCGTAACGGGGCAACTGGCAGTCCATCCGGCGGTCGTTGCGGCAACTACGTGAAGTCTCAACTTATTGTTGTCGTCTCCGAAAACGGTAATGCCTGAACCCAACGTGAGCGTTGCCAGTACCGTGCCGCGATTGTCCACGATAGGAGCGGAAAAGGTAGAGCCGTCAAGATCAACAGGTTCCAATTCTCCCGTATCCACGTTTTCTTCCTCAATAGCGAACTCTTCCAAAAAGGTATCACCCCGTTTGAAAGTCCAATCTAATTGGGCGTGGTTGTCGGTTACTGTTATGGTGTCGCTCATTTCTTTTCGTTGTTCTTCGTGTTGGCAATCTGAACCACATCCGCTGCAATGCGCATTTCCGCTTGCTCCAAAACAATGAATTTATCCCGGTGCGGAAGTATTGACAACTCTTTCAGGATGCCTTTTAGGGCCGTTTGGCGGGCTGTCTCGTTCAGGTTTTGTACGTCGTCGCTCATTTTAAGTCAGGCCGCAATTGAACGGCCAATTCATCCGAAATATAATTCAAAAAGTGCCTGCAATTCCACCTCCCTCTCTCCAAAAGAGGGTTATAACTTGCCGCCGTTTTCTTGTCTATCAAATCGGGATCGTTTTTCCACTTTGCCGCCTCTGCTGTGCTAAAAACCTTCCCCGCTTTCTTCCTGCAAAATTGGCGTGTTGTTGGAATAACAGAACCCTGATAAATGAAGTATTTTAGTTTCAGTTCATCGGCCATGCTGGAATTTACAATCTCATGCGCCATGTTATACGCGTCATAACTGTATTGTCTCCAATACCTTTGCAGCGCCCCGTCCGTATCCGGGTTTCCCTCCACCAAACTTTTGAAGCCCTTTTGAAAATCCGAAAGGCTCTTTTTTGTCACGATGGATTGAACAACGTACTGCCTTAATTCATCCCTGACCACCTGCGTATTTCCCAAATTTGATAGGTACCCGCCTTCGATCAAAACCCCGTCTTTGTCAATCCCGATCACCGCCCTGAGTAAGTCCAGCGACTTTTGAATTGCTGCCGCTTTGGCGTGTGTATCTGTCGCCTCGTAATAACCAATTGTTAAACCTCCAACCTCCAAAAGTTCCGTTGTAAATAGGGCCAATTCGCCGCCAATCATTTCACGCTCCCACTTATCAAACAGGCGGTTAAATTTTCCCAAAGCCTGAATGTTCCGGGTTGACTTTTTCAGGTTCTTTCCTTCCGTTTCAAACATATCGTTAATCGCTTCAAGAAACCGTTTTACAAGTTCCCTTTGCGCACCCTGTAGGCGAGTGTCCAGCGAATCAACCAATTCGGTAAGCCGGTTCTCAAATCGGACTGACCACGATTCGATGTACTTTAGGATTTCCTCAATTGTCATTCCTGCAAAAGATAGTGATTATTAAGCAACCAGTCTTCGCCCACAACATCGGAAAAGTCACCGGACTTGTAAATCCAGTCTCCGGGCAGTGCCCTTACATTGCCTCTTTTGTGGTACAAAAACGCGCCGCTCGGATTGTTTTCTGTCGGCTCCAACACTTCGCACTCAACAAATCTTCCGTTTGTCCAATTCTGAATATCTCGCCCATTGGCAATATCATACTGCACAACGTGAATTATTGGCGGCTTTTGTACGAATCTTTTAATTTGCATTTGCAGGTGTATTTATCGGCAAAGTAATCGCCGGGGCTACCGGCTTGGTTTCATTCATGTAAGACATAACCTTTTCGTCAATCAGCCGCGCCTTTTCGCTCGTTGCCAGTTTGTAGAAGTTCTCAAACTCGTTTTCCAGTTCGGAGAAAATGACCCCCAACATCAAATAACGGGTTTTGTATTTCTGCGGTACCGCCGGATCGGAAAGGGCCAGGGCAATCATATCGGCGCTCATTCCTGAAAACGGGTTGAACGATTCTTTCACCCACCACTCGTTATACTGCTGCGGGTCTTCTGAATACATCAAACGGGCGATGTCGTTGCTGATGTGCTGGATAACCGCTGGGCCTACTTCTGAACGTTTGGCGGCTTCTAAATCGGAAATCAGTTCCGACATATTTTTCAGTTGGAAGTCTTTGGAGAAAACCAACTTCGCATTTAAGCCTTTTGAAAGATCGGCAAAATCTGCTGTCATCCACACATAAAAGCCCCAGGTGTCAGAAAATCCTTTGGCGCATGAATACAGGGTATCTTGTACGTTGTCCCGGTCTAACAGTTCACCAGTAGCCGTGCCGGAAATCTGCATTTTGCTGAACGATTCCGAATTGAAAACAACGGCCTTGCATCCGGCTGTCAGATCGGTAACGTAGTCTTTTTGGAATTGCACTACTTCGATTGGCGGGCCTTTGAAAACCAAAATCTTTTCCAGGTCGATTATATCGGCAGCATCTTTAGGCATGGAAAAGTAAATCACATCCATTGCCGACGTGATGGAATCATGCCCCGTGCCCTTGCATGTAC
>Ga0209717_1003755_pt1 | contig 12957 bp, 11 predicted proteins | sample AD_UKC048_MetaG_FD_184418 | JGI IMG/M metagenome (GOLD analysis project Ga0209717, IMG submission 184418) | Active sludge microbial communities of municipal wastewater-treating anaerobic digesters from USA - AD_UKC048_MetaG (SPAdes) (version 2) | ecosystem: Engineered > Bioreactor > Anaerobic >... | reverse complement strand
GTTACTGATTCGGGAAAGAACTACTAAGTCTTTCGTACGGTAAAAGTATAGCGGTAAAAAGGGAATAGGTTTTGGATTTATCTGACCGGCATGTATGACCTGACGAGTGGTTAAAATACAGGGGCGTTAACTTTTTATTGGGAAATAATCATTGCCTGGGATGCTTCGGCAATGCTTCGGAATGCTCAGCATGACAAGGACAGCCCGTTGTCATGCTGAGCGTGCCGAAGGGTGCATTAGAATTATTCCTTTACAAAGGATCCGCTTTTTTTGCGGTCATCAGCCAAAATCGCCAACTGATAATAACCCGGAGAAAGCATTTGCACCGGCACACTGAACGTATTGATGCCGGATCGTCCGGACACAGTTGATTGATAAACGATCCTCCCACCTGCATCAGTCACCATTAATTGTAAGGACCCCGAACGTGCTGCTTCATACTGCACCTGGAGTGTTTCCCTCGCCGGATTAGGGAATAAACGGATACCGGTAAATTCAGTGGCTGTCGTAACGGTAATCACCCGGCTATATGTATAAATGCCGTCTTTGTCCGCCATCTTCAGCCGGTAAAAGCTGGTGAGTACAGAAGGAGCAGGGTCGGTATAGGAGTAGGATTGTTTTTGCGTGGAATTTCCATTGGCACTGACTTCACCAATGCGTGTCCAGTTATTGCCATCACTGCTTCTTTCAATTTCAAAATGCGAAGTATTTTCTTCACTCAGTGTTTCCCAGATCAGGTCCACCTGACCGGTTTTTTTAGTGGCACTGAACTGGCCAAGTTTAAGGGGCAGTACGAAAGCGTTGAGTTGCGCCACTTCCGTAGAGCTGAGGGCCCGGTTGTACACCCTGATTTCATCCATTTTGCCACCAAAAGGGTTGTACCGGGGCGGAGAGTAGGACAGGTAGGCCATGGCCCCCGCGATCATACTTGTCGGATAGCTCGGAGTTTGTGTACCCTCGGCTCCCGATGCACGCAATACACCATCAATATACATGGACAAGGTCCCGTTGTTACGGATGGCCGTTACATGGTGCCAAACACCGGTGGTAAAGGCGGTGGTGGAGGGACTGCCGAGACTGCCATTTTTATAATTGAATTGCAGGTTCCAGGTGCCTGCAAGCGGGGACCAGAGATAAAGTCCCCAGCCACTGTAATTAAGACAATTGTCGAGCAGCCCGGCATTGGCACTTCCATTAAAGAAAAAGGAAAAGGATATGGTGAAGTTGGTGGTGCCGGTGAAATCCAGCAGGTCATTGTCTGTAAATGTGATCAGCGAATTGAGGTTGCCGCCAAACTGCACCGCGGAACTGGCCGTATTCTGGTTATTGGTGGTATAAGTCAAATTGGCCAGGCTGGCGGTAATATTCCCGGGAACGCTGTTGGTATTACTATTATTCAGTGGAAAATGGGCCTGCAGTCCGTTAGTAGGTGCCTGGGCGCTGGCATTGATTTGTATGGCCAGGAGGGCAATGAAAAGGATCCGGTAAATAGTTTTGGGTTGCATGAGAAAGATTTTAGGTGAAAAAAGGTTGAGCCTGAGCCGGTTAGTTTGTTCCGGCTGCTGGCGTAAAATTGCGGATATGGCCAACCGTGAGCAGAGGTATTAGGACGGGAATAGGAGGGGTGAAAACACGGGGAAAACTGGTGGGAACACGGTTGTGGGGGAAGGAGGTAATCGTGAGTTTTGGTTGTAAATTAAATTATTCTTTCACCTAAAATTTTGTTATGAAACAATATTTGTTTTATACAGTTGTCTTCTTTCTTTTCCAGTTAAATTTTTTTTATTCAATAGGACAACAGCGATGCGGGCAATGTCCTGAGGATCTCACTTATGTTGATGAAACTGCTGTAAGAGGTTATTCAACCAATTACACTAACTACATTCGTACAACACCTGAGAGAAAATTATCTCATTCAATGTCTGTGGATTTTTCCAGGCAATCTGTTATTCACTTTTATACAAGAAATTTTGGTGCGCCTACGAGCACCTATAATGGATTCAATGTTCACTTTGTTTCGTATAATGCTACATTAATGCCCGGTGCTGATGTGGATAGTCAGATCGGATTATTATTGGCTCCAACAAATCTGGATTGCAGAAGTGATTCATCTGCGACGCTGGTATATAATAATTCATTTAATCAAAGGCCGGGAGACTTTGTTTTAACCCCATTTTCAAATATTGCGAATGGGCGACAGCTATATAAGTATGGAACATATTATTATGATTTTCACCGTAGAAACGACGTAAACAGGTATACGAATTTTGTACATTTTACTAAAACGTTTTTGGATTTTATTTACAATGATTTATTGTCTCATCCGGAGTATCTAGGAGTGCGATTTGAAATTGGTACATACAATCAATTAGGCAAAGCCTGTGGTCAAATAGATGCTAATCAGTTGACAGTTTTTGTGTCGCCAGTCCGGAGTGATGGATCTTCAAATTATGAATCTTTTAACTTCAGCATTAATGCTCAGGGTTTTACAAAGTCAGAAAAAGACAAAATTCTGGCTGCGTTGAATCATGGCGAACTATGTCCGAATAATTGTAATTGATAAACACATGTTTCCTTTACCTCCGTTTTATTACTTTGAAATTGCAGCATTGGTTGCAGCCTTTTTTGTATTGACCAAAAATGCTTCCAGGCCACTAAAATGGTTTCGCTATTTCCTGTTGCTGATAATCCTGGTTGAACTATTTGCCAGGTATAAAAGAAAAATTCTGCATGAGCCTAATGTTTGGATTTATAATTTGTCCATCCCTTTGGAGTATCTTTTTTATGCGTTTATTTTCTATCATTCAGTAAAGGATATGAAAATAAGAAAGATTGGCTTCTTCTTTCTTATATGTTATCCGCTGTTTGTATGTATTAATCTCCTGTTTATTCAGGGAATGTCCGTTTTTAATTCACATTCCATGTTGATTGGATCTCTTTCAATGATGGTCCTGAGCGGATTGATGCTATATGATTTATTCATACGGGAGAACCAGGTTAATATTGTTTTAGAGCCGTTATTCTGGATTGCATCCGGGGTATTGCTTTTTAATGCAGGAGAGTTCGGTTATTATTTATTTTCAAATTATCTTATAAATGACGGAATCGATAAGGCTGCTACATTCTTTAGTCAGCTGAACAGTAAATTGATATTTGTTTTGTATAGTTGTATTGTAATTGGATTTGTATGCCACCGGATTACAGAGAAATACAAGAAGGGATAACTGGTTATGTGATCAGTGGGGCAGTAATATTTTTACTGTTAGCTACGCTATTTATTTCCTTTCTGGTTCTTGCCTGGCAGCGTCGGAAAAAATTACAATTAGAGAAAGATCAAATGAAGATGCATTTTGACCAGGAACTCCTCCGCACCCAGCTCGAAATTCAGGAACAAACCCTGAAAACCATTTCCGAAGAGATCCATGATAATATCGGCCAGGCGCTCAGCCTGGCCAAACTCAAACTCAATACCCTGAAGTATGACCAGCCGGATCTGCTCGTGGAGAAAATCAACGACTCCCGCGAACTGGTGAGCAAGGCTATCCGTGACCTGCGTGATTTGTCCCGCAGTCTGAATACCGACAGCATTGCATCGATGGGTTTGGTTCGGGCCATCGAACTGGAATTGGAACTTTTCCGCAAATCCGGTTTTCAGACCACTTTGTATATGGAAGGGGAAATCCGCAAAATGGAACCCCAGCAGGAACTGATCCTCTTCCGTATCGTCCAGGAATCACTCAATAATATTATCAAACACGCGGAAGCAAAGACTATTCGTGTAACGGCACTTTACACGGAAGATGAACTGGATCTGCAGGTGGAAGATGACGGAAAAGGAGCTGAACCAGCCCAACTGGATATGGAAGGAAACAGTTACAAAAGCCTTGGTCTGCGCAATATGTCCAACCGGGCCGGGATGATCGGTGGTACTTTCTCCATTAATAGTGTACCGGGTAATGGAACAATTATTAAATTGAATATCCCTTTTAACAAAAACTAATGGAAAGAAAAGCGGTATTGGTGGATGATCACGCGCTGCTGCGCAACGGACTGGCCGGATTGGTCAGGGAACTCGGCTATGAAGTACTTTTTGAAGCCGATAATGGAAAGGAGTTTACAGAAAAACTGAATAAGGATAACCTGCCGGATATTGTATTAATGGATATCAATATGCCCCAGATGGATGGCTATGATACCGCAGCCTGGATCAAACGGAACCATCCGGAAATCCGGATACTCGCCCTCAGTATGTATGACGATGAGAATGCCATTATCCGGATGCTGAAAAACGGGGCCGGAGGCTATATCCTGAAAGACACCGAGCCGGCTGAACTTAAAAAGGCCATGGATGCGGTTTGCAGTAAGGGCTTCTATTACTCAGAAATGGTGACCGGCCGGCTGATTCACAGTATCCATTCCATGCAGGAAGAAAATAGCCCGGCTAAAGCAGTGGCCGGACTGAATGAACGGGAACTGGAATTCCTGAAACTGGCCGCTACGGAACTGACCTATAAGGAAATTGCTGAACAGATGCACCTCAGTCCCCGAACTATCGACGGCTACCGGGACGACCTGTTTGAAAAGCTGAATATCCGCAGCCGGGTGGGATTGGTGTTGTTCGCAATAAAAAACGGAATTGTGCGGTTATGAAATACCCCCGGCAGGGTAGTTGCCGGTATCAGCAGATTCGCTACATTAGCAGGGATTATTTCTCTTAACCATTAATTTTTGAACTATGTCAGCATCTGCACCCGCTGGTTTCTGGCCGCACAGCGAACACTGGTCCGTAAAAATTCCTGCACAAACCAATCATTACCGTATGCCTGTGATGGAAGAAAACGGGTATGCCATTATGAAAACCCTCGATATCTCCCATATCCCTACAGCTGAATGGGAAAACCTCACGTACATGGATTGGAAAAGCGGGGGGGACACGAATTTTGCCCCATTGGCTTCCTGCGATGGTACCAATGAATGTAAAGGCTTCTGGGAAAATGGGAAGACCGACAAAGACGCCATCTTCACACCCAACTCGGAATTGTGTCCGAACCTGATGGCGTATATCAAATCGATTCCCGCCAACTTTGGCCGGGTACGGATCATCCGCCTGGAGCCGCAGAACCATGACCAGGCCCTGCGCTCTGTTCACCGCGATGATAATAACCGCCTCAATCCGGAAGGAGAGGGATGGGTGGTAAGGATGTGGATCGAATTAACGGATAATCCTGACAGTTATATGCTGTTATATGATAGTGATGAAAACAATCTGCCCATCAAAGAATCCGAAACACATGTGCCAATGCCCAAAGGGGCGCACTTCGTCGTGGATTCACAGCGGCTCTGGCATGTGGGGGTGCATAATGGTAACAAGCCCCGTTATGCAGTTATCATCAGCTGCGAAAGTTCACCCGCACTGGATGCCTGGATCAAAGGGAAAATGTAAAATGCCACCTGAAAATTTTATGAATAGCTGCTGACGCAGCTATTTTTTTTTGGCCACGAATTAGCACCAAATAGCACGAAGAAATACAGAAAGGCAAGCCACGGATGACACAGATATTCACGGATCAAGTATTAGAATCTCAGAAGGGGCTGTTTCCTGACATCTGACATCCGACATCTGACAACTTCCCTCAGGAGGGGCTGTTCCTAACACCTAACAGCTAACAGCGAACAACTCCTCTTAGGAAGGGGTTGTCCAAAGTATCGGACTACTAACTCCCGACCTGCCTTTGCCGGCAGGCAGGTATTCACGGATCAAGGATATCTAACTTAGAACGGGCTGTTGACTACTAACTACCGACTACTATCTACTAACTAGTTAAGCACACTACTCTCCTTCACAATCTCCGCCTTCTTCTCTTCCTTGATCTTCGCCCAGCCACCATTGATATTACGCAGGTTATGGATGCCTTGTCTTTTGAGTAAGGAAGCAGCGATTACACTGCGGTACCCGCCGGCACAATGCACATACAGATTATGGTGGTCTTCGATATTAGCAATGGACCCGGGATCGGTCATTTCATTCAGGGGAATATTGATGGCATCTTTTAAATGTCCATCGGCAAATTCAGTTTCGCGACGTACATCCACCACCACCAGATTGGGATCATGCGGCATATCCATCATCAGTTCATCGGCTTCCACATCAATGATCATGTCAATGGGTAAACCCGCTTCCTGCCAGGCTTCAAAGCCGCCGGATAAATGCCCTTCAATTTTATCAAAGCCTACCCGGGCCAGACGGATGATCGATTCTTTTTCTTTACCGGCCTCAGTTACCAGTAGCATCGGTTTATCAAAGGGAAGCAGGCTGCCGGCCCATTCGGCAAACCGACCTTCCAGTCCGATGCTGATGGCACCTGGTACATACCCGTTCATAAATATATTTGCATGACGAGTGTCAAGGATGAGCAGATCGTCTGTAATCTTTTCATTGAATGCAGCCGGACTCAACGCCTGCATCCCTTTATTCACTACTTTTTCCAGGCTGTCATAACCTTCTTTATTGATTCGTGCATTGACCGGGAAATAGGAGGGAGGGGCGGTTATGCCTTCTGTAACCTGTTTAATAAAATCTTCCTTGGTTGGCGCCTTCATGGCATAATTCTGTTGCTTCTCAACGCCAATCGTGCTCTGTGTTTCCGGACCGAGGTTTTTACCGCAGGAACTGCCCGGTCCATGTGCCGGATAAATGATCACGTCATCCGCCAGCGGGAACAATTTCTGGTGAATACTTTCGTACAACATACCTGCAAGGTCAGTAGTGGTCAGTTCTGCTCCTTTTTGTGCCAGGTCCGGACGACCCACATCTCCTACAAATAAAGTATCACCGGTAAAAACGCAATGCGCTTTACCAGCCGCATCCCTTAATAAATAACAACTGGATTCAAGCGTGTGGCCGGGTGTATGTAAGACTTCTATTTCCATGTTCCCCACGTTGAATTTTTCACCATCCTTTGCCACATGAACCGGGAACTTTGTTGTAGTGCCGGGACCATATACAATCGGGGCGCCGGTAGCCTGGCCGAGATCCAGATGGCCGCTCACAAAGTCGGCGTGGAAATGAGTTTCAAAAATGAATTTGATGCGGGCATTGCGTTCATGAGCCAGTTGCAGGTACGCTTCGATATCACGAAGCGGATCTATCACGGCCGCTTCACCGTTATCTTCAATATAATAGGCCGCCTCACTCAGACAGGAAGTATATAATTGCTTAATAAACATAGATTCGTGGTTTTTGAATTTCCGGAAAAATGCAAAATTACTTTATAATATGAAAAGCCCCGTCTCTTTTGACAGAGAACGGGGCTTTTCAACGTTTTTAGCAATGTGGTTATCCCAGTAATTGTTTCACGAATTGATTGAGCTCCTGCATCCGGTTGATATTCACTGAGTAGTAAATGAATTTTCCGTCACGGTCCGTTTTCACAAAACCAGCCTTACGAAGAATCGCCAGGTGCTGGGAAGCAACCGATTGTTCAAGACGGAGTTTTACATACAATTCCGTGACCGTCATTTTCCCACCTTCATCAATCATCTTCAGAATCTGCTGTCGTAACTTATGATTTAAAGCTCTCAAAACCAGGGCTGCTTTTTTTACTTCAAGAAGGTCCACTTTTAAAAGGGTTCCATTCTCTTTTTGGTCATTTAGTGTAATTGTATACGTACTCATATCTGTGAACGGGTTGGTTGGAAAAAAGAAACAAAAATACCTTCCGGATGTCAGGTATTAAGTAATTAAATGATAAGACGTGAACTATATCTATTTCCTTCGGGCAGCAGTATAAAATTCTTTGATATATAAGGGTTCTGCATAGGCAAGGCTTGCAAAATCCTGCAAAATGAACTTTCGGTTTGAAATGGATGCCATATGCATAGCCGAAAACGGAATGTCTTCAAATTGTGCATGTTGAGACTGTAAAAGTGGTTGCAGTTTTTTGCTGCCACTTCCGCAGAAACAAACAGGATGAGCGGTAATATATGACTGATAAGTGGTGGGTTCGAGTATCACAGCTTCCGGCGAAACCACCATATTCATATTTTTATCATATATCGCTGCATACACTTCCATCCGTCGTGCATCGATCATGGGACAGATTAACGCAGCAGTAGTAAAACGGGCGGCGAATGCCATCATTTCAAGGGTAGGAATCGCAATCAGCGGCTTGCTGAGGGCGAAACACAACCCTTTCGCGGTGGCCAGTCCGACCCTTAAACCAGTATAAGATCCGGGACCAATAGTAACGGCGATGGCATCAATTTGTGACAAAACGAGTCCGTTTTCCTTTAGTAATGCCTGTATAGCAGTATGAATCCAGGATGCATGATCATGTTGCTGCTCATTGACTTTCAGACCTATTATCTCTTCATCCCGGGCAATGCAGAGAGAGGCAGTTTCCTGTGAGGTGTCTATATTTAATAGTAGGGCCATTAAAAACCGGCTTCATTTTTTAATAAATAGGCGGGCTGGTATTGTTGATTGTTTGCTGACAGTTGATTCAACAATAAATAAATCCTGCTTTTCCCAATTTTTTCACACCAGGCAAATGGACCAAGAGGGTAATTGGTTCCCAATGTCATCGCTGTGTCAATATCTTCTTTACTGCTCACTCCTTCTCCGAAAGTTAAATAGGCTTCATTAATGATAGAAGCCAGTATACGGGCAGACAGAAAACCCGGAAGATCAGCGACCCATTCTGTTTTTTTGTATAATATAGCAAGTATTGATTCGGCCTTTGCCTGAAAGGAGGCTTCTTTAATGGATGCTTCCACAATTGAACGTTCCCAAAAGCCCGGCCATCCGTTGAACCGGATAAAATGTCCCGGCCAGTTTTCGGGGATTGGTTTTTCCACCTGGTTGATAAATAGGAGAGTAGAGGCAGATTCGTACCAGCCGGAAGGGTATTCATCCACGAGATTTATCAGATCAATCACCGCGTCTAAGCCCGGCAGCTGGGTCGGTCGGTCCATCCATTCAATACGGGATTCCGCAGCAAATCCCTGCGCAAGCAAGGCATCTTTTTGATCAGTAGTTGCGATTATCCCGATGGTCATCCGGTGTTTTTTTGCAAAGAAAACGTATAAAGCTAAATTCGCTGCAATCAATTTATAATATAATGTCTAAAACGATTATCAACACCCCGAATGCGCCCGCTCCTATTGGTCCCTATAACCAGGCTGTTGGCACCGGTAACCTGCTTTTTATTTCCGGTCAGATTTGTATTGACCCGGCAACCGGAAATATGAAAAATGGCAGTATCGAGGAAGAAACCACCCAGGTCATGGAGAACCTGAAAGCTATACTTACGGAGGCTGGTCTCAGCTTTAGCCATGTGGTAAAGACCTGTATTTTTATTACAGATATGAACCAGTTCAGTATCATTAATGGTATCTATGGAAAATATTTCGATACCGCATTTCCGGCCCGGGAAACCGTGCAGGTTTCTGCGTTGCCTAAGTTTGTGAATGTGGAAATCAGCATGATAGCGGCAAAAGATTAAACAGAACCGGTTTTACGTAAACTTAAGCCGCCGGATTCGTATTTATTCTAATGGAGTTCAGGCAGCTTTTTCTATATTGTGGTTTCATTTTCCTCCTTACTAAATAAGTAATCCTTCAGTATGAAGAAATTTTATGCTCTGCCATTGTATATCATGATAATGGCGGCCACCTCTTTGTTTTTTGTTACCGGTTGCGGCAGCAATAACGAACTTGTAGATGAAGATAAATATGATGGCCCCGATGAGGCTGCCATGTTTGAAATTGAAAGAACCAAGGATCCGGCAACGGGTAAGGTTCCCTGGAACAAACTGCTCCAGGCCAAACTGAGTACGGAAACAGCCCGTGAAGCAGCCCGGCAGAGTAACCGGATCCAGGCCTTAAGTTGGATCGAACGGGGCTCCGATGGCGATTTCAGCGGACCGCAGGGCAATAGTCGTCCCAATCTGGATCAAACCGCAGGTCGGATTCGTGCAGCTATCGTGGATTCACTGGATCCCACACATAAAACAGTTTGGGTTGGTGGAGTAGATGGAGGTTTATGGAAGACCACTGATATTACGGCTTCTACCGCTACCTGGACACTGGTGAATGATTTCCTGAGCAACCTCGCTGTAGCGGCCATCTGCCAGGATCCTCGTCCGGGTTTCCAGAACAATATGTATTTCTGTACCGGTGAATCATTCGGAAATGCGGATGCAGTTCAGGGAGTCGGTGTTTTTAAAAGTACAGATGGAGGAGCCACCTGGAATTTCCTATCAAGCACAACTGCTTTTACCGCCTGTACAAGGATCATCTGCGACTACCAGGGCAATATTTATTTAGGTACAAGAGGTAGCGGGCTTCAGCGTTCGATGGACGGAGGCTCCACCTGGACCAATATCACTCCCACAGGTATCGGTACCAGCGTCTGTGATCTGGAAATCAGTTCTACTTCCGGCCCCGGACGCTTGCACGTAGCCACCGGCATTTTCAGTACTTCCGGCTATCGTTATACGGATATTCCAACAACCGTAACCGCTGGTTCCGGATGGACAACCCCTGTTACAGCGTTTACCACTTTCAATCAACGTACAGAGATGGCCATACTCGGTAATACATTGTATGCTTTACCGGATAACAGCAGCCACCAGGTACCCACCATCTGGAAATCTACCGATGGAGGGGATAACTGGGTAGCTACTACCGGTCAACCTACATCTGGCTGGGCCAGTGGACAAGGATGGTATTCCTTATCGGCCGGTATTAACCCTTCCGATCCTGATCAATGTATCGTTGGCGGACTGGATACTTATAAAACCATAAATGGCGGTACTACCTGGGTAAAAATTTCCACCTGGGCTTCAACTGTCGGACAATATGTACACGCTGATCAGCACAATATACAATGGTGGGATGGCGGCTCCAAACTGATGTTTGCCTGTGATGGCGGTATTCACTATTCAGTGGATAACGGCACCACTATCCGTGACCGGAATAAAGGACTTCGCCTGAAACAGTTTTATTCTGTTGCGATACATCCAACACAGACCAATTACTTCCTCGCTGGTGCACAGGATAACGGCGTACACCGGTTGAATCACCCGGGTCTGGATAGTTCTATTGAAGTAACCGGTGGTGATGGTTGTTATGTGGCCATCGACCAGAATGAAGGACAATACCAGTTCGGCTCTTATGTATACAATGTATTCCGCCGCAGTACCAATAACGGGGCTTCCTGGTCCACTCCGGTGAATAACCAGAGTACAGGTCGCTTTGTAAATCCCTGGGATTATGACAATAATGCCAATATCATTTATTCCTGTAATACTACCGGCACCTTCCTGCGCTGGGATAATCCACAAACCGGCAGTACAACCAACGTGGTGACCGCCACCGGCTTTACCGGTAACGTATCTGCGGTGCATGCTTCCCCTTACACGGCCAACCGGGTTTATTTTGGCATGGGTGCCAGTGGAGCCGTTTTTTATGTAAATGATGCGAATGTCGGTACCACGGTAACCGCCACAAACATTACCCCTGCCGGTGCAACCGGATACGTAAATAGTGTGGTAACCGGTTCCTCCGATCAGCACCTGATCGCTACTTGTTCCAATTATAATATTACAAATGTATGGGTGTCACATGATGGCGGTACCACCTGGACTGCTTCAGACGGTAACCTGCCGAATATGCCGGTACGCTGGGCGTTGTTTCACCCTGATGATAATAATAAAGCCTATATCGCTACCGAAACCGGTGTATGGGAAACGGATCTCCTTAACGGCAACTCAACCGTTTGGGTAGCTAATCCCAGTTTCCCTAACGTGCGTACCGATATGATCAAGTACCGGGCATCCGACCGCACCATTGCTGCGGGTACCCATGGCCGTGGGGTTTGGAGTGCGATCATTCCTCCTCCTTCCGGTTTCAGTTTTGGCGCTACTACTCCGGCCACAACGGCCTGTCCGGCACCAGCTACCATGAATGTAACCCTGCCTACTATTTCAGGCGGTGGCTTTACTAACCCGATTACTTTATCAGCAACAGCCGGTGTGCCAGCAGGTACATCGATCAGTTTTGGTACGAATCCGGTTGTTCCAGGTAACTCTTCAGTGATCACCCTGAATAATGCAAATACACTTTCACCTGGAACGTATACCGTAACCATACAAGGGACAGCAGCCAGCGCACCCAACCAGGTGACCACGGTCAGCTTTACCATTACGGCCGGAGCCGGACCTGCCATCACCACTCAGCCCGTGAGTCAGACCGTATGCGAAGGACAAAACGTAACTTTTAGTGTAGTGTCTACCGGCAACTACCAGTGGCAGGTGAGTACAAATGGCGGAGGCAGCTGGGCAGCGATTGCTGGTCAGACTTCAGCTTCCTATACGATCACCGGAGTAGCAGCAGCTTTAAATAATAATCAATACCGTTGCGTGGTGAGTACGCTTTGCGGCAGCACCACATCGAATGCTGCAGTACTTACCGTAAGTTCATTGGCCACGATCACCGGACAACCAGCTAACCTGAATCTTTGTGTGGGTAGTCCCGCCACTTTCTGTGTTACAGCAACTGGTACCGGATTAACTTACCAGTGGGAATCCAGTACTTCGGGATGTGCAGGTACCTGGACAGATATTTCCGGTGCTACTTCTTCCTGTTATACTATCGCATCCGTAACAGCCGGTATGAATAATACGGCTTACCGTTGCAAAGTGACCAGCTCTTGTGGTCCGACAACCATAAACACCAGTTGTGCATTACTTACTGTAGTAACTTCTGTTAATGTTACCACACAACCTGTAAACCAGGTCATATGTGATGGTGCTAATACCAGCTTTACCGTAGCAGGCAGTGGATCAGGTATCCTGTACCAATGGCAGGTGAATACCGGATCCGGTTTTGCCAATATCAGTAATGGCGGCGTGTATGGCGGTGCGGCCACAGCCACACTTACCCTTACCGGTGCAA
>Ga0209717_1003742_pt1 | contig 13005 bp, 10 predicted proteins | sample AD_UKC048_MetaG_FD_184418 | JGI IMG/M metagenome (GOLD analysis project Ga0209717, IMG submission 184418) | Active sludge microbial communities of municipal wastewater-treating anaerobic digesters from USA - AD_UKC048_MetaG (SPAdes) (version 2) | ecosystem: Engineered > Bioreactor > Anaerobic >... | reverse complement strand
CGCGCAAGCATGACGATCATCGCGCAATGACAACCGGCATCACTGGCAAATGGTGGGTATCTCTTTTAACCTCGCACCAGTAATCAACAAGGAGACTTTAATGCGTACCCAGGTTGCCATCATCGGGGCGGGCCCGTCTGGCCTGCTGCTTGGCCAGTTGCTGCACAAGGCCGGTATCGACGCGATCATTCTGGAACGTCAGACTGGCGACTACGTGCTTACGCGCATCCGCGCTGGTATTCTGGAACAGGTGTGCATCGACCTGCTGGACGAAGCCGGCGTGGGCCAGCGCATGCACAAGGAAGGCTTGGTGCATGGTGGTATCGAGATGCTTTACAACGGCAAACGCCACCGGGTGGACATGAACAGGCTCACCGGTGGCAAAAACGTCATGGTTTACGGCCAGACCGAGTTGACCAAAGACCTGATGGATGCCCGCACAGCGGCCGGGCTGCCCACCGTGTACGAAGCCCACAATGTGGCCGTGCATGATTTCGACAGCAAAAAGCCGCGTGTTACGTATGAGAAAGATGGCCAGAAGTTTGAGATTGAGTGTGACTTCATCGCCGGCTGCGACGGCTTTCACGGCGTGTGCCGGGCCAGCGCGCCGCGCAGTGCGATTACCGAATTCGAGAAGGTGTACCCGTTTGGCTGGCTGGGCCTGCTGTCTGACACGCCACCGGTGCATGATGAACTCATTTACATTAACAGCCCGCGCGGCTTCGCCTTATGTTCACAACGCAGCAAGACGCGCAGCCGCTATTACCTGCAAGTGCCGCTGACGGACAAGGTGGAAGAATGGACCGACGCCGCCTTCTGGCAGGAACTGCGCTTGCGCCTGGATGAGGAAGGCCGCGACAAACTCATCACCGGACCGTCCATCGAGAAAAGCATTGCGCCACTGCGCAGTTTCATCACCGAGCCCATGCGCTTTGGCCGCATGTTTCTGGCAGGTGACGCGGGCCACATCGTGCCGCCCACAGGTGCCAAGGGCTTGAACCTGGCGGCCACGGACGTGAAGTACCTGTCCAACGCCATCATTGAGTTCTACAAGGACAAGTCCGAGGCCGGTATAGACACGTACTCCGAGCGCTGCCTCAAACGCATCTGGCGGGGCGAACGCTTTTCGTGGTGGTTCACGCAGCTGATGCACCGCTTCCCGGATGATGGCTCCATCGTCGCCAGGTTTCAGGAAGCTGAGCTGGACTATTTGCTTAACTCTGAAGCGGGCTCCCGCACCATCGCTGAAAATTACGTGGGTCTGCCACTGGACTTTGGCGACCGGAAATAAAGCACTTCTGCTCCGACGGTTTCATTTGAGGTAGATTGTGGTCACCATGACTGCTGTTTCTACCTCTCCCCTGAAGCCCCTGCGTGGCGTGCGCGTGTTGAGCCTGGCACTCAATCTTCCTGGCCCGGCAGCATTCATGCGTCTGAAAGCCTTGGGCGCGATCTGCCTGAAAGTGGAGCCGCCCGGCCCCAAAAGTGCGCCCGCAGGCACCTCGGGCGACCCGATGGGCCAGTACAACCCGACCGCCTACGCCACGTTGCACGCGGGCATCAAGGTCATCACCTTCGACCTCAAAAGCGACAAGGGGCAGGCCGCTTTGCACAAAGAACTTGCGCGCACCGACGTGCTGCTCACTTCGTTTCGCCCTTCTGCGCTCGACAAACTAGGCTTGAGCTGGAAGAAGCTGCACAAGTTATACCCCTCACTTTCAGTGGTCGCCATCGTGGGTGCTTTGGGCGCGCGGGCTGAAGAGCCTGGCCATGATCTGACCTATCTGGCCGAAGCCGGTCTGGTCACCGGGCTGGATCTGCCCGCCACGCTGTTCGCTGACATGGCAGGCGCTGTCATGGTCAGTGAAGCCGCAATCCAGGCCGTGCTGGTGCAAAAGACGTCGGGCAAAGGCACGTTTCAGGAAGTGGCGCTGGCAGACGCAGCCAAGTGGCTCGCCCTGCCCCGCACCTGGGGCTTGACGCAACCGACGGGCTCAGTTGGCGGCGCGCATGCGGGCTACCGCGTGTATGCCTGCCAGGACGGCCGCGTGGCGGTCGCCGCACTGGAGCCGCACTTCGCGGCAGCACTGTGCCAGGCAGCGGGTGTGGCGGCTTCTGACATTCGTTGCCTGTTCACGCCAGCCACACACCAAGCGATTGCGACGTTTCTGCTCAGTCAGTCGCGCCAGCAGTTGGACGCACTGGCGGTGGCAAAAGATATTCCGCTGCACACGCTATCAAGATAATAGCTACTCACGCATATCTGGCGATAGCTATGGCCATATTTGGCCCTTGGAATCAACTCTTTTTGCCGTTCCCGGACCGGGTGGAGAGCAGTTCATCCATCTGCTGGTCCTTGGCTTGCCAGATGTCGCTCAACCAGGCCTGAAACCTCGTTCGGAACGCGGGGTTCTCGTCATAGTCATCGGCGCAGAATTCGCTGGGGATGGGAACTTGCCGCATGCGCACCACCACCTCGGGCGTCTGGCCACACAAAAACTGCCAGAACGTGGGCACGCCAGTTGGGTACACGATGGTCACGTCCACCAGTGAATGAAACCGCTCGCCCATCACGTTCAGCGCCAGTGCCAGCGCACCCGCTTTGGGTTTGAGCAGGTGTTTGTACGGTGAAGCCTGCACCTGATGTTTGCGAGAGGTGAAGCGTGTGCCTTCCGCAAAGTTCATGACGCTGGTGGGCACCAGTGCAAACTTTTCACAGGCGCGGCGGGTGGCCTCCCGGTCCTGCAGGCGCAGCTCGGGGTGTTTGCGCAGCGCGGCCTTGGTGTGGCGTTTCATGAACGGAAAGTCCAGCGCCCACCAGGCCAGCCCGATGACTGGCACGTAGATCAGCTGCTGCTTGAGAAAAAACTTCAGCAGCGGAATACGCCGGTTCAGCAGGTGCTGGAGCGCAAAAATATCTACCCAGGACTGGTGGTTGCAATTCACCAGATACCAGCCGGCGTAGGTCAGCGCATCAACACCCGCCACATCCCACAGGGTGGGTTGCGTCAGTCGCATCCAGCCGCTGTTGCACGCGATCCACATCGTGGCAATCGTGTTGAGCACCGGGTCGATCAATTTGCGTATGAAGGCAAATGGCAAAGCCAGTTTCACCAGCGCAAAGGCAAACAACCACGCACACCAGAACAGCGTGTTCAACACCAGCAGAACCATCGCGATGGCGCCGCGCAGAAAGGGAGGAAGGAAAACGAGCATAGGCACTCCTGACGCGTGCATTGTTGCACCTCGGTGCAGAGGCAGCTTTGATCCAGATCGTCGTTTGGCGGATGCGCTTGCGGCCAAAACCAGCAAGCAGGCCCGCTTAGCGGGTCTTGCGAGCGAGCTTGGCGCTCGGTTTCGCTGACCCGGTGTCCCTTGGTGGCAAGCCGGTGTGTTGGGTCAGCATGCGGCCACGTGACGGCGCAGCCGACGCTTTCAATGTTTTCTCGGGCGCAGCCGGTTTGGCGGGCGCAACGGTGGAGTTCTTCCGTCGTGCGCTCTGGTAGCCGCCGCCCGTCAGCGGCTGGAAAGTGGGAATCAGGTGGTGTTTGCCGTTGCCAATGAGGTCGGCCCGGCCCATGCTTTTCAGCGCTTCGCGCAGCAGCGGCCAGTTGTTGGCATCGTGATAGCGCAAGAAAGCCTTGTGCAGGCGGCGGCGTTTGTCGCCTCGCACGATGTCCACCGTTTCGCTGTCACGCGTGATCTTGCGCAGCGGGTTTTTGTTGGTGTGGTACATGGCTGTGGCGGTGGCCATGGGTGACGGGTAAAACGTCTGCACCTGGTCGGCCCGGAAACCGTTTTTCTTCAACCACATGGCCAGGTTCATCATGTCTTCATCGCTGGTGCCTGGGTGGGCAGCGATAAAGTACGGGATCAGAAACTGCTTCTTGCCCGCTTCCAGGCTGTACTTCTCGAACAGAGTCTTGAACTTGTCGTAGGAGCCGATGCCGGGCTTCATCATCTTGGTGAGCGGGCCCTGCTCGGTGTGTTCCGGCGCGATCTTCAGGTAACCGCCCACGTGGTGCTGCACCAGCTCTTTCACGTAGTCAGGGCTCTTCACGGCCAGGTCGTAGCGCAGGCCGGAGCCAATCAGAATTTTCTTGATGCCCTTGAGCGCGCGTCCCCGGCGGTACATGTGGATCAACGGGCCATGGTCGGTGGTGAGGTTCTGGCAGATGCCGGGGTAGACGCAGCTGGGCTTGCGGCAGGCGGCTTCAATCTCCGGGCTCTTGCAGCCCAGCCGGTACATGTTGGCCGTGGGGCCACCCAGGTCAGAAATCGTGCCGGTGAAGCCCTTCACCTTGTCGCGGATGTCTTCAATCTCCTTGATGACCGAGTCTTCCGAGCGACTCTGGATGATGCGGCCTTCGTGCTCGGTGATGGAGCAAAACGTGCAGCCACCAAAGCAGCCGCGCATGATGTTGATGCTGAAGCGGATCATTTCCCACGCGGGGATTTTGGTGGCGTGATCATGGCTGCCGCTTTCGTCCGCATACACGGGATGCGGACTGCGGGCATACGGCAGATCAAATACAAAGTCCATCTCTGCTGTGGTCAGCGGGATGGGCGGCGGGGTGATCCACACGTCGCGGGCTGTAGTGCCTTCACCATGCGCCTGCACCAGTGCACGGGCATTGCCGGGGTTGGTCTCCAGATGGAGCACGCGGTTGGCGTGGGCGTAGAGCACGGGGTCAGCCCGCACCTGCTCGTATGCCGGCAGGCGAATCACCGAGCGGTCACGCGGCGGAACTTTCAGCTTGCCTTTGCTGGAAGACAGCGCGGGGTTCGGCATGAATGTGAGGGGTTGAATGGCAAAACTTGGCTCATTTATAGTGCCTTTTTGGCCTTCAGACCTCGTGGAGTAATCGTCGGTAGCTACTATTTTTGTAGCAGCCGCATTTTCTGCCTTCTCGTTATCCTCTTTCGCGCAGGTGCTGCCCTGCCCGGCTGCCTGCTCAGAAGTGGTCATGTACGGGTTGACGTGCGACTCCACTCGGCCCGGCTCGTCCACACTGGTGGAGTTGATCTCGAACCAGTCCTTGCCGGATTCGTCGTCGGTTCGGCGCACAAAGGCCGTGCCACGAACATCGGTGATTTTTTCAACCGTCTCGCGTGCAGCCAGACGGTGGGCAATCTCCACAATCGCGCGCTCGGCGTTGCCATAGAGCAGCAAATCGCACTTGGCGTCCACCACGATGGAGCGGCGCACCTTGTCACTCCAGTAATCGTAATGCGCGATACGGCGCAGGCTGCCTTCAATGCCGCCCAGCACGATGGGCACGTCCTTGAACGCCTCGCGGCAACGCTGGCTGTACACAATAGCCGCACGGTCGGGCCGCTTGCCGCCCACGTCACCCGGCGTGTAGGCATCGTCACTGCGGATCTTGCGGTCCGCCGTGTAGCGGTTGATCATGGAATCCATGTTGCCCGCGGTCACGCCCCAAAACAGGTTGGGTTTGCCTAGCGCTTTAAAGGCCTCGGCGCTGGTCCAGTCCGGCTGGGCGATAATGCCAACCCGGAAGCCCTGCGCTTCCAGCATGCGGCCAATCACCGCCATACCGAAGCTGGGGTGGTCCACATAGGCGTCGCCCGTCACAAGAATGATGTCGCAGCTATCCCAGCCCAGCACGTCCATCTCTTTGCGGCTCATTGGAAGAAATTTGGCCGTGCCAAAACGGGCCGCCCAGTACTTGCGGTAGCTGGTCAGCGGCTTGGCAGCGCGCGCAAAAAAAGAGACGTCAACGGGGGCGTTCATGAAAAAGGGACGGGTTCAGTACATACGCAGCCGTACATCGGTCTGGATGGAACTTGGGGGTCAGGAGCCTCATTTTACGGCTTTGACGGATTTTCCGCACCCTTGAAGGGCTACTACCGGGCTACTGCCGCCCGCTTTTGGGTGTGTAAATGCCATTCGATTTGTTGCATCGCCTCACACTTTCTGGCACGTGTATTGCATGACACGACATCACCGCCGACAGTAGAAACGCTAGGTTAGCGACTCAATTTAATGGCTAGAATGAATTTTTGCTTTTAAGGAATCCTGATGAAAAAAGTGATTTTGGCCATTGCCATGACCTCCCTGTCTGTAGCCGCCATGGCCCAGGCCAAAGAACTGAAAGTGGCCATTGACCCCACATATGAGCCGTTCACGTTCAAAACGGCAGATGGCAAGCCCACCGGTTTTGACGTGGACATCGCCAACGCTGTCTGCGAGCAGGTCAAACGCAAATGCGTGTTTGTGGAGCAGGTATGGGACAGCATGATCCCCGGCCTGCAGGCTAAGAAATATGATGTGATCATCAGCTCGATGTCCATCACGGAAGATCGCCTGAAAGTCGTTGACTTCACCGACAAGTACTACAACACACCCAGTCGCATCGTTGTCAAAAACGACATCAAGTTCTCGGATGTCGCCTCGCTCAAAGGCAAGAAGATTGGTGTTCTCAAGGGCAGTACACAGGAAAAGTATGCCAATGCCGAGTTGAAAAAAGCGGGTGTAGTGGTAACGCCTTACGAAGCGCAAGACCAAGTTTATCTGGATATCAAGGCTGGCCGTCTTGACGGTACCGTGGCTGACGTGCTGGAAGTACAGGGCGGTTTCCTGACCAAGCCTGAGGGCAAGGACTACGGTCTGGTTGGCCCTGAGCTGTTTATCCCCAAATACTTCGGTATTGGCGCCGGTTTTGCGGTACGCAAGGGTGACGCAGCACTGAAAACCGAATTGAATGGCGCCATCAAGGCCATCCGGGCCGACGGCACCTACAAGAAAATCAACGACAAGTACTTCAAGATCGACGTTTACGGCAAGTAATCATCGACTGGCCAATGGGAACGGGGCGTCTTCAACTGTGACGCCTTATCCATTGGCTGTTTTTTTTGGCTGTTTGGGCGAGTGCCCGTCTGACATTGCGGTTATCTTTCTGGCCATCTTTTGAGCGCTTATTACTCGTCCATTCTTTACGGCGCCCTGCTCACGGTGGGCGTGTCTCTGGCCGCGCTGGTAGTCGCCTCCCTTCTGGGTATGGCTGGGGCTGCCGCCAAACTTTCTGGCAAGCCGCCACTGGTCGGTATCGCCACCCTTTACACCACCATCATCCGTGGCATTCCAGATCTGGTGCTGATGCTGCTGGTCTTTTACGGTGGCAGCATTGGTCTGAACAATCTGCTGGAAGCGCTTGGCAGCGATGTGACACCTGACATCAATCCGTTTACCGCAGGTGTGTTGACGCTTGGGTTCATTTACGGTGCCTACATGACTGAAACTTTTCGGGGTGCCATTCTGGCCATTCCCCGCGGGCAGTTCGAAGCAGGTGCAGCTTTTGGCATGAGCCCACAACAGGTTTTTCTGCGCATCACTGCGCCCCAGATGGTGCGGTACGCCCTGCCTGGCTTCACCAACAACTGGCTGGTCCTCATCAAGGCCACCGCGCTGGTGAGTCTGATTGGCCTTCAGGAAATGACCTACCTGGCCAAGCAGGCAAGCGCGGCGACCCGGTCCCCGTTTGCCTTTTTCCTGTTCACAGCGGGCCTGTTTCTGATTTACACATGGGTCTCGCTTGTGGTCCTGCGCAAACTCAATGCACGGTACAGCCTGGGCACCAAGCGGGGCGAACTGTAGATGAACTGGGAAGTCATTTTCCGTCCCGAAAGCCTGGCGATGTACGGCGAGGGGATAGTCACAACGCTAGTGCTGCTGTTCTCGTCACTGGCTGTCGGTGGCGTTTTCGCTCTGATATTCGCGCTGATGCTGACCGGTCGCAATGTGTTTTTGCAGCGTCTGGTTGGTGCCTATACCTTTGTGATTCGCGGTACCCCGTTGCTGCTGCAGATCTACCTTATTTATTACGGGCTGGGCCAATTGGAATGGATTCAGGCCCGCTGGGACGACGTCTGGCCGTGGACACATTTCAAAGATCCATTTTTTTGCGCCCTGCTCGCTTTCAGCTTGAACACCGCCGGCTACACCGCCGAGATGCTGGCAGGCTCCATCCGTGAAACCCACGCCGGGGAGATCGAGGCCGCACAGGCCTTCGGCATGAGCCGCTTTCAGGTGATGCTTCGCGTGGTACTGCCCAGCGCCATGCGCCGCACGTTACCCGCCTACAGCAATGAAGTTGTCATGATGCTGCAAAGCACCAGTCTGGCCAGCGCCGTTCCCGCCATGCTGGACGTAACTGCCGCGGCCAGCCGCATCTACTCCGACTTTTATCTGCCGTTTGAAGCCTATCTGTTTGCTGCTGCCATTTATCTGGTGGCCACGTTTTGCCTGATCGGAGCGTTCAAACTGGCGGAACGCCATTTCCTGGCACATCTAGCGCCACGCAAGAGCTGATTGATTGCCATGCAGCGCATTGACCACGCCCTCCTGTCCCAAAGTCTGGGGAGCCACAAGACGTTGACCAGCCTACATTTCGGGACACCCGGCGCCCGGCCCAAGGTCTACATTCAGGCCAGCCTGCACGCAGAGGAATTACCGGGCATGCTGGCGGCGTATCACCTACGGGCTCTGCTCGAACAGGCCGAGCAACAGGGTTCGATCCAGGGTGAGGTCATCCTGGTGCCAGTCGCCAATCCGATAGGTCTGGCGCAGCGACTGGATCACAAGCCCATGGGCCGCTTCGAGCTGGGTTCCTCCGAAAACTTCAACCGCCACTACCCTGATTTGTGTTCGGCCGTGTTGCCCTCGGTGCGGAACAAACTCGGGCAAGACGCGCTGGAAAATGTCACCATCATCCGCGAGGCCGTTCAGGCATTTATCGCGCAATGGACGCCCGCCAACGAGTTGCAAAGCCTGCGCAAACAGCTTGTAAGCCTGTCGTTTGACTCTGATATCGTGCTGGACCTGCATTGCGATTGCGAAGCTGCTTTGCACCTGTATACCGAAAGCCCATGCTGGCCATCGCTGGAGCCGCTGGCTCGCCTGCTCGGAGCCGAAGCGGTGCTGTTGGCCAAGAACTCGGGTGGTCTCTCGTTTGACGAGTGTCTGTCCGGTCTTTGGTGGCAGATGGGTGAAAAAGTAGCTGAATTGCGACCCGAGATGCCCATCCCGCAGGCTTGCGCTACCACCACAGTCGAATTGCGTGGCGAGGCCGATGTCAGCCATGACTGGGGACGCGCCGACGCACAAGCCATTTTTGGCTACCTGCAACATGCAGCTGTGATTGCTGGTATTGCACCGGTGCTGCCGCCTTCCAGATGCGATGCCACGCCGCTGGCCGGGTCTCAAACCGTCAAGTCGCCAGTTCCGGGGATCGTGGTGTTTGCAGCACAACCGGGTGAACGCTTGGCCGTAGGCGACCTGGTTGCCGAAATCATTGACCCTATTGCCAACACCGTCTTCAGCGCAAGGGCTGAAGTAGCAGGCGTCATGTATGCCCGATTGCGTGACCGTTATGTTCTGGCCAACGACGATTTGGCCAATATTGCGGGCAGCAAACCGTTCCGTACGGGCTATCTGTTGAGCGCCTAGAGAACCCATTTTTCCGAAAAGCCGTCCACCATGACTACCGCACCATTGAAGCTCCAGGCAATCGATATTCATAAAAAATTCGGCCAGAACGAGGTGCTCAAGGGTGTTTCTCTCGAAGCACGCGCCGGGGATGTGATCAGCATCATCGGCAGTTCCGGCTCCGGCAAAAGCACGTTTTTGCGGTGCATCAATTTGCTTGAAAAGCCCAACTTGGGGCGCATCGTGGTGGCCGGCGAAGAGCTCAAGCTGGCTCCGGCCAAAAACGGAGAACTCCACCCGGTAGATGTGAAACAGCTGCAGCGCCTGCGGACCAAGCTGGCCATGGTGTTTCAGCATTTCAACCTGTGGGCCCACATGACGGTGCTGCAAAACATCATCGAGTCCCCCATTCACGTGATGGGCATCAGCCGGGATGAAGCGATTGCACGGGCTCGCAAATACTTGGCGCTTGTCGATCTGCCCAATATGGAAGACCGCTACCCGGCTCACATGAGTGGTGGCCAACAGCAACGTGTAGCCATTGCGCGATCCCTTGCCATGGAGCCGGAGGTCATGCTGTTTGACGAGCCCACCAGCGCGCTGGATCCAGAACTGGTGTCTGAAGTCCTGCGCGTTATGCAAAAACTGGCATCCGAGGGCCGAACGATGGTGGTGGTGACCCATGAAATGGGTTTTGCCAGGGAAGTAGCTAACCATCTAATTTTCCTGCATCAGGGGCGGATCGAGGAGCAAGGGGTTCCGGCAGAGGTGCTAAGCCAGCCTAAAAGCGAGCGTTTGGCCCAATTTCTGTCAGGCAGCCTCAAATAGGCTGAATCCGGGAAAAAGTCCTTTTCAGGGTAAATCGCCCTCAGTTAGACTGTAAGAAGTCAGTCCTAACAACCCGCAATACGCCAAAACCCAGTCATGATGAGGTCGCAATTCGCTGCTGATTCGGATTCCGATTCCGAAGACGACTTCTCGTCACTGTTTGACCTGTTACCTATCGGGGCGTACCGGACCACACCAGACGGTCGGCAGTTGCGTGCCAACGCGGCACTGGTTCGCATGAACGGCTACGGATCGGAACCTGCCATGCTGGCTGGGGTTCACGACATAGCCAAGGAATGGTACGTGCTACCTCACAGGCGATATGAATTCATGGCGCTGATGGCATCCAAAGGCCGTGTCATTGACTTCGTGTCCGAGGTTTTCCGCCACAAGTCTCGCGAGCGGATCTGGGTACGCGAACATGCGCACGCCGTATACGACAACAAAGGAGAGATTCTTTTTTATGAAGGCACCGTTGAGGACATTACACAGCGCCGACAGATCCAGGACCGCCTCAGGGAAAGTGAGCAGCGCTTTCGCAGCCTGACCGAGCTGTCCGCCGACTGGTATTGGGAGCAAGATGCCGATTTCCGTTTTTCCCGTTATGAGGGAAGTGTTGAAAAATCCGGGTTACCCAGTGAATTCGCGCTTGGGAGAACCCGCTGGGAAATGGGCTCGCTTAACCTGAGCGAATCTGACTGGGAAATGCATCGCGCCCTGCTTTATGCCTATCAGCCTTTTCAGGATTTCGAAATTCAGCGCCACCACCCCATCATCGGGAACTATTGGTTTGCGGTGAGTGGGCAACCTATTTTTGACAGCTCCGGTGAATTCGCAGGCTACCGAGGAATCGGGCGCAATATCACGGCCCGGAAAAAAGCCGTTGAAACCGCACTGCTGAATCAGGCCCTGCTCAACACGCTGATCCAGACCATTCCCGACCGCGTCTGGCTGAAATGCACCAAGGGCATTTACCTGGCCTGTAACTCCGCTTTTGAAGCTTACATGGGCATGCCAGCCTCAGAAATCATCGGAAAGACAGACGTCGAGCTGGTGAGTGAGGAACTCGCCGAGCGGTTCGCGCGTTCAGACCGTGCCGCCATGGAGGTTGAGCGTCCGGTGTCGTTTGAGGATGATTGCGTCTCGGGGCCCGGAGGCACTACTGGCGTCTATGAAATTCAGAAAACCGCCATGCGGGACGCTTCTGGCAAGGTGACAGGCGTTTTGGGCATGGGACGCAATATCTCGGAGCGCAAACGTGCGGAAGAGTTGCTGCGCGACACAACCGAGCAATTGGAACTGGCCATCATTGGCACAGAGTTGGGTCTGTGGCACCACGACCTGTTGCATGACACTATGAAACGCATGGATGCACGGGCTTGCGCCATGCTGGGCTTTACCGTTGAAGAGTACGAGCAAACCCGTGTCTGGCCCGATCTGGTCCACCCCGACGATGTGGTACATGTTCAGGCCGAATACCGGCGACATCTGGATGGCCAGTCTGAGGGTTACAACGTCGAGTTTCGCGCCCAACACAAAAACGGTCACTGGGTCTGGCTCAACAGCCGGGGCCGCGTGATTCAGATGCGTGAGGACGGCAGGCCAGGCCGACTGGCTGGCACACTGATGGACATCTCCGAGCGCAAAAAAACAGAAGAAACCATCCGCCAGATGGCTTTTCAGGACGTGCTGACCGGCCTTCCTAACCGGCGCTTGCTGATGGACCGATTGCAGCGCACACTGGAGGCCAATGTGCGAAACAAGCAGCATGGTGCCCTGCTCTTTCTGGACCTGGACCACTTCAAGCAGCTCAACGACTCTCTCGGTCATGATGTAGGTGACCTGCTGCTTCAACAGGTCGCCGAACGGTTGAAAAACAGCGTGCGTGGCGTCGATACCGTAGCCCGCCTGGGTGGCGACGAGTTTGTGGTGCTCATTGAAGACCTGAACGTCAGCACAACAGAAGCCCGTGCGCAGGCGCAGGTGGTGGGCGAGAAGATCCTGGCTGCACTCAATGAGCCTTATCAGCTCGGAGAACACGCCTTCAAGAGCACACCCAGCATTGGAGCCACCATCTTCAATGACATGGTGCGCTCACCGGCGGACGTGCTCAAGCGCGCCGATGTAGCCATGTACGAAGCCAAGGAAAATGGACGCAACACACTGGCGTTTGCCATAGGCCAATAGGTCGCATTGCCGCGGTGGGCGGCTGTGTTTTACCTGCGCAGGATCATCTGCCCGCGAATCTCGCCGCCCGGGTGCACCGTGGTGTGAATATTGGCGTACCACTTGCCAGCCAGCAGGTCTTCTGCCTGTGCTGCCGTCAGCGTGGCACTGCCCTCCATCGGGCTGGTCATCGGGTTTCGCCACCCCAATGCCACTCCCGCGTTGCTGCCAATGGCCGCAGGCCCGTGGAAATGCCCCGCCGTGGCAACACCGGTCAACCCTTGGTAGGCAACTTTCCAGCGAAACAAACGGGTTTCCTTGTTCAACACCGCGTCCACCCTGCCTGTGCCGTTAGTGGCGACCAGCGGCACTTCGTTCATGCCCGTCATCGTGGTGCTGAAGGCTGCCAGATGTGCGTCCTTGTCAATCAGGGCGCAGCCTGACATGGCCCAGGCAGCAGTCAGGCAAAACAAAACTTTTACAGCAGGCTGGCAACTTGTGTTCATCATGATCTCCTTCGGCGTTGTGGCGGTAGACGCCTGGATACGCAGGCCCGCCCAGAC
>Ga0209717_1003741_pt1 | contig 13007 bp, 9 predicted proteins | sample AD_UKC048_MetaG_FD_184418 | JGI IMG/M metagenome (GOLD analysis project Ga0209717, IMG submission 184418) | Active sludge microbial communities of municipal wastewater-treating anaerobic digesters from USA - AD_UKC048_MetaG (SPAdes) (version 2) | ecosystem: Engineered > Bioreactor > Anaerobic >... | reverse complement strand
GCCGTATTGAATACGACTTCACCGGTTGCATTGCCTTCGATACCGATCGATCGGCCGCGGAACACGCTACCGTCGGCAAGGGCAAGGATGGCGGATCGAGTCATGCTTTCGCCTGAATGATGGCCCGAACGCACGGCACGATTGTGGCGTGGGTGCGACGAAACCCGCGGGCTGGTTCAGCCAGTCCGTGGTTCGGGCGGAAGATATGGGGGCAAGGCGAGGTGGAATGATAGGCATCGCCCGCCGTCATGTCCACCGCAATCCACCGCCGCGAGGTTAGAATCGGTCGATCACGAATCGTCCACACGGCCGTCACATTGAATCTGCTCGATCCCCAGTTGCTTGATCGCGACGACACCGTCGCCAGCCGGGAACCCTTCCCGTTTCTGGTCGCGCGGGGACAACTGCCGGATTCCGCAAGAGCGGACCTCGACCGCGATTTTCCGCGCTACCCGAGCGCCGGTTTCTTCCCGCATGAACAGGCGGATTGCGGTGCCTCGGTCAACGGCCTGATCAACGAACTGACCTCCGCTGAAGTCGCCGATGCGATCGGCCGCCATCTCGGCATCGAGCGGCTTGGCCAGTACCCGACCCTCGTGACGATCTGTCGCGCCCTCAATCGCCGCCACGGCACGATACATACGGACAGCCGCTCCAAGATTGCCACTGCACTGCTCTACCTCAACGAGTCGTGGCCGGAGACCAGCGAGGGTTGCCTGCGATTCCTCGCCCGTGCCGACAGCATCGAGGATCTCGTCATTCCCGAAATCCGGCCGATCTACGGCAACCTGGCAGCCTTCAAGCGCTGCGACAATTCCTTTCATGGCCATCTTCCGCATGCAGGCGAGCGCCGCGTGATCCAGGTCGCCTGGCTGACCAGCGACGCGGAGAAGCAGCGCAAGACCCGTCGCGGCAGGTTTTCACGACTCTTCAAACGTCTGTTCGGTGCGATCGATCGTCGGATCGGCGCCCGACGCAAGAACGATGCCGCGCATCTGGATTGACCAGGACACTTCGATGAATTGCCGATTCCGCCACACCCTCCTCGCTTTCCTGTTGGCATTCGCTGGCAGCGCCGAGGCGCGCCAAGGCGAGCCGCCCTACGGCATCGGCCCTGCCGCCAAGCGCGGCGTGCCCGCGCCGACGGTGACCCTTCCGGGAATCGACGCGCCGGCCCTGCGTCTGGCCGATCCCACCGATCGGTCCGCTATCGGCGGTGCTCGCGCCAAGCGCCTCGCCATCGCCCTTGGCAACCCGGTCAATCTCGACCCTGCACAGGAGGGTCGCTGGCAGGTTCTCGAGGACGGTTCGCTGCTGTGGCGTCTTCGCATCCAGGTGCCAGGGGCAACCGACCTGCATCTGGGTTTCGACCGCTATGCGCTCACCCAGGGTGCCTCGCTGTGGGTGATCGGTGCGAATGACTATTATGAGGGACCGTACACCGCCGACGACCCGGCTCCGCTCTGGGTGCCGGTCGTTCCGGGCGATACCGCGATGATCGAATTGCACCTGCCGGCGGGTTCGACGATCGAACGCACCCTGCTCACGCTGACCGATGTCGGGGCGGGTTACCGCGACCTCTTCAATGCGGCTCCGCGCATCGGCAATCCCGGCGCTTCCGGTGCCTGCAACGTCAATGTCGTATGCCCGCTCGGCCAACCCTATACGGCGGAAGAGCGTGCGCTCGCCTACTACGAGTTCCGCGCCGACAACGGGACTACTTATATCTGCACCGCAACGCTGCTTTCAGACGTGCCGGCGGATCGCAAGAACTACGTGCTGACTGCCGCACACTGCATGTCCACGGCATCCGAAGTGGCGACGATGCGCCTCTACTGGAACTATCAATCGACCAATTGCGCAATCAACACCGGGATTTCCTTCACGCAGAACCAGACCGGCGCGGCCTTGCGCGCAACCCGCGCTGACGCGGATTTCACCCTCGTCGAGCTGAACCAGAATCCGGATCCGTCATGGAACCTGTTCCATGCGGGATGGGATGCGAGCGGAGTCGCGCCTTCCGGCAGCATCGGCCTGCACCATCCCAGCGGCGACGTGGCCAAGGTCAACCACAGTCCGGTTGCGCCGCGCACGATCAACAATTGCATCGGGACCGGAGGGGTCAGCACAGGTACCCATTGGTACACGGGTCCCTACGATGAAGGGACGACGGAAGGCGGATCGTCGGGATCAGGCCTGTGGATCCCGGCTGATGATGCAGGTGGGCGCGGTCGTCGCCTGATCGGCGTGCTGTCGGGTGGAACGGCGATGTGCTTCGGCAGCGTCCCCGATGACGGTTTCGATTGCTACGGGAAATTCTCCGCCGGATGGAATGGCCCGACAGCCGCATCGCGACTTCGCGACTGGCTGGATCCGGCGGCCACGAACACCCTGAGCATCCCGGGAGTCGACCACGTCGCAGCGCCGACATCCAGCGATCCCGTGCTGGCCACGCGCATCGCCGCCGAGAACCAGGCCAGGCAGCTGCGCGGCCAGGGTCAGGGAATCGGCGCGCATCCGGCGCCGGTCAATCCAAACCTGCGCAGGCAATAAGCCGTCAATGTGTGCCAAGGCCGAGCACATCGGCCATCGTGTAGCTGCCCGCAGGCCTTCCTGACATCCAGCGTGCGGCGACCAGCGCGCCGCGTGCAAACAGGTTCCGGTTCGTCGCACGATGCGCGAGTTCGATGCGTTCACCGAATCCGATCAGGCGCACGTCATGCTCACCGACAATGTCGCCGCCGCGGATCACCGAATATCCGACCTGGCCGACATCGCGCAATCCGCTGCGCTCGACCAGGGGTTTGCCCGCTACGGTACCCCGCGCCTGGTTGACCCGATCGCCGAGCATCAAGGCCGTGCCCGAAGGAGCATCAAGCTTGAGGCGATGATGCGCCTCGAGGATTTCGCAATCCCAATCCGGCAGCAGGCGAGCCGCTTCGGCAACAAGATGGCCGAGTACCGCGATACCGGGACTGAAGTTCGCTGCCCACAGCACCGGAATCGACCGGCTCGCCGACTGCAACGCGGCGTGCTGGGCGGCAGTCAGCCCGGTCGACCCGCTGACCAGTGCAACGCCGCGTTCCAGCGCAATGCCGAGCGCCGAATCAAAACCGCGGGGTCCGGAGAAATCGACGACGGCATCGACGAGTGCATCGGCTGGCGGCCTCGTCACGAATGAAACGTCGGCAATCGGCAGCGTGGCTGCCTCGCTTCCCGATCGGACCAGCGCCGCCGCAATCTCGAAATCGGCGGATTCGGCGACAGCCCCAAGCAGCGCCCGGCCCATGCGTCCGGCGGCTCCGCAGATCACGAGACGAACAACTTCGGTCATCAGGAGCTACCAGCAGGATCTGTTGCGGGCACACAGGGTAAACCGGAGCCGCCGCTGGACGCCATCGACCTCAGGAGGTGACGCGATCCCAGAACTGCTTGACGCCGTCGAGCCAGCTGCGATTGCGTGGCGAATGGGTCTGGCCATCCTCACCGCCGAAACTCGTTTCGAGTTCCTCGATGAGTTCGCGCTGACGTGGCGTCAGCTTTACCGGTGTTTCAAGCACCACACGGCACATCAGGTCGCCGGTGCGCCCGCTACGGACCGACTTGACGCCCTTGCCGCGCAGGCGAAACAGCTTTCCGGTCTGCGTCTCCGGCGGGATTGATACGGTCGCTTCACCGCCAAGCGTCGGCACGGCCAGCTCGGCACCCAGGGCGGCCTGGCCGAACCGTATCGGCAACTCGCAGTAGAGATCGTCCCCTTCACGGGTGAAGATCGCATGCTCGCGGACGCGTACCTCGACATACAGGTCACCGGGCACGGTTCCAGCGGGACCCGCTTCGCCCTGCCCGGTCAGACGGATACGGTCTCCGTTGTCGACACCGGCCGGAATCTTGACTTCGAGCGTGCGTTCGTCGTTGACACGACCTTCGCCACGGCAACTGCGGCACGGATTGGACACGGTCTTGCCGGTGCCAGCGCAATGCGGGCAGGTCTGCTGTACCGAGAAGATCCCGTTCTGCATGCGCACACGACCGTGTCCGCGACAGGTATCGCAGGTTGAGGTCTTGCCGTCCTGCGAACCACTGCCTTCGCAACCGGAGCACGCAACCAGGGTTGGCACCTCGATCTTCTTCTCGATGCCGAACACGGCTTCCTCGAGATCGAGTTCCATCAGATAGCGCAGATCGGAACCACGGCGCGGCCGACCTCGGCCTCCACCGCCCATACCGAAAATGTCGCTGAAGATGTCACCGAAGATGTCGCCGACATCGCCGTTGAATCCGCCACCGCGGCCGCCCATGCCTTGTTCGAAAGCAGCGTGCCCGTACTGGTCGTACGCCGCACGCTTTTTTCCGTCACCAAGGACTTCATAGGCTTCCTTGGCTTCCTTGAAGCGCTCCTGCGCCTGCGGATCGTCCGGACAGCGGTCCGGATGACACTTCATCGCGAGGCGGCGGAAGGCCTTCTTGAGATCGTCCTCCGATGCACTCTTCTGAATGCCGAGGACTTCGTAGTAGCAACGCTTTGTGGTCATGGAGGAACCGGCAACCGGGATCGATGCAGCGAGGAAACGTGAACGGCGGAACGGCAACGGCGATCATTCGCCATCCACCGTTCCGCCCGGTCACTCGGTCTTACTTGTCGCCGTCCTTCACTTCAGTGAACTCGGCATCGACCACATCCTCCGGCTGGCCCGGACCAGCCTGCGCTCCGTTGTCTGCGCCGGGCTGGCTGCCCGCCGAGGCCGCCGCATGCAGCGACTGAGCGACTTCCTCGACACGCGCGATCTTCGCCTCGATCTGCGCCTTGTCATCGCCCTTCATGGCCTTGTCGAGGTTAGACAGCGCTTCCTCTATGCCACCCATCTGCTCGGGTGGCACCTTGCCGCCGTGCTCCCTGAGCGCGGCCCGGGTGGCGTGGACCAACTGGTCGGCCTTGTTGCGCGTCGTGACGAGTTCCTGGAAGCGCTTGTCTTCCTCGCGGTTCGCTTCGGCGTCGCTGACCATGCGCTGGATTTCTTCATCCGACAGACCCGAACCAGCCTTGATCTCGATGCGCTGTTCCTTGCCGGTCTTCTTGTCTTTCGCCGACACATGCAGGATGCCGTTGGCGTCGATGTCGAACGTGACCTCGACCTGCGGCATGCCGCGCGGCGCGGCATCGATGCCGGCCAGGTCGAACTTGGCCAGCGACTTGTTGAAACGGGCCTGTTCGCGCTCACCCTGCAAGACGTGCACGGTCACCGCGTTCTGGTTGTCCTCGGCGGTCGAGAACACCTGCGATGCCTTGGTCGGAATCGTCGTGTTCTTTTCGATCAGCTTGGTGAACACGCCACCGAGCGTCTCGATGCCGAGCGAGAGCGGAGTCACATCGAGCAGCAGCACGTCCTTGACCGTGCCGGAAAGCACGCCACCCTGCACCGCCGCACCAATCGCGACGGCTTCATCCGGATTGACGTCCTTGCGCGGTTCCTTGCCGAAGAAGTCCTTGACCGCGTCCTGCACCTTAGGCATGCGCGTCTGGCCGCCAACCAGGATCACTTCGGCGATATCGGAAACCTTGAGGCCCGCATCCGAAATGGCGGTACGGCAAGGCTCGATCGTGCGCTTGATCAGATCCTCGACGAGCGACTCGAGCTTGGCCCGGGTCAGGCGCAATTCGAGATGCACGCCCTCGCCATTCACCTGGGTGATGAACGGTTCGTTGATATCGGTCTGCTGGCGCGAGGACAGCTCGATCTTCGCGCGCTCGGCGGCCGAGCGCACGCGCTGCAACTGGATCGGGTTCTTGCGCAGATCCACGCCGTGCTGCTTCTCGAACTCGTCGATGATGTAGTCGATGATGCGCTTGTCGAAATCCTCGCCACCAAGGAAGGTGTCGCCATTCGTCGCAAGCACTTCGAACTGCTTCTCGCCATCGACTTCGGCAATCTCGATGATCGAGATGTCGAACGTGCCACCACCAAGGTCATAGACCGCGATCTTGCGATCGCCGCCCTTCTTGTCGAGACCATAGGCCAGCGCGGCCGCAGTCGGTTCGTTGATGATGCGCTTGACCTCGAGACCGGCGATGCGGCCGGCATCCTTGGTCGCCTGGCGCTGGCTGTCGTTGAAGTAGGCGGGCACCGTGATGACCGCTTCGGTGACCGCTTCGCCGAGATAGTCCTCGGCGGTCTTCTTCATCTTCATGAGCACCTGCGCGGATACTTCCGGCGGTGCCATCTTCTTGCCATCGGCCGTCTCGACCCAGGCATCGCCGTTGTCATGGCCGATGATCTTGTACGGAACGAGATCGATGTCCTTCTTGACCTCCGCATCCGTGAACTTGCGTCCGACCAGGCGCTTCACCGCCGAGAACGTGTTCTTCGGATTGGTCACGGCGCCGCGACGCGCGGTGGCGCCGACGAGGACTTCGCCGTCCTTGAATGCGACCACGGACGGCGTCGTGCGGTCGCCTTCGGAGTTTTCGATGACGCGGACCGTACCGCCTTCCATGACCGCGACGCACGAGTTGGTCGTGCCGAGGTCGATACCGATGATCTTGCCCATGTGTTTCTCTCCCAAAATATCGTATTCGGCCAATTCGGCCACTGGCGCAAAACTGGGGGTGCTGTGTCGGCTTTCAAGCATCCAGGTCAAGGGTTCGACCGGTTTGCGCCGATTCAGCGATGGCTTACTGGGCCACGTTGACCAGCGCCGGCCGCAGCAGGCGCTCATTGAGCAGGTAACCCTTCTGCAGGACGGCCACAACCTGGTTCGATTCATGGCCGGCGGACTCGACCATGCTCATGGCCTGGTGACGCTCCGGGTCGAACTTCTCGCCCAGCGGATCGACGATGACCAGCCCGCTCGCGGTGACCACGCGCAGCAGTTCCTTGAGGGTCAGTTCGACGCCCGCATGCAGGCCACTGGCTTCGCCCTTGTCAGCGGCGAGGCCCCTTTCGAGGTTGTCGATCACTGGCAGCAACTCGCCGAGCAGGCGCTCGTTGGCGAACTTGCGGGCCTGGTCGAGATCGCGCTGCAGGCGCTTGCGCTGGTTGTCCAGTTCGGCGCGCTCGCGCAGGACCAGTTCACGCATCTCGCCGAGCTTGATCTCATAGTCCGCCATCAGCTGGCTCAGCGCCTCTTCGCCGCTGGCCAGGGTCGATTCGTCGACGCCTGCCGCTTCGGTCGGACCCCGGGTCGGGTCGGTATTTTCCATCTCGCCTCCAGAAACAAGGAAAACGACCAGGCGAAATTTCCGCCTGGTCAACCTGCACATCAAAAATCGTTCAATGGACGGGGCGGATCCCCCGGAATCCGCCAGTTCGCGGCTCGACGCCGGAAAACCCTGCCACGGCCACGCTATGGGGGCGTCGTCGAACGGTTCAAGGCACCCGAGATGAGCTGGGCAGTCGTCGCGACCACCGGGATGACCCGCTCGTACGCCATGCGCGTCGGTCCGATCACGCCGAGCACGCCGAGTACGCGGTTGCCAACACCATACGGGGCAGTCACCAGCGAGTATCCGCCGAGCGCGGCGAACCCCGATTCCTCTCCGATGAACAAGCGCACGCCCTCGGCGCGCGAGCAGCGTTCGAGCAGTTGCAACAGGTCACGCTTGCGCTGGAACGCATCGAACAGATCGCGCAGCCGATCAACCTCGGAAAGCTCGTTGACTCCCATCAGGTTGGTCTGGCCGGTCACCAGCATGTCGTTGTCGATCGGCGACTGGAACGCCTGCTGGGCGACCTCGACGGCTGATGCAAGCAGCCGATTGAGATGCGCGCCCTCCTCGCGCATCTCGCGCAGCAGACGCTTGCGGATCTCGTCGAGGCGCATGCCGGCGTAGTTGGAATTGAGGAAATTCGCAGTCTGTTCGAGCTCGCTCGGCGAATGCGGTTGCTGGGTCTCGATCACCCGGTTCTGCACCTGGCCATCGGTGAAGACCAGGATCACCAGGACACGATTGGCATCCAGCGCCACGAAATCGATATGCCGGAACGGAAACTCGTCATGCCTCGGCACGCTGACCACGCCGACAAAACGGGTGATCTCCGAAAGCAGGGCGCTGGCACTGCCGAGCAAGGCCGGCGTCGCCGCTCCGGTCGGCAGCTCGCGGCGCAACTGTTCGACCTGCGGTTCACCGAGCGGGCGCATTTCAAGCAGGCTGTCGACGAACATCCGATAGCCCTGCGCGGTCGGCACGCGTCCGGCCGAGGTATGCGGCGCCGCGACCAGGCCGGCCTCTTCCAGATCGGACATGATGTTGCGGATCGTCGCCGGACTGACATCGAGTCCCGAGGATTTCGCCAGGGTCCTCGATCCGACCGGCTGGCCATCCGCGATGTATTGCGCGATCAGGGTGCGCAGCACGGAGCGCGAACGGGCGTCGAGTGAATCGGGATGGCCGGAATATGTCATCCCGGCAGCATACACAGCAGTGCCCGGCAGGCAATAGCCGAAACGGGTGCCCCGCGGCATGATGCGAAGCAAGGCACCGTCTCACCGAATGAGCGCGGGCTTGCGACACTATCCACCGATCCGGACACTCCGCGACTGAATTCTCAAGGTAATCGCATGCTGCGCTCGCTTTATGTAAAGGATTTCGCCATCGTCGGCGAGGCTGATATCGGGTTCGGTCCGGGCTTGACTGTCGTCACCGGCGAGACCGGCGCCGGAAAATCATTGCTTGTCGACGCCTTGCTGCTGCTCGCGGGCAATCGTGCCGAAGCGAGCCTGGTCCGGCACGGCTGCGAGCGAGCCGAGTTGTCGGCCGAGTTCGATCTGGGTGGACGGCAGGACCTGCTTGTCTGGCTGCGCGACGAGGAACTCGATGACGACGACGCCTGCCAGTTGCGTCGCGTGATCCGCAACGAAGGCAGCTCCCGTGCATGGATCAATGGCCGTCCGGTCACGTTGTCGCAGATGAAGGCACTCGGCGAGCGCCTGATCGAGATCCACGGCCAGCATGAACATCAGGCACTGCTCGACCGCAACCAGCAACTGGCCTTGCTCGATGCGTTCGGCGCCCATGGCGATGCGCTGGCGGAAGTTCGCACGACAGCCCGCGCCTGGCGTTCCGTGGCCGGCCGGATCAAGGAAATCTCGCGTGGCGAGGATCATGCCGAACGGATTGAATGGCTGAGCCACCAGGTCAAGGAACTCGACACGCACGCATTGACTCACGAAGCACTTGCCGAGCTTGAGGACACGCATCGACGGCTCGCCAATTCGGGACAGCTCGTGCAGGGCTGTGCCGGCCTGGCCGACCTGCTCGACGGCGACAGTGAATTCAGCATCTCGCGCATGATTGCCCGCGCGCATGGCGAGAGCCAGCGACTTGCCGCACTCGATCCGGCAATCGAACCCTTGCGCGAACTCCTCGACGCCGCGCGCATCCATGTCGAGGAATCCGTCGACAACCTGAGTCGCTACCAAGGCTCGCTCGACCTGGATCCCGAGCGTTACGCCGAGCTGGATGCGCAACTCGGCAAACTGCACGAGCTCGCCCGCAAGCATCGATTGGGCATGGCCGAGCTGAAAGCCCACGGCGATACCTTGCGTGAAGAACTCGAAACCCTGCGCAATGCCGGTACCCTGCTCGTGAAACTGGAATCGGAGCGCGACGAATTGCTCGGCCACTACCAGGCCGTGGCGAAAGAACTCGGCAAGGCGCGCCGGCAGGCTGCCTCGCGACTCGGCGAATCGGTCGGTGCGCTGTTGTCGGATCTCGGCATGGCCGGCGGCAGGTTCGAGGTCGAGCTGGAACCCAGCGGCAGCGACGAACCCGAAACCAATGGCGCCGAACGCTGCGAATTCATGGTCAGCGCAAATCCGGGCCAGCCGTTGCGCGCATTGCGCAAGGTCGCCTCCGGTGGAGAACTCTCACGCATCAGCCTTGCCATCGAGGTTGCTGCACTTGGACTCGACGACGTCGGCACGATGGTCTTCGATGAAGTCGACTCAGGCATCGGCGGTGCGATCGCAGAAGTCGTGGGCCAGAAGCTGCGCAGACTCGGCAGTCAGCGGCAGGTGCTTTGTGTCACCCACCTGCCCCAGGTCGCCGCGCAGGGACATGCCCATTTGCAAGTCAGCAAATCCAGCGATCGCGACAACACCGAAACGCGCATCGAACGCCTTGACGACAAGGCGCGCCGCGACGAGGTTGCACGCATGCTGGGCGGCATCGAGATCACCAAGGAGACGCTCGCGCATGCAAGGCAGATGCTGCAGGCGGCGCAGAGCGGAGATTGATGTGGGCGTTGTATTGGGCCGAACCTCAGACTCCGGTCACCGCTCTCTCCCCCCGCCAGATACGAAAAGAGCCCCTTGCGGGGCTGCTTCGGTGGATCCTGGAGCAACGTGACGAGGGATATGCTCGTCCCATCCTGGGACTCACCCTCCGCGCTTCGCGCTGCGGGCCAGCCATTCGGCTGTCCAAAATTGTTCCAGACAATTTTGTCGAACCTCAGGGTCCGTTCACCGATCTCTCTCCGCCAGATACGAAAAAAGCCCCTGTCGGGGCTTCACTCGTATCTGGCGGAGAGAGAGGGATTCGAACCCTCGATAGAGCTTTTGACCCTATACACCCTTAGCAGGGGCGCGCCTTCGACCACTCGGCCATCTCTCCGGGACTTGCTCTGGCGGTGTTTCGCGCCAATCGACTGACTACCGGGAATCAGCGGGACGCGAAGGATACCCGGCAAGGGACACGCGGTAAAGCTCAGGATTCGCCCACGATACCGGTATCACCATCCACTGGATTCTGTTCGCGCTTGATGCGCTGGTAGATCTCCTCGCGGTGCACCGAAACATCCTTTGGCGCGTTGATGCCGATGCGGACCTGATTGCCTTTGACGCCCAACACGGTCACCGTTACCTCGTCGCCGATCATCAGGGTTTCTCCGACGCGGCGGGTCAATATCAACATATGTCTGCTCCTTGAATACAACTCGTCATTCCGGTCTGGCTACCAGTCACGCGCAACTCCGCACGCAGCCTGGCGTCAGGTCCGGGGACAAGGACCAACCTCCCTAGTTGGTCCTGCGGCCCTTTTCCCCCAGTCGTCGCAGCCTTTGTCGCGATGTACGCCATCCACCGAAAATGACCGGCAACCGGCACAACGAGACCTCCAGATACTAAGCGAAGGCCTCTGCCGCGCGCAACGAGACAATCGCAGAATCACTCGTCACAAAATCAGAACATTGGCTCGTCGGCGAATACCGACAGCAAGGCCGGGTCCGCAGCAGCTAGGCGAGTTTTCCGGCGATCCAGGCAGGAAGTTCCGCGAGCGCGGTCGCCAGCTCCTTCGTGTCGTTGCCACCACCCTGGGCCATGTCCGGGCGACCGCCGCCCTTGCCGCCAATCGCTGCCGCGACATGCGCGACGACATCACCGGCCTTGATGCGTCCCAGTGCGGAGCCGCCGACGGCTCCGACAAGGGCAATTTTTCCATCTGCTCCGGCCGCGAGAAGGATCACGCAGTCGCCAAGCCTCGGCTTGAGCGTATCGACGCCTTCGCGCAATGCCTTCGCGTCGAGACCGTCGACGCGGACGGCCAGCACCTTGATGCCATCCACATCAACCGCCTGCGCGCCGAGATCGGCCGTCGCGGCGCTGGCCGCTTTTGCCTTGAACGACTCCAGCTCACGCTCGAGCTTCTTCTGTCGATCGAGCAACTGACGCAACTTGTCGACGACCTCATTGCCCTGCGCGGACAGCAGATGGCCAATCTCGCCAAGGCGCGATTCCTCGTCCACCACATGGGTCATCGCTGCAGCACCGGTGACCGCCTCGATGCGTCGAATGCCCGAGGCCACGCCACCTTCGCTGAGGATCTTGAACATTCCGATATCGCCGGTGCGCGAAACGTGGGTGCCGCCGCACAACTCGGTCGAGAAATCGCCCATGCGCAAGACACGCACCTCATCGCCGTATTTCTCGCCAAACAGAGCCATCGCACCAAATTCAATGGCCTCGTCGTAGCCCATGAGGCGGATTTCGGCTTCCGAGTTGGCACGGATTTCGTCGTTGACCAGGTCCTCGATACGGCGCAGCTCGCCAGCAGCGACCGGCTGGAAATGCGAAAAATCGAAGCGCAGGCGATCCGGCGCGACCAGCGATCCCTTCTGCGTGACATGCTCGCCGAGCACCTTGCGCAGGGCCGCATGCAGCAGATGGGTCGCGGAATGGTTGAGAACGACGGACCTGCGGCGCGAACCATCGATGCGTGCGCTCAGCGCATTGCCCGCCACGAGCGCCGACGAGCCTTGCCAGCGACCGACGTGGCCATGGAAAGCTCCGCCGAGCTTGATCGTATCGCTGACGATGAAACGCCCGCTGGCGGAGCTCAGCTCACCGGCATCGCCGACCTGACCACCCGATTCCGCGTAGAACGGAGTGCGGTCGAGTATGACGATGCCCTCCTCGCCATCCGCCATCGATTCGAGACGCCGGCCACCACGAACCAGCGCGAGCACGCGAGCACCGCTCTCCTCGCAGGTGTCGTAGCCCGAGAACACGGTCGGCGGCAGCGAGCTGGCCATTTCGGCCGGCAACTGTCCCTTCGCTTCGAAGTTGCTTGCGGCGCGGGCGCGCTCGCGTTGCTCGTTCATAGCCCTGTCGAAACCCGGCATGTCGATGCCCAGGCCACGTTCGCGTGCGATGTCCGCTGTCAGGTCGACCGGGAAGCCGTAGGTGTCGTACAGGCGGAATGCATCGACGCCCGGAATGACCGTCCCCGCTTTTCCGGCAACTTCCTCGAATACCTTCATGCCCTGCTCAAGGGTCTCGCCGAAACGTTCTTCCTCGGCCTTGAGCGCGCGCTCGACAAACTCGCGTTTGGCAAGCAGTTCCGGATACGCATCGCCCATCTCGGCGACGAGCGGCTCGACCATTTTCCAGAAAAAATCGCCGCGCACACCGAGCATCCAGCCGTGACGCAGGCCGCGACGGATGATCCGACGCAACACGTAGCCGCGACCTTCATTGGATGGCAGCACGCCATCGACGATCAGGAACGAACA
>Ga0209717_1003740_pt1 | contig 13010 bp, 9 predicted proteins | sample AD_UKC048_MetaG_FD_184418 | JGI IMG/M metagenome (GOLD analysis project Ga0209717, IMG submission 184418) | Active sludge microbial communities of municipal wastewater-treating anaerobic digesters from USA - AD_UKC048_MetaG (SPAdes) (version 2) | ecosystem: Engineered > Bioreactor > Anaerobic >... | reverse complement strand
CGCCCTGGGCGGCGTCACGCTGCGGGTTGCCGAGTTGCACGAACTCGTCGAACACCCGCTGCTGGTCGGCCGGTGCAATGCCGGTGCCGGTGTCCCACACCTGCAGCCACCACTGCGCGCCGCGCTGGCGCGCGCCCACCAGCACGCCGCCGCGGGGCGTGTAGCGCAGGGCGTTCGACAGCAGGTTGCCCAGCATGCGCTCCAGCAGCACCGGGTCGGTGTGCACCACGGCGGTGGCCGGCACGCGCCAGCGCAGGCGCAGGCCCTGGGCATCGGCCTGGCCAGCGAACTGCGGCACCACCCGGCCCACCAGCGTGGCCAGGTGCACCGGCTGGGGCTGGGCCTGCAGCTTGCCGGCGTCCAGCCGGGCGATGCCCAGGATGCCGTCGAACAGCCCGCCCAGCGCGGCGATGCTGTCGCGCAGGCGTTGCGCCAGCTGTGGTGGTGCATCGGGCTGGCCCAGCAGGCCGGCGTACCAGGTCATGGCCTGCAGCGGCTGGCGCAGGTCGTGGCTGGCGGCGGCGAAGAAGGCACTCTTGGCTTGCGCGGCGGCTTCGGCCTCGGCCGTCTTGCGCTGCAGCTGCGCCACCAGTACCCGCTGCTCGTGCCGCATGCGCAGGCTGTCGGCCAGCAGCCGGGCATGCGACTGGCCGAAGCGCAGCAGCATGCCGATGTAGAACACGAACAGCAGCGCGCCCACCACGCCAGCACGGCGCTGCAGGCCCAGGATCAGCATCCAGGCCAGCATCGGCGCGGCCATGCCCAGCAGGCAGGCGCGCATCGAGCGGGCCTCGTGGCCGTAGGCGTTGATCGAGCCGGCGGCGGTGGCCAGCAGCATCATCAGCAGCAGGTAGCGCAGATCGCCCTGCTCGTCGCGGTAGAAGAACCACATCGCCGCGCCCAGCGCCGCGGCGGAGTAAGCCACGCCCCGGCGGTTGCGCCGGGCCCAGTGTTCCGGGTCCCAGGTGCCGCTGGCCACGGCCCGGGCAAAGCCGCGCTGGCGCCGATGGCCCAGCACCATGGCGCTGCCCAGCAGCGCGCACCAGGCGCTGCTGAGCAGCGGCCCGGCCTGGCGGCCGAACACCAGCAGCATGCCCACCAGCAGGGCCCAGCCGATGGGCCGGCTGCGGCGCTCCTGCGCGTACAGCCCCAGCACCTGGTCGCGCAGCACCAGGGCGTCGATGGCCGGGTTGGGCGGCAGCAGCGCCGCCGAGGTGTCGGGCGCGGCCATCGCCGTTCAGCCCGGGCTGGGCGGCTCGGGGCCGTCGGCGCGTTGCAGCAGTTGCACCGCGTGGGCCCGGCTGCGCGCGCCCAGCCGTTCGAAGATCTGAGCGAAGTGGTTGCGCACCGTGGCCGGCGAGATGCCCAGCGCCTGGCCGATGGCCTTGCTGTTGGCGCCCTGCGCGGCCAGCTGCACGATCTGGTGCTGGCGCTCGGTGAGCCCGGTGGGTGGGGTGATCGGCGCGCGGGCCGCCGCTGGCGGAAACCAGGTGTCGCCGGCTTGCAGGGCACGCAGCACCCGGGCCAGCGTGGGCACGTCCAGCGTCTTGGGCAGGAAGGCCACCAGCCCGGCCTGGCGCGCGCGGGCCGGCAGGCTGGCGTCGTCTTCGCCCGACATCAGCGCCACGGCCACCGCGGGCTGTGCCTGGCGCAGCTGGCGCGCCCAGTCCAGGCCGATGGCGCCGCCGGCCAGGCGGTGGTCGACCAGCACCAGGTCGATGCCGCCGGGCCGGGCGGCCAGCAGGGCTTGGGCCTCGGCCGTGCTGCCGCAGCCCAGCACCTGCACGCCGGGCAGCGCCTGCTGCAACGCCAGCGCCAGGCCTTCGCGGAACAGCGGGTGGTCGTCGACCAGCAGCAGGTGCAGGGCGGGCGGGGTGGCGGGGATGATGCCCGCACCGGCCGGCTGATCCGCCGAGCCTGTGCCGACTGCGCTGCCCATCTGGGCATGGGCGGGCACCAGCGACGGCGCCAGCAAGGCGTGCACCGCGTCGGGCGTCAGCGTTTCGCCATGCCGGCGCCAGTGCTGCCCCAGCGTTGCGGCGGCCCCGTCGCCCAGGCAGGCCAGCAACCGTGCCCGTGCGGCAGGCTCAAAGACCAGACGGGTCTCGCGGGCCAGCCGCAGCTGGCGGTCACCGGCCCCCAGCAACTGCATCGCCGCCTGGGGCTGACCTTCCAGCGCCAGCAGCCAGGCATGCAGCAGGCAGCCTTCGAGTGGCTGGCCCACGGCCGCCATGTGGCGCCAGGTCTCAGCCGCTGCAACCCGCGCCTGCGCCAGATCACCCGCAGCCAGCAGGCTGCTGAGCAGACCGGCCCACAGCGGCGCTGCCACATGGCTGTGCACGCCACGTGCTGTGACGGCCTGCGTGAGCCCTGCATAACGTGCCGCAGCGGTGGCATGGCGGCCCAGCAGATGATCGAGCAGGGCCAGGTCGCACTGCAGCATGAACAGCAGGTCGCCATTGCCCTCAGGAACACACCACGGCAGCGCCTGGGCATGGGCGGCCTCGGCGTCGGCCTGCCGCCCGAGCAATGCCAGTGCAATGCCTCTTGTGATGCTCAGGATCGCCCGGTAGTTGGCCCGGTCACCGGGCTGCAGCAACGCCAGGGCCGCGTCGGCGGCAACCAGTGCGGCATGGGGCTGACCCAGCTGGCAGGCGGAGTGTGCCAGCGCATGGCGAACCGCCATCGCGTACTCGGTGCGTGGCAGGGTGTCCAGCAGTGCCTGGCTGCGCTGGAGTTGGGCATGCCGTTGCTCGGGCGGCAGTTGTGGCAAGCGCAGGGCGAACATGCCCAGGCCCAGCAGGTAGTAGCCTGCGGTGCGAGGGGGCGTGTCCGCCGTGAGCCGAGGCGCCAATGCCAGCATCCAGCCCATGGCCTCGTGGTATTGGCCCATGAACAGCATCGCCGGCCAGGTGTCGGCCAGGATGGAATGGCCCACCGGCGCCCGCGCTGGCACGGCCAGCACCCAGTCCATCGCCGCACGGATGTTCGGCAACATCAGGCGGACGCCATCGAGTGTGAGGTCGTCGCTGATCTCGCCGCGCTCGCGCGCCAGACCGTTGCGCGACAGCAGGCCGCACACCGCTTCGGCATGGCGCTGGCGCAAGGCGTCGAGCATGCCCCGGGCGCCCAGACTGGCCAGGGCATGGGCGCGAACGGTTTCCAGCAGGCGAAGGCTGGGGATGCTGGACCGAATCTCGGTCACCACCAGACAGTGGTCTGCGAGTTGCCCCAGGCTGTCGAGGGCGGCAGCGTCGTCTAGGCCGAAGGCAGGCGCCAGCTGCAGTGCCAGCTCCACGTCGACATCACCCTGGCACACGCCCAGCGCTGCCAGCAGGGCCTGTGCCGGCTCGGGCAGCAGCGACACGCTCCAGGCCAGCGCCGCAGCCATCGTGGCATGGCGCTGCGGCCCGGTGCCGCGGGTGAGCAACTGCAGCCGCCCATCCAGCCGCGCCAGCACGCCCTGCAGGCCCAGGGCCGGCACCCGTGCCGCCGCCAGCTCGATGGCCAGCGGCAGGCCATCGAGCCGGCGGCACAGGGCAGCGGCCGTCGGCAGTTCGGCATCGGCCAGCAAGAAGTCGGGCGCCAGTGACTGCACCCGAGCCACCAGCAGCTGCAGCGCCGGGCTGGCCCGCACTGCGTCAGGCGTGGGCGCCGCCGGCAGCGCCAATGGCTGCAGTTGCAGCCGCTGCTCAACCGCCAAGCCCAGCGGCCGCTGGCTGGTGGCCAGCAGGCGCAGGGCGGGCAGCCGGGCCAGCATCGTGCCGGCCAGCTGGGCCACCGCGGTGCTGAGGTGTTCGCAGTTGTCCAGCACCAGCAGCAGGCGGCGGCCAGCCATCAGGCCCAGCCAGCCCGCTGCATCGACCTGCGCACGGTTGCCGTCGGCCAGGCCCAGGGCCTGGCGCACCGCCGCATCCACCTGCTGGCCTTCGGCCACCGCAGCCAGATCGACCAGCAACGTGGGCTCGCCGGTCCCGGCCTGGTCGGCCACCACGGCCTGCGCCAGCCGGGTCTTGCCCACGCCCGGCGGGCCCAGCAGGGTGACGAGGCGGTGCTGCTGCAGCAGGTCGATCACACGGCGCAGTTCCGCCTGGCGGCCGAACATCGGCGGCAGCAGCGGCAGCGCCGGCGCCGGCGCCGGGTCTGCCACCGGGCCCGCGCCCGGCCCGGCGGCCGGCAGACCGCCCTTCGCGGGGTCGCCCGGCGGGGCGGACACAACCTGCGGCGGGGCGGGCCCCGGTGGCATCTGCGTGGGCGCCACCAGGCGGTAGCCACGCCCTGGCACGGTGGCGATCACGCCCTCGCCGAGCAGGCGCCGCAAGGCCCAGATCTGCACTGCCAGGTTGTTGGGCTCCACCGCCTGGTCGGGCCAGCAGTGGTCGATCAGCTCGCGCTTGCTGACGGTGCGGTGGCGCTGTTCGGCCAGCAGGAGCAGCAGGTCCATCGCCCGCCCGCCGATCGGCAGGGCCTGGCCGGCGCGCGTCAGTTGCCGTTGGGCCGCGTGCAGCTCGAAGTCAGCAAAGCGATGGATGCCGGACATCTGCCCCCCAAGCGGCGACCCGGGTCATGCTGATCGATGACTTGCTGGAGGCCGGCAGGACAGCACTTTAGGCGCAGTTGCCCGATGGGACAACTCCGCCGCAGCGGTTCACATGCCCAGTTGGCGCCAACCCAGGACATGCGCGCCGCCTGCAAGGAAGCTGTCGCGCCCGCCATGCACCAGCACCGGCGTGGCGGCGTCGGCGCCCGCGTAGTGGCGCCAGCGGTCCAGGCCGCGCAGCCAGTCAGGCGAGAAGGTGGCACCGGACTTGATCTCCACCGCGTGCAGCAACCCACCGTGCTCGAACAGCAGGTCGATCTCGGTTCCGTGGTTGTCGCGCCAGAAGAAGATGTCAGCCGACAGACCCTGGTTCCAGCGGTGCTTGAGCGTTTCCGACACCACCCACGATTCGAAGATGGCGCCGCGCAGGGCGTGCGTGGCCAGCGTCAGCGGGCTGTCGATGCGCAGCAGGTGGCACAGCAGGCCGGTGTCCAGAAAGTACAGCTTGGGCATCTTCACCAGCCGCTTGCCGAAGTTGCGATGGTGAGGCGGGAGCAGAAAGACGATGTAGCTGGCCTCCAGCACCGTCAGCCAGCTGCGGGCTGTGGTGTGGCTGATGCCACAGTCGGCGGCGAGCGCCGACAGGTTGAGCAACTGGCCGGTGCGCGCTGCGCACATCAGCACAAAGCGCTGGAACAGCGCCAGGTTCGCCACCACCAGCAGCTGGCGCACGTCGCGCTCGATGTAGGTGGCGGTGTAGCCGCTCAGCCACAGCTGCGGGTCATCCAGCTGGCGGCGGCGGTCGAACAGGGCTGGATAGCCGCCCAGCCACATCGCCTGCTCCAGTGTCTTGGGCGCCAGTGCCGCTGCAGCCAGCTCGGCCTGTGACAGCGGCAGCAGGTGCACCATGCCCACGCGCCCGGCCAGCGACTGGGTGATCTGTGCCAGCAGGCCGAACTGCTGCGAACCTGTGATCACGAAGTCGCCCATGCGCGCGCGCTCGTCGACCACGCCTTGCAGGTACGACAGCAGTTCGGGGGCGCGCTGCACTTCGTCAAGCACTGCGCCGTGTTCGAGCTGGGCAAAGAACTGCCGTGGATCGAGCAGCGCACGCTGGCGCGTCTCCAGGTCTTCGAACGAGAAGTAGGGCTTGTCGGCGAACACCTGCCGGGCCAGCGTGGTCTTGCCGGACTGGCGTGGGCCAGTGAGTGCCAGAACTGGAAAGCCCCGGGCAAGCCGGATAAGAAGCTGGTGGGCCTGACGGTCAAGCATTGTACAAATCGGCGATCAGAAACTCAAATTGTACAACTGATGTGTGAGCCGGAAGGCCTGCCAGCGGCCCGGATTCCCTGATGGAAGGCCGCGCTGGCTGCAGCCACAGACCGTCGCCGGTCCCTGACCTGGCGTCTGCAGGGCGGGACGCCGGGCATCGGGCGCCGCCTGCGGCACCTTGGCCTCGCACAGGTTGACGATGGAGCGGCGCGGCTAAAGGACTTTAAAGCGGGATGCCGGGAGACTGGGGACGGCATCTTGAAGTGATTGGGGCGCCGTGATCTGCGGGCCGGGCGGATTGCGCTTCTGCAATCACAGGGCAGGTCTTGACATCACGTTCAGTGGGAGCAATCAATGAGCTACATGGGTTTCAGGTTGAGGCCAGGTGTCTGCGGCAGTGCGATTGCGACGTTCGTTGCAGTCTTGGCTGCAGGCAGCGTCACCAAGGCGGTGACAGTCACGAACATCAGTTCGAACAGCGTCATGTTTTCCGGCGCCGTTGGAGGAGAAGTCGTATGAAGAGTGCAACTTGGAAGTCCGGGTTGATGATGGCGACAGTGCTTGCGGCCAGCGTGGCCTCTGCCGCACCGCCAGCACCGTCCAGTGGTTGGATGGCCGACGGCAGCGCCATCGACAGTTTTGGCAGCATCGACGGTACGGCTACTGGAAGCCTCACCTACGCGGCTGGCGTGTTCGGCCAGGCGTTCAGCTTCGACGGCAACGGCTCCGTCAACCTGCCGCACAACGCGTTCAGTTCTCTCGCCTCATCCGACACAACCATCGTTGCCTGGCTGAAGACCAGCACGCGTGCCGATACAGCGGCGGTGAAGTTCCAGGACTCGTGGCTGCTCTACTTCGATTCTGCACAGCCTGGAGTGATCACGGGCGTATGGAACGACTGGCCGAACCGCTTGTCGTCGGGCGTCGACATCCGCGATGGTCAATGGCACCACGTCGCTTCGGTCTATGCGGGCGGCATTGCGAGCATCTATGTGGACGGCACCCTGCGCGCTTCCGGTGCGCGTTCGCGCCTTTCAGCCAGCGGTCTCAGTTCTTTCGGCGCTGGCTACTTTGCCAACTATGTGGGGTTGATCGACGATGTCGGCATCTACCGGCACGCGCTGACCCAGCAGGAGATTGAATCCGTGATCAGCGAGGGGTTGGCCGCCGCCGTACCTGAGCCAGCGGCTTACGCGCTGCTTGTGTCCGGTCTGCTGGCCGTGGGCACGGTGGCGACACGGCGTGAGCACCGCGAGAAAGGAGCAGCATCATGACCCCCAACCAAGCCCTCTGGGAAAAAGGCGACTTCACCAGGCTGGCCGCGCTGATGCGCCAGTCGGGCGAGGCCATCGTCGAATCGCTGGCCATCCGCCCGCCGCTGCGCGCGCTGGATCTGGGCTGCGGCGACGGCACCACCGCCGTGCCGCTGGCCCAGGCCGGCGCCCAGGTGCTGGGCATCGACATCGCGCGCAACCTGGTCGATGCAGGGCAGCACCGCGCGGCCGAGCTGGCCGTGGCCGATCAGCTGCAGTTCCAGCACGGCGATGCGGCCGAGCTGGAGGGCGTGGCCGACGACAGCTTCGACTTGGCGCTGTCGATGTTCGGCGCCATGTTCTCGCCCAGGCCCTTCGAGGTGGCGCGTGAACTGGTGCGGGTGGTGAAGTCCGGCGGGCAGATCGTGATGGGCAACTGGATCCCGAACGACCCCACCTCGTTCGTCTCGCAGCTGCTGAAGATCAGCGCCGCCTTCACGCCGCCGCCGCCCGAGGGCTTCGTCAGCCCGGTTTTGTGGGGCGTGGAGGCCCACATCGTTGAGCGATTCGGCCAGGCCGGCGTGCCGGCCGAGCGCATCACGATGGCGCGCGACACCTACTGGTTCCGTGCCGAGGGTTTAAGCCCGGCCGGGCTGATCGGCCTGTTCCGCGACTGGTACGGCCCCACGATGAACGCGTACGCCGCAGCGGCGCAGAACGGCCGCGCAGACGAGCTGCACGGCCAGCTGGTGGCGCTGGCTGAAGCGCAGAACCAGGGCCGCGATGGCGCGATCGTGATCCCGGCCACCTTCATGCGGGTGACGGTGCAGCGCTGATGGCCGAGCGTCCCGCAGGCCCCGTCGCGCTGGCGCAGGCGCCGCTGCGCGCGCTCTACCGCCAATCGCTATCGGCCGCTTTGGTGACCGACCACGCGCTGGCGCGTGGCGCCGACCCGGCCGATCCCTTCCACGCCAGCGTGCAGCCGATGGACGGCTGCGGCGTGGCGGTGCCTGTCGGCGTGCACCGCGCCATCGGCGGCCCGCACGACGCGCCCACGCCGGGTGACCTGCTGTGCGCGGCGCTGGCCGCCTGCCAGGACTCAGCGGTGCGCATCGTCGCCAGCCTGCTGGGGGTGCAGCTCACTGCGCTGGAGGTGCGTGTCAGCGGCGAGGTGGATGTGCGCGGGGCATTGGGCATGGACGCCACGGTGCCGGTGGGATTTCAGTCGCTGCGCTGCGATGTGCACCTGGCCGTGGCGCCCGGCACGCCGCCGGCCCTGCTGCAGAAGCTGCAGATGGCCGCTGAACGCTGCTGCGTGGTGCAGCAGACGCTGCGCACGCCGCCTCCGGTGGCCACATGCTTTCATGTGGCCGGCGCGTTGTCAGTTGCCGAAGCGGCTGGTCAGCCTGCTGCTGCCGCCGCCCCGAGTCACCCACCGCAGGGGCTTTGAATTGGCTGCGTCCCTGTTGCACGGGTCCACCGCCTGCCGGCTGCTGCTGCTGCTGGCGCCGTTGCTGCTGCCGGCGGCGTCCCAGGCGGTGTTGCTCAGCGACCTGCCTGCCGCCAGCCTGCAGTTGGCGTTTTCGTCCGAGGCGCGGGCCGGCGGAATCCTTGACCCCACGGTCCAATCGAACTGGTCCTGGTCATCGCCGCCGGCTGGCGCGTTTGTGCCCGGTGCCATCTACGAGCGCACCCACGCCGGTGGTGGCCCGGGCTCGCCGATCGGGTTCAGCTATGGCGCCAGCTTCGCCGCCTTCGGTGAATTCGGACGTGTTGGCGCCCGCTCGTCGATTCGCCAGGTGGGATCGAACGGCGAACAAAGTGCCTTTTGGGCCGGGGCGTTTGTCGGCGCAAGCGATGGCTTTGTCGTCGAGTCCACCACGCTGGCCCAGGGCACACCCGTCACGGTGCGTTTCGATCTGACGGTGAGCGGCGTGATCCAGGGTGAGTTTCCCGATGGCAGTGACTATGCGTCAGCCCAGCTGAGTGTGGATCGGTACGTGCGTGTCCATCGCGGAAGCATCGGCAACACGGTGGTCGTGCATCCGCCCCAAACGTACTGGGATACCTACGGCCGCAGCGACGAGATCCGCATCAACCAGACGCTGCCCTTGAACCTGGCCCTGCAGGTGGGCGATGCGGTTGGATTCGACATCCACTTCTGGGCGGGGGCGGGCACGGCATACAACGGCGGCATGAACGGCCCTGACCAGGAGATTGCTGCCCGTGCCGATGCGATGCACACGCTGGGCGCCACCATCGTGCCCACTGATCGCGCCCAAGTGCAACTGCGGTTCGTCAGCGGGCACGACTACGCGCCTGCGCCGATCCCGGAACCGCAGACCTGGGCCCTGTGGATGTGCGGTCTGGTCGCTGGTGCCGGTTGGCTGGGCCGGCGGCGCTGGCCTGGTGCAGGCCGCGCAGGGCAGGCGCTGCCGGCATGATGGCTTCACGGTGGTCTGGCCGTGTCTGCCGGGCTGCGCCAATGCATCGGCCCAGCCTCGCCGCAGCCACTGGCTTGAGCCGACCCATCAACGCTTGCTCCATCCACAGGGCTCTCGATGTTTGACAGTTGTTCTGACCTTTTGAAGCGGATCATTGGCCTGGCCTGCACGCCGGCCCTGCTGGTGCTGCCGGTGGCCGCGATGGCGGCGGCGCCCGATCTGCAGACCGATCTGCGCCTGCTCGGCCAGTCGTCCGCCAGCTACGACAGTGCCAACCCGGCCGAAATTCGCTTCGTCGATCTGCGGGCCGCCGGCAGCCTGGCGGCGGGCACGCTGCAGCCCGGCAATGTTGTCAGCCGGCAGGGTGGTGGCAGCTTTTCACGCTTGGCCGCGCCGCCCGAAGGCTGTGAAGGCTGCGGCAGCATCGCCGTGGTGGGCGCGGGTTCAGGGCAGGTTCTGGCGCGTGCGGCCTATGGTGCGCTGGGGGTATCGGCAACATCCAGCCTGGACGCGAGCTGGGCCTTTCCACAGGGCGCCTACTTCGCCGACGCTGGCCTGAGCGCCACTGCAACCGCGCGCTTCATCGACAAGCTGGCCGTGCTGTCGACCAGCCAGCCTGCCGGGGCGCCGGTGCAGCTGGCCCTGGACAGCCAGCTGCACATGACGCTGTCGATGAGCGGCCTGTACACCTTCCTGGTGAGCGGCAATCCAGCGGTCAGCGTGCGCTACCAGCTGGATGTGCTGCGCGCGGGCGCTGTGTTGTCCTTGCCGTCGTTCAGCGCCATCTACTCGCAGGTTGAGTTCAGCACCGGTTTGCCTGCGCCAAGCTTGAGGCACCTGGTGGATGTGCGGGTCGGTGATGTGCTGACCGTTGACGTCAGCTTCGCGGCGCAGGCGGGTTTGTTCACGGGTGACGGCTTTGGCGGCGCTGGCGGCAGCGGCCAGATCAATGCCACCGGAGCCGCACAGGCCATGAACAGCCTGGACACCCGCATCGATGTGTTGTCAGCGGGTGTGGCACTGCAAAGCGCCAGCGGCCACAACTACCTGGCCAGCCCGGTGCCTGAGCCGTCGACAACCTGGTTGTGGCTGTGCGCGCTGGCGGGCCTGGCGCTGCGCTGGCGCCGCCGCGCCTGGCGGCGGGCGGCGTCTGCCGTGCTGCTGTGCTGGGCGCCTTGGGCCTCAGCGCAACTGCAGTTCGACTTGCCTGCACCGCAACTGCAGCTGGCTCTGGGCGTGTCGGCCACTGCCGGCAGCATCGGCCCTTCGGAAGACTTCAGCGCGTCGCTGTTTCTGCGGTCTGATGCCGCAGGCCCAGGTGCCTTGCTGCCTGCCGAGGTGTACACCTTGCAGCGCGCAGGCACGCTGAACCAGAGCTACAGCTTCGAAGGCACCGAGGATGATCCGGGTACCGCCAGCGGTTATGCAGATCTGCGCTACAGCGGCACGGCGGACGGGCGTGCCGGGTTTGGCAACCTGGGTGTCGCAGTCACATTGGCCCAGTCAGGCAGCGGCTTCTGGTTCGCCAGTTCACCATCGGGCCTCTCGTCCGGCATGGGCTCAGGAGAAAGCTCCGCCGAGAGCCGAGCCACCGCCATCGACAGCTTCACGGTGCTGTCAGCAGGGCGCGCCCTGGGCGCTGAGGTGGTGGTGGACTTCACCATCGATGTGTCGGGCAGTGTCCGGTCGGCGGCTGTATCCGATGGTTCCAGCCCTTATGCCATCGGCAGCCTGGGCGTACTGCGGCACGTCACGGTGTGGCGGCCAGGGTTCGTGCTGCCGGTGCTGGATGCCGGTCGGGATGTCTGGTGGCAGGCGGGTCATGACGAACTGGGCCCCAGCGCGCAGGCGAATGATCGCCTGACCTGGCTGCTGCCGTTGCAGGTGGGCGACCAGGTGGCCATCGCCATCAGCCTGGTGGCCACCGTCAGCAACCACAGTGGCGTTCCGCCCGGTGGTGATGCGGCGTTTGCCAGCCTTTTCGACGCCTCGGCGCGCGTGGATGCCATGCAGTCTGCGCATGCGTCGCTGGTAGCTGGGGCAGCCGATGTGCAACTGCTGGCGGCCAGTGGTCATGTCTACAGTGCCAGCCCGGTGCCTGAGCCATCGACCGCCTGGCTATGGGGGGGTGCATTGGTGGTGTTGGTCTTGCGCCGCCGCGGCCTGCCAATGCGTGACCTGCCGCGACTGCAGTGTTGGTGACCTGGACTGGTGGCCGCCGTGCTGTCGGCTCTGAATCGGTCGCCATGACAGGCATGGCTGCTTCCACGTTGCCCTTCTTCCGCCAAGCGGGCCAAGGCACGCCCGTGCTGTGCCTGCACTCCAACGCCAGCAGTTCGGCGCAGTGGCGTGGGTTGATGGACGACCTGTCACTGCACTTCCAGATGCTGGCGCCCGATTTGCTGGCTGCCGGGCGCAGCGCAGCGTGGCCGGTGGCCAGTGGCGCCCGGCTGCAACATGAACTGGTTGCGCTGGCGCCGCTGCTGGCGTCACTGGGCGGCCGCTTCCACCTGGTCGGCCATTCCTACGGCGCTGCGCTGGCGTTGGTCATCGCGCTGGCCTGGCCGCAGCGGGTGGCGTCGGTGGTGCTGTACGAGCCCACCGCCTTTCCACTGCTGGGCCGGCCGGGTCCTGGCGATCCTGATGCCACCGGCATTGCCGCGGTGGCCACGGTCGCGATGGCTGCGGTGGATCGAGGCGATCTGCACGCTGCCGCCGAGAGTTTCATCGACTATTGGATGGGTGCAGGCAGTTGGGCAGCGATGCCAGAGGCCCGCCGCGGCCCGGTGGCCGCATCGATGCGCCCCATCGCCCAATGGACCGAGGCGCTGTTTGCACAGCCCTGGCCGCTGCCTGCGCTGGCGGCGCTGCCGATGCCGGTGCTGCTGCTCGGCGGTGCACTGTCGCCGGCATCGGCACACGACGTGCTGCCCATCCTGGCCGCCGCCATGCCCCAGGCCCGATTGCACGTGCTGCCCGGTCTGGGCCACATGGCACCAGTCACGCACCCGCAGGCCGTCAACCCATTGATCAGCGCGTTCCTGCGCAGCCTGGCTTGATGGGCTGGCTGCTGGCTGGCGGATGCGGCCGAGATTTCGCCGATCAACCGCCCGCCAGCGCCCGTGCGCAATCCGCCACCAGTTGCGGCCCCTTGTAGATCAGCCCCGTGTAGACCTGCACCAGGTCGGCACCCGCAGCGATCTTGGCCTGCGCATCGCGCCCGCTCAGCACGCCGCCCACGCCGATGATCGGATAGCCCGAGCCCAGCGCGGCCCGCAGTTGCGCGATCACCCGGTTGCTGGCGTCGAACACCGGCCGGCCGCTCAGGCCGCCGGCTTCGTCGGCATGCGGCAGGCCGGCCACCGCATCTCGCGCGATGGTGGTGTTGGTGGCGATCACGCCGTCGATGCCGTTGTGGCGCAGCGTGGCGGCGATCACGCCGACCTGGGCCTCGTCCAGATCGGGCGCGATCTTCACGAACATCGGCACCTGGCGGCCGTG
>Ga0209717_1003725_pt1 | contig 13034 bp, 6 predicted proteins | sample AD_UKC048_MetaG_FD_184418 | JGI IMG/M metagenome (GOLD analysis project Ga0209717, IMG submission 184418) | Active sludge microbial communities of municipal wastewater-treating anaerobic digesters from USA - AD_UKC048_MetaG (SPAdes) (version 2) | ecosystem: Engineered > Bioreactor > Anaerobic >... | reverse complement strand
GCGAATTATCAAAAAAAATAAAGCAGGAGTATGATGATTCGGGCAGCCTGGTTTTGCAGGAAGAGTACGATAGAGGTACCTTATTGATGAAGACAACCAGGTACAGATACAATGTAAAAAAGATCCTTTTCGAAAAAATACTGGATGGATTCTCAATGGGCGGCACTTTCCGGTATTTGTATACTCTGGGGGCGGGAAATGCAAGCACAGAAACCGTTGTCTTCAAAAATGACAGGGCGTATAAAATGTATGAGATTCAGTATGGCCTGTCTGCCGGTGAGGTCAAACAAAAGCTGGCTGCTTTCAAATCCCTGGGCCCTGTCAATGTCATGCACGACTTGCGGGATGAGTGGGAAGAGAATAAAATGTTTATCATTAACCGGTTTGGTAAAGAGGCTTATCAGAATTTCCTGGAACCCTATAGTATTGTTCAGATTGAGTTAAACCGCCTCTTTTCAAAGAAATCCATTCCCACCACATACGATGATCTTAAAAAGTTCATTGAAACTAACCAAGAGATCCGAAGGATCAGCGATTATAATGCCCCTCATCAGCTGGATCATTTTTCACGGGTGCTGAAGGTTCCTAAATGGAAGCTTAAGCTGGGAATGTGGGCCGGTTCGGATGAAATGGATTACAAGGAAGCTATGAGAAGCGGTCGACTGCTGATCTGGCTCAATGCACTGGAATTTTATGAAGCTCGTTTTTAATAACCTTTGCCAAACCGATAGATTATGAAATACTTAAAGATCCCTTCCCGCCCGGGCCATCTCAGAATTACCGTCCCGGATCAATTTTTTCACAGCATTATCCTGATCCTGTTTTTGATGACTGTATGCAGCTGTGCCAGCCTTGATAGTACGAATTACAAGTCGCGGCTGAGGGCAGTCAAAAAAACTGACGACCAGAGTATTTTGTACAAAGTCGCTCTTGGAGATGTGAACCGCGAAGTCAAATTGCTTGCCTTGAGCCGAATCACCGACCAGGAACTTCTTGGCAAATATGCGGATGAGATGAATGATCCGGGCCTGCAGCAAATGGCCATCGGAATGATCACCGACCAGGAGATCCTTTTCGAAATAGCACTGGATCATGCTAGTAGTGATATAAAGATGGCGGCCTTCCATAAGATCAGCGATATGAAACTGGTTAACCGCCTGGCTGTGGAAGCCAATGATCCGAAAATTCAGCTTCCCGCCATTGGCAAGACAGACAGCCAGGAGGTGCTGTTTAAGGCAGCCATGGATGACAGCCGCACCGAGGTCAGGCAGGCGGCATTCGATAAACTGACCGATCCGGCGCTGATCGGTAAGCTGGCAATAGGCTCGGGCGACACAAAGCTCCAGCTTAAAGCAATAGAGAAAGTATCGGACCAGAATACCCTCTTTGAGATTGCTTTGAAAGAGGATTATAAGGAAGCAAAGCATGCTGCCATGATCCGGTTAACGGATGAGCAACTGCTGGGCAAGCTGGCCAATGAAAGCAAGGATACTTTCTTCAGGTTAATGGTAATCAGTAAAATAACTGACCAGGATATACTGTATAAGATTGCCTTGGAAGATGAAAACAGGGATGCTCAAAAAACGGCCCTCAGCCGGTTGTCGCCTGAAATGCTCACCAGGCTGGTGTCCGATTACGATGAACTGGAAATGCAGTTAAAAGTTATAGAGATACTGGACGATCAAACCGGGCTGATGAACATCTCCCAGAACCATACCGATTGGCAGGTGAGAAGGGCGGCTTTCACGAAGCTGGATGATGTTTCACTTGACTTGCTTTCGCGTGAAGCGACCGATCCGGCGATCATGCTAGGGGCTAAAATCCGCCGCGGAATTATCAGCTGGCAGGAGGCATTTGCGTTTAAAAAAGATGAGACCGGTTCGCTGGGCAATGTCATCGGAGCGGCCGGACTGGTGGATGAACCCAGACCTTCAACCTCCGATGTTGTTTCCGCCTGCCATAACTTTATCCGTCAGGGTGATGCAACGCGCATCCCGGAACTGATCCACCTGCTGAACGAGTTCGGCGATAAAAGTTTGGCAGAAGATTATATGAACTGCGGCAATGGTGAACTCGAAGACGCAGGGGTTTCCTGGGGCAGGGCTCACGGCTACAATGTCGGCTCGGGATACGGATCCCACCGTGTCCGCTGGGGCGGGCGATAGAATTATTCTCCCTTTCAGATTTGCCTTACGGATATTCATCAGGGTGATATTTTAAGCTTTGCTTGAAATCTTCGTCACCAGAAATTCTTTTAATTTTGCGCCTTTTAAAGTAAGGGTATAAAAAAGATGTTGTATTTCGTTTTGATTATCCTTACCTTTGAGGAAAGTCATAATAGCCAGGTTTTATGTCGGGATATATCTATTTGAGATTTACGGATTCATTGATAAATTATTCAGGAAAAAGGATTTTGCCGTCCAGACTGGACAGAATTAATATAATCATCACTAACTTAAAAACTAATGCTATGAAAAAAACAGTTTACTTATTATTGATTGTCATGCTGAGCACCCTGGCGGGACTATCGCAAACAAGCGATAAAAAGTGGAACCTCGGTGCATATGGCGGAAAATCCGAATATAGCGGTGACCTGGGAAATGGTTTCTTTGCTATTTCCAAGGCGTATTACGGCTTCGCGGCATTATCCCTGTCGCGCTACATCAGCCCCCGGTTTAACGTGGCCGGCCACGGAAGTTACGGCGCTACCGGATTTATGGTCTATGAGGCCTATCCTAAGTACGGAGCCCAGGAGTTGTATGGCGATCTGCAGTTGCAGTTTAAATTCGTAAAAAGAGATAAGGCCGTTTTTAAACCCTATATATTTGCAGGGGTAGGTTTCAGAAACCTTTCCGAAACCAGTTCAGATATTACAACAGCCAATAACGGCCTCGACCTGGTCGTCCCGGCAGGGCTCGGCCTCGACCTGAGGTTATACAAAAATCTAAGCCTCCGGTATATCGCATCCTTCGGGTGGACAAATAACGATGGTCGCGACAAGAATCAGACCGAAAGCGGAAATGACCTGCTGCTGCACCACAACCTGGGCCTGACGGTGAACCTGGGCCCGGCCATCGATACCGACGGGGATGGCGTCCCTGACAGGAAAGACAAGTGCCCCGACACACCGCTCGGTTCATTGGTGGATGAGAAAGGCTGTATCCTCGACAGGGATAAGGACGGGATCGCCGACAATGTCGACGAATGCCCGGAAATTGCCGGCCTTGCCCAGTTCAACGGCTGCCCGGATACGGATGGCGACGGTATTATCGACAGCAAGGATGAATGTCCTTCCAAAGCGGGCCTCGCCGAATTTAACGGCTGCCCCGATACGGATAAAGACGGGATAGAAGACCGCAAAGACGATTGCCCCGAAGTGGCCGGACTGGCTTCTCTAAACGGTTGCCCCGATGCAGATGGCGACGGGATCACCGATGCTAAAGACGATTGCCCGAACGATGCCGGCCCCGCTGAAACCAACGGCTGCCCCGACAGGGATAAAGACGGGATCATCGATAAACTCGACAAATGCCCCGATGTACCTGGTATTGCTGAAAACAAGGGCTGCCCCGAGATCAAACAGGAGACCCGCCAGATCTTCGAAAAAGCGCTGCAGGGTATTCAGTTCGAAACCGGGAAAGACGTCATCAAATCGAATTCGTTCCGTATCCTCAACGATGTCGTCAGGGTGATGGAAGAAAACCCGGAATATTCGCTGTCGATCTTCGGCCATACCGACAATGTCGGTGCCGACGACATGAATATGACCCTGTCGCAGAAACGCGCCGAATCGGTGAAGAGGTACCTGCTCGAAAAGGGCGTTCCCGAATCGAGGATCGTGGAAGTGAAGGGCTTTGGCGAAACTTCGCCTGTGGCCACGAACGATACGGCAGACGGCAGAGCGCAGAACAGGAGGGTAGAGTTCAAGGTCGTGTTCTAAAAGCGAAGCCTGACATTTTTTGCTCCAACGACTAAAGCCGTTGGTTCCAAGGAGTTACAATTGGAACCGACGGCTTTAGTCGTCGGAAGGAAAACCCATCCGGAACCGACGGGACGCTCGTCGGAAGGAAAACCCATCCGGAACCGACGGCTTTAGTCGTCGGAAGGAAAACCCATCCGGAACCGACGGCTTTAGTCGTCGGAAGGAAAACCCATCCGGAAGCGACGGCTTTAGTCGTCGGAAGGAAAACCCATCCGGAACCGACGGGACGCTCGTCGGAAGGAAAACCCATCCGGAACCGACGGGACGCTCGTCGGAAGGAAAACCCATCCGGAACCGACGGCTTTAGTCGTCGGAAGGAAAACCCATCCGGAACCGACGGCTTTAGTCGTCGGAAGGAAAACCCATCCGGAACCGACGGCTTTAGTCGTCGGAAGGAAAACCCATCCGGAACCGACGGGACGCTCAACGGACTACCTATAAAAAGCGAATATTGGACTTTTGAGACCATCCCATACCCGATTTTTATAAAACTAATCGAACTAACTTTAATGATATGTAATATCTTAAGGTAAATTCTTACTAATTTTGTAGCTTAGTTATAGAACCAGTAAGTATGCTTTTTAAAAATATCCTGATAACGGGAACTGGCAGTTATATCCCCTCTGCAATTGTTAAAAATCAGGATTTTGCCGATAATAAATTTTACGATAACGATGGATCGGCTTTCGACAGCTCACACGATGAGATTTCGGAGAAGTTTCTGGCCATCACGGGGATAAGGGAACGGCGGTATATTTCCGACGAACTTGTGGCTTCGGATATAGGCGCAAAAGCGGCCGCTATTGCTATAGAAGATTCGGGGATCAACCGGGAGGAGATCGACCAGATCATCGTGGCGCATAATTTCGGAGATGTCAGGAAACATACCATCCAGACCGATACCGTGCCGAGCCTGGCTGCCCGGATCAAGCAAATCCTGAAGATTGAGAACCCTTTTTGCGTCGGATATGATATTTTATTTGGCTGCCCGGGATGGATCCAGGGATTGATCCAGGCGGAATCCTATATGCGTTCGGGGATGGCAAAAAAGTGCCTGGTGATAGGTACCGAAACCCTTTCGCGGGTGGTTGACATGCACGACCGCGATTCCATGATCTATGCCGATGGCGCCGGCGCCTGCATCCTGGAACTGGTCGAAAGCGACCGGCAGGAAGGGATCCTTTCCCATATTGCCGCCTCCTACACCACAAAGGAAGCCTTCTATATTTACCTTGGGAAAGGCAATATAGAGGAAGCCGATCCGAATATCCGCTACATTAAAATGTACGGAAGGAAAGTATACGAATTTGCCCTGACCCATGTTCCTGCGGCTATGAAAACCTGCCTAGATCGTGCAGGAGCTGATCTGAGGGACGTTAAGAAGATATTCATCCACCAGGCCAACGAAAAAATGGATGATGAGATTATCAAACGGCTTTACCGGATGTATAAGATCCATGATGTCCCGAAAGATATTACCCCGATGAGCATCCATACGCTGGGCAACAGCTCCGTGGCCACGGTCCCTACTTTGTACGACTGTGTCAGAAAAGGGACGGGAGAAGAGATGCAGCACAGGCTCCATGAAGGCGATCTGATCCTGTTCGCTTCCGTTGGCGCGGGAATGAATATCAATGCGATCGCCTACCGCTATTCCGGTATCTGAAGCCGGTGCCGGTTTCTAATCCCGTTGCAGAATAACAGACCAGGCAGCTGTACCGGAATGATCCGATGAGATATCCACGGATATGAACAGGTAATCGGTCCCTTCCCCAATGCAATATCCCATCACTTCATAAGTATTGGTCGGAAAACCTCCGTTCGGGGGATTTTCAATACTATAATTCTCACCTCCGTAAAAACCTTTGTAAAACCCGATAAATGCTGCCCGGTTCGCCCCATTGGTCAGCGTAATGATGGGACGTTCAGTGCCGTTTGCCGGGGTAAAGGCATACGTATGACTTCCGGAGGCAAAATAGAGGGCATTGCCATACAGTGCCGATTCGGCCCAGCACCCGTTCGGACTGCCGAAATACCCGTCATTCCTGACGTCGCCAAAAGCCTGGTAGGTGTATGATCCCCCTGCGCCAAATGTAAATTCATCATCGGTAATACACGACCAGTCGTCTGTCGTACCGATCATCGATCCATCCAGGTTGGCCAGCGGAACCGCCCACCAATCGTTCAATCCCAGCCCTGAACCCACGAATATGGAGTTTTCCTGTACCCTGACGCTCCACGGCCCGCCCTGAAGCATATCTTCAGTCAAAGGGTATTCAGAGATCCAGACATCCTGGGAAGTCATATCGCTTCCGTTCGGATTGGTCACGGTCAGCGTAATATGGAACACACTATCGTAGGCATAAGTATGAACGGCATTAAACGCAGTATCGGTGGTTCCATCGCCAAAGTCCCAGAGGTAATCTTCTCCGTACAACGACAGATTGGTGCAGGTTACTGTAAGTCCGTCGGAAACAGCGGTAAAATCGGCTGTTGGCACTGGACCAGGAAGGGGCGGTTCGTCGGCCGGATTGTCATAATGGACCAGGACATAGCGCCAGTAGCCACCGTATTGCAAGTCGCCCGGGTAAAAATAATAGGGTACCTCCACAATCAACGTGTCGGTTTCCCCATCTGACAGCATCACCAGGTTATACCTGACAGAATCCTGCACCATGGGATCCAACTGGGTCACTTCATAATCGGTCGCGGTCTTGTAAAAGCCGAGATATGCCCCGTGGCCCAGGGTGGTGAGCCTGGGATTATCCCCTGTTACCAGGGCGAATTGATGATTGCCGTTGCCCCAGCCGGAGCAATCCTCGCCATTTATGTTGATCATATAATCTGTACTCTCGCAAAAGTTAGCCGGATCAAAAATTCCCCCTTCGGCCCAGTAATCTCCGTATGCATTGAATACCAGCGATCCGTCGCGGCCAAAGGTCCATTCGTCGTTGAGCATGCAATGGCGGTTGCCCAGTTCGTCATTATTCAGCCCCATGGCCCACCATATCGTAGAATGGTCGTACGGACCGACTTCCATCGGGTAACGGCCTGTCGACACATCGCGGATGAGTTTCCAGGTTTTAGCCGTATCGCCGGCCAGCATGGTCATTTCTTCGGCATTGTCCTGGATGCAGCGGCAACTGTACCCCTCCGGGCCTTCATAAGCATACAGGCCGATAGCGCCGCTCTGATCCGACAGGAAAGCGAGCCAGGCATTCAAAGTCCCTGCCGGTGATGATGCCCATATTTTAGCAAAAGATTTTAGCCCGTCGAAAGTGCCGTCACTCTTGCTGGCGCCATTTGGCAGTGCTTCAAACCCGCTTTTATCTGTCGCCGAAGTATTGGGGTAATTCCAGTGCTCATATCCCCTCTCTTTCAGCTTACCGCCCGCTTGCGTCGAGCCGCCGAGGTAGTATATCATGCTGTTATATTCATCGCGGGTAGGAATATGAAATCCGTCAGGACAGAGCCCTTTAGCCCCTTCATTACCGTATTGCATCAGCTCACCCCATTGGTAAAGGGAACCGTACGTTTCGCCATTGGTCTCATCATTATCATAACAGTACTTTTCAATGATCCCGTTGTCGGTTTGCTGCTGGCTGCTGTTGATCATCACCCCGACATCCAGGTTTTCGGCCATCCAGAACTGGCTTCCGATCCGGACCGTTGCATAATGCCGTCCGTCGGCGTCGACGCAGGGTATGAAATTGAAAGTAATTTCCCGGTCACCGGTCGGCACCAGCATCACGACAGCCTTGTGCAATCCCGCTTTGCCGCGGAATTTCAGCAGGTCGCCGGCGGTGTAAGGCATGATGAACTCCGCAGCGGTCGTTTTCATGCTTTCCGGATGGACTCCCGAACCGCCCGATGATGCGGAAGAGCCTGAACGGGTCAGGCTCAATCCGTGAGGGTTGCCTGTGGAATTCATGCTGATGATCTTACCCGAATAAACGGTTTGTGCAGTTTTGATCTTTATAACAAACACACCGTCAGTAAGTCCGTTTAAAGTGAAATAATTCATTCCGGGCTCAAGTATTTCTTCCGACCGGAAAATCAATTTGCCTGAAATATCAAAAACCTCGAGCGAAGATTTTGATGAAAACGAAGAGGGCAATTGAAAGGTGCACGCCCCGTTTGCGGGATTAGGGAAGAGGTGTAGTGCATTGGAATTTAAATGGCCGGGTTCACTGATCGCCAGGGTCACATCGAGGATAAGCTGGTCGTTCCCGCCAAGGGAAAGACTGGTTTGCTGGGTAAGGTTTTCAACGGTAACGGAGTCAACCGTATTGCTGGCATTGGTCCCCGTAAAAGTGATATACCAGCTGAGGTCCTGTGCCTGCATAAAAACAGGAAGGCACAAAAGCGAAAAGATGAGCTTTTTCATTGTGAAGGGTTTGGCAATTATTTACCCCTCAAAGATATCACAATTTCCCCCAACTATTCACTATTCCCTATTCCCACTTCACCGCGTCAACCGGATTGCGTGTTGCGGCGCGGTAAGCATGATAGAGTATCGTGGTCTGGGCAATGACCAGCGCGATGACGGCCGATGCAATGAAAATCCAGGCAAAATGCAATATTTCAATCCGGTAGGCAAACGATTGCAGCCATTTGTCGACCAGGAGCCAGGCGACAGGCCAGGCGATTACCGATGCGACCACGATCCATTTGCTGAATTCCAGCGAAAGCCGGTACATGATGCTGAAAACCGAAGATCCTAAAATCTTCCGGATACCGATCTCTTTGGTCCGCTGTTCGATGCTGAAAAGCGCCAGGCCAAAGAGGCCGAGGCAGGCGATGACCATCGCCAGTACTGTGAACGTAATGAAGAGACCGGCCATTTTCTGTTCCCTTTTGTACAACTCGCCGTATTGTTCTTTCATGAAAAAATAATCCAACGGAAAAGCAGATTCCACCTCTTCCCATTTCAGCCGGAGTTGTTCGATAGCCGCTTCCGTATTTCCCGGATGGAGTTTCAGAGCCAGGAAGGGGGCGTTTTCTCTGTTTATGTAGATGATGGAGGGCTCAATGGGATCGTGCAACGATTTGAAATGGTAATCCTCAGCTACTCCAACCACTGTAAAAAATGTCCGGGCGCTGTCACCCTGTCCGAAGTCATAGATTTTCTTCCCGATAGGGTCATCCCAGCCGAGCTTTTTCACCAGGGTTTCGTTGATGACCGCAGCCGTGGAATCGGTGCCATAATCCCTGGAGAGCTTTCTTCCTTCTTTAATCTTAATTCCCAGCACATCCACCAGGTCGACATCGGCCCTGACCGTGTAAAGGATCCACGGCGATTTGCTGTCGATCCCTTCGGGGGAAAAGCCCCTGCCGTCAAGGCCTTCTCCCGGTATCGACGAGGTCAGGCTGGCCAGGCTGACGGCTGGCAGGTTCCCGAATTCGGCTTTGAGCAGTTGCCCGCGCTCCCTCAGCCTCTCCGACTTCAGCGGGATGATGACCACATTTTCCTGGTCGTAGCCCAGTTTCTTCTGTCCGATATAGTTCATCTGCTTGTAAATGAGCCATGTACTTACCAGCATGGCAATGGAGATAGCAAACTGAAGCACCACGAGCAGGTTGCGGAGCACCGATTTCTTCATTCCCCTGTAGAGTTCTCCCCGGATGGCCCGGATGGGCTGGAACGATGAGAGAATGAAGGCAGGATAGGCGCCGGCGAATACCCCGACAAACAGCCCCAGCCCCAGGATGACCGGGATGATGACGGGTGTGTGGAACCAGGGTTCGAGGTTCAGACCGGTCAGGTCGCTGAAAAAGGGCAGGACCGCCTCGGCCGTAATGAAGGCAAATACCATGCACAGCAGGCTGATCAGCATCGACTCGCTGAGGAACTGCCCGATCAGTTGTTTTCGCGTGGCGCCCGCCACTTTCCGCATACCCACTTCCCGGCTTCGTTTGGTGGAACGGGCCGTGGTCAGGTTCATGAAATTAATACAGGCGATGATCAGGATAAAAAGAGCAACGGCGGCAAAGATGTAAATGTACGAGATGTCGCTGCCGGGTTCCAGCTCGGCCATCAGGTTGGAATACAGGTGTATGGACGCCAGTGGCTGAAGATACGGGATCATCTCAATGTTATACGTTTCCGCTGCTTCTCCGAAAGCATCTTTGATAACGTAGCGGATTTTTTCGCCGAAATCCGCTGCACCGGTGCCGGGATAGAGCCGGATATAGTTGTGCAGAAATAGCGATCCCCAGTTTTCATCCATGGGCTCCCTCCCCAATCGGCCATTGACCGTGCTTATCGATCCGATCATGGAAAATTTGAGGTGGGTGTTTTCCGGTATGTCCCTCAACACACCGGTCACTTTCATATTGACCTGGTCGTTCAGCCGAAGCACTTTGCCGACCGGGTTTTCATTTTCAAAATATTTATCGGCGATCCCTTCGGTCAGCACGATACAGTTCGGTTCCACGAGCGCTGTTGCCGGGTCTCCGTTTATCATCTCAAAAGTGAAAACATCCAGGAATGCCGAATCGGCAAAGTAGAGCCCATCCTCATAGAACTTTTTATCTTCATAAGCCAGGAAAGGATTGTTCTGGAATTTATCGATCCGGGTAAAGGCCATCACTTCAGGGAACTTTTCTTTCAATGTCGGTCCGATCGGGGGCATAGAGCAGGCCACATTGAAAAAGTCTTCGGCAAAACGGCCTTTTACCGCAACCCGGTAAACATCTTCATAATCTTCATGAAACTTATCATAACTAAGTTCATGCGAAATATAGGTGAAAATGATCAGGCAGGTGGCTATACCCGTTGCAAGACCCAGCATGTTGATCAGGGTGTATCCCCGGTAGCGCCAGAAGTTCCGGAGGCTTGTCTTCAGGTAATGTTCATACATTTTAAGATGATTTTATTCCCATTTAACGGCGTCTACCGGATTGCTGTTAGCAGCCCGGATAATATAAAAGCTGATGGTCATGATCCCCACCGCAAAGGCGAGTCCTCCGGCCAGCAGAAAGTAGGTCCAGTTCAGGCTGGTATGATAGATAAAGCTGTCGTTCAACCAGATGTCTAGTCGCCACCAGGCTACAGGCACAGCCAGTACGAATGCAATAAGGATCAATATGACGAATTCGCGGTAGAGCAAATTCAGGATTCCGGGGACGGTTGCTCCGAGAATTTTCCGGATACCGATCTCTTTGGTGCGTTGTTCCGTGACGAACGAAGAGAGTCCCAGCAATCCGAGCAAAGCGATGAAAATCGTTATGATGGTGGCTATATTGAATATGATCCCGGTTTTTTTCTCACCTCCGTATTGTTCTTCCAGGATTTGTGACACATATTTGTAATCGAACGGCCTTCCTGCCTGGAAGGTATTCCACTTGTCGCCGATGTATGCCAGCGCCTCTTTTTCCCGGCCCTCTTTAATACGGGCCGTCATAAAGTACCTGGGCTGCTGGCTGATAAAGAAGATGACCGGTTCTATTTTATTGTGTAGCGACCGGAAATGAAAGTCCTTGATAACGCCGATCACTTTCATGACCCTGCCGGGATTCCCGTCCAGGTCGAAACCGTAATCGATTTTTTTGCCGATGGGATCATCCTGCCAGCCCAGTGTCCGGGCACAGGTTTCGTTGATCAGAACGGCTGCCGTATCGTCGGTGCCCATGTTTTTGTCGAAATCACGGCCTGCCACGATCTCCATATCCATAGCCTTAACGAAATCGTAATCTGTCTGGGCCAGGATCAAAGCCATTTCGGCCATTTTATCCTCTCTTTCAACCCGCATCACCTGGATCCATTCGATCTGGCCGGGGATGCCGGTGCTGTTGGTAGCTGCCGTAATGTCGGGGCTTTGCAGCAATTCGTTTTTGAATGTTTCCGCTTTGCTGCGGAAGGTTGAGTCCTGCATCTCCATCACCACCAGGTTTTCTTTGTCAAAACCCAGGTTGGTGTTCCGGAGGAAATTAAGCTGGCTGGAGACGACGATCGTCCCGATGATCATGATGATGGCAATGAAAAACTGGATGATCACCAGCAGCCTTCTCAGGATCCCGCTGGCTTTTCCAGCTTTGGATATTTTACCCCGTAAAACAGTGATAGGCATGAAGGATGACAGGTAGAACGAAGGATAACTACCGGAAACAACTCCGACCAGCAGGGTAATTATTATGACGAGGCTGATGACGCCGGGCTGGATGAACATACTGAATTCCATGGTTTTACCGGCAAGCTCATTGAAATCAGGCAGCAGTGCAAAAACGATGCACAAGGCGATGACCAGGGCCATGAGGGCCATGATCACCGATTCGGAGAGGAACTGGCTGATGATCTGGTTGCGGTAGGCGCCGACCACCTTGCGCATGCCCACTTCCCGGGCCCGGTTGGCCGACCGGGCGGTAGCCATGTTCATGTAGTTGATGGTGGCCAGCAGCAGGATGAAGAAAGCGACAGCAGAGAAAATGTAGATGTAGGCCATGTTTCCTGTCGGCAGCTCGGAGCCGAGCCCCTGCGCAAAGTGGGTTTTGGCCAGCGGGGTATAGAGCAGCGAGAAGCTGGCGCTGATCTGGTCGCCGATCGGTTTCATGTACTTTTCGTAAAATGACGGAAACTTTTCGACGACATTTTCCATGCTGGCATTTTCGTTCAACAGGATGAAGGTGAATACGCCGATATTCCAGAATGCAAGCGGCTCCATGCTGTTAAAGTTGTCGCGCCCGTAGAGTTCGGCCAGTGAAACGGTTGAAAGCAGGGCGCCGTAACGCAAATGCGAATTGGCCGGCAGATCTTCGATAACGCCTGTCACCTTGTATGACCGGCCTGATCCGGTGGTGATGATCTCGCCCATGGGATTCGCATCGCCGAAATATTTCTTCGCGATCTTTTTTGTCAGCACCATGGTGAAAGGCTCGTTCAGGGCCTTCTCCGGCACGCCCGACAGGTAATTAAGCGTAAACACTTCGGCGATATTGGAATCGGCGAAATAGAAATCATCCTCATAGTATTCCTTTTCTCCGTATCCGAACAGGGCATTACCGACCGGGTTCAGGCGGGTAACGGCCTCCACCTCCGGGAACTCCAGCTTGA
>Ga0209717_1003719_pt1 | contig 13054 bp, 8 predicted proteins | sample AD_UKC048_MetaG_FD_184418 | JGI IMG/M metagenome (GOLD analysis project Ga0209717, IMG submission 184418) | Active sludge microbial communities of municipal wastewater-treating anaerobic digesters from USA - AD_UKC048_MetaG (SPAdes) (version 2) | ecosystem: Engineered > Bioreactor > Anaerobic >... | reverse complement strand
CAGTTGGAGCCGGCGGCGCGCAGGACCAGTACTCTTGGTTTCGTCATTGGATCACCACCTCATGGTTTCTTGCCAGGAGTTCTTGAGCAGGTCGATGGCTTCGTCCACCACCAGCTCGCCGGTGAGACCGCGGATGCGGAGGCGCGGCCCGGAGGTGACCTCGCCGATGCGGGCGCAGGGCAGCTGCATGAAGCGGGCGCGGAACTCCTCCTCTTTACCGGGAATGACCTCGACAATGAAGCGGCTGTTGGATTCGGAGAAGAGGGCCCAGTCGCTGCGCAGCAGATCGGCGCTTCTGGGCAGGTCGCAGAGGGTCACCTCGGCGCCCAGGCCCCCGGCAAAGGCCATCTCGGCCAGGGCCACGCCCAGGCCGCCCTCGGAGCAGTCGTGGCAGGCGCGCACCAGTCCCGCAGCGACGGCGTCGGCGAGGGCGATGAAGAGGGCCCGGGCGCGGGCGGGATCGACCCTGGGCACAGCGCTGCTGCTGTGGCCGATCGCCTCGTAATAGTGCGATCCGCCCAATTCCTTGCCGGTTTCGCCGAGGATATAGAGGGCGTTGCCCGGACGCTTGAGGTCCATCGAAACCGCTGTGCGGCAGTCCTCCATCACCGCGATGGCGGAGATGAGCAGGGTTGGCGGAATGGCGATGCTCTCGCCGCTCTCGGTCTTGTATTCGTTATTGAGGCTGTCCTTGCCCGAGATGAATGGAGTGCCCAGCACCAGAGCCATGTCATAGCAGGCCTGGGCGGCGCGCAGGAGGCCGCCGAGGCGGTCCGGCTTGTCGGTGTTGCCCCAGCAGAAATTGTCGAGCAGGGCGCAGCGTTCGAGGCGTCCGCCTACGGCGATGATGTTGCGCAGGGCCTCATCGATGGCGGAGGCCGCCATCCAGTAGGGATCGATGAGGCCGTATTTCGGATTGAGGCCGTTGGCGAGGATGACCGCGCGATGGCTTTCCAGGCGGGGCCTGGTGATGCAGCCATCGCCGGGGCCGTCGTTGACCACCCCCACCAGGGGCTTCAAGACGCTGCCGCCCTGAACCTCGTGATCATACTGGCGGATCACCCACTCCTTGCTGCAGACGTTGGGGGCGGCGAGAATGCGGTGGAGGATCTCCCCCAGGCTGGCGGGCTGGGCCCCCTCGCTCTCGGCGATGGCCGGGGGGTCCCAGCGGGCCTTGCGCACAATGCGCGGCTGGCCATCGTGGAGAAAGGCCATCTCCAGCTCGCCCACCACCTGGCCGCGATAGCGCAGGCGGATTTTGTGGTCGGTGGTGGTGCGGCCGATGACAGTCGCCTCTACATCCTCGGCGGCGAAGACGGCGAGGGCCTGCTCGAGCTTGTCCGGCGCGACAAAAATCACCATGCGCTCCTGGGCCTCGGAGATCCAGATCTCCATATAGGTGAGGCCGTGATATTTGAGGGGGATGAATTCGAGGTCGACCTCGGCGCCGGTGGTTTTGGCGAGTTCACCCACCGCCGAGGAGAGGCCGCCGGCCCCACAGTCGGTGATGGCGCGGTAGAGTCCCAGATCGCGCGCCTGCATCAGGGTATCAACCAGCTTTTTTTCAACGATGGGGTTGCCGATCTGGACCGCTCCGCTCCAGGTGCCCTCGCTCTCGCTGTGGAGCTCGCCCGAAGAGGCGGTGGCGCCATGGATGCCGTCCCGGCCGGTGCGCCCTCCCACTACGACAATATAGTCGCCCGGGACCACCTGTTTTTCGCATTTGTCACGAGGGATGAGGCCGACATTGCCGCAGTAGACCAGGGGATTGCCAAGATAGCGTTCATCGAAATAGAGCGCCCCGTTGGAGGTCGGGATGCCCATGCGATTGCCATAGTCGCGCACTCCGGCGACCACGCCCTGCATCACCCGCTTGGGATGGAGGACGCCTCGGGGCAGCTGGTCATGGGGCAGATCGACCGGGCCGAAGCAAAAAATATCGGTATTGATGATCGGCTTGGCCCCGAGGCCCGTACCCATCGGATCGCGGATCACCCCGCCGATGCCGGTGTTGGCCCCGCCGTAGGGCTCCATCGCCGAAGGATGATTGTGGGTCTCAACCTTGAAGCAGACATTATAATCGTCATCGAACTCGATGATACCGGCATTGTCCTTAAAGACCGAAACGCACCAGGGCAAATTCAGCTCGCGGGTGACGCGGAAGATGGTCTCCTTGAGGGGGTTGTCGATAACACGCCCCTCGAATTCGACCAGGCCGGTGAGGGTTTTATGGCTGCAGTGTTCCGACCAGGTCTGGGCGATCATCTCGAGCTCGACATCGGTTGGCTCGCGCTGCAGGGATCGGAAATAGGCCTGGATGGTCTCCATCTCGGTCAGGTTGAGAAAGAGGTCGCGCTCGCGACTGATCTTCATCAGTTCCTCGCCGGAGGCCTGCAGCAGGGAGACATGGATGAGCTCGAAGGGGGGTTCCTCGGCGGGAAAAAAGAGGCGCTCGCCGGGCTGGTGGAGGTGCTCGACCACCTTGTTCATCAACAACTTCTGGGCGATGAGTTCCTTTTCCGCAGCGCTGAGGGAGCCGCACAGTTCGTACCGCCGGGCCGTCCGCACCGCCTCGACGGCGCGCAGACCGAGATCAAGGGCCCCCTTGCGCGCCGATTCGGCCACCATGTCCGTGACGCCGCGGTTGAGGGCCACTTCGGCGGACCAGAATTCACCTCGACTGCGCTGCAGCAGGGCGTTGATGATCCAGTCGTCGGTGACAGCATCGGCCAGCAGCCTGACGGCGATGAGCTCCTGCTCGGCAGGGGTGAGCTCGCCGAGAAAATAATAGACCCGGAAGGCATGGACGGCCGTTAATGCCCTGACCCCAAGATCGCGCGCCCCGGCGAGGATGACCTTCCCTTCGGCATCATGATACTGTTCTTTTTGGGCAAGTTCTATTCGGGTGATCACGTCAGCTCCTCAGTTGAAGAATTATTCTAGTTTACATACTTTTGCAGGGAAATGCAATCGAAAAAGCGGCCGCTTTTCAGCAGGGCCGGCGGCTGCCTCCTCGCCTCGGCCGGCCCGCAAGGGCGGAACTAGCCTCCGGCGCGGAAAACCACACCAAAAAGCTTGACTTTGACGCCGAATATTAATAAATTTTGTCACATGTCACAAAATTATGTCTGCCTTGAGCGGCTGATAGTCGGGGAGATTGCTGGACAGCACAGAGTTAGGCATCGGACCAATGTAGGAGCGGCTAATCTTGGATTGTTACAGGCCCGAGTTACCCCCATACCCCTGCACCGCCCATAACAGGCCAGTTCTTCCGGCGCGCCTTTTGGCCGCCGCCAGAAGAGCTATCAGGCGGCATCGCGCCTCGCCAGTCGGTTTCATCGCACTGCTGCTGATTTTGCGCGCCGCCACCCCACTCGGCCTCCAGGCCCTGCCCAGTGATTCCACCTCGGCACTGGCAGGCGCCATCCAGGTCTTCAACCCCGATCGCGCACCCGCGCGCTCACCCGCTGATATCGCCGCTGAAATCATCGCCGCCGAGACCGCTATCTACGCACTGCGGACAGCCTCCCCCATCACCTTTAAATCGGACAGCACCGCCCCCGAAATCATCCCCGAGCTGGCCATCCAGCGCCTCCGCCTCGAACTCGGCCAGAAAATTCAGGCGATCTCCGGACCGGACTCCACTTTTTATCAACCCTTCGCCGGCCTCCGCTCAGGCGCCCACGACGAATCCTCCGCCGGCCCGGTACACCGCATGCAGGAGGCCCTGCTGCGCTGGAACAACAAACTCCCCCTCAAGACCAACGGCCACTACGACGAAGCCACCATCAAATCCCTCACCCTCTTCAAGCTGGTCTATGACCTCGGCCATGACGGCTCCTTCGTCGATCAGGCCACCGCGGGCTATTTGCTGGCCATTGAGGAGGGCAACGACCAGGAACTTGCCGAACCCCAGGGGTTCACCGGCCGCCTGGTCTATCACGCCGCCCAATTCCTCGGCCTGCGCTACCGCCTCGGCGGTGACGGCAAAAAGACGACCGACTGCGGCATGTTGACTCGCATGGCCATGATCAGCGCAGGACTGGTCGACGAGGTCTTTAACCGCGTCGCCGCCACCCAGTACAAATACGCTGAAGAGGGCAAGATGGGGCTGACCCTGGTCGACAAAAATGAGGAGCCCGCCCCCGGCGATCTGGTCTTCTTCAAATGGAATACCCGGCGCGCCCGCCATCGCTACAAGGGCATCACCCATGTCGGTATTTTTCTCGGCAAGGTCGGCGAGAGCCTCTATGTGCTCGAGGCCGCCTCCGCCCGCAAGACCCGCAAGGTCACCATCCTCGACCGTTCCAACTCGATCCGCAAGATCGCCGGCTACGCCCGCTTCACCGCCCCGCCTGAGGATGGGCCGATCGAGCCCGCCCTGGAAATGACCGACTAGCCCTTCAATCCGGGTCTACAACAGCAAAGCCTCCCCTGCCCATCGGCAGCGGAGGCTTTTTTATGCCGGCGGCGCGCCCGGCCTCACCTGCATGGCCGCGCATCCGCAGTAAAGCACGAACGATCAGCGTATCAGCGTCAGCCGGCCCGTGCGCACCTCCCCTCCTTCAACACGCAGCTGGTAGAGATAGACCCCGCTGGCAGCACTCATGCCGCTGTGGTCCCTGCCCTCCCAGCGCAGCCGGTGAAGCCCGGCCGGCTGCCGCCCCTCCGCCAGGGTGATGATCCGCCTTCCCAGCAGATCGCAGATGTGAAATTCGACATAGCCCTCCCGGCTCAGCTCGTACTCGAAGGTCGTCGAGGCATTGAAGGGATTGGGCCAGTTCTGCCGCAGCACGAAAGCGGCGGGGGCCTCCCGCCCGGCGGCCGGCGCCTCCACGCCCGAGGCCGTGCTGTCGGGCATGAAAATGGTATAGGCGACGCCCCCCTTGTCGAACCAGGCGTGCGACAAATCGTTCTTGTTATAGATGTAGCCGTAGCCGGTGTTGGTGCGGGCCGGGTCATGGACGATCGGATCCCCATTCGCCGTAAAGCCGGCCAGCATCACCAGGTGGCCGCTGTAAAGGGGGGCGCCAATCGACATGCCAATGCGGCCGCCCCGCGCGAGCACCTCCCGCGCCTCGCCCCAGCTGCGGTAGCGGGTGACCGTTCCCCTCACCCCGTACTCGGAGGCATTCTGCACCACCCGCGGCCAGACCCCGAAAAGGCCATAGTAGGGGTCGCGCGTATCCCGGGCGAACTGGAGGGGATCAACGGCGATGTTGAAGCTGAGCAGAATCATCGCCACCGTGGTCGGCGAGCAGATGCTCCCCCCGATCTCGGGATCAATGCGGTACTGGGCGAGAAAGCTGGTCTGAACAAAGATCGCCTCGGGCTTGTCCCTGAGGATGGCTGCGTAATCCAGCCCCGTTGTGGTGCGGCTGTCGCTGGCGAACCACGAGAGCAGGGCGATCGAGGGGGAGGTCACCGCCACCGTGCTGCGCTTGAATTCGACGGCGAACTGCCATGCGCTGGCGTAATAGTTCAGGCGGGCGATGTCGATATCGATCTCCCCGCCCGCAAAGGTGGTCTTCTTGCCGGGCCAAAGGTTGGCCTTCCAGAAACCGGCATCGAGCCAGGGCGACCAGCTGCTGAGATAGGGAAAGCGCACCAGCACCCGGAAGCCCCCGCTGTCGCCCGGTGCCGTGCCGTTCCATGAGGGCAGCCCCTCGTCGAAAGGCCAGGGCGCCTGCCAGGGTTTGAGGATGAGAAAACCGCTCGTCGCCCCGTCTTCCAGCCTGAGACTCCTGCGGTCGGCCGAGAGGACCACCCGGTCGAGACTTTCGGCGTGCGCAAGCAGGGAATCCCCGGATTCGATGACGAAATGCTGATCGGGATAACTGCTCTGCGCCCTCACCATGGCCGCCCCCCCGATGAGCAAAATGAGCATCACAGCCCTGCGTACCATGCTAGTCTCCAACTTTGTCAACCTCCTCCTTGAACGGGATCGATACCGGACCCGCCGCTCCGGGATCGGCGCCTAGTCCGGCCTCGTGCTTACGACCGAGCTGACGGATTTCATACCATAGAAAAAATGCGGTGACCAGGACCGAGAGGAGATCAGAGACAGGGGAAACCATCCAGATCCCATCCAGTCCGTAGAAGCGGGGAAGAATGGCCAGCATGGGGATGATGAAGATCAGCTGGCGCGACAGGGCGAGAAACATCGCCTGTTTCGGCTTGCCGACCGCCTGAAAATAGCTGGAACCGATCACCTGAAAACCGATGACCGGCATCACCATGAAAAAGATGCGCATGGCGTGGGTACCCATGGCGATAAGCCCGGCGTCGCGGGGATTGAAGAGGCGCATCAGGGGAGCGGGAAAGAACATCACCACCAGAAACCCTGTCCAGGCCACCACCGAGGCCGCCGCGGCGGCGAGCCGGACCGTCGTGCGCACGCGGTCGTACTTGCGGGCGCCATAATTGTAGCCGATGATGGGCTGACTGCCCTGGTTGATGCCGAAAATCGGCATCAGGAAGAGCATGGCGATGCTGTTGAGGATTCCCATCACCGAAATGGAGAGATCGCCGCCGAATCGCTGCAGCTGGTTGTTCAGCAGGACGGCGTAGAGGCTGGCGACGATGTGCATGGCGAAGGGAGCCGAACCGATCGCGGCGATTTTCTTGACGATCGCCCTGTCCAGCCTGAGATTGGCCGGCCGGATCTTGAGCAGACTCCCCCGGCCGAAAAAATAGCGCAACACCCAGGTCATCGAGGCCATCTGTGAAATCACCGTGGCAATGGCCGCCCCACGCACACCCATGTCAAAGACAAAAATGAAGAGCGGATCGAGCAGGGTGTTCAGTCCCGCACCGATGAACATGGTCTTCATGGCCATGCGCGGATTGCCCTCACCGCGGATGAAATGGTTGAGACCGAACCCAACCCCGGCGAAGACGGTGCCGAGAATGATGACCTGCATGTATTCCACAGCGTAGGGCATGCTCACCGGACTGGCACCGAAGAGGCGCAGCAGGGGACGGAGGAATATCAGGCTCGGGATGGTCAGCAGCAGGGAGATCGCGGTAATCAGAACCAGGGCATTGCCGAGCACCTTTTCGGCCTCCTCCCGGCGCTGTTCGCCGAGGCGAATGGAGACCAGGGCGTTGCCGCCCAGGCCGATCAGCATGCCGAAAGCCATCTGCACCTGCATGATCGGAAAACCCACTGTCGCGCCGGCGATGCCAAGGGAGCCCACCCCCTGCCCGATAAATATCCGGTCGACGACGTTGTAGAGGGCGTTGACGACCATACCGACGATGGCGGGGACGGAAAACCTGATCAGCAGTGCGGAGACCCTGGCCTCGCCGATTTCCCTGGCGTTGTTCATGCAGTCGACCGGTATCGTGAAAGAGGCAAGCTAAATCCGGCTAGTCATAAAAATTCCAGACAAAGCCCCAGCGGATCAGCCGCCGGGGCTGGGGATAGCCTCGCACCACCTCGTAGTCGATGTCGAGGGGATTCTGCAGCGCGAAAAAGAGGGTCGCATCCCTGATGACCACGCTGAGATCGAGCCAGGGCACCGCCGCGGCTGCGAGGGGTTCGCTCTCCTTTGAGGCATCAACGTACCAGGGCAGGGGGCCCTCGCGTTCACCCCAGAAGAAAGAACCCAGGCGCAGGCGCACATCGAGGTCCTTGTGAAAAAAGATATGGCGCACCCCCAGCCAGCCGGCGGCGCAGGTCGCGGACTGGTTCAGGGGGGCCTGCTCCTCGAAGAGCATCTGTTTGGCCTTGCCCGCCAGGGTGAACCAGGAGGAGAGGCGCCATTCACCGGCGAGGTCGATGCTGAAGCGCAGCTGGCCGGGCTGGTTCCGGTAAAGCGCAGCTGTCTGCGGGGCCTCCTGGACGAGCATCAGCTCCTCCCGGGTGCGGCTGGCGCTGAGAAAGAGGAGGAGCTTCCAGGCGGGGGCGTGGCCGCTGAGGCCGAGGCCGAGATGGTCGCCCGATTCGGCCTGCAGCTCAGGATCGCCCAGGGCGAAGGGGCCGGTCTCGTAGCGTTCCGCGAGCGAGGCCTCTCTCCGGCTGCGCTCGTACCAGAGCAGGGATTGCCAGCGGGCCGGCGATGAGGCGGTGGAGCTGAGGGCAGAATCCAGAGGTGGGCCGGCATCGCCGGTCGCTGTCGAGTCCGGCCGCGCAGAAGTCTGTGGAGAAGGCCCCAGATCATAACGCAGCTGCAGCTGGGGGAGCAGGGCAACGCCCATCCCCTCTTCTTTTTCGAGGCGCAGCTGGGTGAAAGCCATCAGGCGGGGCGCGGGATGGAGAATGAGGCTTCCCCAACCGCTGCAGAGGCTGCGGCCGTGATCTCCCCAGGCAGGGCTCTTGAGTCCGGTGCTGCGGAAGGTCCCGCCGGTCGTCCCCGACAGGGAGCCCCGCCGCCAGAGCCAGGTGCTGGTCAGGTCGAAGCGAAGCACATCGGTGGTCTCATCCCAGAGGCTGTGGCGGTAGCCGTAGCGCTCCCGGTGCTGGTCGGTGAGCTGGACCAGGGTGCGCCACGAACCGGCGTAATCGATCTCGAGACCGTGGTCGTAGCGGCTCAGCTTTTGATGCGGCTGGCGCAGGCCGGGGGCCGCCGGGGGCGCCTCGGGCAGGGGGAGGTTCAGGTCAGAGATATTGTAGAGCAGACGGTAGCGGGCGCGCCAGTGGCTGCCGAAGGTGCGGGTGAGGGCCAGGTTGATCTTTTGCGCGTGGTATTTCTCCAGCTGCGCGGTGGCGCCGGCATAGTTTTTCAGCACCCCGCCACCATTGATCCACAACCGCTGGCTGTAGCGCAGCCCGGCACGGACGTCGATGTCGTCATAGCCGTTGCCGCCGCTGCGGTAGGCGACCTGGGTGCGCAGGGTATCAGCGGTGAGGTCCCGCCCGGTGACCTCGAGGGTCTGGCTTGCGGGCCATGCCGGAAAAGGCCGGGTGAGGGGATCGGCGAAAAGGACCTGGCTGGCCATGCTCTCTACGGGGATGAGGTTGAGGTCGGAGAGGCCGGTCAGAGGATCGTCAAGGCGAAAGCCGTCATAGATCACATTGAGCCGGTTGGGCGGGGCTGCGAAGAGAGCGCCCAAAGCAGGAAGGCCGACGCTGCCGCGGTCCTGGTAACAGGCGCCGGGCAGAAGGGCGAAGAGATCCCCCGCCGAGCCGTAGCCGGAACCAAGCCGGAGGGTGGAATCGGCAGAAAAGGGGGCCGACATAGTCTGCCCCTGCGCACCGGCGGCGGTTATCAGGAGAACAAGCCAGGCGGAGATTCTGCGCATGCGCGCTCCATCAGCGAGTGATTATAAACCGCAGCCGCTCGAGCAGGAGCGGAAGCAGCAGGGCGAAGATCAGGGTGTTGCTGATCATGTGCAGCCCGTAAAAAGCCATGCCATAGACAAAAGAGGCCCAAACCTTGGCGGCGTCCCCGCCGGCCATGATGATGGCAAAGCTCAGGGTGGTCAGCACGTCATAGATCAGGGTGAGCAAAAGCCCGGCGCCGCCGAAGAGCGCCGTCCGAATCCAGACCGGACGCTCCAGCCAGCGCGCGCGCTGCACCAGTCCGCCGGCAAGGCCGGTGAGGGCCATGCTGATGATCTGGGTGAGCAGCAGCGGGGGGGCCGCGGCCCCGTAGGGATTGAAAAGGGAAAAGAGCAGAGCTGCGGCGGCGCCGATGAGGGCGCCGCGGCCGGGTCCGGTCAAAAAGCCCGAGACAAAAACCGCGGCGGTGAACATCTCCACGTTCGGAATGGCGATAAAGAGATAGCCGACCGTCACGCTCAGTGCAACCAGCAGGGCGGCGAGCAGCCAGTAATAATAGCCGGCGCGGTGCTGCAAGGGAACTCCATGGTTAATCGACATGCAATTTAGAGAAGCGCGGGGGGAATGTCAAGGAGTTTTTGGCCCGCACGGGAAGTCCCGGCGGACCCGCCGCCCTCTCCCCTGCTGGAGGATGTTCGGGCGCAGGAATGCAAGGCTCGATTTTTTTCTTGCTTTCCAGATCCGGATTCAGTATAATAAGGTGTACATTATTACACTTTTTCAGGATGGCCATGCATTTCGAGACCGTCAATGAATCGGTCGAGGTGATCAGCTACTTCGACGGCCGGAAGATGCGGCCGATACGCTTCCGCTGGCGCAGCCGGCCCTATCATATCACCCGCATCAACGCCATCTGGAGTGAGCTGCAGGGGCGCGACTGCCTCTACCATTTCCACGTCACCACCCGGGAGTCGGGCTCCTTCGAGCTCATTTATCAAAACAGCGGCCTCACCTGGCGCCTCGGCCGGGTGGGTGTGGAGGAGTAAAAACGGAACGGCCCCGCCGCCGGAAGCGGGCGGCAGGGCCGGGGATTTATGCAAGGGAAATCGGTCTACAGGTCCTCGATCTTTTTAAAGCGCGGCACGAGGAAGTGCATCACCCCCCAGGCCAGCAGGTAGGCCAGGGCGCAGAAAGCAAAAACCATGGTATAGGCGAAGGTCATCTTGTCCTGCACGATCGGGACCTGCAGTGCCCGCAGGGACTCGAAAGCGGCGGGGTCGATGGCCTGAAGCTGGGCCATCACCTCGTGGGGCAGGCTGCCCAGCTCCACCCGGTCAAGATTGATGATGTCGCCATGCTTGTTGACCAGGGAGAGGGACTTGATCTTGTCGAGAAAGCCGCCGAGGTTGGCCGCCTGGGCCTCCACAAAGGATTTGGCGATGCCGGCGCTGCGGTAGCCGTCGAAGAGCCAGCCGGCGATTTTGTTGATGACGATGCCGCCGATGCCCCCGGCCATGCCGCCGATGCCGGTGACGCTGGCGACCGCTTTCTTGGGAAACATGTCCGAGACCGTAGTGAAGATGTTGGCCGACCAGGCCTGATGGGCGGCGGTGCCGATGCCGATGATCAGGACCGGCAGCCAGTAGCTGATGCCGCCCAGGGGCTGGGCCAGGAGCACCAACAGGGGGACAAGTGCAATGAGGAGCATGGCCTTCATGCGCGCGGAGTAGACCTCCTGCCCCTTGTTGATAAAATACATCGGCAGGGCGCCGCCGGCGATGCTGCCGATGGTCGACATCGAATAGAGCACGGCAAGGGGAAAGGCGACCGTAGTGCCGGTCATGCCGTACTGCGCCTTGAGATAGGCGGGCAGCCAGAAGAGGAAGAACCACCAGACCCCGTCGGTCATGAACTTGCCGAAGCTGAAGGCCCAGGTCTGTCTGTATTTGAGCAGCTGGAACCAGGAGATCTTTTCCTTGACGGCACTGCCGCTCTGCAGCGGGGCGGAATCATCGGCATCGCTGTGGATGAAGGCCAGCTCGGCCGGCTTGACCCGCTTGCTCAGGCGCGGGGTCTCATAGAGCCAGAACCAGAAGATCAGCCAGATCAGGCCGATGGCGCCGACGACCAGGAAGGCGGCCTGCCAGCCCAGCTTGTTGGCGAGCCAGGGGACGGTCAGAGGCGCCAGGATAGCCCCGACGTTGGCCCCTGAGTTGAAGAGGCCGGTGGCCAGGGCGCGCTCCTTCTTCGGGAACCACTCCGCGATGGTCTTGATGGCGGCGGGAAAGTTGCCCGATTCGCCGAAGCCGAGAACCCCGCGCGCGAACATGAATCCGCCGGTTCCCCGGGCGAGGGCATGGATCATGGCGCCGAGCGACCAGACCAGCAGGGAGAGGGCATAGCCGAGTTTGGTGCCAAGCCAGTCGATCAAGCGACCGGCGAAGAGCATCGATATGGCGTAGACGAACTGAAAGACCGCGACGATGTTGGCATAGTCGGAGTCGCTCCAGTTGAACTCCACCTCGAGCCGGTCCTTGAGGAGGCTGAGCACCTGGCGGTCAAGATAGTTGACGGTGGTGGCGAAAAAGACCAGAGCGCATATGGTCCATCTGTACTTGCCGATCTTTTCACTCAGGGTCATTTCGATTCCTTTCCGGTTAGGGCGGCGGGATCAGGCGATCACCAGGGTCATGATCGAATGGGGCAGGCTCTCCACGGAGGCGGCCTTGCCCTTCAGCCAGAGTTTGCAGGCGAATCCCTCATCCGACAGGTTGAGGACGACCACGGCTATCCGGCCGTCGGGATTGACAAAGGCGGTGGTCATCAGCTTGTCACGGTTGGAGGAGGCGATGATCCGCCTGGCCCCGGGCCGAATGAACTTGCTGAAGTGGCCGAGATAGTAAAAAGAGTTCATGTAATAGAGATCGCCTTCAGCGGTCTTGTGCACCGGGGCGAAACAGAAATTGCCGACATGGTTGGGGCCGCCGGTCTCATCAAGGAGCACATTCCAGTCGGTCCAGCCCACCGCACCGTTGTTGAAATCATTGACCAGGGATTTGCCGTAATTCTCCCCCCAGTGCCATTGCCCGAGGTTTTCCGTCTTGTAGGGAAAGTTGCAGCCCTCGGTGAAGATGAGATTGGCCGCCGGAAAGGCCTCCTGCACCCGTTTGACGTTTTCGAAGGCGTCGTTCATGTACCAGTGGAATCCCACTCCCCAGACGTAGCGGGCCGCTTCGGGATCGTTGAGCACTGTACTGGCGCGCTGGTAGAGGAGATCACGGTTGTGGTCCCAGATGATCAGTTTTTTGCCGCCCATGCCCGCCCTGGCCAGGGCCGGTCCGAGGTGATTCTTGACAAAGTCGCGCTCCTCCTCATCGGTGTAGATGCAGGACTCCCAGGTCTGGGTGGCCATGGGCTCGTTCTGCACCGAGAGACCCCACATCGGCAAGCCCTCCTGCTCGTAGGACTGGACGAACTTTATATAGCAGCCGGCCCAGGCCTCAAAACACTCGGGTTTGAGTTTGCCGCCGCGCAGCATGTTGTTGTTGGTTTTCATCCAGGCCGGCGGGCTCCAGGGGCTGGCGTAGAGGGTGAGGGCACCCCCGGCCGCGGCCGTGGCCTTTTTGATGAAGGGAAGCTTGAACTGTCGGTCATGGTCGATGTTGAAACTTTTCAGCTCGAGGTCCCCGGGCTGAACATAGTCGTAGCTGCCGCTGGAAAAATCACAGCTCTGGATGTTGGTGCGCGCCAGGGAGTAACCGATTCCCTTGTGCGGATCGAAGTAGGCCGTGAGCAACTCCTGCTGCTTCTCCGCGGAGAGGCTGAAAA
>Ga0209717_1003700_pt1 | contig 13085 bp, 13 predicted proteins | sample AD_UKC048_MetaG_FD_184418 | JGI IMG/M metagenome (GOLD analysis project Ga0209717, IMG submission 184418) | Active sludge microbial communities of municipal wastewater-treating anaerobic digesters from USA - AD_UKC048_MetaG (SPAdes) (version 2) | ecosystem: Engineered > Bioreactor > Anaerobic >... | reverse complement strand
CCTGGCGATCTGAGCATGGGTCTATTTCTTTTCCCGCAAAAATACAAATCCGTTGATGTAAAAATTCTTTGTTTGCCATCTTTTCTCTACTTATTGGATTCGATTTTTTGATACTACTTATTTTGCTTTCGATACACTTATTTTACTTTCGATGCCTTGGCACCACATGAACCGCGCACAATTAATTTTGCGGGCAGTAACATCGATTCCACGGGTTCCCCGTTCACTTTTTTCAGTAGACTCTCTACCAATAGCTCACCTGCTAAACCGGTGTTTTGTTGCACGGTTGAAAGTGGCGGATGGGTGTAGGAGGCCATAGGAATATCATCGAAGCCCATAACCGCAACATCGCCTGGCACTGACATGCCCGCTTCTTCCAAGGCCTTAATCGCACCTATGGCAATAAGATCGCTTGCACCAAAAATGGCATCGAATGGGATACGCTTTTGTAAGAGTGCAAGCGTGGCTTTGTAGCCCTCTTCTTCTGATGTTTCAGCATTAATTTGGAGGCGCGAATCAAGCGCAATACCCGCTTTTTCCAAGGCACGCATATAACCTTTGTAGCGCAATTCAAACTCTGGGCTGTGCTCTGAAACATCGCCCAAGAAAGCAATATTTTTACGGCCTAAATCAATGAGATGATCCGTCGCCATAAGCGCACTATTAAAATTTTCGCAGCCGATGGATACGCCGGGTTGCCCTTCAAGCACTGGCCCCCACGTAATAAAATGTGCGCCCACTTCGGTGAGATAGGTGAGCTTTTTTACGAAGCTTTCGTAATCGCCATAACCTAAAAAGATAATGCCATCGGCACGGTTCGCATCTTCGTAATCCGCATGCCAATCATCACTGAACTGTTGAAAAGAAATGAGCAAATCGTACCCACGATTAGCCGTCGCGCGGGTAATACTGCCAAGCATAGAAAGAAAGAATGGATTGATTAAGGAATCACCGGTACCGTGATCTTCGCACAACAAAAGTGCAATTGTTTTGGTTTCTTGCGAGCGCAAATTGCGCGCATTTTTATCCACTTTATAATTCAATTCTTTAGCAATCGCCTGAACCTTTAAGCGAGTTTCAAGATTCACCAAAGGGCTGTCACGCAATGCCCGCGATACGGTTGATTGGGATACGCCCGCGCGGTAAGCAATATCAAAGGAAGTTGGCTTATCGTCTTTCATGATTTATTGGCCCTCGCTATTTATGCGTATTATGAGGATTCGCTGTTATTGAAAACTCAGGCGCTTATTAAAACTCTGGTGGTTCTCGAAAAAGATACTACACCAGCGCTTAGGGGAAATACAGAAAAGGCCGCCGCATTACACAAGAATGCGGCGGCCTTTTTGCAGCACTATCAAATGACTAACCGTTATCGCGCAAGGCTGTGGCGACGGGCAAGCGAGCCGCTCGAATAGCAGGAAACAACCCACCAATAAAACCTATAACTGCCGCAAAAATAACACCCTGTTTCACGAGTGCGGGCGTTACCGCAAAATCAAACACTACCTGACTAAAGCTGGCAAAATTCAACGTTGAAACTGTATAGCCGTTAAATAGAAAGTAGGCTACCAGTGAACCAATAGCACCGCCTACAAAGGCGAGCACCAGCGATTCAAACAGCGTTGAAAACGCGACAGGAAATGCACCAAAGCCCAACGCACGCAAGGTGGCAATTTCGCGCGTGCGGGTAGACACCGAGGTGTACATCGTATTAATTGCACCAAAGATTGCACCCAATGCCATAAGCATGGCGAGCGGGTAACCAACACCCATAATAAATTTGGTCATTGGAGCAGATTGCTCTGACAAATAGGCCGTTTCTAATTTTACATCCACATTAAATTTGGGGTCTGCTGCAACAGCCGCTTTAAAATCCTCAAGCATACCGGGCGATTCCAATTTCGCGCGAATAGTTTGAAAGCTGTTGCCGCGCCTGTAGGCCGCTTGCAAAATTTTGGCATCACACCAGAGTTCAGATTCTGCCAAACCGCCGCCGGATTCAAACATCCCCACTACACGCCATTCGGTTTGACCAAATTTAATGGTGGAGCCAACCGCTAAATCATTGAATTGCTTTTGCGCAGAGCGCCCCACAATCAATTCATTTTTACCCGGCTCAAAATTTCTGCCTTCGACTATTTTAAATTTATCGCGCACCGCAAAAGCAGCAGGCATAACGCCACGCAAAGACACATTCGCTGAGGTATTGGTCGATTTTTTAGAAATATCCACCACCACAAATAACTCCGCTGAACTCAGCAACTGATCACCGTCTTTTAGGATACCGGGAATGCTTGAGATCAATTGTGTTTGCTCATAGCTTAGGCCGCTGCTCATTTCTGACGTAGCACCTGCGCGCATAATGATGACCGTATTGGGCGAGCCTGCATTGGACATGGTACGCTGAAAACCGGCTGCCATTGAAAGTACTGCGATAAATACACCCACAACGCACGCCACACCAAAAATTGCAACGGATGAGGTGCCCCAACGTTGCGGGATATTACGCAGATTCATTAGCGAGATAATAAAAATTTGGGAGAGCCAATTAAAATTCATGATTAGTTTCTCCGCAATGCGCCAATAATATTTAAACGCAATCCCTGAATGGCTGGCGCTGCGCCCGTAATCAAGCCGAGCAAGATGACTAGCAACAACCCTGACGTCATAATTTTCCACGACATACCCAGCCCCGGCAACGTTGCCGCAAAATCAACGGCCGCACCGGTGATAATTATTTTCGCTAGTAGTAAACCAAGAACACCACCAAAAACACAGACAACGATGGATTCACACAAGACCATTAGCATTACAGTTATATCTGAAAAACCCAGGGTCTTTAAAATCGCAAATTCTGGAATTCGCTCGCGGAAGGATTGCGCCATGGTATTACCCGCAACCAGCAGCATGGTAAAAAATACGGCGCCTAGAATCAGAGTCGTGATTAAACCTATATCGCCAAATTGTTTCGCAAAGGATTTCGCGAAATCTTTTTCGCTGTTGGTTTTGGTTTCTGCGAATGAGTTTTCAAAGAGTGCGTCTACCACCGCTGCAACTTGAGCGGATTGCTTAGGATCTTTGACCTTAATGATTAGCCAACCGACAGTGCCTTCACCAAATTGTCGCGACTTATCAAAATAATCGTAGTGAAACAACATACCGCTGGTATCTGCTCCTTCGGTTTTTGCGTCAAATACTCCCTCGATCACAAACTCCCAAGTTGTGCTGCCATTTTTTTGCGGGAACATGCCAATCAGTGGAATTCTATCGCCAATTTTCCAATGGTATTTATCGACGAGCGCGCGACCTATAACGGCGCCAACGCGGTTCTTCTTCCAATTTTCTAACTGTGCTGGTGGCAACTTAATGAGATCTTTGTAAATGTCAAAGTAATCGTCTGCCAATACGGGGAATTGCGCGAACTGATTTTTTTGCTCTTGGTAGTAGCCACCAAACCAGTTGGCCATTGTGGCTTTTTCAACGCCTGGCAGCGCTTGCACTTTCGCGAGATAACTTTGCGGTAAGGGCTGAATAATTGAAACTTTATGAATCGTAACTAAACGATCTTCGCCCGCAATTTCAGCGCCACCGTCGAATGCTGCGCTGAGCGAGCGCAACAGACCAAATAATAGAAACGCCACCATAATGGATAATATGGTTAAGCTCGTGCGCACTTTTTTTCGAGTAAGATTTTTAAAAATGAAATAGAGGTATTTCATGCTACGCCTCGCTAATAAATTATTCTTGGATTAGCTTGCCTTTGTCTAAATGCAGGGTATGACGCGCGTGATCTGCCGCGCGCGGGTCGTGAGTCACCATCACAATGGTTTTTTGTTGTTCCTGATTAAGCTCTTGCATAAGCGCGAGAATTTCATCGGCCGTGGCCCGATCCAAATCCCCCGTAGGCTCATCGCACAGTAATAAATTAGGGTCGCTCACCAAGGCTCGTGCAATCGCTACGCGCTGCTCTTGCCCACCGGAAAGCTCGCTAGGGTAATGTTTAGCACGATTAGCCAAGCCCACCAAATCTAATGCGGCAGCCACATGGGCTTTGCGCTCTTTGCTGGTGAGGTTAGTCAGCAATAACGGCAACTCAACATTTTTTTCGGCAGTTAACACCGGCATCAAATTATAAAACTGGAAAATAAAGCCGACGTTTTGCGCGCGCCACTTGGTGAGCTGACCAGAGGAAAATTGATCAATGCGCTGCCCGGCAATTATCAGCTCGCCCGATGAAGGGCTATCTAACCCACCCAACAAATTCAACAGCGTTGTTTTACCAGAACCTGAAGGCCCCATAAGCGCAACAAAGTCGCCGCGTTTAATATCTAGGTTAATATCGGTTAGAACGGGAACCAGCTCTTTACCTTTTTTATAAGTTTTGCTGATGTGTTTTAAATTTACCAAAACACCACTTGCAAACTCATGCACGCTCGCGGGACTTGCCATAGTGCCTCCGTTTTCAACAGTTGAAAAAAATGCGCAGTGTGTGCTGCGCATTTTAGGGTTTCGTTATTCTTGAACTATTTTCACACCGTTCTTTAATTGAGGCGAAATTTCCACCACAAAATCCTCACCGGCGCTTAATCCCTCTGAGATATAAACATCGCTACCATAACTCGCATTGAGTTTTACTTTACGCTCTTGCACTACTCCATCTTTAACCACATACACAAATTTATTTTCATTCTCTGAACGCACTGCGGTGGTTGGTACGCGAATACCTAACGGATCTTTAGGCTTTTGCTTTTCAACCGGCTCAGGGTTCAAGAACGACACCTTCACGCCCATGTCCGGCAAAATACGTGGGTCTAAATTTTGAAAAGCCACGCGCACTTTCACAGTAGCTTTTTGGCGATCTGCCGTAGGAATTATCGCAGCCACTTTCGCTGGAATTTTCCACTCAGGGTAAGCTTCTAACACAGCTTCAGCCAATTGCCCTGCATGCACGCGCTGAATGTAGGATTCATTCACATCTACTTCAATTTCCAGCGAGGTCATATCCACCAAGGTGCAAATACCGGTACGGGTAAAACCACTGCCTGCAGAAATGGGCGATATCATTTCACCCGGTTGTGATGTTTTGGCAATAACTACACCAGCAAAAGGTGCGCGCAAAATATAATCGTCCAAATTTTGCTTTTGCTGGGCGATTAATTTTTCATTCACCTTCACAATTTCTTCGCGATTATTCAGCTGCGCTCTTAAAGACTCATAATTCGCCTTAGCAAGATCAAAAGTGGATTGACTCACTAATTGCTTTTGCACAAGCGTATTGTTACGTTCAAAATTTAATTTTGCTTCTGTCAAACGTGCGCGCACTTCAGCGACTTGTGCTTTTGCGGCATCCATTTCGGCACTGGTCACATCAAAACTTTTTCTGGCATTAACGTCATCAAGGCGCGCAACGATTTGGTTTTTAGTAACCGTCATGCCCTCTTCAATTAAAACTTCCAGTACACGCCCCGTCACCTTTGAAGAAACGTTAGCTTGACGACGCGCAACCACATAACCCGTGGCATCCAAAACGCTAGCAGACGACGAATCAACCGTGGCCATACGCGCCATTTGCACTTTAACCGGCAAAGGTGCTGATTCCGAAAACAACTGATAGCCAGCCACCAACAAGAGGGCAGCCACTACCCCACCCGCCACCCATGGCCACACTGTACGCCCGGATGCATTCGCATCGCGATCTATACGCAGCTGGGACAAAAGTTCACTTTTATTATTCACGCCTACCGTCCTAACAACTTATTGGGCTAAACCTGTGGCACAAAAACTTAATGGAAGCGCGCCACGCTCATGTGCGCGCTATTCTAAAGCAGTCTAGACAAGTACGCATCACAGAAACACCTGATCTAGGGTATTTTGAGCCGTCCCCCTCAGTAAGCATGACAAAAGACGTTGCAAGTACTACCGAAATGAGCAACGCGACGGCTTTTAGCTATCGCAGCTAGCGAACCGCTTTCTTAAATGTCTCTACTAGCTTAAACGCGGCTTCTGGGTTAGAGAGATATGAAGCGTCATTTAACGGAGTATCAAGGTAGTTACTATGCCCAGCCTGTTCAGCTTCAGTGAGATTACCGAGTGGTGCTGGAACGACTTGTTAAGCATTTATATTAAGTTCGTTTCTAACGGTTTCCCAGTTTGGAAACTGCGGACTTCCAAAATGAATTAGTCTTCCTTCGAAGTGCTCTTGACCACGTCCAGAAGTATTATCGTCAATCAAAATATCTCCCTTAAGAAGCCCCTTATGTGAACAAATAATTAAACGCTCCACAAAGCTATAACCAAATTTCTCTTCGATCCATACTCTCTTTTCGGTGTAGGAAAATGGATTTCTTGTTGAAGGGGCGGTCAGAATATACGGAGTATATTCGTTTGAATTATAGAGTGCTCGGACTGTTTCTATTGCTCCCTCTAATGGGGGTAATTTTTGATAGAATCCATATTGGGACTGTGGAATTGCCATGCGAGGATTTTTCTCCAACGCTTTTTTATGCTCTCCAGAAAAGTCACATAGAACATCATCCATATCTATATAAATAATCATTTCTTTCCTTCTTTGCTTAACGAGCCGGTAGTAAAAGGAATCCGTAAAGACACTTATCCACAGCACTCTCTGTATTGATTAGTAGTAGGTTAAAAACCACGCAAACGATTTTACATAATCGCCACTTATGCGAAAACGCGCAATTATTCTGTGGATATCTCCCCTTTTAACCGATATTACCGTATCTCATTAGCTTTTCAATGTTATGTACCATGCAATACAACTTCCATTGCCCCTGCACTTTCGTTTTCCCACGTAATGAGAAACGATTAAGCCGTTTATTGGTACCAATATTCGCAAATACCGGCTCAACAACCGACATGCGATGGCTGTAAAATTGTTTACCGAGTTTGCTGTCCACCCGTCGCTTCATCCAGTCAGTGGCAGTTTGTCGAGTGTTGTAAGTTATCGACACCTGACGACCATGCCCTTCACGTGTATCTGCCGATGCCGGGTTGCGCATACAATCAAATTTAAGTGGGCAGCTTCGGCAGTCGCTAAGATTGCCTTCAAAATATAACTTCACCGTTCCGTTTGACGCGATAATTTCATTCTTTAGCCACAACTGCTTTCCCTCCGGACAACGACAACTTCTCCCCGCCACATTAAATTGAAACTCGCTGCTGGGTATCACTTGCTTAACGCCCTTTGCAGTATCTTGATGGCGCTTACCGTACTTTATTTTTTGATCTTTAAATTTTGGATCGCGTGAACGAAATTGATTATCAGGAATATAAGCGTTAATACCTTGTGACTTTAGGTATTCATTATTGTCTTCATTCGAGAATCCCGTGTCCGCAGTCACAACAACCTTGGTCGCCAAAATATCCTGGCTAATGCCGGTGTTTTTATAGCGTGCCTTAACGCCGTCTAATATTGGCTTTAAAGTATGGTGTTCCGAGCCTTCACCGAATGCTTGCGCCTCGACAATAATTTGGTGCTTTTTATCGACCGCTGCAATGCCGTTAAAGCCTTGAATTGTGCCCTTGCTGGTCGTCATCTTGGCGGATTCATTATCAGTAATATTGCTTTTAACTTCTTTGGGCGTTTTGCCATGTCCCATCCGAGGACTGGCCGTTTTTAAAAACGCATCGATCTTTTCAAAATGTTTGGTTAGCGTTTTTATAGATTGCTCGATACGATCTTTACGCTCACGTTCACGTGGGCGTCGCCTATCAAGCTGCTGATGCTCCTTAACACACAGTTTAATATGGCGCTGAATTTTTTTGCGCTTTGCAGACAACTCATCGAGCGTACCCGAATGTTCCTTAGCGGCGTTAGATGACATCTTGCAACCATCAATTGCAAATAGCTCATTACCCAATAAACCTTCTTGATCGCACACCAACAGTACTTGCTCAAACACTGATTCAATCGCATCAGGGAAGCTGCTAATAAACCAAGCAATACGGGTAAAGTGCGGTACCGAATCACACGTCAACGCTTTGAAAATAATATTGTGTTCACACTCCCATTGCATATCACGACTGGAGCGAACACCTCTATAGTAGGAAAACAGAATGATTTTTAAGAGGATTGCAGGGTCGTAAGCCGCACGCCCAGCGAATTCATTTTTATATTTACTGTAAAAAGCAGAGAGATCAATGCGGCTATTAATGAGATGGTGCAAGGTAAATTCGAAGGTGCCAGGTCGTAGTTGCTCTTGGAAATCAATGACCACCATAGCAGTTTGGGCATAGCTGTATTTTTTGAAGTTTGGCATAGCAAAAAATCCCTTAAGCGATGCCGCGATTTTACCAAAAACCACCGATAATTTCGAGTTTTGCTACAACTTCAACGCCGAGCTAAGCGGCAGTTTTTAAGTTGTGATTTTGTGGAATACTTTTGCGTAGCAAAACCACAAAAGCGCGACTTAAAAACTGTCCAGCCACGAAGTGGCGATGCTTGAGCGACTTGTTAGAAATTAGCGTGGGCAGCGCATTTCCGGAACATGCCCTCTAACCCACCCTCTAGTTTTACTATTGTAACTGTACCACCAGATACAGTTTTGAACTTGCTTTTCAGTGCCGCAACTAACTTCAGCAGAAATATAATACGCTGAAGATATTTTCTTCTTTTCATTTACCTGTAACAGAGAGCACTCATTTTTATCAATTAAAATATCTCTATTAATTTCCGATTTTGACGGGGAACCATTTATGTTTCTTGCTATGAACTGAATAATTATAGCGATGACTAAAGGAGCGACAAAGATTCCAATTAATGTAATACCTATTGATTTTGCAACAAACCCAGTCTTCTCTGAATTAAGTTTAAAAATAAATAGGTTTGCAAAAACTATTCCGGCGATTAGTATAAAAACTATTAAGCCGCCGATAAAGTGCATTTCTATGCTGTTTGAATTTCCGACCAGTAGAAATATAAACAATATTGCCAAGCCGGTTGAGATCAAAAACATTAAAAGCTTATTTTTCATATGGCACAAGTTCCCTTTCTAACGTTAAGCACAACGGCAGTTTGTAAGTTGTGCGTTGTGGATACTTTTGCGTAGCAAAACCACAAAAGCGCGACTTACAAACTGTCCAGCCGCGCAGCGGCGTGTTGCTGCACCTTGTTAAATTTTTCTTTTACACGATTTGAGGTTGGAAAAACCTGACTTCACTCAGGCTGGCACTCCAGCCAAATTCTATGCCCTGGATGGTGTAACGATATGTCAGCAAGAGCACTCAGTATAGTTTCCATGTCATTCGGTTCAATAGAGTATGAGAAGTCGGTTAAATTAACCCCTAAGCTCCGTAATTCAGCAAGTTCGTTAGTAGATAGAACTCCGGCGCTGACCCATACTGGGTAATTTAAGGTTTTGATAATTGACTCAAGCTCAAGATAACCTTCTCTGGTAATTGCAAACACTACCATTTCATTCATTCCTTAGATAACACGACAAATTTTTAAAAGAGTTTTTAGCGAAACTTAAGTAACGCACGTTGTATTTTTCATGGCCAATTTAACGCCGAGCTAAGCGGCAGTTTTTAAGTTGTAGTTTTGTGGAATACTTTTGCGCAGCAAAACCACAAAACTGCGACTTAAAAACTGTCCAGCGCACGCAGTGCGCGGTGCTTCAGCGATTTGTTAGGCAGGTTTTTCTTCGTGAACGACTACAGTACCAGCAATAAAATCATGGATGGCTCTACGCTTTTTATTAAAAAGCATGCTAATAAATTCACTCCAGACCCAAACTTGAATCAATATACTTACCCACTGGTACCATGAAGGAGACAATTCGACAATTTTTTTGCTTCGTTCGATGTAGCCAAGTGAGAAATATAGTTCGTCACTCATACTCAAAACGGATAAACAAAGAGCAAGCGTGGAAAAGAATGTTAGACCAAATAAAACGGAATACCTTAGTGACGCGGCTTTAAGGGTTACACGTGAACCATTAACCATTGCAATTCGAATATTTAATAATAATTTTCCCGGCGTCCCACCGAAGCGAACCACCAGATAGACATGAAATGCAATGCCAATTAATAGACCAGGGACAAAATAGTAAACTTGAAATAACCGAAACTTCTCACTAAAAAAGTACGCAACTACCAATAATGGAATAAAGACTAGAGCATCAATCAAATACGCCCCAAAACGCCGCAAAAAACCTGCATAAATCATAATTTATTTTCCTTTATTGCCTAACGTTAAGTTCAGCGGCAGCTTTTAAGTTGCGGCTTTGTGGAATACTTTTGCGCAGCAAAACCACAAAGCCGCGACTTAAAAGCTGTCCAAGGAGCGAAGCGACTGATGCTGCAACGCCTTGTTAACTATTTGATGGTTTAAAAAACGGTAGCAAACGTTTTTTAAACCAGTAACTACATGCGACCGATTAAAAAACACAGCGCTCAAGATTACTGCATTTCTTCTTATTGGCAATAGCCAGAAAAGAATGCGAACTTTTGGCCGCAGCATACTTTTAGAAACTACCTGCCAGTGTATTTTGCAAAACCAGCAGCAACCACATATTACAGACTTGTTAGTAGCGTGTTGGGTAGAACGCCGAACTTTCTGTGAACGGATAACGATTTCGTTTGGAACACAAAACCCCGACGAGCAAAAGAACACGGCTACAAACTTTACAAGTGCGACTTTCTCTTAGAGTAAACAGCAACCAAGAAGTAATATTAACTTTACGGTTGAGAAAACCTAAAACAAAAACTCGAATATTTAACGCTGCGATAAACGGTGGCTTTTAAGTTGCACTTTTGCCATAAAATGGAGCGAAGCGGAATGGCAAAAATGCAACTTAAAAGCCATCCGTTTGATTGCATTGTTAAGTACTTATTCCACCTTGTCTCGCTTCTCTACAGCCTTCAATGCACCTTCAGGTAATATTGAATAGAGTTCGGCCACTCTTTTAGGACGAGAAATCCTATCTTCTACAATAAAATTAAGCATTTCAAAAAGACTATGTGCTATCTGGGGATTGTCAGTTAGTTCAATTTCGCCAGGATGCACACCGTTATTTCCAATTACACGACAATAATCAAGAGCCTGCTGAACCTCTACAGGAAGCCCCTTTCGAACCAAGTTACCTATATCATCGTTAATATTTTTTCCTTTTTCCCCGAGCGTGACCATTAATTTCTGGACACATAGCCTAAGCAACGCTGCTGCTGCCCGAGGAGAGCGTGCAACAATATCTCTAGCCTCGTCATATTCGCTGACACATTCGTCTGGAAAATCGGAGTGATGTGGTGGTACCGGAGCCTCTGACGGAACAATCATTCTCTCATCGTACCAATACGACCTGTTACTACAGTGCTCACAGCGAGTGTATGTAAACTCTGAATGTGTACCATTAGCAAAATTCAGACTGCCCCAATTTTGCTTCGAGAAAACGCCACAATGAATACAATGAAATTGTTTTGAGCTGTATGTTGGTGGGTAATACTTAGACATTATTATTTCCAAGATTTAACTAACGGGACATTACTTAACGCCGAGCTAAGCGGCAGTTTTTAAGTTGTAGTTTTGTGGAATACTTTTGCGCAGCAAAACCACAAAACTGCGACTTAAAAACTGTCCAGCGCACGTAGTGCGCGATGCTTCAGCGACTTGTTATGCTTTTATAGCTTGGCATGAAGCTACGCGCACTAAAACTCTAATTCTATACTGAAATTAAAAGGTGAACCAGAAATGTAAAAGTTACATTTAAATATTTACTTGATGTAAGAAGATGCACAAATATTAAGAAGTTAATTGCCAGTAATTCATGTACGAGACATCAGCATGAATAACGCTGCAAGCAATAGCACTGGCGGTAGTATCCAACGCAAGAAATCAGTTACAAGTTGGCGAGGAGTGACTGCTTGCGCAGTGACGTGTAACGCCAATACATTTTCAAGAGCCTTTGGCTCGAAGGCATAGTGGCCACCGTTTTGAATAAGTTCAGCTGCATGCTGAAGCTCAGACGCAGGCAAACCGATGACGTGTTCACCTGCATCGAAGCTCAATGAAAGCATTAGGGAGCGCGCTTCATCTTGAGCACCGGATGGAGTGAAGCCGCAGAGAGAGCAACTGCCCAATGCTCCTTTTTTAAATTGCCCACAGTTGATACAGACTGCTGACTTATTAGACATGTGTACCTCCGTGAGCATAACGCCGAGCTAAGCGGCAGTTTTTAAGTTGTAGTTTTGTGGAATACTTTTGCGCAGCAAAACCATAAAACTGCGACTTAAAAACTGTCCAAGGAGCGAAGCGACTGGCGCTTGAGCGATTTGTTAGCATATACTCTTCTGGTACAAAGAAAGCTCAACCTCGCCATTTGAAACATTGCCACAAAACTCAAAACCTTTTGATAGGTAATATTCTTTAAGTTTATGGTTAGAAGAAACACAATCTAGTCTAATTTTACTCACTTCAAGTTTTGATTTTATTTTTGAGATCAAGGATAAAACAATTTCACCAACACCTTTAATTTCAGTATTTCGGCGTTTAGCTAATTTGTGAATATAGAACGACGGCGTATTGTCATTGCCCCACAATTGTTCAGGCTGACTTTTAATTTCAACTACAGCTTCAATACTTACGTCAGCTCTTAAGATATAGAAATTTCCTTGATCTATAGAATTAAATATTTCACCTTTTTTGGTTTCAAGCCAATCTACAGGCCATTGCAAAAAATTGCGCGATTCAAGCCACAGCGCGCTTTCCATAAGTACCAAAAATACCGCTTCACTTTCAGAGGGTAAAGCTTTAGAAAGAATTAAATTCATTTGATCCATGCTAACGTTAAGTTCAGCGGCAGATTTTAAGTTGCGGCTTTGTGGAATACTTTTGCGCAGCAAAACCACAAAGACGCGACTTAAAAGCTGTCCAGTGGAGTGAAGCGGAACGGTGCTGCAACGCATTGTTACATTAAATTGCATTTTACTTGAAACTTGAAATGAGCCAAAAAACGCTTTTCCAGCAGAGCCCCAACCCAAGTTTCCGAAGCACGATAAACCAAAAAAGAAAAATACTACAACCCGTTAGAAAACCAAACCAGCATAGCAACGTACCGAAAAAACCTTCA
>Ga0209717_1003692_pt1 | contig 13107 bp, 5 predicted proteins | sample AD_UKC048_MetaG_FD_184418 | JGI IMG/M metagenome (GOLD analysis project Ga0209717, IMG submission 184418) | Active sludge microbial communities of municipal wastewater-treating anaerobic digesters from USA - AD_UKC048_MetaG (SPAdes) (version 2) | ecosystem: Engineered > Bioreactor > Anaerobic >... | reverse complement strand
CGGGCAGTAAAACCATTGCCATCAACCTGCCGAATGATGAAGAGGTTCAGCTTGCCAAAGGTTCACGCAGGCTGCAGCTGAAAAACACCATGAAGGCAAAATTTGACAACATCATGATGCCCATAGCCCAAAAACTGATAGATCCCGTACAATTGAACAATGTAAAATTTGACGCATTCTTCAACAATGTGATGTTTCACGAGGTGGCACACGGGCTGGGAATAAAAAACACCATCAACGGCAAGGGTACGGTGCGCGAGGCATTAAAAGACGTTTATTCCGCTTTTGAAGAAGCCAAAGCCGACATTCTCGGATTATTCATCGTCACCAGCCTGATCGAAAAAGGGGAGATAAAAGAGATAACTGTCAACGATTGTTTTATCACCTATATGGCAGGTATCTTCCGCTCGGTTCGTTTTGGCGCTGCCAGCGCTCATGGCAAGGCCAATATGATGTGTTTTAATTTCTTCGAAAAAGCAGGGGCTTTTACCCGCAGTGATGCCGGCGCCTATACGGTTAATATGGAAAAAATGAAAACAGCCATGAACCAGTGGGCCAAAACCATACTTATTATGCAGGGCAACGGCGATTATGAAGGCGCCGGAAAGTACCTGAAAGAAAATGCCACGGTAAACCCGCAACTGCAAAAAGAACTTGACGCACTGAAATCTGCCAGCATTCCCAAAGATGTGGTTTTTGAACAGGGAAAAGTAACGCTGGGGCTTTAATTTCTGACAGGGAAAATAAGAAGCGCCGGATTCCTGCGTTTATCTGAATATTAATACAAAGAACAATGAAAAAAATAATATGGCTGTTCCTGCTGTTAGTCAGCGTGGGAGCCATAAAGGCTTTTGCCCAGAGTTTTCCGATGAATGATAGTGATGCGGCGCTCAGGATACAGAAAGACATCTGCATCCTCGCAAACGATTCGATGTCTGGCAGGGAAACCGGAACCATCGGCGAATGGATCGCACGCAAATATATTGAAAAGAAGTTCAAGGAAACAGGGTTAAAACCACTGTTCGACACTTCATATTTTCAGACATTTACGTATTCTGATTTGGATTTTGTCGGGCATGGAACGGCCATGGAGATAAACGGAAAAGAACTTCAGATTTATAAAGACTATTTTCCGATAGGTTTTTCTGTAAGCGATACAGTCAGTGGAAAGATGGTATTTGCCGGTACCGGTATCTTTTGCGATATTGCCGGCATCGACGATTACCGGAATGTTGAAAACTTAAAAGGAAAGATAGCGGTTTTGGATCTCGCTGTCCCCGATGCACTGTTAAAAAACAAAAAAGTGGCAGATAGTACACAGAAAGTGGTGCGTGTCAAAAGGGCCATAAGTCATGGCGCCGTGGCGGTTATTTTTATTTCTTCCGATACTGGCTACGGGATGCCATCCAAAGATCCCAATTTTTATAAGGAGCGGGTTTCCGTTCCGGTTGTTTACGTTGTGAAAAAAGACCTTATCAATATCCATGCTCCCGGAAAAGCAACCATAATGACAGATATAGGGCGCTCGGGACAACGGATGGCTCATAATGTAGGCGGCATTATTGATAACGGTGCGCCGTTTACCGTGGTCATAGGAGCTCATTACGACCATATAGGGCTGGGTTTTTTTGGTGCGCGTGATCCTGAAAATAACGAGGTGCATAACGGCGCCGATGATAATGCGAGCGGTGTCGCCGGTATGTTGGAGCTTGCCCGCCGGCTGAGCGTGTCGGATTTAAAAAAGAATAATTATATATTCCTTGCCTTTTCCGGTGAAGAAAAAGGCCTGATAGGATCATCAAGATTTATTGATGAAGGAGGTTATCCCAGGGATAAGTTAAATTATGTGATCAACCTGGATATGATTGGCCGGCTCGACAGTAAAAAACATATTAAAATTTATGGCTCCGGAACTTCGGATATGTGGGATGAAGCCATAAACAAAATTGATCTTTTAGGTATGGAGATTGAGAAAATAAAGACGGGCATTGGCGGGTCGGATCATACTTCGTTCAATCAAAAAGAAATTCCGGCCATTTTTCTGCATACCGGCTTACACAGCGATTATCACAAGGCGGTGGATGATTGCGGACTGATCAATACCCCGGGGGCTAATGAAGTAGTAAAATTTGCTCACAACATCATCAATTATCTGGATGACAAGGGAAAGATAAAATTTAAGATTGCCACCCTGCTGGATGAGATTATAAAATGAGTGTGGGCATTTTAACGATACGGTGGTTCAGATAAAAGGAATTTTTACAAAACCATAAAGAAACAGACCGTTGCAAGCGCCCTCAACCGAATAAGAAATTGTTTTGATTTTATCTTTTCATATCTTTATGCGTCTTTTTTGCTGCAACTTCGTTAGATTTTTCGACATAGGATAAACTATGTCTGCAAAATCTGCCTCGTTTCGCTAAAAAATCCATCATAAATCTTATGTAACATAAAATCAAAACAGTTTCTAAAAGATTTCCGGTTTTTTATTTGCCAAATCAATCAGTATGTTTTATTTCAAATTTATCTATTGTTTTCAGGTTGGTGTCTAAAGCTTCGAGGCGAAGTGCGCTGCCAATATTTCTTAATGTACAGAAATGGTAAGTATTGGAAAACAATTGTGATTCGGGAATATTTTTTGTTTTGGGATACATAGGCGCGCCGCCGCCGGCTGTGGTTATATAATAGATACCCTGCGAGTAAGCTCTTTCGTAGCAGTGGTTGTGAGCATTGAACACGATGTCGGCACCATATTTTTCGAATAAGGGCACCAGGTATTTCCTGAGCTTTTTTGCCTGTGTGTTATGAGGCCCTGAACTGTATACCGGCAGGTGCATCACCACCGCGATGAATTTATCTTTATTGCAGTTTTTCAGGTCGTTTTCTATCCAGCGGTATTGTTCCGAGCCGGTTTTATAATCCGAAAAGTTGTCGATAATGACAAAATGAATATTCATTACATCCACCGAATACCATTTGCCGTTGTTGGGGAGTTTAAAGTCACGGGACACCGTTTTTGAGTGAAGTTCATGATTGCCATAAGCCGGATAAAATTTACTGCCATTTATAATCGGAGAACAGAATTCTTCGAATCTTATCCAGGCAGATTTTTTCAACCCGTTGAATACAATGTCGCCTGTATGAAAAACTGCCAGTGGTTTGAATTGCATCAGTTTGTTTATGACGCTTTTATTTATGGTATTGTTGGTATGAGTATTTCCGGAAATTTTAGTTCGCGTATCGCCAAAAATCACCACCACCGAATCGGTTTGGGCAAACAGTACAGCATGGCTGAAAAACAAGCAGAAAGCAAAAAAGATCATGAACAGTGTTGAGGGTATTGGGTTCCGGTTCACAGGCAAGGGGTTAAAATTTATTGTCGCTTTGTTTTCTCCCGCAAATATAACCGGAAAAGATCCATATGGTACATAATAATGAGAAAAAGTTCCGTGTTTAGATCTTTTCACAGCAGCCATCCCGATAGTTCTCCGCATCAATAATCCAGCCCTCACTATTAGGCTAATACTTCTGAAAGCAGGCAGGCCGATACAATTCCTTGCGTTTGATTAGATACTGCTGTACTTTTTGTTGCGGATTTTTTTCGTATCCCAAGGCTGACAACTATGTGTTTCCAATTGTTCAATATCAGGGTAAGGTCCCGCATCAAAAAATTCCAGTTTCCCGTTATGATGCTCACTTTTTTTAACAATAAAAGGAGAGATCAATATTGCCTTTGCTTATTTTTTGTGTGATAACACCCATCGAGGCCTTATTGTAGCCATATTTGCTGAAAACCTCCTGTGCTGTTTTTTGAACATTGTCTGTGATTCCGACACTTCTTGTTAGCTATGAATTGATTTTTAGTTTTGACCATTTTATTTACATGTTTAATTTCTTAATGTTTTTTTAAAGGCAGATAAATGCTGTAGTAAAGTGTTTTATTCAAACCATATACACATGACCACTAATTCATTAAAACATATAATTAGATATAAACATATTGTGATAATACATGATTAATAAAAATTTAATACTAATTGGAAATAATAAAAAATTAACCATTACAAAAAGCCTTTTTAGTCAACTTTATATATATTTCAAAACGTCAATAAGTTGTATTTCGTAGGTCTTTTATTGTATTTTGGTATTTTTATATCAAAATATGTATAGAAAATAAATGACATTTTTCTTGCTTTTTTATTTTATGATAGTAAATTTGCAAATAACTTTTATTATTAATTAAATTTTTGAAAAATGGAAAAATTTATTCTTTCTTCATTAAGAAAAATGCTTAACAGTATTTTTTTTATCTTATTGTGTAGCTTGATTCTTATATCATGGGATCAAAGTGTATCTGCACAAACACCGGGTTGTTTCAATCTGCAGTCAAATAACCGCAACTTTAATACGGACCCGGGCAGTTGTAATTACATTGTACAGCCCGCCAACCTCATGGATGTGGCGTCGCAATCGACTACACTCTGTAAGCTGGAAAAGAACGAGTGGACCTTTACCTATGTTTTGGATGGTGTTACAAACGGCACCGGAACAGGGACATTGGTGAATAAAACGCTGAATAAAGGTAATACCGGAGTTCTATGGACAGGTGTGCATAGTTCAGGTTATGTGTTGAATTTCCCCAAATTTTATGTGCTTGTAGAAGACAAAGAAGCCCCTGTGGTTGTTTGCGGCCCAAACATCACGGTTTATACCGATGCTGATACCAATGGGGCCATTGTCAGTTATGTGCAGGTTACAGCAACAGACAATTGCATCCTGGACACCCTTTATCTGGATGCGGGATTGCCGAGCGGTTCCTTTTTTCCTGTAGGAACGACACTGGTGAGGTATGCTGCCAAGGACGTGGATAATAATGAGGGTTACGGAAGTTTTACGGTAACGGTTATTGATAATCAGGCTCCTAAGATTAACCTTCCTTCTTTCATTAATAAAAGTGCCAATGTAACAAACGGAAGACATATTAATTATGACATTACAGCTACAGACAATTCAAATATGCCGGTAACCATCGAACTGATAGACGGGAAACCAAGCGGAGAACTGTTTGATCCTGATTCAACATTTTGTATCTACAAAGCCACCGACATATACGGTAATTATTCTTATGATACTTTGTTAGTATCGGTTTACGATACTGTAGCGCCAACCCTGACCTGCCCTGATACCGTAATTAATAAAAATGCCCCGTCCGATTGCGGGGTTCCCGTTGATTATATTGTGATAGCCAATGATGACTGTCCGGCGTTTCTGAATTTCAAGAAAATAGGCTCCGGCCCTCTGCCGGGCGATATCGTACCTGTTGGCTCCACCTACCAGGTTATATGGGAAGCCAGGGATAACGGCAATAATGTCAAAACCTGCACCATCACCGTTATTGCAATAGACGATGATGATCCGGTGCTCATTGTACCCTCCGATACGACCATAGCGCCCGACACCCCATTCTTATATGACATTACTGCCACTGATAACTGCCCGGGTGTCACCTGGACACAGACAGCAGGGCTGCCCTCCGGCTCTGTATTTCCTTCAGGAACGACCACTGTAAATACATTTGTAGCTACAGATGCTAACGGAAAAACGGTAACTAAAAGCTTTAGTGTTACGGTTCCGGCTTCATGCTGCGACGGATATAATGTGGACATTTATGAAAACAGAGCCTCTCAGTTTTGTCCTGATGCTAATGTAACTTTAATGGCCAATGCTTCAACATATTCCTGCCCGACGGCCACGGACACCAATCAGTTATGCTTTGTAAGCCCAACGAATCCTGGCTCTGTAAACGCAGCAATAAAATGGACGCGCTGGACTTTTAACGATGATAAGACCATAACCATACGCACCACCTTTTCAAAGGAGTTTGTTGATAACACATATGGCGAAAATGCAATCGGATGGGGTTCCAGAGGACATACCTTCAGCAATCTTCTGGGTTCCGACAGATTGGCATTGGCTTTATATGATAAATCCAATTCGTTGAAAATGCAGTTTTACATGGATTACTTAACGGTTTCAACAGCAGCTCCGTCAGGATACAAATGCCTGGGGGTAACAGGCGGTGAAGGCAGCATGGTTATGGGTAATGTCAGTGATATAATCAGTGTCACGACATCCCTGGATAAAAATTTCAATGAATATGGTTATGTTCTGCCATTGAGCTCACCTGCCACTGACGCCAACTACACCCCGAATCCCAGCTATCCAAATTGGGATTATGATGTCTGGTACGAAGTTACGGTTAAGGAAAGCGCTTTCGGAACAGCCGGTTTCGGCAAGCCCGACATCACCTATATTCATGCAAGCCCCAGCAAAACAGGCAACAACAGTGAGGATGTGGTTCCTGTTGATTGCAGTAATGCTAATGTCAACCCAAGCCCGGCAACAACCTCCTATATCTGGTCGACTGGAGCAACAACCTCAAATATCAATATTGCCAGCCCGGGAACTTATGCTGTAACGGCAACCAGCAGTGACGGATGTCAGAGTACCGCCTCTTTTGCTGTAAGTTCAAGTCCACAGTCGGCTTTATCAAATTATGTGATCCTGACCCGCACTCATGCGCAAATCAACAATTCTACTATTTATTCAGGCGGAGTAGGTGTCACCAACGATATTGATTATGATGGCAACATCAGGGAAGGAAAGATTGAAGTCAAAAATAGTTCTGTGATCACTTCTGCCGGAACCTTTATTGAAGGCAGCAACATTACCCTGGATAACACGAGCCAGGTTTCGACCATAATCAACTCAGCTGCAGATGTGAAGTTACCGGTTTTTGAAGCCATGCCATATATCGGAACGACTGTTGTAAAAGTTCCTAAAGAAACTACGGTATTTTTAAATGACACCTTATATAAAGAAGTCAACGTTGGTAAAAATGCAACAGCCGTATTTACAAAGCCTGTTATAAATATTGAAAAACACATTAAACTTGCCGATGGCGCTACATTGAGATTTACCCAGTGCGGAAAAGTACGAATGAATAATTCTATTCATGCAGGTCAGAATGTGACCATCAATCCGGACGAAAAATCCATCATATTTTATTGCGGGGATGATGTGAGTTTTAATCAGGGCGCTCATGTATCAGGATTCTTTGTTTTAGGCGATGTTAAAAACAAGCATAATCAGGATACAACGTATAATCACCTGCATATAAAAAACTCAAAGTCCACACAGCCCGCCGTTTTTAAAGGTGTGTTTGTTGCCGAATGTGTTCATTCAGGAGAATATACCCATTGGTACAAAGGCGATTTCTGTGGCAACTGTCCGGTTGATGCTCCTTATGTCTGGACATGTCCGGAAGATATTGTCCTGTGCGACGGTGAAGAAGACTTTAACCTGAGAAACCAATATCCCCTTGTGATACCTGGTATTGCAAGTGTAACCAACAATCAGCCGGCTGTTTTCCCGTTAGGTGTTACATTGGTTACCTGGACGGTTTATCATAACAATGGAGATGTAGAGCAGTGTACCCAGAAAGTAACCCGCAGCGCGCCTATCACGGTTGCCATTAATAAAAACGGCTTATTCTGCGACAATTCATTTAACCTGACAACTATTGTAACAGGTACACCTGCAGCAAGTTATCTTTGGTCAACCGGTGAAACCACACCAAATATAATTGCCAATCCAAACGGCGGAGAATATTCTGTAACGGTCACCAATGCCCTGGGATGCGATACTTCAACCACAGCGCTTGTATCCATAGATCCCACCAATTTTATACAGCCCTATGTATTGTTTGGTAAGGATAATGTAAGTTTAATGCAGACTACTGTTGATTATGGCGCATTAGGAGTAAGCAAAATAGACGGTGTTGCTGATATACTTGAGGAGTCGCCTTTGGTAAATTATTCGGGAAATTTCGCAAAAGCACCCATAGTAAATGTGGATCTATCATCCGTTGTGCCCAACGTAATCCTTTCTCCCGCCAATGTTATTTTACCTGTATTTGAAGCAAATACACTCACATCAACTGTTAATGTAGTGGTTCCTGAAAATACAACAATGGAATTAACCGGAGTGTTATACAACGATATCACGGTTGGCCCCAATGCGTCAGTGACCTTTACACAAGAAGATATTAATTTGAATAAACTTATCATTGGCCAGGACGCATCCGTCCATTTTTCAGCTCCTTGCGGCAAGGTTCGTATTAAATCACAGTTATCGGGAGGAAAATCCATTAACCTGAATACTGAGATGAAATCTTTTATTTTTTATGTGGGAAATAATGTTGTTTTCAATGAAGGTACCCATGCAAAAGGGGTATTTTATCTCGGTCAGCCAGGCAGGGTAGATTACACGTTTGAAGTTAGAGACTATACAAATACCAGACAAAGTGAATTTGAGGGAATGGTCATTGCAAAAAACATCAAATCAGGTAAAAGAACAAAATGGACACTGAATAACTTATGCTCAGGATGCTCCGTATTGAGATCAATGGAACAAACCCCGGCAGGTAATGCATATAATGAAACCAGTGAAATTACCGTAAATAATTATCCTAACCCGTTTGTAAACAGCACCTCAATTTACTTCACACTTCCTGCGGATGAGCATGTATTGATTGATGTTTATGACAATGCCGGCAAAAAAGTGATCACGTTGTTTGATGCCAATGCTATGAAGAACCAGGAATATAAAATTGATTTTGACGGGTCGGTATTCCCAGCAGGTATTTATATCTACAAAATGACGACCACCAGCAAAACCCTTACAGGAAGAATGACAATGATCAAATTATAAGAAGGAATATATGAGGGTGTTTCAAAAGAAATTTTTGTTGGATTTTTCCATGGCGCCCATCGCGGCGGACTTTGTGTGCGTTTTGTTAATCATTTGTTTTTCAATGCGATTAATCAAGTTCGATGAGGCCAAAGGTTGACACGATGGAAGCACAAAAGACTTTTGAGACACCCTTATTTTCTTTTTTTTGACATGTAAAGGGTCAATGCATTACACAGATAAAGTATTTATAACAAGAACCTTATCTTTTTGTACACATATTAATATGAAAATATTATGATTGAACAACTATGTGGTTAATTTGTAAAAAGAAAGCATGTAACAATAAGATAAAATATCACTATAATTCATTATGAACCACAACAGGGACATTGTCATAACCAAACTAAAATTAGCAGTCATCTTATTTTTTGTTGCTTTTATCAGCTTTAATGAATGTCAGTCTCAGAATATAGGTATCAATAACGACGGAACCGCTCCACACAAGTCGGCCTTACTGGATTTAAAAAGCAATAATAAGGGATTTCTTGTTCCAAGGATATCTCTTATTTCGGATACTGATGCTGTAACAATAGCAAGCCCGGCCCATTCGATGTTTATATATAACACGAACGAATTGTTGCCTTTTGGTAAAACTTTTTATTACAACGAAAAAGATTCTATCAATCCTCACTGGGTTCCTTTTTTTCAAAAATATGATGCCTGGCATACCATAGGAAACACCGGGACCACCCCGGGTCCAAATTTTCTGGGTACGATTGACGAAAAAGATTTCATAATAAAAACATTCGGAAGCGAGCGAATGAAGTTTGATAAAAACGGCGGTACAACAAATCATACTCTATCTATTACCAGCCGTGCCAAAACATTCGACGGGGTAAATATTAATACCGACTCGGTTACCAGTGGCAATGGATTGAAAATTAGTGCCAATGCTCTTACAAATGGCAATGGATTGAAAATTTTTTCCAATTCAACTGCAGGATTAACGGGTGAATTCACCAACATGTTGCAAATCACAAAAAACGGGACGAATGTTAATCCAGATCATATTTCTTGCGGAATTTTGGCAATGATTTCAAATGCAGGGGAGGACTCTAATCCCTTTAGCAATGGGTATACCAGTAATTACGGAGGCTCATTTTTATTGAGCGGGGCTCATTTCAGCGTTGGTGTGGATTCCTATGTGTTAGGGGTTCAGGACTCTAACCAGCAAAGGCTTACAGGAAATAATATTCTTATTGACGGAAATAATAATATGAATCCCGCATCATGGACCACCGGATTATATGTGACTTGTATCGGAAACAGCGTAGGAGCGGCTCACGGATTAAACATGACTGTTGACGGCTCCAGGGTAATGGAGGGCATCCAAACTTCTGTACATAATGACACCCTTGGTTGTGGCACACCCAGTCATGGGGTTTCCTGTGGTATCAGTGGTTATGCCCCGAAAAATTCGGGAGAACACGCAGCCGGTTTGTTTACCAATGGTATTACCTCAACCACAGCCACCTCAGATTCCTGGAAATATGCTGTCAGGGCAACCAGTACAGGGGAGTTTTCAGGGACGAATATCGGGGGGTTCTTTTCAGCCTATGGCGCTCCTGAGGGACGTAATTTCGCGCTTATCATTCCTCAGAAAAGCGACTCCTCACAATGGGGCGGATGGGTAGGCATAGGCACCATTAAGCCGGAACGGCTACTGCATGTTAATGGAACGGTACGTGTGGGCGGTTTCCTCACCCGGGGAAGGATAGAAATAATGGCGAATGGGGGTTATGTATCTTTGAATGCAGGTAATAATTATCTGGGCGGTGAAATCAATTTATTATTGCCAACCACAATTGGTAATGCAGGAGATTTTCTTCAGGTTACCCCAATTACTGCAGATTCTGCCACCTTAAGCTGGGCAGCGCCAACAACGGGCTGGGCGCTGACCGGAAATTCAGGTACAAATCCCACCGCAAATTTTTTCGGAACTTCTGACCCAGCCGATTTGGTGATAAAGACCAATAACAATGAACGGATGCGGATTGGATCCGGCGGTAATGTCGGTATAGGAACTACTATCCCTAATTCGTTGCTTCATGTTGCAGGAGAAGCACAAGTGGGTACAGCAAATGTCCAGGAAGGAAAATTAAGTTTTTATAATACCGGAGGCTCTAATGCCATTACGCTTAAGGCACCCACGGGCGCAACGGCAACAGAATACACATTGCCTTCAGCAGATGGTGCTGCAGGGCAGGCATTGACAACTGATGGAACAGGGATTTTACAATGGACTGCGGTAAGCCCTTCATTAAGTTCTGTTTCTGAGGCTTGTACTGCTGACGTTACTATGACAAATGCTAATACCTATTATACTGGAACTTCTGTAAATTTATCTTCTGGAACTTGGTTGGTAATAGGGCATATAACAGTTGCAAGAGCTAGTTCTGCTTTAATTTTTTATGCTAAAATGACAAACGGTACAACAAATTATGCTTCGGGTCAAGGAACAGTAGCAAATACTAGTGGTTATGCGACAACTGTTACTATCTCTGCAATTATAACACTTACAAGTGCAACTACGGTATACTTGCAAGGTGCATCTAATGTCGCAAATCAACGAATTAAAGCAGCACTAGTTACAAATGGTGCAGGAAATAACGCCACTATGTTAAATGCAATAAAAATTGCCCCCTAATAATAATAAAATTAACAAATAATGTTAGTTCGTAATAAGATAGGATTTTTAATAAGTATCTTTTACATCCTTGATTGCGGATTTAACCATAGTATCTTATCCGCCCAGGCCCGCCTTGTTTTCAACGGTGATGGAAGTACAAAAACATATATGGTAATGAGCAACGGAACTCAGGCCACACCCATTTACTTAGTGGTGGATAATCCAGATGAAAATGCTGTAAGCCGCACCGGAACAGAGGCTGGATGGATCATTTCCGAGAATGAGTTTCATATCGTACGATGGAACTTGCAGGCAAACACAGGCAATTACCCGGTACCTTTCGGAGCTGCTGCAGGATCTGAGGCAGAGGAATATATTCCTCTTACTTTCGGGAAAACATCCAGCGACCCGACAGATGTATTGTTTGCCACGTATGGCACCGACGTGGAAAATTCATTATTCCCTTCCATCGTGACAAATATGTATGATCCATATGGCGGCACTCCTTCAGGTACTATAATTGACAGGTTCTATCTGGTGGATGTCACCGGTTTGGCAACAGCCACAGTAAATTTCTCATACCGTTCCATCGAAAATATCACCACTTCATTTCCTGCCGGCCTTACTTATGCTCAGCAATGGAATGATGCTGCACAGCAGTGGATGCAACCGGTAGGCCCCGGAGTCGCGGGAGTTACAGTAAACACCGGTAGTGTTCCGTCGGGCAGTATTTCCTCGTTCGCCTACTCTAAGGCCTGGGTGTTAAACCGGACGGATAATCCTTTACCCATTGTGTTGCTTGACTTTTTTGCTGAATGTGATGAAACCCATATAGATTTAACCTGGAGTACCGCCAGCGAGATCAACAACGATTATTTTACAATCCAGCGAAGCCTTGACGCACAGAACTTTATAGATATTGGCTACCTGCCCGGAGCGGGTAATAGTAACGGTGTGCTTTATTATCATTACACTGACAACAATACATTTAACAACACCGTATATTATCGTCTGAAACAGACGGATTATGACGGTAGTTTCTCTTATTCCGGCATTGTTGCCGTCCTTGCCTGCAATACCTACACGCCGGAATACAATGTTTTCTTCAGCCAACACGCCGGAAAAATTGTGGTTCAGCATGAGGGAGAGGATGCATCGCCGTTTACTGTCAGCATGCAGAATGTGATAGGCCAGCAGATCATTGCTGAATCCGGCAAAAACCTGAATCGTGCTGAACTGGACGTCAGTTACCTTGCCTTTGGGATATACCTTGTGGTGGTCAGGACAGACAAGGAAAATTTTACCCAAAAAGTCTACCTGACGAGGTGATAATGTTATTGCATTTATTAAATCCTGACGCAGCTCAGCGGTTTCTTAGTGTATATTCCGGTTTTGCAGATTCTTGTTTCCAGCGTTATTGCTTCCCATTAAAAATAGATTTTGAAAAATTATGTGCAAAACGAAAAAAAAATAACACAATCTCAAGCAACTAAGGGGCGTCTGGTCGCATCAAAATGTTTCAATGACAGCGCAAGCCTCCTGGGTTTGACACTTGAACCGCCCATACCCCTCTGAAACCCTTATTCAGCAAGGGATGTTGTTTTAAAATTCAAAAAATGTAGTGCGAAAACTATTTTGTATTTTCTGTTTTCTATATTATATTT
>Ga0209717_1003684_pt1 | contig 13123 bp, 10 predicted proteins | sample AD_UKC048_MetaG_FD_184418 | JGI IMG/M metagenome (GOLD analysis project Ga0209717, IMG submission 184418) | Active sludge microbial communities of municipal wastewater-treating anaerobic digesters from USA - AD_UKC048_MetaG (SPAdes) (version 2) | ecosystem: Engineered > Bioreactor > Anaerobic >... | reverse complement strand
TCACCACGGGGGCTAATTGCTCCACAGCCTGATCGATCACCGGAATATTGATATCCTTATAACCATGCAGGTTGTCGCTGAGGTATACTTTATCGGCGATCAGCACTTTTTTTCCGATCTCAATACGGGATGTCGCGTAGAAATGACAGAAACGTCCCACATAGGTGCCGTCCCCGATACTGAGGCGGCAATTTACATCACCGGTCAGGGGCATACAGGCCAGCCAGCCCCGGCTGTTGATATAGACTTTTGAACCAATATGGATGTACTGAGCGCCTTCCAGTTTGGTCTGCAGAAGCCGCGCCCTTGCACCCAGGTACCCAAGTTGTGCTTTTAACAGCGGGTACCGGAACAAATAATAAGCGATCAGTTGAAGCTTTTTGAACATGGATCAGTTTGTTGAAACCGGTCGGACCGGTAAGGGAAATGCAGCAGCCAAGGTAATACATTTTAGCTAATCGGCTAAGGGACTGAACGGGCAGATCGCGGTAAAATAACTACATTTGAGCCCGCCGGAAACCCCGACACTGCATGACTATTTTTGAACGACTTTATATTGCTGTTTTTAAAGAAAAAGCCAGGCGATCCCTCTTCAGCAAGGGTTTGACCAGGGTCAGCATGCCCAACCTCCACCCGCCATCCCATCCGGATGCGGTGCATTTCAAGCATTTTGGACTGATCGGGGATATTATCTATGCGGTGCCGGCTATGAAAGTGCTGGCCGGGGATAAAAAAATCCACCTGCATCTACAGATCAACCAGAAGTCGCTGTATAAAAAAAGCATGAAGCATGCCAACCAGGGCAAGATTCTGACGGAGAAAAGTGTGGAAATGATTGCCCCGCTCTTACTGGCCCAGCCGGAGTTTGCAGTGGTGGATGTGCTGACGGATCAGCCGGTGGATTATGACCTGGATGAGTTCCGGAATTTTCCTTTTGACTATAATACCAATCATATCTGTCGCTGGTATTTTCATATGTACGGGATTACGGCCGACCTGGGCAAACCCTGGTTGCAGGTAACGCCGGATCTTACCTTTAAAAATGAGATCGTAATCGCCCGTAGTTTCCGGTACCGGGCACCGGGTATCCGTTATGATTTCCTGAAAGACTACCCCAATATCACTTTTGTTGGCCTGAAAGAGGAATACGAGGATATGAAAAAAGCGATTCCGGGTCTGAAGCACCGGACGGTGAAGGATTTCCTTGAATTCGCGCAGATCATTGCCGGTTGTAAATTCTTTATCGGCAACCAGTCCTTCCCTTTTGCGGTAGCGGAAGGATTAAAAGTGCCCCGGGCCCTGGAGCTTTGTTTCGAATGCCCGAATGTGATTCCCGAAGGGCCCAATGCCTATGATTTCCTGTACCAGCCGCAGTTTGAGAAGCTGGTGAAGCAGTTGGATCAGCTTGCTAAGTGATTACACAAACTTTTTTTCCAACGTTAAAAATTGTTCTGCCAGATGGTCATCCTCCTCGTGGAAAAGACAGATATCGTAATAGCCGATCAGATTTTTTACAGAAGAAGCATAGTCATGCAGGTAAGTAACCACTTCTTTATTCTTAATTGAGGTAGCCAAAATGAGGGTGCCTTTGTGATCAAAAAAGGCAACTTTATTGTACCCGGCCTGTTCAAAAGACAATAATGTGGAAAGTCCTTCTTCTTTGATAGAAATCATATTCTGACGGTTATATTCAAGGAATACAACCGGCTTGTGTCTTTTAATGATTTCTCCGGCTCCACGTAATACGATTGTATCAAATCCTTCCACATCTACTTTCAGCAATTTGATCGTACGGTTGTCAAACCCACCTTCGCTGATCACGGCATCCAGCGTTTTAAACTTTACCTGTTTACCCCCTTTGTCATCCGGAATGATGGTGGCATTCCAGCCACTTTTTTCAAAATTTACATTCAGTTCTTCTGACTTTTCACCAAGAAAAGTTTTAACAATTGAGACATTATTAAACTGCTTACTGTTCTTCTCCAGGTAACTAAAAGTCACTTCATCTCCTTCAACGCCGATTACTGGAACATCCACTTCTGTTTTCACCACGGCAATCGTATCGCCGACATTCGCTCCCACATCAATCAGGGTCATACCCGGATATTTTGATGCGATTGTTTTAGCCAGCCTTCCAAACTGTGCATTCAGATCCGGATAAAGCCGGTAATTGACCGCCTGTACATTATAGCCAGGCATCCATACCTGGAATTTTCCTACTGTTACTAATACATCATTATTGGTGGCCGGAATATAGGGAACCCCGGTTTTAACAATATCATACCCGTAACGCTTTAAGAAATTCCTGATTAATGTTCTCATAATCTGTATCAAATTTTACTAAAATCAGCCGGCAGACTTCCTGTTTCTGCCTGCTTCACTATCTTTGGCGGCTATAATACATTTAACCCATGGGCTTCCCCTTTTCTGGTGCTATCAAATCCTTTTTAACCCGCACATTCTTCCGTCATGTAAGGAGAAGCTATTCCCAAAGTGGCGAAGATATAATTATTAGTGATTTATTCAACCGCCTCCAGATAAAGTCCCCCCGTTACCTGGATATCGGGGCCAATGACCCTGTTTCGCTCAACAATACCTACCGGCTGTACCAACGGGGTGCCAGCGGGGTTTGTGTAGAACCCAACCCCATCCTGTGTGAAAAAATCCGCCAAAAAAGGAGCCGTGATATCTGCATCAACGCCGGAGTAGCATTTGATGAAAAAAGGGAAGCGGACTTTTATGTTTTTCCTGAAAAATTTAACGGACTGAATACATTCTCAAAAGAAGAAGCTGATTTCTGGGAAAAAGAGGGAAACGATGAAATCGGAAAGCATAAAGTGGAAAAAGTAGTGAGAATGCAGTTGCTGGAGATCAACGAACTGATGCAGCAACATTTTACACCACATCCCAACCTGGTTTCGATTGACGTGGAAGGTTTCGATTTTCAGATCATGCAAGGAATTGATTTCAGCCGTTTCAGGCCCGAGGTTTTTTGTATTGAAACCCTGGGATTTGTGGAAGATAACCGGGAGATCAAAAAGAACGATATCATTGATTTTTTTCTCAGCAAAGGGTATTTTGTCTATGCAGACACCTACATCAATACCATTTTTTGCAGGAAGGACAGTTATACCATCCTGAAAATGGAATGACGATTATAAATCCTTAATCACTTCCAGGAACCGCTGCATTCCCTTTATCTTGGCCTCATCCAATTGGTAGCTTAGGTGCAGTTTATAATACTTTTTAAGGTCATAAAGCGGATAAGGATTGGCCGCCACAATTTCATCGATCTTTTCCAGTCCCATGGCATTCCCCTGATTAAAATCACGGATAAAGTCTTCGGGTAAAGGCCGGGTACTGACCCAGGCCGCAAATACAAAGGGAAGTCCGGTAATTTTTTTCCATTCCGACCCCAGGTCATAGATAAAAGTGGAAATTTTTCGTTGCTCCAGCGCCCGGTCACCAATGACCAATCCTGCAGTATGCCCCTTGATCTCCTGCCGGTAATCTTCACCGGAAGCCTGTATGATTTCCGGATTGATCCCCCAATATTCTTTCATCAGGAAACGAAGCAAGGCCACCGAGGTGCGGCTTTGGTAATCAAGGTATACTTTCTCCACTTCTTCCATGGGCACTTCGCTGAACAAAGCTACTGAAGCGATTTCCCCTTCAGTACCGATACAATAATCCCCGACAATATGATATTCGGGTAATTGAGGGATCACGGCCACCGGGATCAGGCCGAGATCAATTTCACCGCTGATGAGCATTGCAGCAATCCTGGCCGGATAATCACCGATCAGCTCAATCTGTCCGGCCACCGGTTGTCTTTCCAGCCCATAAATCAGGGGCCTGGTATTGAGGTAATTAACAATGCCTGTGCGAATCTTCTCCAATTGGGTTATTTTTGCGCAGCAAAGGTAAAGGATATCTTTATCTATAAACAACTCACATGGAACTGACCCCCCTCACCGCTATTTCAGCCATCGACGGACGCTATCGCAAACAGGTTCAGCACCTGGACGAATATTTTTCTGAATACGGACTGATGAAGTACCGGGTGTTGGTGGAGATTGAGTACCTCCTTTTCCTGGAAAAAAAGAAATTCTTCAAACTCACGCCCAAAGCCATAAAACACCTGGCTAAACTGGCCGAGGATTTCGGACCCGAAGATGCCCAGGAGATCAAGCAGATTGAGTTTACCACCAACCATGATGTAAAAGCGGTGGAGTATTTCCTGAAAAATGAACTGGAAAAATGCGGGGCAGCGGAAGCAAAAGAATGGGTGCATTTCGGACTTACTTCACAGGACATCAATAATACGGCGATCCCCCTTTCGTGGAAACATGCCATCGAATATGAGTACCTGCCCTCCCTGCTGAACCTGAATATGGAGCTGAAACTGTTGGTGGATGAATGGAGGGATATTCCGATGCTGGCCCATACCCATGGACAGCCGGCCAGTCCAACCAGACTAGGTAAAGAGATCATGGTATTTGCGGAACGGATACAGAACCAGATTGAGCAGTTTATCGGCGTCCCTTTCTCCGGAAAATTTGGCGGGGCCACGGGTAATTTCAACGCCCATCATATTGCATTTCCGAAAACGGACTGGATCAAATTCGGCAATGAATTTTTACAGAAACTCGGATTGAGTCGCCAGCAATTCACGACCCAGATCGAACATTATGACAGTTTGGCCGCCCATTTTGATTCCATGAAAAGGATCAACAATATTCTGATCGATTTTTGCCGGGATATCTGGACCTATGTTTCCATGGAATATTTCCGCCAGCGTACAGTAAAAGGCGAAGTGGGTTCGTCAGCCATGCCGCATAAAGTCAACCCGATTGATTTTGAAAATGCGGAAGGTAATCTCGGACTAGCCAATGCCATCCTGGAACATCTGTCGGCCAAATTACCGGTATCCCGTTTGCAGAGAGACCTGACAGATTCTACGGTTTTACGGAATATCGGCGTACCCTTTGCGCATACGTTGATTGCCTTCCGTTCGATTGAGAAAGGATTGAGCAAACTGGTAGTGAATGATGCGAAAATCTACGAAGACCTGGATAATAACTGGGCGGTAGTAGCCGAGGCGATTCAAACCGTATTAAGAAGAGAAAAATACCCGAATCCCTATGAAGCTTTGAAGGAACTGACAAGGGGTAATAATAAAATCGATAAAAAAGCAATTCACGGGTTTATTGATGGATTGAAAGTTAAGGAAACCCTGAAAAAAGAACTGAGAAAAATCACCCCCCACAATTACACAGGTATAAGCCCTTTTAAGTAAATTCATGCCCTGATTTATTGGTACATGAAAAAAACCTTATTCCTTGCCCTGTTGCTATATACCATTGCAACAAATTCTTTTGGACAGCCTGCCTGTCCCCTGAAGGGCGATTTTTCTATTAGCAGAAATCCCTGTGCCCCCTTTGACATAAATTTTACAACCAATATTTCAGGCCATACCAATATCCGATGGAATTTTGGCGATGCGGGAACTGCCAGTGGGAATACCACTATCTCTCACACCTATGCTTCAACCGGGAATTACCTGGTTAGCGTAATTACGGATTATCCTTCCTGCTCAGATACGGTCAAAAAAACCATCACGCTCGATATCCTTCCCGACCAGCAGTTGATACAGACTGCTGATACAATTATCTGTTCCGGAAGTACCAAGCAATTAAAATCAAACCCGGGTTTCCAATTTTGTTGGTATCCTGTAACGGGACTTGACAATCCGGCCTCTGCCACCCCGGTCTGTTCTGTAACACAGAATACAACCTATTATCTTAATTCTTATACAACTGGTGTGAATCTTATCACGAATGGCAATTTCAATGCGGGGAATTCCGGATTTACATCAGGATACACGTATAATCCATCTTCCGGTTTTAACCCGGGTATGTATACCGTAACTTCCAATTTGCAGTCCTGGCATCCATCCATGCCTGCTTGCGGCGATCATAGCACGGGAAGCGGCAATATGATGGTCGTAAATGGGGCGGAAATTCCCAATATAAAAGTCTGGGCACAAACCGTAACGGTACAACCTAATACGAATTATGCTTTCTCCACATGGCTTCAGCACGTCACCTCTTCTAACCCAGCCATACTGCAATTCTCCATTAACGATGTAACTATTGGTCCGGTTTTTACAGCAAACAATACCGCTTGTATCTGGGATCAATTTTACACCATCTGGAATTCCGGCAATAATACAAGCGCGGCCATTGCGATCGTAAATCAAAATCAGGTTTATACGGGGAATGATTTCGCTTTAGATGATATTTCATTTGCCCCAGTTGTTTTCAGTCAGGACAGCATAAAAATAACCGTTGACAAGCCGGCAATTGTTAGTTCCCCTGATCAGCAGATCTGTTCAGGTAAATCCATTCAGCTTAATACGACGGGTGGAAACAGCTATAGCTGGACTCCGGCTAGTGGGCTCTCTTCAACCAGTATTCCGAATCCGGTAGCTTCTCCGCTTACCACCACTAAATATTATGTAACGGGAACCAACAGCAATAATTGCACAGGCAATGATTCTGTTCTGATTACGGTGAACAACCTGCCCACGATCGAAGTTTCAAAATCAGGTGATATCAGTTGTGCGAGTACCGGCAGCCTGTTATCTGCCACCGGCGCCGTTCAATACAGTTGGAGCCCTTCAACCGGATTGAGCAATGCAGCGATCTCAAATCCGCTTGCAACACCCGCCGATACCACAAGCTATATAGTAACCGGCACAGATGCCAATGGATGTACGAATACCGGTACTATAACCGTAAATGTGACATCTACTGGAAAAAGTCTCTACCTGATGCCTACCGCTTTCACCCCAAACGGCGATGGCATCAATGATTGTTATGGCATTAATTTCTGGGGTACCGTTAATCAGCTCGATTTCAGCATATATAACAGGTGGGGGCAACTGGTTTTTCATACCAGCAATCCCGGAGAATGCTGGAACGGGTATTTCAAAGGAGAACTGCAGGACGCAGCTGTCTACGTGTATGTTGTAAAAGCAAAAACCCTCTGTGGCGACACCTTTAAGAAAGGAACATTTGCATTAATCAAATAAAACAGATTTTCATAAATACATAAAAAGGCTGATTCATTCTAATAAAATGAGAATTGAAAACCAGCAAAAGCAACAAATGAAAAAAAGCATATTTACTGTCCTTTTGTCATTAATTGCAACAGTATGTATAAAATCTCAACCCGCTTGTAACCCAAAAGGAGATTTTTCGTTTACCCGGAATCCATGCTCTGCATTTGATATTACTTATGCCACCAATGCGGCAGGTTTTACTAATATCCGCTGGCAATTTGGCGATGGCAATACTGCCTCAGGCACTATTTCAGTGAATCATACCTATGCCACCCTTGGTAATTACCAGGTAACATTGATTGTTGATTACCCTTCCTGTTCCGATACAATTACAAAAACAATCAGTGTGGCCCAACAAACAGATGCGCAACTGATTCAGACGATCGACACATTACTTTGTAGCGGTTCAACTAAACAACTGAGATCGACCGCTGGCTTTGTATACTGCTGGAGCCCTACTACTTTTCTGGACAACCCATTAAGCCCAAACCCCATTACCAGTACCACCCAGAATATAACTTACTATTTAAATTCTTTATCACTAGGAGCCAATTTGATTACTAACGGTGATTTCAACTTGGGCAATACTGGCTTCACCTCACAGTATTTTTATACAGCGAACAACACCACAGAAGGCGAATATTATGTGGGGAATAATCCCAGCTCCTGGTATTTTGCTCACTTCGGTTGTGGCGATCACACAACCGGCACCGGTAATATGCTTTTGGTGAACGGATCACCTCAACCTGATGCGGAAGTATGGAAAACAACTGTGACCGTGAGCCCCAATACAAACTATACATTCTCCACATGGATATGTTCTATCTCCGTTCCTAATCCAGCAAAACTCGCCTTCTCTATAAATGGGAATGCCATCGGCGGATTAATAACTGCCAGTCAGCCATCCTGTAACTGGTTTCAGTTTTATACCACCTGGAATTCAGGGAATGCCACTTCGGCGGTGATCTCTATCATAAACAAAAACACCATTCTTTTTGGAAATGATTTTGCCCTGGATGATATATTTTTTTCACCTTTCACCTTCAGACGTGACAGTGTTAAAATCACTGTTGACAAGCCCGCAATTATTTCATCAGCGAATCAGACTATCTGTGCGGGCAAATCAGTTCAGTTAAATAGAACTGGTGGCACCAGTTATACCTGGACTCCGGCTACAGGATTATCCGGAACTGCCATTGCTAACCCGGTAGCTTCCCCGTTAGTTACGACGGAATACTATGTAACCGGCACGAATGCCAATAATTGCACTGGTAAAGACACGGTACTTATCACTGTAAATCCATTGCCAGTCATTACAGTTACTGCTGACACCAGCATTTGTGAAAACACCAGCATACAATTATCTGCCAGTGGCGGTTCAACTTATAGCTGGAGCCCCACGGGCACCCTGAACGATGCCAGCTTGCCGAACCCAATTGCCAGTCCAACCCTCAATACAAAATATAGAGTAGTTGTCACTTCTGCAGATGGTTGTATTAATTCTGATTCAGTACAAGTGGATATCCGGACCGTAAATAGATTTTTCGCAGATCCTGCCGGAGCCATTTGCCTTAATAATTCACGTCAGCTAAATGCCGGAGGAGGTGATACTTACAGCTGGGTACCCGTTGGCTCACTGAGTAATGCCAGCTTGCCGAACCCAATTGCCCGTCCTGCTGTAACCACACTATACACAGTCACTATTACAGATACTGTTTGTCGTACCAGTGCCAACCTGAGTACAACTGTTACAGTAAATCCATTACCCGTGGTAACGGCCAGCAAATCCAATGATATTGACTGTACCAGCAATATCAGCACACTTAATGCCACGGGAGCAGTAAGCTACAGCTGGTCACCTGGCACCGGCCTTTCAAATACGATTATAGCTGACCCTGCTGCAAACCCCGCTGATACTACCAAATACATTGTTACGGGTACAGATAACAATGGCTGTACGAATAAAGATAGTGTGACAGTCAATGTATCCGCCACCGGAAAAAGCCAATATCTCATGCCTACTGCTTTTACCCCTAACGGTGATGGCATCAATGATTGTTATGGCATTCGGTACTGGGGAGCTATCCAGGACCTCGATTTCAGTATTTATAACCGATGGGGTGAACTGATTTTCCATACTACCTCCCCTTCCATTTGCTGGGATGGTACTTATAAGGGAGTTAAACAGGATGCGGCGGTGTTTGTATATGTTGTACGAGCTGTTACTTTATGTGGAGAAGCATACCGGAAAGGAACATTTGCGCTAATCAGATAATTCAATGAAAAAGAAATACTCATTTTTGAACTTCCTTTTTCTACTTCCTGTTTTTTTGCTTGCACAACAAAACAACATAGCCAAGAACACTTCAGATTGGGAGATAAAAATTTCGCAGGTAAATGTGATCGAAAACGGCGATTTCAGCAATGGGAATACCGGCTTTTACTCCAGCTATTCTTATACGTCCACAAACACAACTGAAGGAGAATATTATGTAGGTAAAGATGCCTCCAGGTGGTATCCTGACCATTATAGCTGCGGAGACCACACAAATGGAAAGGGTAAAATGCTGCTTGTAAACGGATCTCCCGAAGAAAACAGGGTTATCTGGAAAACGACTTCAAAAATTCAGCCGGGCAGAAAGTACCGCTTCACGTTTTGGATAACTTCCATATCAGTTCCTAATCCTGCCGTAATGGCCTTGGTCATTAACGGGAAAGAAGTCAGTCGTTTCAAATCTTCAGGGAAACCCTGTACCTGGGCTTCCAATTCTGTAGCCTGGCTACCGGATGGAACCGGAAGTGCCACGATTGCATTGATTAATAAAAACACTATCCGGCATGGAAATGATTTTGCCCTTGATGACCTATCCTTCATTGAAACAACAGAAACTATAACCCCTGACTGCTCCGAAAAAGTAACTGCCGGATTCACCCCTGCCATATCAGAAAGCAATGTGTTGTCCTTATCGCTAAAGGAAACATCCCTCAAAAGCCTCAAAACGGTTCATTGGTCTGTTAATGACAGTATTCATACTGAAGAACACTCTCCTGTATTTTCGGGTTTAAGTCCCGGCACATATTCGGTCAAAGCAAAAACAATCAGTCTGAACGGATGTATAGACAGCACTATTCAATCCGTTACCATTGTAAAGAAAGCAGCACCTGTACAGGCAAGCCTGACGCCCGGCAGTATATTACCCGGGTATGATACCCGTAAGATGGAGATCAGTAAAACATTTGACATCAAAGAGGATTCCGTGCGGGTATTACTTTCTGATAACGGGATCGTGGACGGGGACAGCATTACCCTGGTCTACGATGGAAAGATCATTCTTACCCACTATTTATTACAAGCCAAACCGCTGGAATTGAAACTGCCTGTCAGCAAGAATCAGCCGGTTCATGAACTGATCATGTATGCGGAGAACCTGGGCTCCATACCTCCCAACACTTCCCTGATGAAAGTGTTTGACGGAAGCAAAAAGTATGAAGTGTATATACGGGCTTCTGAGAAGAGTAATGCTGTGGTAAAGTTCAGGCGAACGCCTTAAGAACGCCGCTTTGCCATATATACCAAAATCGGTTTGCCCTCATGTTCCCGCTTCAATAACAAATGAAAGCCCGCTTTCAGCAGTACTTTCTGAGAGGGGACATTGGGTACTTCCGTAATGGCATAAAGCTCATTCCGGTCACTTTGTTTCCAGAAATAATCGAGTCCGGCAACGGCCAGTTCGGTGGCATAGCCCTTGCCCCATTCGGCGGGCACCAAGGCATAACCCAATTGTATTTTGGTGGTATCGTAAGGCACCGGGATGATGGCCAGGGTACCGATAAAAGTTCCGGTCACTTTGTCTTCCACCATCCAACGCCCCCCTTCTTCCGGCTCACCGGAGGCCAGCATTTCATTTAAAGCGTTATCACTTTCTTCCCGGGTTTTAATGGGACGGATAAACCGCATTACCGCAGGATCGCCCTGGAGTAAAAAAAACCGCTCATGATCCTGATTATTTATGGTGCGTACCCGCAGCCGGTCCGTTTTTAATACTTCCATATCAGTAGCCTGAAAATTTGCGGACAAGATAAGATGAAGGAGGCAGGTGGCAAAATGCAGTCGGCAGTAAGCAGACTTTAGTCGGGAGTCGGGAGTCAGGAGTCGGGAGTCAGGAGTCGGGAGACAACAGCCCCTTCTAAGAAAGTTTTTACTAAACCTCTTAAACCTTTTAACCCTCTTAAACCTTTTAAACCTTTTAAACCTCTTAAACCTTCTAAACCCTACTTATGTATCTCACTCGTATAATGAAATTCAATATCCGGGTTATTCGTCTTCTCCGTATTCAGGAACCATTCGCTTTGGGCGAGGTAGACAGGATGGCCGTCTTTGTCTTCGCCGGAATTGGCCTGTTTGAAGCGCAGGAAGTCCTGCAGTTTTGCTTCATTGGTGCTGGTCAGCCAGCAGGCTTTATAGAAAGGCAGTGAATTAAAAACTACGGAGGCGCCATATTCATGCAGCAGACGGTACTGGATGACTTCAAACTGAAGTTCACCCACACAGCCGATGATCTTTTTATTACCGCCAAACTGGGTAAACAACTGGGCCACACCTTCGTCGGTTAATTGCATCAGTCCCTTTTCCAATTGTTTGGTCTTGAGCGGATCCTTGTTCACCACTTCCTTGAATATCTCTGGTGAGAAAGATGGGATACCGGTAAAGAAAAAGTTCTCCCCTTCGGTCAGGGTATCTCCGATTTTAAAGTTGCCGGTATCAAATAAACCCACCACATCCCCGGCATAAGCGTCTTCGATAATGCTTTTATCACGGGCCATAAAGGAGTAGGGATTACTAAAGCGTACCTCTTTGTCCAGGCGGACATGATGAAAATATTTATTCCGTTCAAAACGACCCGAGCAAACCCGGAAGAAGGCAATCCGGTCGCGGTGTTTGGGATCGAGGTTGGCGTGAATTTTAAAAACGAAGCCGCTCATTTTTTCTTCTTCCACATTCACTTCCCGGAGGGTGGTTTGGCGGCTCCTGGGGGTAGGGGCAATACGGATAAACGTATCCAGCATTTCCTTTACCCCGAAATTATTGATGGCACTGCCGAAAAATACCGGGGCTACTTTACCAGCGAGGTAATTGGCCACATCCAGCTTCCCATGCACGCCATCCACCAGTTCCACATCCTCTCTTAGCTGGGCCGCATCCTTATCGCCCAGTTTTTCATCCAATACTTTATCGTTGATATCGGAAATAGAAATGCTATCTTCATCCGCCTTGGTATTGGCCGTAAAAAGCAACAGGCTTTTCTGATCCAGGTCGTAAACTCCTTTGAATTCCTTCCCGCTATTGATCGGCCAGGTCATGGGATGCAGGGCCAGGTTCAATTCTTTCTCAATTTCTTCCAGCAGGTCAAACCGGTTCTTTCCATCCCGGTCCATTTTATTTACAAATACGATCACCGGGGTATCCCGCATGCGACAGACTTCCATCAGGCGACGGGTCTGGTCTTCCACCCCGTTTACACTATCCACCACCAGGATCACACTGTCCACCGCAGTCAGCGTCCGGTAGGTATCTTCCGCAAAGTCCTTGTGACCGGGGGTATCGAGCAGGTTGATCAGGGTCTTATTGTATTCAAAACTCATCACCGACGTAGCTACGGAGATACCCCGTTGCCGTTCGATCTCCATAAAGTCACTGGTCGCGAATTTTTTGATCTTGTTACTTTTCACAGCCCCCGCCACCTGGATAGCCCCTCCAAAAAGGAGGAATTTTTCCGTCAAAGTCGTTTTACCGGCATCCGGGTGAGAAATAATCGCAAAACTGCGCCTGCGCTGGATTTCGTTATGATACTTCATGTTTTAAAACCGGGGCTGACTGACCGGGGCGCAAAGGTAAGAATTGGAGGGGAGAGTTGAGGGTGTCCTGAAGGAGAAGGTGCCAACTGCAGGGTTTAAGAGGTTTAAGAGGTTTAAAAGGTTTAGGGAGAACTAAAGTTG
>Ga0209717_1003681_pt1 | contig 13126 bp, 6 predicted proteins | sample AD_UKC048_MetaG_FD_184418 | JGI IMG/M metagenome (GOLD analysis project Ga0209717, IMG submission 184418) | Active sludge microbial communities of municipal wastewater-treating anaerobic digesters from USA - AD_UKC048_MetaG (SPAdes) (version 2) | ecosystem: Engineered > Bioreactor > Anaerobic >... | reverse complement strand
CGTGAAACCTGCGATAACGCTTGATAATCTCTCTTTAGGGGTTGCAATTCTCATCGTTATGTGATAAACTATACCTAACGAGGAGGAAGAGAGAATGGCAGCGATGATCTACCAAAAAGACAAGCGATCCGGAATCACCTATGCCTATGAATCGGTATCCCGTTGGGACAAGGAGAAGAAACAATCGCGGGCGAAAAGAACCCTCATCGGGCGGGTGGATGAGAAGACAGGCCAAATCATTCCCACCGATGGACGAAACCGGAAGGAAAAAGAGTTCGCTTCGCCAAAACGGGGTCCCGTACCCGCGGAAAAAACCGCTCGTTTCTTCTATGGCGCCACCTATCTTCTGGATACCCTGGGGGAAAAGCTGGGGGTCGCGCAAGACCTGAAACAGTCTTTCCCGGATACCTGGCGAAAGATCCTGTCTATCGCGTACTACCTGGTTCTCGAAGATCGTAGCCCGCTCTACCGTTTTGAGAAGTGGGCGACTTTGCATAAACACCCTTACGGAGACACCCTCACCTCCCAGCGAAGCAGCGATCTGTTCGCCTCCATAACTGAAGAGGGCCGACAAAAATTCTTTCAACTGCAAGGGCAAAGACGGATAGAAAAAGAATATTGGGTCTACGACATCACTTCCATCTCCAGTTATTCCGAAAGCCTCCGGCAGGTTCAGTACGGAAAGAACAAAGAAGACGATCACCTTCCACAATTGAATCTGGCCCTGGTGTACGGTGAAACGACCGGACTGCCTTTTTATTACCGGAAGCTGGCAGGCAACATCCCGGACTCCAAAACCGTCAAGCATCTGCTGGCCGATCTCAACACCCTGGGATTCACCAAGAGCAAGCTGGTGCTGGACCGGGGTTTTTACAGCGTCGACAACGTGAATGCGCTGCTGAAGGATCATGTGAAGTTCCTGATGGGTGGACTGATGACGTTAGATCTCATCCGATCGAATTTGGAAGGTCTCTATGATGGCTTTCGAACCTTCGAGCATTATGATGATACTTACGAGCTCTACCACCATACCGTCCGGGTTCCATGGTCTTATAGCCAGGAACGTCCTTACAAAAAGGATACCCTGAAAGCAAATCGACGGCTGTACATCCACTATTACTACAATGTGGATCAAGCGGCTGAAAAAGAGAAAGCTCTGGATAAAACCCTCATCGGTCTCAAACGAGAACTGGAGAGCGGTCATCCCATAGCGGAACATGAACCGATGTATGCGAAGTACTTCGAAGTGAAAACCACTCCCAAGAGGGGGACACAAGCGGTTGTGAAAGAAGCCGCGGTACAGCGGGCCAAGAAATACTGCGGGTTCTTTTGTCTTCTTACCAATGAAACGCTGGAGGCAATTCCAGCCTTGGAAACCTACCGAAACAAAGACTTGGTGGAAAAAGCATTTGGAGACCTGAAGGAAAGGCTGAACCTTCGCAGGACCCTGGTCTCCTCCGAGCAGAGCCTGGACGGGAAGCTCTTCGTGGCCTTTGTTTCGCTGATCTTCCTTTCCACCATCAAGAAGCGAATGCAGGACACCGGTCTGTTCAAGAAATACACCCTTCAGGAACTCTTGGACAAGTTGGACGTGATCGAGTGTTTTGAAACCCCGGGACAGAGGATGCGGGTGGGCGAAATCCTCGAGAAGCAGAAAGACATCTATCGCTGTCTCAATGTTGACCCGCCTTCCTCGTTATGAGTCGACGGGAATCCAGGAGGTATGGGCGCATCCCTATCGGATTCTCAAGAAACTCGATATTTCGATCGACGGTACTCCACTTTCCGCGCTTCTGATAAAGACCACGATCGAGCCAGCATACATCCAGTATGAAACAGAAAACGCTTCCGTTATCGTTTTCGCAAGTATCGATAAGCCGTTTCTCTGCGTACAGTTCGAAATACATGATTCACTTGTTCATGAAATCTCTCTAAACTACGAAACCGATACGCGGATATCCTGGCCGATGGATGATGATTATAACGGGGAACGGTATTTTTCGAAAGACGCAAATTCCGGAACGCTTTCGTTTTGGACGGGAGACCGCCGGTGTTCTTGCCAAATGACGTTGAATCATCCTGCGAAGATAGAGGTGATATCCGACGGCAATTCCTTGCGCGGGACCCTCACATCGTCGACGCAAACATCTCTGTGCCTTGCTGTCTATGCCGCTATTGAAGGAGAGGGATTCCCGGAAAACATATCCTTCGAGGAAGAGATTCATCGTTCCGTTCACTACTACCGTGACTATCTCGAACAGACGATCAAAATACGAACCGATCATCCGGAACTGGACCGCCAGATCGAACGCGCAAAAATAGCGACGCTGAAATTCAGGGTACATACGCCGCTTGTGGGTACCGGGCTCGTCGCAGGGTATGCTAACAGCCGTCCGGGATGGAACCGGTCGAGACCCGGTTACGCCTGGTATTTTGGTCGAGACAGCGAGTGGGTTTCTCTGGCAATGCTCGATTGGGGCGATGCCGAGACAGTACGTGAAAATTTGGAGCTGCTCATACGATACCAGGAAATCACCGGAAAAATCTATCATGAATTATCGACGAGCGGTCTCGTTCATTATGACGCCGCCGACGCGACACCTCTGTTTCTTTTAACAGTGATTCGGTATATTCAACATACCGGGAATATCGAATGGTTCCAACGCTTCAAAGAGAATATTTTTAAAGCGATAGATTACTGTGCTTCGACAGACACCGACGGAGACGGGTGTATCGAAAACACTATCGCCGGGCACGGTTGGATCGAAGGTGGAAAACTCTACCTTTCTCATGCAAGTTTATATTTAAACGTCATTTGGCATACCGTTCTCACAGAACTGATTGAACTGCTGCCTCAAATAGAGGAGGACCCGGTTCGTCTCAATAAGGTCTCATCTTTATGCAAAAACGTAGCGCGGATGCTTCCGAGATTTCTTAACCAGGAAAAGATGCGTTACGGACTCGGGATAGATACGAAAGGAAACCGTATCGACTATTTTACAGTTTTACCTGCCGTTGGCATTTACCTGCGCAGTTTAGCCGGCTTTGCCGCGCTCGCTCATACGCGTGACTTTTCGAGATACGATTACTCTACCGATTGGGGAGTAAGGATTATCGGAAAAAGCAGCGGTGTCTACAATCCCGGAGGATACCATGAGGGTTCTGTCTGGCCGCTGTTCACGGGATGGGCAGCGTTGTCAGAATTCGCAATGGGCGCTACGCTAAGCGGTTTCACGCACGTATGCTCGAATCTAAAAGATTCTGATTATTACGCCAAAGGGTATATCCGAGAGGTCCTTCATGGTGAGCTCTATCAGTCATCGGGGGTTTGCCTGCACCAGGCATGGTCGGAGAGTATGGCGGTTCAACCCTTGATTGAAGGACTCATCGGTTTTTCGCCGGACGCTCTAAAAGGAACCGTAACACTGTCTCCCCAGATACCGGTTAATCTCTCTCAGGTTTCCGTTTCTCAAATGAAGTGCGGAAACGCAGAAGTAAAACTGGATTATAAACGGGTACAGGAAATCGGGGATATGATAACCGTTCATCAACAGTATCGCATACGTTCGAACCAGATGGTTAGCATTGACTTTCGCCCTTATATTCCTATACAAGCGGAAGAGATTCGGGTCGTAATGGGTATGAAGAATTCGGAAAACCAGGACGTTCTCCCCGGCTCTGAAAAAACATTCCGATATGCTTCCTGTTTCGATCTGCCGGATTCGTCCATGGGCATTCATTCCGCAAAAATACCTTTACCGAAAAGTGCGTGTTCGGATGAGATAATTGTCGATATTTATTACCGAACACCTTTTGAATTTATGGCTGTTATCCCGGAATTTATCGAACATGAACCCAGTCGTTTACCGCGAATCATCGGGTGGGAAAAAGTTAACCGTTTTTGGCTTCTAGAAATCGAAGCGCTTACAAACACACCGACAGTGCTATACGGATACTTAGGTAAAAAGTACCGATGCAAAGGAGCCGTATACAACGAAGGTGCGCTGCGTAGCCAAACGGAAGGAATACCGGGTGAGTATCGTCCTTATTTCATCGAAATAGAAGGATAAATCAGGAGGGAAACTGAAGCGATGGAAAAATCTATCTTAAAATTCTTAAAACGTACCGATAAATGGTACATCGGCGGCGGGAAAAAGCTGATCTGGACACCGCCGTTTCCGAGTTTTCTACACCACCCCGGGCTTTGGGATAATGCGGGGTATTATGACTTAAGGGTAGATCCGGGGTTTACTTATGATATCCTGGAAAACGGCGTACCCTACGCTTGGAAACAAATCAAACGAGAATGGACCCCGGCATGCTGGACATGCGACTATGAAGCAGATGGTCTGCTGATGAAAGAAGAAAAAACCATCAATCCGAACGACTTTTTAGGTATCCGGGTTTCCTTAACGAATAGAACGGAAAAAACGGTTCACCTTCAGACAGTCGTTTGGACCTCTCAAAAGCGGAACGAAGATGAAAAGTTGGAGGACACTCAATTCCTCCGAAAGACTTCGGATAGCGTCATCGTTAAAAAAAGACTTATAAAAGGCGTTCGGAAGCCCGTATACGCGTACGCGGGATTGATTCTTAAAAACGGAAGAAGCAGCAACGTCAGCTTTTCGGAAAATACAGGGAATCTTCCGAACTGGCGATTAACACCATTCTACGAAAAACTAACCCCCGAAGGATTGTTGGGCGAAGCGACGACAGACGGAATATCCCTGAACGGGTTGCTGTATATGGGGATCGAGAACACGCTGACTCTGTTACCGGGTGAAACAAAAAGTTTCCTTTGTGGATTGACGATGGGCAGCAGCGCCGAGATGGTTGAAAAAACGATGTATGATTCCTTAGAAACGGACATCGTAGCGGTTTCGGAACAAAACTGGAATTCTTATTTCGAATCCGTTCCTGCTTTTTCTTGTTCGGATCCCTGGCTGGAAAAATACTATTGGTATCGTTGGTACGGATTACGTTTATTCACGATAAACGTGCAAGACGGAAAGATGCACTACCCTGCAGTTGCGGAAGGATTGGAATACTTCCGGGTTTTTATAACATACAGTGCGCAGTGTCATATGCTTGAAACCCGCTGGATGCATGACGACGCCATTGCTAAAGGCAGCTTGAAGAATTTCGTAGAAAACCAGCGTGCTGACGGGTCTTTTGTTGGGCACATCTATCTGAACGGCGTACAGGAAAACGGGTTCTATCATGCGGACTGGGGACGCGTGCTCCAGGAAGTGCAAGCTGTCTATCCGGATATTAACTATCTAAAAAGCGTTTATGAGGGATTAAAAAAGTATGTAGAATATTTCGATACCGTACGGGATCCGGAAAAGTGCGGTTTGTACGATGTGGTCGACCAGTTCGAGACCGGTCAGGAGTTTATGAGTCGGTATCAGGCAGTAGATGAGCTGGCAGACCGTTACGGTTGGATCAATAACATACGATTGAAGGGCGTCGATGCAACGGTTTATATTTACAACCTTAAAAAAACACTTGCGTGGATTTCCGAAAAAATCGCGCTACCGGAAGAATCGGCGGACTGGAAAGTGGGCGCCGAAAAGATACGAAGTGCCGTTTTGGAGAAAATGTGGGACGAAGAAGATGACATGTTCTATGATGTGAATCCGAGAGATTTTACGAGAACAAAAATAAAAGCCGCTGTCTGTTTCTACCCCTATATGACCGATATCGTGTCCGAAAAGCACCTGGCGGGTCTTAAAAAACACCTGCTCAATGAAAAAGAATTCTGGACGCCTTATCCTGTACCCTCTACAGCGGTCGGAGACGTGTATTTCGATCCCTGGGCTCAGTGGAAGGGAAAGCGGCATAGCTGTCCGTGGAACGGCAGGGTATGGCCGATGACAAACAGCCATATTGCTGACGCTCTCGGAATATCGGCCAGACGCTTCTCTGACCAAGAATTACGTGATAAAACCGTCGAATTTATCAAAAAGTTCGTCGGGATGATGTTCTATGAAGGAGATATCGAACGCCCAAACTGTTTCGAGCACTATAATCCCTATAATGGAAAAGCGTCGGTGTACCGTGGTGTCGATGATTACCAGCATTCCTGGGTTGTCGACCTCTACTTCAGATACTTAATCGGATTAACCGTTAGCGATAAGACTGTCGAAATCGATCCCTTCCCGTTCGGTTGCACTTATGAAGTTAAGGACGTCCTCATCGATGGAAAACATTGGGACTTCTTCTGGGATGGGAAACAATATACGATCTCAGTAGACGGAACCGTACGCTATCAAGATACCCGACTTCATAAAATGGTGTTCGAAAAGTAGCCGTATTTCGCTTATATCGATCACCACAAGTCCTAAGAGATTGCGCGGTCTCGAGAAATAACGGGGCCGCGTAGTTTATTTTACTGACAAAAAATACCGGAACCTGATACTAATGCCATAAAAATAAGAGAACTGTGGGAAATACGGGGTTTGGAGCGCGAACCTTAAGGTTCGCTTCATGGGCTCCTTACGGAGTATCATTTCGAACAACCGGGTGTTAAACTACATTCGTAAAATAATCCGGCAAACTAAGCCGACATTAATGTCGGCGCTTAGTATAACCCGCTTATAACGCGGTTTATAAATATTTTCCGCGATGCAACTCGCTCTCATTTCAAAAAACGCATTCCTTATTTTTACCGTATTAACCTTGATACCCGATATTCCAAACGTCTTTCGTGGAGCCCCCAACGTTAACCAGACTCTCTCGCTTTTTATTACCCCGGCATCGATAATTACGCATTAACCATAGTCGTAAAAATTCACCGAGTTATAACTCTCGAAATGAGTGAAGCCACCGCGTTCGTGGTATAATAGAATGAGTTGTTACGTTGTTCGTAACTTTTTTTCAATGGTTGCGATAATCGATCGCTTTCTTTTTACTCTTTTAAAAGAATGTGCGAAATAAAACTCGGAAATGTAACGTGTTTTTTATCATAAATGCGCTGTTTCGGTTAAGCCGCTTGGGGGAGGACTCGGGGGGGATGCCACGTTATCTCAAAATCCATTTATATCACACCTTTGAACATCTCAATACCCACTTTACCAAACATTGTGAATAGAGAAACCGTTTACGAAGACTGAAGATATCTTAGTATGATTTTCGATTTCGTAATTTGGCACAATTATAATGAAGGTAAGTGTGACGATAAACTGATACACTTTTAATGATCAAGGATAAGTGAAGTATTAACTGGAAGTGAATGGATAACACCGACAGAAAGAAGCGGCGTGAACGATTAGATCGGAGGTTTGTAAATGGAGATTGAAATAGGAAAATTTACTCTCGAATCACTGACTACAGGTATGTATAATGAACCAGAGTCCTGTTATCGAGAGTATATTCAGAACGCGGTCGATTCGCTCGATACTGCACTTTCAGAAGGTTTAATGAAGGCAGAGGACTTCCGTATTGAGATTATCGTTGATGGAACAAGGCGGGAAATCAGTATCCGCGACAATGGAACAGGCATTAAGAAAGACTTGGTTAGGAAGACGTTGCTTGATATCGGTAATTCCACCAAGCTACATACAACTAATCGCGGTTTTCGAGGCATAGGTCGTCTTGGAGGTCTCTCGTATTGCAAAAAGCTCAGTTTTTGTACGACTTTAGTGGGGGAAAACGAAAAGACGCTCATTACTTTTGATTGCGAAAAATTGAAGACCCTTTTAGTCCCTGGGCAAAGCATGGAACACAATCTCCAGAGCGTCATCGAAGCTGTAACCGAAATCAAGGTTATGCAAGAACAGGCGTCAGCTCATTATTTCATCGTTAGGATGGAAGGTGTCGATGACATTTCATCACTCTTGGACTTGGAGACAGTCAAAGATTACATATCGCAGATTGCACCGATTCCTTTCAGAGATAGATTTTATTGGGGAAGAGAAATTAAAAAAGAGTTGATAGAGAACGGGATAACTATTGCGGAATATCCCATATTTATCGGCGAGTCATTTGAGTCTCTTTCTCAAGTGTACAAACCATATAAGCTGACATTTGAGGCAAATTCTCGTACAGGTACATCGAAAGAAGATATTCTCAGCCTTTCTTACTTTAGAATAAATGATGGCAACCAGAAGATGATCGCCTACGGTTGGTACGCCAATACAGATTTTTCAGGAACGCTGGTTGACGAGCGTATTTCCGGGATCAGAGTGAAACAAGGTAATATTTTAATCGGCGACGGAAGCACACTCGCTCCCTTTTACAAAGAACCACGATTCAACAGATGGGTAGTGGGCGAAGTTTACGTTATTTCTCCAAATCTGATTCCGAATGCTCGTCGTGATGACTTTGAGAAGAATACCACGTACTCGGAATTTACTATCGGATTGCGCGACACAATCGGAACTGAAATCAGCGATAAAATCCGTGCAGTATCTAAGATAAGAAACAACCCGACGCAAAAGACGTTCAAAAATGTGGAACGTGAGGTAGCCAATATTAAACAAGTCCTCGAGACGGGTTTTCATTCCTCTACTGAAAAAAAACAAGTAGCTGCGCGAATTGCCGACGCGATACGAGACCTTTATGCCATTCCCAAAAATGCCCCAGTTGAAATCGTAGAACAAAAAACGGCTTTAATTGAGCGCCTCAAAACGCTTGGGGATGAAGTCGAAGAATCGAAGAATTTTAAGGCAAAGAAGGACATTCCTTCGGACTTCTCAAAAGCCGAGAAAAAGGTAGTTCAGGCGATGATGGAAGTGCTATCACGCAACTTTGAACGTAAGACCGTCGATAGCCTATATCGTGAATTCATAGAGGAGTTGAAATCGGGAGGTAAGAAGTAATGAGTCAAGTCTATCCCGAAAAAAGCGAGCAATTGGAACTGTCGGTTGATGAAAAGTCTTTCCTACGGACAATTGTGCGTGCCTTCCCTAACGAGGAGATGGCCTATTATGTGTTGCACATAAACCCGCGCAAAAAAGACGCAGGAGAAGGTAAACCCGAACTGTTCAATCTTTTGCTCGTCAATAAAGGGATTATCTTATTTCGCTTTATAGAAGTGGCGGACGTAGCAGCTCAAATGACTATCAAGGCTCTTAGCGCCCCTACTGTCTATGAAATCCTCAGGAGCGATATTGCCAAAAGGCTTGAAGAAAGCCGTTACCTTACCGATACATCGGGAAAGCTGCGGTTCGCCCTCAATGTGTGCATTGTGTTCCCGAACGCTGACGAGAATCAGGTAACATCTGGACTTGACGTAAGCGAACGCCAGTTTTGTTCTGACCACGTCATTTTCAAGGACACCCTAACGTATATTCGCAAAAAAGGAGCGGAAGCAGTTAAGGGATATTTGGGCGAGGGTGATGAACTTCAGGAAGACCAAATTAATAACGTATTTCAGCGGCTCTGCCCTGAAATCACAATACCGAGGAAGTACATTCTTGATGAGAATGGAGCTGTAGTTGGCACAGATGGGACTATGGATACAACGGATAGAGCGGTACAGTCCTACCGTTTGGACAGCAAGCAAATAGATATCATAAACAAGATAGCAAAAGGCAATCAGCTTATCCTTGCTTGCGCGGGTAGCGGAAAAAGCGTATTGCTAATTTCCAAATGCTTCAAACTGGCGAGTCTTAATCCGAGCGAAAATTTCCTCATCACCTGCTACAACAGAAATTTGAACAATTATTACCAGTGGGCTATAGCCCAAGCCGGATTCTCGGATAAAAACGTGCTTTGTTCCACGTTCTTTGGGCTCTGTAAACTCTTGTTAGTCGACAACGGACTTGCTATGCCAGCAGTAAGTAAACGAGATAACTATTACGATCGGCTGTTTCTTACTGCTAACAACGCCCTTTCCGAAAGCAGGATTCGCCAGCGTTATTATGGCATCTTTATCGACGAAGTTCAGATTTTTAAACCTGAATGGTATAGGTTTTGCTTTAACCTTCTAAAGAGAAAAAATGCCGACGACCACTTCTTTACTATAGCGGGCGATAAATCACAAGACATTAAGAACAATATTAAACACGGCAAGGCACCGTGGCAAGGTGGTGGAGAGCACTACCCAGAATACAGAGGGAAAACGTTGCCGATAGAAACGAATTATAGAAACTCAAAGCCCATTAACGAAGCGATCGATCGTTATGTTGATGCTGCTAAAACGCTTGGGAAAACTCTTGGTGTTGACTTAACGACCGACCCTGAGCTTTTCTTGCGTGGAACAGCTTACCGCGACGGCAACGAGCCTACGTTAATTGAGTTATCAGACCTTAGTAACAAAGGAGAAGGAAAAGCAATCGCAGTCGCCGTTCGCGATTTCATTGATAACAAAGGTCTTAGCGAGGTCGATATTGCAATCATTCTATACAACAAAACAGGATACGCAATCAAGGGATGGGAAGACTATGATTATAAGCTATTGCCGTCCATCAAAAAATATTTTTCCGCTCAAAACTGGGAAAACCCGGCAATTCTGATCCCGGATAAATCCGAAGGCGCTACCTATGGGTCGAGAAGAGGTGTGACAATTACTACTATAGAAGGTTCACTGGGACTGGATTTCAGAGCAGTTGTATTAGCAGGGCTCCGCCCTCTTGGGATTCATGAAAAAGCACGAACGATGGCAGAGTTCGAAACGGCAATACCAAGACAGTTGCCAGAAAAACTTGAAGCATTTAAAAAGAATATTAATTTTCTCTACACGGGATGTACGAGAGCCAAAGACGAATTGACCATCATTCTCTCTGCCCCGAAGGGTGAATCTATATATATGGATTTGCTAAGGCAATCGATGCCGGAGGTTAACAATCGATGACTACGTACGATGATAAAACGAAAGGTATATTCGCATCTGGCGGGAGGTTCGTTTTGCCGCTATGTAATGAAAACGATGATGTTACTTTCAGGGCCAGCTATATAGTAGTACCCGGTATCAAGTGTAAAGGGAAAATTACCGCGCTCTTTGACCTTATAGTTCTTGGCGATATAGAGGCAAATGAAATCGATGTTAAGGGAAGGTTTGTGTGCCTCGGTAAATGCACAGTGAGCGGCTCGATCGTTGTTCAAAATGAAATCTGGGTGAATGACCTCCGAGCGTTGCGGTGCATTGAATCCCATGATAAGATAGTAGCCCAAGAAATCGAAGCAAATACCATCTTTGCTGAAGGAAGCATTGTAGTTGGCAGATTACTCGCGGTCGATAAGATTGCAAAGAGCAACAAAAAAATACTTTGTGGTGAAACAGCTTATGGAACGGGAAAGGTTGCCGCCAATACAATCATAACCGGCGAGCCACTCGATTTGGATGATGGAGTAAATGCGGTCGTATCGCCAAACTATTATCAACCAGTTACGCCTCAATCTCAACCAACGCAGTCGATTATAGTTTCACCAGAACTGAAAGATTTAATCGCCCGCGGCGAATCAGAGTATGCGCCATCAGGTGATTCAATCGGTTATTTGGATTTTTTGACCTCTTCAGTTTACGACGGTGAAAGTAAGGCAAAATTCGCCCATTGGAAAGAAGTCCTTAGCAAAACCGAAGCAATAAAGCAGAACGGAATTAGCAGATATCTTGATATCGCCATCATCATCTGGTTAGCAGATATAGTAGGGTCGGATTATTTTAAAAATTGGGTTTCAGTAAATCGCAGTTTTAACCTTATTCAGAACCACTTTAAATCACTTATCGAAAAGGATAGAAACGCTGTTGGCTGTGTAATTAATACCTTCGAAAATTGGTTACGTGCTCTTTTAATCCTTAACCGCTTCAGGGAATTGGTCGACAGAACTGTTTGGGGTATCGCTTTCGAACTCGTTGTTTCGAATCTTGGACTAAAGGCGAAGTTCGTTACAGAAAGGCTAGATGAAAAGGGTTGGGAATCTTATGCCGAATAACAGAGAGATACTGGCAAAAAACATCATTGATAGGTTCGTAGCTTCGGTTTCCGGTACAGACAAAGAGCAGTGGTTGTTTAATAGTCCCGAAGACCGCATCTATGTCGGAAAACTGTCTCCGAAAAGTGCTGAGGACAGTTTTTCATCGAGTGTATTGATTAAGCAAATTAGCGTTGACTTCCGCATTCCTAAAAAGGACATCGACGATGCGGTTTTGCAGATCTTCCCGCAGGGTAACTTTTTCTTCAGGGTTTTGCCAACGCTTGACCAGCAACAGGCGTTTTACTTAAAAAATTTCTTATCTACGTTCACTGAGTCTCGGTTCGCGGACTTCACTACGCTTACTGAGGCATTCAACGCTGGTAAGCTAACTGTTGAGATGCAAGCCCACAAAGTTCAGCTTCTACCCGTTTATGAGAAAATTGCTATCGATCGGGACAATGTCTTTGTAGAGGTGAAAATCAAGGATATTTACGACCCAAAATTCGACTGCGGAAGTGTGTCAACGGAGTCACAATTTTTCGAAGAGGTAAAACGGCAGGTCGAGGCTCTTTGTACTGAAGCAAAAGCCTACCCAAACATTATGTCGTGCCAGTTCAGGGATAAACTCAATATTAGCGACTTGCTCACTAAGGAATCTTGGCATGCATACATCAGAAAGCAGCAGTCTCGGGAGGAATTTGATATGTTCCTCCGTTTCGACTACTCCATGAGTGTAGATTTGAAAGGCAGCGGTGATTATCTTAATGTAACCGTCGCACTTAGCAACGAGACCCTTTTGGGAGACGAAAGCGCGGGTTTTGGCCACGTTGTTGCTATGACGGATAAGTACCGTATTAGCACCCTCTTCAATTCAGGGTTAAAAGTGAAGTGTCTGGACACAGAATTTGTTCCGATTGAACTGGACTATTTTGCCGACGACTACAAATATGACCGATTCGTCTATGCGTTAGGAAACAATTGCAATGTATTCTACGACAAAGATAATGTCGAGATACAGACAACCCACGTTCCCTATTTTGTTCAGCATCGCTTAAAGACAAATGACAAAATGGCAATCAAATTTGAAGACCTGATTACTAATCCGATTATTACACTGAAACGTATCCACACTGAGATGCAAAAAGAACTGGGACGTTGGGAAGCTGACTTTGACAAACGTAATAGTACTCTTACAGCGAATGGTGTGCGGCAGTTCAGTAATGAGATTGCTGCATTCAAGATAGAAATAACGAGATTTGCTACT
>Ga0209717_1003680_pt1 | contig 13126 bp, 6 predicted proteins | sample AD_UKC048_MetaG_FD_184418 | JGI IMG/M metagenome (GOLD analysis project Ga0209717, IMG submission 184418) | Active sludge microbial communities of municipal wastewater-treating anaerobic digesters from USA - AD_UKC048_MetaG (SPAdes) (version 2) | ecosystem: Engineered > Bioreactor > Anaerobic >... | reverse complement strand
GTTCCACCAAAAAAAAATTAATCCTATGCTTATACTCGCATTTCTCCTGATTCTTGTGCTGGTTTTCGGCAGCAATATGATTAAAGAAACTCAGGTTCAACGCAGACAACACTGATTCCGGAGGCTTTTAGCGCTCCGATATTTTTTTACCGTCCCGGATTTTTTCATGCACGAAAAAATCCGGGATTTTTTTTGATCATACTGAAAGGCGGGATAACTTGCTCACTTAAACAGGGGCCATCCTCTATGTTTCTCATATAATCTTATCCGTTCACCCAAACCAGGCATGCTTCATTATTTTGTTTAGAAAGTATACGAGTGGTGGAGTGTGTATTTATGAATGACAAATGAAACCCAGTCACCAATTACCCGTTATCCGGCTTTTATTTTCAGGTCTCTTTTTTAGTTTATCAATTCAGTTTATTCATTCGCAATCTATTCACAGCCAATCAGATACCACCAACTTGCACGACCGGTCCGAATGGCTGAAAGGACTTTCCACTTTCGACCTGGTACTGATCGCTCAGCATATTGTTCAGGTCAGGCTACTGGACTCTCCCTACCGGCTTATTGCGGCCGATGTGAACTATTCCAATGGAGTGAATGCTCTGGACATCGTTTTACTGCGGCATCTGATTCTGGATCGGCCGAAGCCTTTTTTCGGGGAATACAATGCATGGCGGTACATTCGGGCAGACTACGTTTTTAAAAATCCAGCCAGCCCTTTTCAGGAGTTATTTCCGGAAAAGGGTATAAACGACACTTCCTTGCTCCAGTTCATCGCCGTCAAAATCGGCGACGTCAACAACTCCCATACCAACGACGATCCTCCCGGCATGATGCGCCAGGCCACCCTTCCCGTCGGTATCGGCCAACCTTCGCACCGGGCAGGCGAGTTCTTCACCTTTCCGGTCAGTTACGAAGGCGCCGAAGCGCTGGCAGCTATACAACTCGGGCTGCAATTCGATGCCGACAACTGGGAACTGCTGGAACCTTCCACCGCCGGTCTGCCCGATTTCGAGCCGGGCTGTTTCAACCTGCGGGAGGCGGAAAAAGGCCGCATCAAATTCGTCTGGTACACGCCCTGGGAGAAAGAACAACTGCAAATGGGCCGAACGCTGTTTTACCTGACCTTCCGCCGGAAAACCGCCTCGGAAGTTGCTTTGATGCTGCGCACCGATGACGGCATTCTGGAAAACACGGGCTTCTCCGACCCGGGTCAGGCATACGCACTTGTCGCTACGGAAGCGTTCGAACCACGCTCCGAAGTAGCCGGAGCAGCCGCCCCGCTTGCCTGGACGGCACGTTGCGCACCCAACCCGGTGACGGACGTTGCCCGGTTCCAGGTTGAAAGCCCCTCCGCAAAAGCCGTATCCGTCTGGGTATTCAATGCCCTGGGCATACGAACGTACTACAGGGAACTGAGCATTCCGGCCGGCACGACCGAAGTGGCCATCCCGGAGGTGGCGCAGTGGCCCGCCGGCATCTACACCTGGAAAGTGAAAGCGGGTAAGGAAAAGCGGCAGGGACAGTTTGTAAAACGATAAATGCGACAAATGGAGCGGCGGACAAGGCCGGGAACCTGTTCGCCGCTCCCCATCCATTCCATTATTCCTGATTTTCCACGATTCAATCTTATGAAAAAACACATACTCTTCCTGATTTTTCTGCTGCCGGCTTCCGTCCTCTCCGCCCAGCAGCGCATCTACGTGCACCCTGCCGCCACCGGCGCTGCCGACGGCACGAGTTGGGCCGACGCTTTCACCGACCTGCAACCCGCCCTGCAGGCCGCCGCTTACGGCGACACCATGTGGGTTGCCGAAGGCACCTACCTGCCTACTGCGGACGGTAACCGCGACTCCAGTTTCAACGTACCCAACGGACTGCGCATGTACGGCGGATTCTCGGGAACGGAAACCGACCTGGCACAGCGCGACTGGGCGGCACACCCCGTCATCCTCAGCGGCAACATCGGCAACCCCAACGATACTACCGACAACTCCCTGAATATTATGTTCCTGGCGTATCCCGACAGTTTTACCATCGTCGACGGCTTCACTTTCCGGTTCGGATATGCCGAATCGGTGCCTTTATCCTTCGAGACCGGTTACGAACCATCGATCAACGGCGCTGCCATGTACATCGATGGCTTCGAAGGTGCGGCCTACCCCGACATCCGGAATTGCACCTTCGAGTACAACTACGCCTGGGGGTCGGGCGGAGCGGTGTATGTATACGGCGGGGGCGAAGACGCCTCGGTGGCCCCGCGGTTTCTGAACTGCACGTTCCGGCACAACCGGGCATTAAACTATGGCGGCGCCCTGTATCGCTACGGCGGCAGTTGGGCGGAGCGCTACCCGGATTTCGGGGATTGCCTGTTCGAAAAAAATTTTGCCGGGCAGTGGGGCGGCGGACTGGGCTACTTCGACACAGAACGGACCGATACCCTGCACTTCAGCGGCTGCCGCTTCGTGGAAAATGAAGGGGAACAGGATGCCGGAGCAATGGCGTTGAACATTGGAAGGATTGCGGGGGCAGCCATGATTATCCGGGAGTGTGCGTTTGATAAAAATACGACCAAATTCGGAGGAATAGCGGGAATCAGAACGAATGGAATTCCCCTTGCCCTTAATACTTTTATCGTAAGCAATACCACTTTTACGAATCAAAACAAATTAACAATCCAAATATTAGGAGGAAGAGACGAAGCATATTCCTTACAAAGCTTGGATCATTGCGCATTTGACAACGTAAAAGAAGGCTTTATCATGGAATCACAAACAGTCATCCTTATCAATAACATCATCAATTCATGTGACCATTTTCAATTAGGCGCCTATGGTATAAATGCTCCGCAAGAGTATCGCATCATAAGAAACAACGTTGTAAAAAACTCAAATTTTCACTTTTACATCAGTGTAAGAAATGCCCCGCTCGACATATCCAATAATATGTTTATTAACAATACTTCGGACTTAACAGCAGGTTTCTTTCTGTTTTCGTCATCACCCCAACTTCCTCCGGCCGTTATCCGCAATTCTACTTTTATCAATACGGGAGGTATCATCCAGAACTTTCAACCTTCAACAGGCAATTCCTATGATGTAACCTACCAAAACTGCCTTTTTTACGGAATAAAAATAGACACCTTGCTGCTTCCTCCTTTTCCCCAGTATGAAAACCATATTGCTTTCAACCACTGTTATTTCGACGCTTTCGGCTGTACCGACCAGTTGTACTATACCACCTGCGATGCCGGCACCATCATCGGCGGCGATCCCGGCTTCGTAGACACCGCTTCGGGCGATTACCGCCTTTCCGCCTGCTCCATGCTTCGCGATGCGGGCAGTAACCTGGGCATTTCAGGTGTATCCACCGACCTGGACGGCAACCCGCGTGTCCAGGACGGCACGGTCGACATCGGCGTGTACGAAGTTCCGGGGTTTGCCCTCGCATCGCCTTCCACCGCAGCGCCTATCTGCACCGACACTACTTCGGGCAGCATTGCCTTGCAGGCCTCCAACGGCTGCGAGCCCTACACCGTCACCTGGCAAAACGGCTCTCAAAGCGGCAGCGGGCCGACGGGCTTGTCGGCCGGAACCTATTTTTTAAACATTACCGACCAGGCAGGGCGTTTGCTGCACGATACGGTATCCGTCGTCCAGGGCGGTGTGCCGCAGGTAAGCCGCGACATAACGCCGGTGGTGTGCGGCGACACCCTGGGCGGTAGCGTTACCCTGTCGGCCGCCGCAGGTTTGTCGCCCTACACCTTCCTCTGGCAGGACGGGCAGCAATCGGCTATGCGTACCGGCCTCACCACCGGGGTGTACAAGGCTACCGTGAGCGATGCGGCCGGCTGCACCGCCGTAACCGAAGTGGTCATGGGTTCTGTGGGAGCACTGGACCTGGATGCGCAGGTAGGGGAAATCAGTTGCTACGGCGCGATGGACGGGACACTGTCCGTCATGCCGCTGGACGGACGTCCGCCTTACGGGTACTCCTGGTCGGAAGGTCCGCACAGCCCGCACCTGAACGGCCTCGGGCCGGGGCTGTACTACGCCACCGTAACGGATGCATTGGGATGCAATGCCGTGTACCTGTTCAACCTGTCGCAACCGCCCCTGCTCACCGCTCTGGTAGACAGCACCGCAGCCGGCGGGCCCACACAGGCAGACGGCTCCCTCACCGCTCAGGCTGCGGGCGGAACGGCGCCTTACCAGTACGCCTGGAGCAACAACGACCAGACGCCCGTGGCGGATATGCTCCTGCCGGGTCCTTACCAGTTGACCGTCACGGATCAGCGCGGATGTACCTTCACCGGGACGTATTCGGTGCCTTATACCATTGCTTCGCAGGAAGCAGGAAACATCAGACCCGCCGCATTTTTGTATCCCAACCCGGCACAATCGGGCACGACGGTCTATCTGCACGACTGGCCCGCAGGCACCGTCGCGATCGACTGCCGAGATGCGGCAGGCCGCCGGGTGCTGTTGCAGCAGGCAGAAACCCCGGGCGGTACAGTCGCCGCAGGCATCGATACGGCAGCCTGGCCTTCCGGAACGTACCGGGTGGTTCTCACTTCGGAACACAGCCTGCGGCCGGTGGTGTTGACGCTGGTGGTTAAAAGGTAAAACAGTGTGGAAAGGACTCATGATTCGCATTCCTACATATCAAATGTAACCGAAAGCGGTTTGTGGTCGCTGTATTTCGTCCAGTCACTGTAGCCTCCCACTTCTACGTTCACTAATTTGCTAATGAAATCTGCCGATGCGAAGCAGTAGTCGATATGATATGGCTTATTTTCATGCCTGTACATAAACAAGGTAGGGTGCGCTTCTTTTCCCTGTATTTGCCCGTGGAATGTGTGATAGACGCTATAAATTTTCTTTTCTTCCAGTTTTTGCACAAGCGCCGAGTGATTCCCTTCGCGGCGGGGTTTATCCCAAATCGTATTGCTGTTAAAGTCGCCGATCAGAATGGTTTTGTTGTTTGAAAGCAATGCGTCGTAATAATGAATGGCTTTCCACACCTGTGTTACATATGGGCCGTCCTTATCCTGCGGGTTGTTGGCCCATACTGCAAACAGGACAAAATCGAACGCGCCGCCTGTTACCAGCAGCGGCAGAATATCCCTGAATGCCGGGTTGTGCACTTCCAGCAATTTGAATGTATAGTGGCTGTAAGAAAAAACGCCCAGGCCTTTATGCTGGTTAAGTCCGTACCAGAACGTGGCTGTCGGCAAACCTGTGTCTTTACTGAATTTCAACCTGTCCGGGCATTCGCATTCGGGAACAACCAGTATGTCCGGCTTCTGGGCAAGAATAAACGCCGCTTTTTTGCGAAAAGCCATATTGCAATTCCAGGTGATGATTTTCATGTTGTGTTTTGGTTGCTACGGTTCGACAAACTTAAGAAGTTTTTACCCTTCGGGGGCTGAGTACGCCCGGCGTCGCTTACTACCCGGGCTAAAGGTTAGCACACAGTCACCCCGTCGCTCGAAGCGACGGGGTGACTACGCATGGCATCGCTTCCCACCCGGGCCAAACGCAACCACCCTAATAACCAATAACTAATAACCAGTAACGGATAACCAATAACAGATAACCAATAACAAAGAAGTTGCTTACGTTTGCCAACAAATCACACAACACAATGGCCAATCGTATATTCTCCCTGTTGCTGCTGCTTTGCGCAGGCAACCTGATCGCCCAGAACACCTCCGTCACCAACATCGAACCACGCGTGGAAGCCCTGCTGGCTAAAATGACCGTGGAAGAAAAAATCGGGCAACTCACCCAGATGCCCGGCGACATCAGTACCGGCACCGACGTAGCCAAAGACGACCTGCTGAACCAGATCCGCACCGGCAAACTCGGCTCTATCCTGAGCCATACCAATTTCCAGAACAAGATCACCATGCAGCGCGTAGCCACCAAGGAAACGCGGCTCGGCATCCCGCTGGTCTTCGGTTTCGACGTTATCCACGGCTACAAAACCATTTTCCCCATCCCGCTGGCGCAGGCAGCCACCTGGGAACCCGATCTCGTCGAGCGCATCGAACGCATCGCCGCCGAAGAGGCTTCTGCCGACGGACAGAACTGGACCTTCTCGCCCATGGTCGACATTTCCCGCGACCCGCGCTGGGGCCGCAACATGGAAGGTTCGGGCGAAGACCCCTATCTCGGCAGCCTTATCGGCGTGGCGCGTGTGCGCGGTTTTCAGGGCAACGACCTGGCTGCCAACAACACCGTAGCCGCCTGTGCCAAACACTACGCCGGATACGGCTTTGTGGAGGCCGGCCGCGAATACAATACGGTGGACATGAGCGAACAACGCCTGCGCGAACTCATCCTGCCGCCCTTCGAGGCGGTGGCCAAAGCGGGCAGCGCCACTTTTATGAATGCTTTTAACACGCTGAACGGCACACCCGCCAGCATGAACAAACACCTCGTGACCGACATTCTGCGCGGCGAATGGACCTGGAAAGGCCTGGTCGTGAGCGACTGGAATTCGTTCGGAGAAGTGATCGTTCACGGCGCGGCAGCCGATGAGGAAGATGCTTCCGCCAAATGCCTCGGCGCCGGCAGCGACATGGATATGGCCGGCGGAACCTTCCAGAAGGGAATGAAAAAAGCGCTCGACAACGGCAAGGTGACCCAGGCCCAACTCGACGAAGCCGTACGCCGGGTGCTGCGGTTTAAATTTATGCTCGGCCTGTTCGACGACCCGTTCCGTTACCTCGATCCGAAACGCCGCGAAGCCACTCTTTTTAAGGAAGAATACCGTAAAACGGCCCGCGAAGCCGCCGCAAAAAGTATGGTCCTGCTCAAAAACGACGGCGGCCTGCTTCCGCTCAACCCCGCAGGGCCTTTCAAAAAAATCGCCATCATCGGCCCGCTTGTCGACAGCCGCACCTACAAGGATTACATGAGTTTCTGGACGCTCGGCCTCGGCACGCCTTATTACGACTCTACCAAGGTAATAACGCCCGCTATGGCCCTCAAACCCGCCCTCGAAGCCCTCGGATTCCAGGTAACCGTAGCGGGTGTAAACCTGACCGCCGCCAGCGACGAAGCCGCCTTCAAAGACGCTATTCAGGCTTCCAAAGATGCCGACCTGATCATCGCCTGCGTGGGCGAACGCGGACTGGATTGCGGGGAAAGCCGCTCCGTTTCGGATATCAACTTGCCGCGCGGGCAGGAAAGACTTTTGAAAATCGCCACCCTCAATGGCAACCGGCCCACCGTCATGGTGCTGTTCAACAGCCGTCCGCTGACTTTCCAATGGGCCAACGAAAACATCGAGAGTATTCTCGTGGCCTGGCAACCCGGCTTCGAAACCGGCAACGCGCTGACCGATATCCTGACCGGCAAGGTGAATCCCGGCGGAAAACTGCCCGTCACGTTCCCGTACTCCCTCGGCCAGGTGCCGATTTATTACAACGCTTTGAACACCGGCCGCCCACAGGAAAAACAGGGGCAAATGTGGACCTCGGGTTACCTCGACGGCCCCGCTACCCCGGCCTACCCTTTCGGTTTCGGTTTGAGTTATACCACGTTTGCCTACGAAGCGCCGAAAGTGAATAAAACGAAAATCAAATCCGGCGAAACGCTGGAAGTTTCCGTTACCGTCACCAATACCGGCAAAATAGCCGGCTCCGAAACGGTGCAGTGCTACATCCGCGACCTGGTAGCCGATATCTCCCGGCCACTGAAAGAACTCAAGGGTTTTGAAAAAATCACCCTCGCGCCCGGCGAAAAACGTACGGTAAAATTTAAAATCACCGAAAACGACCTGGCCTACTGGAATACCGAAGCGAAACGCAAAGCCGACCCGGGCAAGTTCAAGGTGTTTACGGGCGGCAATTCGCGAGACGTGCAGGAGGTAGAGTTTTCTTTAGAGAAGTGAGAGAGCGAGAGAAGCGAGAGGGTGAGAGGGGTGAGAGAGTGAGAGCCGACTTCGATTACACCGCTTCGCCCCCGGCTATTTTTGGTAAAATAGCCGGAGGTTTAAAGGCTCGGTATTTAATCTCAATGCCTGAAGCGGAGCGGTGGAATCGAAGTCGGCTCTCACCCTCTCACCCTCTCACTCTCTCACTTCTCTCACTTCTCTCTTTACTGCACCCGAATTTTCACCATCGCTGCATCCGTTTGGCTGTCGCTGTCGGTGATAGTATAATTGAAACTGTCGTTGCCGGTAAAATTGGCGGGCGGGTTATAGGTAAAACTCCCATCGGCGCTCACCGACACGGTGCCGCCTTGCATACTCGTGGCACTGAAAGCAGTTACGCTCAGGATGTTGTTATCAAAGTCGTTTTGCAACAGGCCGCTGCCCACGACAACCGTCAGTAAAGTATTCATCGTAGCCGTGTATGTGTCTTCCACCGCCACAGGGGTCGATTTGAACGATCCACCCACCAAGGAAACCCTGGGATCATTGTTCAGTGTCAGTTGCATACCGTCATAGTCGGCTGTCTGTGCATTGGTGATTTTGCCCGTCAGTTGAATGCGGTCTCCCGGATCGGCTTTGCCGGGCGAGCCGTTGTCCAGGATGATGGCATCGGTCAGGGTAGCGCCGGGCGCACAACCCACGATACTGACAGCGAACATGGTCGATTGGGCGCAAGGCCCCGGTGTGGTATAGGTAATGTTGTATGGCCCGCCCACCGTGCTGGCCGACAGATCGATCAAGCCGGAACCGGCATTGATACTGACTGCTCCCGGCGCGGTAAACATACCGCCCGGCACCCCGTAAATCGTCGGCAGCGGGTCGGTTCCCAATTGGCAGAAAGCGCTTTTGGCATAGGCGAATGCAGGGTTTTGGGATGGATTTGTTGCGGTCAGGGTGGTAGAAGCAGTAGCGAAAAAACCGTTGGTGCTGGTCACCGTCACCGTATATGTGCCGGTTGTCAGCATCGTGATGTTGTAAGTGCCTCCCGACGCGGCAATCTCCGTGCCCGCAGGGTTGCCGCTCGAAGGTCCGCTCCAAGCGACCTGGTAACCGGGCGTTGCTGCGGATGCCGTTACTGCGATATTACCGTTGTTGCCGCCGGTGCAGGTAACGTTCGTAGGAACCAGGCTTATCGTCGGCACCGGGCAATTGACACCGGCACTTAAGGGAACACTCACATTGTCGACAGTCATGGATTCGGAGTTAAAATTTCCACAAACCTGAATTTGAATAGTGCTGCCGGAAAGCCCGGTTTTTGTTACAGTGATGCTACCGCTTTGATCCAAAGCAGGGGGCGGATAATCGATGGTACCGGTACCGCCTCCTGCGCCGGCACTGTTGGGTACTTGCACAAAAGCGCCTCCATCGATACTATAATTGACATTGATATAATCCTCCTGGTCAAAGGTCGTCCAGCTTAGGTCGACGGAGAACTGGGTTGCTCCGTTCCGGTTGATCTGCGGGCTCGTCCAGCACACCTCCTGGTCAAGATCAATGGCTGTTAAAACTCCGCCGCTTGTTCTGAAAAAGTCACCCGTCTCCCGGCCAAAGGGTGCCGGTGGCGCGGGCGACCAACTGCTCATCGACCAGTTAACTGCCGAGAAATCATTGACGTAATTAGCCAGATATCCTTTGTTGTCGACGTTGAATTGTTCGAGGTAAGCGCCCGCAGGCAAGGTCCCTACCACAGCGCTGGTGTTGGCGGCACATCCGCTGGCATCTGTAACCGTTACAGTGTAAGTGCCCGCTGCAATGCCTATCAAATCCTCGGGGTCAATATCCGGCGTATTCGACCCATTGTTGCTCCAGTCGTAGGTATAACCCGGCACGCCGCCGCTCACCGTCAGGCCTATTTCGCCGTCTGTGGCGCCTGCACAGGTAGCGCCCAGTACCTGGGTACTGAGCGACAGCGCCGGCGCATTTCCAACGGTGGCGCTGGTAGTGGCGGAACAGGATGCCGCATCCGTGACGGTCACCGTGTAAGTACCAGCCGCCAGGCCAGACAGATCCTGTGGATCGATGTCGGGCATATTGGGTCCGTTATTGCTCCAGTCGTAGGTATAACCCGGCGTACCTGCCGATACGCTCAGGTTGATCATGCCGGAGTTGGGGTTGCTGCATCCAACAGGTGTGACGACAGTGCTGAGCACGGGTGCGGCACAGCCCACTGTAACGCCCGCTTCCGGAACATTGACGTTGTCAATAGTTACAATTTCCGCAGTAGAGGCGGTTACTACGCACACCCTGATTTTCAAGGTCCCACTTCCGGTAATGCCTCCTTGATTAATGGCAAAAACACCTCCGTTTTCCGTTGTACCAGGGTTCGTAAAAGGGTATGCAACTGTAGCGCAGGCATTACCACCGGCAACATTAGGTATCATCGTATATGCGCCGCCATTCACGCTGTAAAACACTTTGATATAATCGGTTCCACAAGTATTGGTGGTAACATCCGAGTCAAAACTGACCCATGTGAGATTCATCTTTATACTAACCGTAGGGGCAGCGGTAGTATTGATCAGCGGGCTTTCCCAGCATACTTCCTGATCCAGGTCTGATAATTCCAGCACACCTCCGGCAGTGGCAGTAGTACTGAAATAATCGGAGGCGTCCCGGAAATCGCCAGGCTGACACGTACCCGTGGCATCCCAGGGCGTCAGGGTCCAGTTTACCCCGATCAGGTCGTTGACGCAACCGGTCAGGTAACCCTTGTTCGGCGTCGAAAAGGTCTCTAAATACTGTGCGTTAGAGACCTTAGGTGCGGCTATCAGAGCAGCAACTATGCATACAACCAGGTACCATTTTCCGGGCACCGCTGTGATATCGGGCATGGCAGGCATAAATGAGTCATTCGGTCTAGTGAGAACAGGCATTTCGTATAAGTTTTAGTAACATTTGTTGGTGTAAGACGTTGACCTTTCCGCAGTTATTAAAGAGAAGAAGATGCATACAATTTCGTGTTCACATCTCTCCCCTCTTTACTGCCCCCGAATTTTCACCACCGCCGAATCCGTTTGGCTTCCGCTGTCGGTGGTGGTATAGGGAAAAGAATCATTTCCCGTAAAATTGGCTGGCGGGTTATAGGTAAAACTCCCATCGACGCTCACCGATACGGCGCCGCCCTGTGCGCTCGTTGCACTAAAAGCGGTTACTATCAGGCCGGGCAGGTTGTTGTCGAAATCATTCGTCAAAACGCCGCTGCCTACCACAACCGTCAACAAAGTATTCATCGTAGCCGTGTCGTGTAGTCGGTCCCGGCAACTGCCGTGCCGCTGGCTGTGGCAAAATTGGCATTACGAACAATGCGCGACCCGGAGTATCCCGGGCCGCGCATTCTGTTCATTATCGGGCAATTATTCGATTCAGACCCTTACTTATTTCGACTGGATCATCTTCTTCGTCGCTTTGTCGGAAGAAGTTTCCACAGTGTAGTACAGCATGCCGGTCGTCGTCATCAGTTGGCGATCGATCGAGAAGGTATTGTACCCTTTTGCGAACGCACCACTTTGTGTAAACACCATGCGGCCCGTTTCGTCGAAGATACGCAGCGTCGCTTCAGTTGCTTCAGGCAAATGGAAACCGATGAATGTTTTGTTCACAAACGGGTTAGGCTGGTTTTGGTACAGTTCGAATCCGACACCGGAAATTGTAGAACCACTCGCACCGTTGAAGCGGAATGCTACGTCCAGGCGGTTATTTGCCAGGCTGTATGCTTCGGCTTTCGTGATCCGGCTGGATACGCCCAGCATGTTGGACAGTTGACCTGCTTTCGAAGCGCGGAACGTAATCGAGAATTCGTTGTCCGTACCGTCTACCGAAGTAGTCAGTGCGCCTTCGAATACACCGAAGTTCTCCGCTTTGATCTCACCCGCACCGGAAATATCCAGCACTTCCAGACCTGTCAGGTTCATTGTAAACTGGTAACCTTGTACGCGTTCAGCACCTTTGAAGTTGACGGTGAACACTTCGCCGGCTTTCACCTGGCGGTCATCCACGTCGAACAGCATCGTAGCCGAAGTGCGCTCGTCTGTAGATTGGAGGCTGTTCGCGGTTACTGTTCCGTTTACGTCACCTATTTTGACACCTACGAAGTCTTCCGCCAGTTGGTTGCCTTGTACGTTCTGTACTGCCACGTTCTCTGGGAACTGCGACTGGAACGGATTGGCCGGGTTGGCGAACGAGTAGGTTTTGTCTACAAATCTCCACGAAGTGTTGTTCGGAAGTTCATCGTAGATACCCAGGATCAGTTTGCGGAACTCGACGATGTCGAACGTCGTGATCGAGCCCGAGCGGTTCGCGTCGGCAGCGATCATTTTGTACGGCGTCGTCAGCGGCTCCAGACCCAGGATGTGTTTGGAGATCAGCACCAGGTCATAGGTAGTTACCCCGTTAAGCGGGTTGTCGTCTTTCGTCGGCGTCAGTACGTAGTTGCCCGACATCGGTACGGCGCTCGGGAACTGGAAGTTACCGTTCACATCCGACATGTCGCTCAGGATGGCCTGGCCGCTGTTGGACGAAACGGCCAGTTCTACCGTGGCATCTTCCACACCCTGCAGGTTTTCAGTCGCCAGGTTGCCGGCTACCGTTGCACTAACGGTGGAGTTCGGGCAACCTACGATGTTCGGTTGCGGATCGACGTATGCGATGCAGAAGTCGGCGTTGCCGGCTGCGTCCATCAACCATACCTGCACTGCTACCGGCTGGCCGGTGGCGAAGTCGGCGCAAGTCACCACCACGCTTTGCGGCTGGTCGGCCGGGTACACGTTGCCCGGGTTTTCATCGGCACGTATGACGGCCAAAGTCGGGTTCAGGATACCCGTCGGCGTGCAGTTGTCATCTCCGTACAGGAAGAAGTCATTTGCCCACAGGGTTGCCATGCCACCTACCATCAGGTTGATGTTCACGTTGGCGCAAGCCACAACCGGTGGTTTGCAGTCGCGGATTTCAAATGTTTTTTCGCAAACGGCTTCGTTGCCGCAACCGTCTTCTGCAATCCATTTGATTTTGTGACGACCATGTGCCAGTTCAGGCAGTTTCGTGCCCGAAGCGTTGCGCCAGATGATTTTCGCACCTGTTGCAGTTTGCTCGATGTCGAAGCGGTAGCGCTGGTTAGCGTTCGACGTGTTGTCGAAGAACCATGGCGTACCACCGTGGTACAGCGGAGTAGTGGCGTTGC
>Ga0209717_1003676_pt1 | contig 13145 bp, 10 predicted proteins | sample AD_UKC048_MetaG_FD_184418 | JGI IMG/M metagenome (GOLD analysis project Ga0209717, IMG submission 184418) | Active sludge microbial communities of municipal wastewater-treating anaerobic digesters from USA - AD_UKC048_MetaG (SPAdes) (version 2) | ecosystem: Engineered > Bioreactor > Anaerobic >... | reverse complement strand
GGCCACGCTCGTCCTGTTGGCCGTGGCGGCGGCCTATCCGTTCGCGCTCGGCATGTACCATACGAACATCATGATCACCGCGCTGATCTACGTGATCCTGGCCCTCGGCCTGAACCTCGTGGTCGGCCTCGGTGGACTCCTGAACCTCGGTTACGCGGCGTTCTTCGCGGTCGGGGCCTATACCTACGGCCTACTGTGGAGGTACGCCGGCCCGGCCTTCGTCTCCGCAGGCCTCGATCCCGGCTGGTTGTTCTGGATAGCGCTGCCGACCGCGGGCGTCCTGGCCGCCATTTTCGGTGCACTCCTGTCCCTGCCGGTACTCAGGCTGCGCGGCGACTACCTGGCCATCATTACGCTCGCCTTCGGCGAGATCGTGCGCATGGTGCTGCAGAATTCCGGCGAGGTGACCGGCGGCGCGACCGGCATCAGCCTGATCCCGCGGCCGTGGTTCTTCGGCCTGCGCCTGCCGCCCAGGCAGGCCGCCACCTATATCTACTACATCGCCGTCGCGTTGGTCGCCCTGACCGTCTTCGTCGTCAGGCGCATCGAGGATTCGCGGGTCGGCCGCGCCCTCGAGGCGATGCGCGAGGACGAGATCGCCTGCGAGGCGATGGGCGTCGACTTGGTGCGCAACAAACTGATCACCTTCTCGCTCGGGGCGTTCTGGGCGGGCATCGCCGGCGTCCTCCTGGCCGCGCAGACCACGTACATCAACCCGGATAGCTTTACGCTCTGGGAATCGATCACGGTGCTGATGGCCGTCGTGATCGGCGGCACCGGTTCGATACCGGGCGCCATCGGCGGCGCCCTCCTGCTCAAGCTGCTACCGGAGTACTTCAGGCCGCTCGCCCAGTACCGCATGCTGATCTACGGGATCGCGATGATACTTGTGATCATCTTCAAGCCCGACGGCCTGTTACCCAGGAACCGCAAGAAGTACACCTTCGATGGCTCGCCATCAGCAGTCGGCGCGCCGGTCGCGGCCGGCGACCAGGAGGCCCGCCGATGAGCGTGGCCAATCCCATCCTCGAGATCGACGGGCTGTCGATGGTCTTCGGCGGCCTCCGGGCCATCGACGACGTTTCGCTCCATATTCGCGAGGGCGAGATCTGCGCCTTGATCGGTCCGAACGGCGCGGGCAAGACGACCATCTTCAACTGCATCACCGGCGTGTACAAACCGACCGAGGGCCGCGTGACCATACGCCGCGGCGGCGGACAGCGCGAAGCCATCCAGGGGCTCAAGCCGAACGTCATCAACCGCAAGGGCCTCGCGCGCACCTTCCAGAACATCAGGCTATTCGGGAATATGACCGTGCTCGAGAACGTGATGATAGGCCGGCACAACGCGCTCGCCGCCGGCGTCATCCGAGCCATAGCCAGGGACGCCGCGACGCGCGACGAGGAGGCGCGGCTGATAGACGACTGCCGCCGCATCCTCGTCAAGATGAAGCTCGACCCGTTCATCAACGAGACGGCCAGGAACCTGCCGTACGGCGCCCAGCGGCGGCTCGAGATAGCCAGGGCCCTGGCGACCGACCCCTTCCTCTTGCTGCTCGACGAACCGGTCGCGGGCATGAACCCGCACGAGACGAAGGAGCTCGAGGAGACGATCGACCTGATACGCGACGAGGAGAAGGTGACGATACTGCTCATCGAGCACGACATGAGCCTCGTGATGAACGTATCGGAGCGCATCTACGTCCTCGACTACGGTCGGCTGATAGCCGAGGGCACGCCGGAGGAGATCAAGGGGAATCCCGAGGTCATCAGGGCGTATTTAGGAGAATGACATGGCTTTGATGGAACTCAGGGACGTCTGCACGTACTATGGCAATATCCAGGCTCTGCGCGGCATCTCGCTGTCGGTGGAGGAGGGCGAGATCGTCACGCTGATCGGCGCCAACGGGGCCGGTAAGACCACCACGCTGATGTCGATCTGCGGCATCGCCCAGATACGCTCCGGCCAGGTGCTGCTCGACGGCGAGGACATCTCGAGGAAGAGCCCTCACTCCATCGTCGCGATGGGCCTGTCCCAGGTGCCGGAGGGCCGGCGCATCTTCCCTCAGCTGACCGTGCTGGAGAACCTGGACATGGGCGCCTTCCTGCGTCGCGACAAGGCCACGGTCCGCGTCGACCTGGAGGAGGTCTTCGACCTGTTCCCGAGGCTCGCGGAGCGGCGGAACCAGCAGGGCGGGACACTGTCCGGCGGGGAGCAGCAGATGCTGGCGATATCTCGGGCCCTGATGGCCAGGCCGCGGATCCTGCTGCTCGACGAGCCGTCGCTGGGCCTGGCTCCGCTGATCGTCCAGAATATTTTCGATATTATCAAGCGCATCAACGAGGAACGCAGGACCACCGTGTTCCTCGTCGAGCAGAACGCCAACATGGCGCTCAAGATAGCCGACAAGGGCTACGTGCTGCAGAACGGCTCGATCAAGATGGCCGACTCGGCCGAGCGTCTGTTGGCTAACGAAGAGGTACGCAAGGCGTACCTCGGGCTATGATCAGCGAGGAGGCAACATGACCGTAGGCAATCGCATGAGCCGGCGCCTGGTTACCGTAGGCGCCGATACGGCCGTACCGGAGGCGGAAGCCCTGATGCGCCGCGAGAAGATCCACCGCCTGCCGGTGGTCGGCAAGAAGGGCGAGCTACTCGGCATCGTCACGGCCTCGGACCTGCGACGCGCCTCGGCGCCGCCGGCCACCTCGCTCGACATCTACGAGCTCCACTACCTGATCTCCAGGCTCAAGGTGGAGTCGGTGATGACGAAGGATCCGGTCACCGTGTCCGAGGACCTGCCGGTCGAGGAGGCCGCGAGGATCATGGACGACAACCGCATCGCCGGCCTGCCGGTGACGCGCGGCGGCGAGCTCGTGGGCATCATCACGGAGTCCGACCTATTCAGGCTGTTCATCGACCTCTTCGGCGCGCGGCACCGTGGTGTGCGGCTGACGCTGCTGATGCCCGAGAAGCGCGGCGAACTGGCGGCGATCGCTTCCGCCATTGCCGAGGCGGGCGGCAACCTGCTGTCCCTCGTCGCCTTCGACGGCGATGACGGCAAGACGGGTTACTGCACGCTGAAGGTCGAAGGCGTGGCGAAGGACGCTCTCGTTTCCGTCGTCGAGCCGCTCGTGGAGCGCGTCATGGAGGCGCGGGAGGGCTAGGGCCTCGTCCGGGCTCATGCCGCGGAATCGTTCCGCATAGTCGTCGGCGAGGCCGCGCGCGCAGGGGTAGACGAGGTTCGGGGCGCGGCCGAGCGCTTCCCTGGGCGCGGCTCCCTTGCCCCATCGGTCCGCTCGGGGTCATACTCGAAGCATGACCGTGACCGAACTGCTCGAAGCCATCTCCCCGCCCAGGCCGCTGCCGGGGGCGGCGGCCCGAACCGTGATGGCGCCGCCGTTCCGCCGGCAGGAGCTCGAGGCGCTCGCGTGCCTCGGGGATCCAAAGCCCACCGTTCCGTCCAGAGCCGGGTGGCGAGAGGCGGCGGTGCTGGTACTGTTCTATGAGAGTGGCGGCGGACTACGCTTCCCGCTGATCGTCAGGCCGGACGGACCGGGCGTCCACGCCGGACAGGTATCGCTACCGGGCGGGGCGCGCGAGCCTGAAGAAAGCCCCGAGGACTGCGCCCTACGCGAGACGCGCGAGGAGATCGGGGTGGACCCCGGCTCGGTCCGCCTGGTACGGGCGCTGACTCCGCTCCATGTCCCGCCGAGCAGGTTCCTGGTTCGGCCCTTCGCCGGCGTCGCGGCCGCGCGCCCTGAATTCCGCCTGTCCGGCAGCGAAGTCGCGGTGCTGCTCGAGCCGCGGCTCGACGAGCTGCTCGATCCGGCCGGAGCGTCCTGCGTCGACGTACGCCTCGGCGTCGCGGCCGGCGTCGGGGACGGCATCGCGGACGGCATCGCGGACGGCGTCGCGGTCGGCGTCGCGGTCGGCGTCGCCGAAGCCCCGTGCTACGAGCTAGCCGGCTATTCGGTCTGGGGCGCCACCGCGATGATCTTGTCCGAGCTGCGCGCGATGATAGTTGGCGAGCTGGCGGCCGGTTAGCCGCCCAGTCGGGCTAGACCGAGAACCTGGCCATCTCCGAGCCGAGCGCGCCGACCGATTCGAGGTTGCCGTCGACTTCCTTCCTGACGGCCGCGAACGACTCCTCGAGCGCGGTCACCTCGCGCGTCTGGCGGCTGGCGTCGGCCGCGAGCCCCTCGAGTCGCCGTAGCACGCCCTCGAGGGCCATCGCGATCTCGTCGCTACGCCTGGCCTGGTCGCCCATCATCGCGCTGACCGTATCGGCCGATCTGACCGCCTGCGTGATGGAGCCTATCACGGCGTCCGTGCCGGCGGCCTGCTCCTTAGCGGCGGCGGCTATCTCCCGCGAGATCGAGGCGGACTCGCCGAGGCCGGCGGTGAGCCCGGCCAGGGCCGCCCCTGAGGCCTCCGCCTGCCGTACGCCGTTGTCGACGCGCGCTCCCATGGCTTGGATCAGCTCCTTGATGGCGCGAGTACGCTGGGCCGCGTTCCCGGCCAGGGTACGGACCTCGTCGGCGACCACGGCGAAGCCCTGCCCGTGTTCTCCCGCGTGGGCCGCCTCGATCGCGGCGTTCATAGCGAGTAGGTTGATGTCGGCCGATATCTTATTGAGTGTCGTCAGCACGCCGAGCACCTCGCGGGCGGCGGCGTTTATCTCGTCTATCGCGGCCCTGGTGTCGCGCACCGCGGCGCTACCGGCGTCGCCGCTCTCGGAAAGCCGCCCGGATAGCGACCCGGCCCGCTCGGTCATCGAGGAGATGGAGCGGATGCTAGCGGCCATCTCCTCCATGGCGGCCGAAGTCTCGGCTACGAAGCGCTTCTGGTCTTCGGTGGCGGCGTCGGCCGCGGCCACGCCGTCCCTGAAGGAGCGTAGCGCGTCGACGAAGGTCCTGGTCGCGGCCGCCTGGGACTGTAGGGTCGTCTCGAGTTCCCGTACCGTCTCGCGGGTGCCCCGCGCCAGCGACTCCGAGCGGATCAGCTCGCGGTCTATGGCCTCGGAGCTTTCCCTGGTCCGCCTGGCCGTATGGCCTATGTCCCTGGCTATCGAGTGGAACCGGTCCAGGAGGCGGTTCAGGAGCTCGGTCAGCTCGCCGAGGTCGTCCATCGCTCGTATGCTCAGGCGTATGCGCAGGTCGCCGCCGCCGTCGAGCACGTCCTTCACTCGGTTGGCGATGGCCTGTAGCTGTCTGCGCAGGCTCGACGATACGATAGCCTGCACCGCGCAGCAGATGCATAGGGTGAAGGCGGCGTACATGATGAACATCGTCTGTTGGCGCCTGACGGCGCTATCGGCGCGTTCCCAGGGTAGCGGTACGTCGTCGGCCCCGACGCTCGAGCGCGTGCCGAGCTCGGGTAGCCGCTCGGCGAGTAGCGAGCGGTAGGCGGTCCCGGCATCCTCCGGCAGGATGGAGCCGGAGACGACTCCGGCTAGTATATCGTCGCCCACCTTGTTGAATGCGACCGTATCCTTGACGTTGAACTGGATGAAGGTGACCGCGTAGACGACTAAGGCGGCCGATAGCCCGATCTGCTTGCCGGTCGTCGAGCGTTCTCGCCGGCGTTCGCCTATCTCGCGGATGCCGAGGCGGTCGCGTACATCGGCGAAGACTATCTCGTTCAGGGCGTTCTGGGCGGAGGCGTAGATCACGCCGCCGGCTAGGTTTGAAACGAGCACGACCAGCCTGTCGAAGCGCAGGATCTCGTGCAGGAAGCCCTGCGACACGACGAAGATCACGTAACCCGACGCGAAGCCTACGATATTCTCTGCGAGCACGACCTTGGAGAAGCCGATCAGGCGCTTCCTCGTTCGCTCAAGTTCATCGTCCGGAATGGTCTCGCCGCGTTCGAGGGCACAGGCAACGCGCTGGATGCGCAGGGCCAGCAGGTACAGGATCAGGCCGAGTACCAGGGCCGGGGGGATGACGACGCTGAACATGTACGCGGCCGTCATCGCGAGGAGGTCGGACAGGCCCGAGACGCCGAGGATCAGGCCGTCGCGGAAGTAGGTGAATACCTGCATGACGAGGTAGACCGCTATGATCATCACTACGGAGTTGCGGGTTACGCGCAGGGCTAGGCGTTTGTTGGACATGGTGCCGAAGTCTATCACGGAAGGGCGTATCTGTGGACGGGTCCTTTCTGGTAGAATGGCGTCATGGAACCGAATACACCTCCGGAGGATCAGGCTGGCGGCGCCTGCGTCGAGCTCGATGCCTCCGCCCTGGCGGGACTCAGGAAGATGCCGGTCGACGTGTTCGACGACGTCTACCTCGGCGAGGTCAAGCCGGACGCCCTCGTGTTGTGCGTCGACGTGCGCAACTTCAGCGACTTCCTCTGTTCGCACGACGAGGACGAGGTCTTCGCCCTGATCAAGGATTTCACCTCGAACCTGCTGTCCTGCGTCAACCAGTTCGGCTACGGTTGCTCCTATTATAAGCTGATGGGCGACGGCGCGATCGTCATATGGGATACGTTCGACGAGGCATCCGCGCGAGAGGCCCTCGCCGTCTTCGATTCCTATACCGACTTCGTGGACGAGGAGCTGTTCAAGCCCTATCCCGACCTGGGACTGGCCGGGGCCCTCGTCGTCGAGAAGGTCTTCAAGTACGAGATCTCCGCCGAGGCCTCGCAGCTCAAGTACCGGGACTACGTGGGTTACGGCATCAACCTGGCCTGTCGCCTCCAGGCCCTGGCGCGCAGCGGCGAGCTAGCCGTCAACGAGCGCCTCGCCTCGAGCGGGCTCGTTACGGCGGTCCCCGACGCCTCGTCGGGTATCCTGGCCGAGCTGCGCTCCATGAAGGGCCTCAAGGACGAGGACAGGACCCGCGCCCTGCTGTACCGCAAGGCCTAGGCGTCCGCGTTCCCGCGCCGTCGTCGCATGAAGGCGAGCAGCGCGACGAGCAGGGCCAGCCCGGCCGCCATCAGCGCCGCCCCCGAGGCCAGGCCGACCCTGTAGGCCAGCACGGCACCCCTACCGGCTCCGATCAGCGCGTCGATCAGCGGACCGGTCAGGAAGGTGGCCGTAACGCCCCAGCTCAGGAAGAAGGTACTATTGTAGAACGCGAAGTACCGCCCTCGTTTCTCCGGCGGTATCAGCGTCGAGGCGAAGGCGTAGGACGAGGCCGCGATGCAGCCGTCGGACACGCCCTTGAACAGCGCGCCCAGGTAGATGACGCCGAGGCTCGGCGCGACGGCGTGGAGCGTCATCGAGACGATGCCCGACAGCGCCCCGGCTACCAATAGCCGCGTTATGCCCAGGCGCTTGCCGAGCGAGCCGACGAAGAAGCCGATCACTATCAGGGCGGCCGACTCGACGTTGACGACGCGGCTGATGGTCCTCGCCGGCGCGGCGAAGCCCTCGGGCAGATCCAGGAACTGGCCGCGGAAGGCGCCGAGCGTATTGATGCCCGAGTTCATGAGGAACATGGCGACGAGGAAGGTCGCGAAGACGGCCAGGCTTCGACCGGGCGCCTTGCCTCCCACCCTGGCGCCGCCGCGCGCGTCGTCGTCGGCCTTCGGCGCTTTCTCCGCTCCGCTCGAGCGGAACGCGATGCCGCCCTCGGGCAGGAACAGTATCGGCACGACCGAGCCGGCCATCACGAAGGCGGAGACGAAGAAAATACCGCCTGCCCCGTAGCCCCAGCCGGGATAGGCGCGGCCGATCCCGTCGTACAGGAGCCCGGCGGCCATCGCGCCGACTATCCTACCGACGCCGCCTATGCTCTGGAATCTGCCCTGTACCGCGTTGCGTTCCTCGGCGGTGTAGACGTCCGAGATGAAGGCGCTCCAGCCTATGTTCGACATCGACCAGAAGGCCTCGATCACCGTCAGTCCCGCTATGATCACGTAGCCGGCCGCGCGCGGGTTAGGCGCGACGGCGTGGAAGTACCACATGGCCACATGGCCGACGCTGGCCATGAGCTCGCCGATGATGATCAAGGTCCGACGTTTCTGAAGCCGGTCGGTCAGGCGACCCCAGACGAGGGTCTGGAACAGCACGTTGAGCGCCATCGGTACGGTCTCGAACAGCGTGGTCTCGGTAACCGACAGACCCAGGTGGGAGCGCAGGTAGACCGCTAGGAAGGTGTAGAAGATGCCCCGCCTGAACATGGCCAGAGCCTGGAACGAGGAGAGACCGAGGAAGATGCCGTTGTGCTGGATCGGAGATATCATGGTATGAGCGGTTCCTTCGGGGCCGGATCGGCGGCTCCGAAGGAAGCTTCTAGTAAAGCGCTCTGAAGGTCAAGCCGCGCGGCTCCGGGTTAATCGAAGACGCCCAGCTTCCTCGGTACCCAGCTCGGGTAGCCGCAGCTCAGGGTGGCGGCCACGGCGCGAACGGTCCTTGCCCCCGACCACGGCGCGTTGCGGCGCTCGGCCTCTTTCTTCCAGGCTCTGAGCGCGGCGGGCAGCTCGGCCAGGTGTATCGCCTCCACCGCACCGAAGATGGCCAACCAGGCCGCCGTGCCGAGCCCGAACCTGGAAACTCCGATGGCGGCCAGTGCCCCGAGGACGAGCGGCCCGAGCGTCACGATCGTGGCCAGGACCTGCTTGGCGCGCCAGAGCGCTCGTTCCTTGATCCTGAAGACGATGATACCGCGTAGCGAGGCCAGCGTCGCGTCGTCCTCGAAGTCTAGGAGCCGACGCATCTCCTCGGGCTCGATCGGCGGCATGGGCCAGGCGACCCAGTCGCGCTTCTCCTCGCCCGGGGCCAGCTCCCTGGTCTCAGTCGGCTCGTCGTTCAGCCTGAGCGGCACGTCCAGGCGCTTACCCGACTGAATCAGGCGCCTTCGGGCCGATCGCTGGCCGAGCGTCGCGGCGAGCAGAGGGAACAGGTTCCTGTTGCGTAGCGACATCACCCTGCACGGCGTCCCGGACAGCTCATGGAGCACGACGTGCGGCGCGTTCGGCAGCACCATGCAACCGTCGACGAAGCGCGTCGCCAGCGGCGCGAGCGCGCGCGTACACGAGCCGATGACGGCCTTGCGCATCGGCAACGCGAGTATATCGTCCTCGGCGTAGCCCTTGCCCTCGGCGTCGAACCAGAGTCTACGGCCGTCGCGCTCCAATCCACAGCCGATTATCAGCGCCACGGGCCGTCTCGGGCGCACGCCTTCCGCTTCGAACATCGAGAACGCGAAACGTGTGGTCGCCACGCATCCGCCGCGGCACGAGGCCTGCATCGCCTCGACGAGCTCGGGCCCGGCCTTGCCCTCGAGCCCGCCGCGATCGATACCGATCAGCACGAGTATCTCGGGGAAGGATCGACGGACGCGCTCGGAGGTCAAGGACCAATCGGCCGGCCTGAATCGCGCCGAGGCTGCGTCGCCCAGGACCCGGGCGCCCGTGGCGTCCCCGAAGCCCAGTTCGTCGGCGACGCGCATCAGCTCGATCGATCCGGGGTCGAAGCCCATCAGCCGCGTCGCGACCCGGTCGGTCTCCACCGGGTGGTCGCCCGCGATGATCACGCGCGAGTCCACCGGATCGACCGGTGCCGGGCACTCGCCCTCGCCGCCGACGACGCCGTCGATCACGACCAGGTCCGGCTTGAACAGGTATAGCATCTCGACGAGCTTGCGGTTGATGGCGTAGTGGTGGTTGCGCTGGCGCAGGTTATAGGGTATGACGCCCATCGCGTTCTTGAAGCCGAGCGTCACGCCAGTATACAGGTTCGTCTTGAGCTTAGGCACCGAGACGTAGGCCGCCTCCCCGCGTACGACGGCGGAGAAGGCCTCGGGCACGAGTATCTCCCGTTGCGCGGAGGCCTTGGGTAGCAGGTAGCGGTCTACCGGCGTCTCCTCGAGCGCGACCAGGTCGCAGCCGCGGTGCCTGGCCAGCCGATCTATACCCGAGACCCTGAAGGAGCCGCGGGTCGGGGCCCCGCGCCCCGACGATTCGACGATGCGTATCGTCGACGCGAAGCGTCCGAGCCATAGCACCACCGCGTCGAGCACCCGCGGGTCCGTGGTCTCCGGGTAGGACCCGCGTCGCATTCCCATATCCTGGTAGACGGTCACGAGGTTCGGCTTGACGAGGACGGGCCGTCCCCGGAAGCGCGAGGCTATGGACGTCTCCCCTTCGAGGCGGTCGAGCGCCGCGAATACCGCCCGGCGTATCTCGATCACTTCCGGCCGTGCCTCCCAGGACTCCGTGCCATAGTCGCGGGGCAGGCTGGCGCAGTCCTCCGCGTAGCCCGAGTCGACGTAGCCGTTCGGCAGCGGCACCGAAGCGCCGACGGATAAGGCCGGCAATCGCTCGATCGTGACAGTCGCCATCTGTAGCCTCCCGGTCGGGACCAGCCCGGACCATGATTATAGTATACGCTGTACATTAAATTTGCAAAGTGCAAATTTATGGGCTATCATCGTAGCCGCGGGCCGGACACGAGCCGCCCCGCTAGGAGGCACCGATGGGCGACGAGCGTAACGGTTACATGCTCTCTGGCGCGCGGGCGCGGCGCGGGTACGACTGGTGGTGGCATTCTCTCGTGGCTACGAGCGAGAAGACCGGTGAGCGCAGGCCGTTCTTCATCGAGTACTACGTGATCAACCCCGGGTTCGGTGACGCCGAGCCGGTGGCTGGCCAGCTTCCGGCCAACAAGAAGGCCGGAAGGAAGCCGTGCTACGCGATGATCAAGGCTGGCTGCTGGGGCGCCGCAGCCAAGGCCCAGCTCCATAACCTGTACCCCGTGGCGGCGTTCTCCGCCTCGCGGGACGGCATGGACGTGCGCATCGGCGATCACGTCGCCACCGAGACCAGGCTCAAGGGCTCCGTCTCGCTGAGCGCCGCCGACGCCGCGGCCCACCCGGAGTACATGTCCGACTCGGGCGAGATGAGCTGGGACCTGGAGGCCGAGAAAATCCTGCGCTTCAGCGTCGGCTGGGGCACGAGCGCCTTTTTCCGCAAGCTGGACGCCTTCAATATGTACTGGCACGTGGCGGGCATGCGCACCCGCTACAAGGGCGTCATCACCTTCAACGGCGAGCGCTTCATCGTCTCGCCCGACGACTCGTTCGGCTACCAGGACAAGAACTGGGGCCGCGACTATACGAGCCCCTGGGTCTGGCTGAACTGCAACAACCTCAGGAGCCGCAAGACCGGGAAGCTCCTGGAGCGATCGAGCCTCGACGTCGGCGGCGCGCAGCCAGTGGCTTTCGGCATCTCCCTGCCCAGGCGGCTGCTCATCGCCCTGCACTACGAGGGGGCTTTCTACGAGTGGAATTTCTCCAAGTTCTGGACCGGCTCCAAGCAGGTCTTCGACTGCCCGGTGCGCGACGACAGGGTGGAGTGGAACATCGACGCGTGGCACGGCACGGCCAAGGTCGAGATCCGTTTCGCGTGCCCCCGGGATACCATGCTCAATGTCAACTACGAGAACCCCGACGGCGAGAAGAAGCATAACGAGCTGTGGAACGGCGGCTATGCCTCCGGCACCATACGGTTGCTCGAGAGGCGCGGCGGCGAATGGGTCGAGGTCGACGTCCTCGAAGGCGAGCTGGGCGGCTGCGAGTACGGAGAATATGACCGCTAGGGCTCGTAGACTGTCCGGTCGGCGACGCCGAGAGCCTCGTCGAGGTTCTCGGCTACGACGACGAAGGCGGATTGCTCCGCCGTGGTCAGTCTGGACAGCGAGCCGATGACGAGCTCGTAGTTGGCCTTCTCGATCGCGGCTACGAGCTCGTCGCCGCGAGGCTCGAGACCGACGAGTATGCCCCTGCGGTCGCCCGAGTCCTGGGCCTTGCTGACGTAGCCGCGCTCTTGCAGCCGCTTGACTAGCCGCGATACGGTGAACATCTTCGCACCGAGAGCGTCGGCTATCTCGCCGACGCGGGCTATCTCTCGTCTACGCAGCAGCTGTAGGAGGTATATTTCCTGATAGCCGAGCCCGAAGCGCTCCACCAGGCTCCGCTCGAAATGGTACACCGCGCGGAGGCTCCCATAGAGCAACTCGTCGGCTGTCTTCCTGTCGACGCTCGGGGCGTTATCCGATCTTTTCATGGTTTAAATATAGCGCCTAATGGAGCTGAATGTGAAACGCTCCGAGCCAGCGTATCTTGGATACGCCAGCCCGGGGCGGACCGTGCTATCAGGCTATACGCGCCTCGGGGATCAGCCTACGAGCAGCTTGATGTCGTCTTCGACCGCGCCGATGCCGGCGATGCCGAAGGCGTCGACGAGGACCTTGGCCACGTTCGGCGACAGGAAGGCCGGGAGTGTCGGCCCCAGGTGGATGTTCCTGACGCCGAGCGACAGCAGGGCCAGGAGCACGATGACGGCTTTCTGCTCGTACCAGGCTATGTTGAACGCGAGCGGTAGCTCATTCACGCTGGCCAGGCCGAAGGCGTCCTTAAGGAGCAGCGCCGTGACGACGAGCGAGTACGAGTCGTTGCACTGACCGGCGTCGAGCACGCGTGGGATGCCGTCGATGTCTCCGAGGCCGAGCTTGTTGTAGCGGTACTTGGCGCAGCCCGCCGTGAGTATCACCGCGTCCTTCGGCAGGGCTTCGGCGAATTCCCTATAGTAATCGCGGCCCTTCTGACGGCCGTCGCAGCCCGCCATCACGACGAACTTGCGGATCTTGCCCGCCTTGATCGCCTCGACGACCTTGGGCGCGAGCGCGGCGACCTGGTCATGGGCGAAGCCTCCGACTATCGTGCCGGTTTCTATCTCCACCGGCGGCTGGCAGGCCTTGGCGGCGGCGATGAGCGCTGAGAAGTCCTTGTGGCCGGAGGCGTCCGCTTCCACGCGCGGACAGCCGGGATAGCCGGCGACGCCTGTCGTGTACATCCTGGCCTTGTAGGAGTCAGCCGGCGGCACGATGCAGTTGGTCGTCATGAGAATGGCGCCGCGGAACTGCTCGAATTCCTCACGCTGCTTCCACCAGGCGTTGCCGTAGTTGCCGGCGAAGTGCGGGTATTTCTTGAAGGCGGGGTAGTACTGGGCAGGCAGCATCTCGCTGTGGGTGTAGACGTCGACGCCCTGGTCGGCGGACTGATCGAGCAGCATCTCGAGGTCCTTGAGGTCGTGGCCTGAGACGATGATGCCGGGGTTCTTACGGACGCCGAGGTCGACCGTGGTCATCTCGGGCTTGCCGTAGGCGCCGGTATTGGCGGCGTCGAGCA
>Ga0209717_1003672_pt1 | contig 13150 bp, 12 predicted proteins | sample AD_UKC048_MetaG_FD_184418 | JGI IMG/M metagenome (GOLD analysis project Ga0209717, IMG submission 184418) | Active sludge microbial communities of municipal wastewater-treating anaerobic digesters from USA - AD_UKC048_MetaG (SPAdes) (version 2) | ecosystem: Engineered > Bioreactor > Anaerobic >... | reverse complement strand
TCTGTTGGTTTAATTGAAGAATTACAGATAAAAGCAGGTAGTAACTTAGGTATAAACAATCTGATTGCGAAGAAATTGCGTGATGGAATTGTAAATGGTATCGTTGAATATCTTGAAAAAGAAAAAAAAGTGGTTGCAACGGTTGCGGAAGTGGTTAAAGAAGAAGAAGGAATAAAGGCGGAGAGTGAAGCGGTTAATGATTTTGCACAGAGTATCGCAGATGATTTAGCTGAAACACCAATAGAACCAGCAGCTCCAAAGAAAAAAGGAAAGAAATAAACTGATGAAATATCGGTTTGCTTGATTATAAACAGTAAAAAGGGAAAAATGACTGAAAATGACACATTGCAGAACATCGCTGATAGTTTAGCGACAGAAGCACCAAAGGTTGAAACGCAAAGTTCGGACTTACAAAACATAGCAGATGAATTGTCAGCACCGAAACAGGAAGAAGTAAAAGAAGAAATTGTTGCAGAACAGAAAATAGAAGTAGCAGAAGAAAAGAAAGAGGATGATTTAATCGAACTCGAAGAAGATGAAGAACAAAAATCGGAAGCAACTAAAGAAGAAATATTCAACCCAGAAGAATTAAAAGAAATTGGAGTTGAAATAAAGAGTAAGAGTGAACTAAAAGAGTTCATCAGTTCTTTGAAAAATGAAAATGTGACCTTGAAAGCGAAAGCGGATGAGGTGTATGCAAATGAAGAAATCAAAAAACTTAACGACTACGTTAAGAATGGCGGTGACTTAAAAGCATATACCAACGATGTACAGCAACTAACGCAGTACAAACAGACGCTTACTGCACTTGATAACATCAGTCCTGTTGAAGCCTATAAATACGGCATCTTACAGCAGTTCGGAGTAAAAGATGTATCTGAATTGCCGGAAGATAAACGCCAGGAGTTTGAGGATTATATAGATTCTCAACCGGCATTCCAAAAGGAATTAGAAGGCAGAAAGCTGATTAATGCAGAAAAAGCATCGTATCAGGCAGAGATTAACAAAATTGAGCAAGGAATCACACAAGCACAGGAAAATTTAGCACGTAAGAATGAAGCGTATGCAACCAACGTATCTAAAGCCATTCAAACACTAACAGGCGTTGATGGAATAAAGGTGAAGGAAAGTGAAAAAGCGGAGTTGTCAACCATTCTTAAAAATCCGAAACAAGCGTTGCAAGACCTTATGCCACTTGATAAAGATGGACTTCCCGATGTAGACGCATTGGTAAGAATTATTTACCGAGAGAAATATGGAAAACGCAACACCGAACTTCTACTTGAAAAGGCAAGAAGTAAAGGAAAGAAAGAGGTTTTTGAGAAGATAGAAAACTCCGAAAGACGGGAACTAACGCAACATTCGCAAACTGCTACAATTAAAGACCCTGTTGCAGAAGCGATAGCGCAGATGTAGCATGGCAGGATATTAACAAATTTAAAAAAAACAAGAAAACCAAATAAAAAATGGCTTACACAGAAACAGTAACCCCAAGCAACGAAATGGCGACAAGAGTTGGGGATTGCACGTACAATAACTTATTTGTATCTGCATACGGCAAACCTTCATGGGATGCATTAATCGCTAAAACGGCAGAGAAATACAACTTGCCACAAATCTTAGAATACATCGGTGAAGGTGTAGCGGAATCATCTACCCTGAATTGGGCGGAAGAAGGCGCAATCATCAAGCTGTACACAATTACATCATCTACCGGTGGTGGTACAACTACTGCGGAATTGACATTGACTGAAACTGATCCGTATTTTGCAATCGGTGACTACATTTTACTGCCATCAGGAAGTGGTGACAAGCAGAAATTGGTACAGGTTACTGAAATTGCAACTACACCAAACCACGTATTGACTGTTGAATCAGTTGACGGTGAGGTTATTTTAGCAGCTAACATTGCAGCAGCCGGTCAAATCATGTGGGTAGCAAACGTTACTGCACCATGCGGAACGTTAAGTGACGGCAGACGTTACAAACCGAATCAGCGTACTGCGGTAGCGCAAATCATCAGCCAGAACAAACATTTCTGCTACGATGAAGAATCTCAATTATCATGGGTTGGAAATAAAGAAGGTACGGTTAAATACTACCACTCTATTGACGAACAAACTCACGTAAAAGAGTTCAACCTTGCGGTATCTAACTATGTATTGTTCGGTGAAGCTACGGCATCCCCTACATCATTAACAAGTGGTGCGATTTCCGGTGATGGTATTATTGCCAACATTATGACAGGCGGAACTGTTGGAACATGGGCTGGTAACATTGCAGAAGATGATTTACAAGACATCTGTACTGCTATGGTTAAAAACTCTCCGTATGCAGAAGGCGAATGGTTGGTATTAGGTGGTTCTACTGCTATTGCTAAAACTAAGAAGGCGTTGAAAGACTACTTTACAGTTGGTGGTGCAGGTTCATTTACTGCTGAAAGACGTGCCGGTAAAGCAGGATTCGATGTTACATCTTACACTTTTAACGGTGCAATCTTACACTTACACAACTTACACATATTTGACTTAATTCCTGCGCCAGTTGCCGGTGGAATCAACTATGCAAACGCATTATTGTTCCTGAACGTTTCTAAAACGAAAGACGGTGCAGCTACACAGATTAAGTATGTGAAAGGATTTACAGGCAAGGTTGAGAAAATGATTATGACACAGAAAAACGGTCACACTCCATTAGTGGATGGTGGTGTTCGTTCATCTAACGACAGATGTTTTGAACGTGCATATTCATCTAAAATGATGTTGGTAATGAAATGTTTAAACGCACACGGCTTCTTCTACGGAGTATAGTACGAAACTTTAAACCTAATGGTAGCCACAATAAAAGTGGCTACCTATTTATAAAAACAAAAAAATAAAGAAATGAAAAAAATAATCTTTTTACTATTCGCATTATCGTTCACGGTTGCATTAAACGCACAGAACGTAAAACCACGATTCGTTACGTCTACTTATGGTCGCACAGCAGGCGCACAGCTAAATGCTTACGTTGCCGTAGTTGATACCGCAGGTGCAGACACATCTTATTTGTACCCAAAGGCAGGAAAAACAATCGTTAAACTAACGGTAGCAGATTCTATTGCAATTAAATTCAACTCTGTGAAGAACAGTTACGTTGGTGACGAAGTAGTTGTTATTGCTACAAACGCATCAGGTAGTTCGCACGTTATTAAGTTTTTATCTACCAACTCTGAACCGGCAAGCACAGGCGGAAGAATCACACTCGCAAGTACATTAGGTGCAGTTATCCGATACGTGTTTAATGGTGTTAAATGGGTGGAAGCAAGTAGAACAGTACAGTAATTATTCACTAAATAAATAAAAATGACAGCAACAGCAACAAAACAAAAGGGTGGAGTAGAGTTTAACTGTTTAGGCGGTTCGGTTGTACTCCGACATGGTTACAAAGAGAACGAGAACGGTGACAAAAAGAAATTATATTTCAGCCGTGCCGACATTGAAAAGTTGAAATTACCCGACACATTCCTTGCCAAAAGAAGTGATGGCAGAGAAATCGGGTTAATAGAACTTGATATGAATAAGACACGGAAGATTATCGTTCCGTACTATGAAGAAGAAATGATTGAACTGCTGAAAAGTAATGAACTTGTCAGCAAGGCGAAAGGAAGTCAGAAGTTGACAAACAAGGTATCATGGTTTGATCCGCAGGAAAACAAACTGGAAAGACAGAAATCGGTACAGGGCAGACAATTAGCATTGTTGGTTGTAGCCGGATTACCAAAGGCAGATTTAAAAGATTTATCTATCTGTTTAGGTATGCGTGAAGTTGACACTATTTCTGACCCTGACTTTGCAGACATCATTGACAACAAACCGCAGCGCATACTGGATATGCTTGATGTGAAACAGAAAGACGGAGTACCTAAAGGAACGCTATTTGAAAGTTTCAGAGTTGAAGCGATACTACGCAGAGCAATAAATGTTAGAGTAGTAAAAGAACGTGCCGGTGCATTATTTTTCGCAGAAGAACAAATCGGAACTGATTTCAGAAACGCTTTGAAAAACCTGCAAAACAAAACAAAAGGTGACGATGCCAGTATGGCTCATGTGTTACCGTTAATTAAAGCCAAACTTGAAGGAAAGGATGATGAGTAGTTTGGTGATACCAAAGAAGAAAGATGGAAAGGTATGGAACGAAACCATACCTTTCAATCCAACACTATTTGGTTGGGATTTTGTAAAAGCCTGTTGTTGCGAAGCAGACTTTGTGAAGGGAGAAATGAAGATGAAGGTAGCAAAACAGAAAGACAGATTGCGTGTATTCGATAAGGATAAGAAAGAGATTTTAACGTATCGTATGCCACAGTCACAGATGGAATTTTTTATACTACAAAACACCCTGTAATAAATGGCTTTAACACTATTGATGGATTACGAGATAGTAAATGTTGGTACAGGTATTAACGTTACTGATACTACCGTTTATGGTGGTGCGAATCCAACGAGAGCAAACTCATTAGTGAACTTTATTATTACAGATAAACGCACCGGTGAACTTATTGAGGTCACATACGATGAAGAAACAGTAGAAGAAATACTGATACCGATTACACACGATGGATGGTACAGTATATTAATGACCGTTACCAATGCGGTAGGGCAGGAAGAAAGAAGTGATGAGAAGGTTTTAGGCGTTATTGTAACTGAAAGATTTTGTGCTTGTCTTGCTGAATACTCAACTAAAGCACTGGAGAAACAATGCGGATATGAGGGTTCTAAATTTTGGGAACGCTTATTTTGTTTGCAAGGACAGTTTATTGGATTACAGGCTTTGGTAGAACGCAATGATTTATTGAGTGCCGATATGGCGATTGAAAGAATGGGATTAGAATGTGGGCGATTAAATACTGATTGTGGATGCTAACGTCAACGGAAAAGACCAATATATTATTATGGACAGACCAGTTCTTTGCAGAGAGTGTTGTGTGTTTGAATGAATATGTTTGTTGCGGTAAGAGTCCTTGCGGATTATGCGCAAAGGTTGCAAAAGTATATTCATTGAAACACGCCATTGAATCGGCAGGAACGTACATAACTGAAACACAGATTGATAACCTTTATAGACGACTACAATGTTTAATAAATTTAAGAATACAGGATTAATAGTCCTAATGATTTCCCTTTTTGCTGTTGTGGATGCGTATGGACAGATTAACTGTCCTACGTGTCCTAAAGGGTTGACAGCACCGAGTAGTATCTCGTCACCACAACAAGGCTTTAACGGATACACATCTGAGGTGAATAAGTATGACGGCACAACACAGAACTGTTACAGTCCGACAGCAAATACATTGAACGGTCATCTGAAAGGAATAAACAATGCTTTATGTGATTTGCAAGAATTGATTGATTCTTTATCTACTGTAATAAATGATAATGACAGCACTGCATTGGCAGGATTGGATAGTCTGCAGGTTCAGGTAGATAGTATCACAAGTCGTTTGGATAGCATTGTAACGGCATTAGGGCAGTTTTATAATACGTCTGTCATCAGTTCTGATTCATCATTGAACGTTTCGAGTAGTGTTACCGGTGATGTTATTACATTCAACTTGTCGGTTGATAATGATTCTATTGAAATTGATTCAGGTAATGGATTAAGCGGTAATGGCAGAAATGCTACACCTGTTAAATTAGGCGGTACACTTACTGAGAATACAACAATAAGCGGTAATAGGTCTTTTACAGGTATAGTCAATGCATTTACAATAAATCAAACGGACTCTACAAATACTAATAGCTTATTCTCTGTAAATCAATTTAAGAAATACAGTTCTTTGGCTGATTTTGAGTTTTTCTATTTTGGTGCGCAAATAGACAAAAAGAGTGTTATTTCATCAGGAATATTTGATTTATCATCGGTAAGTGGTAGGTTATTTGGAAGCCAAGTAAGACACAACTTAAAATTAGCGAGTGGTTCTGTTATTAAGAAAACAGGCGACACTTCCGCTATATCTTTTGGAGATGTATGTAATTTAGATGTAATATTTGACGCACAAGAAACCAATGGCGGTAACATTACGAGTATGCGAAATCTTACTTTGTATCCAATATATAAGGGTACAAACGTTTCTCCATTTACTATTTATAGGTATGTATCTTTGGCATTGCCTGATTTAAACTCAGGTGGTATTTGGGCGACACCTACGGACAGATACGCTATTTACCAAGAAGGCGAAACTGATAAAGTTTGGTTGGAGTCGGCAATAATTGTAGCACCTAATTTACCTGTATATGCCGATGATGCTGCTGCGGTGGCGGATACCGCATTTCCGAGTGGTGGATTGTATAAGACTACGGGTTCAGTTGCGTTAAAAGTTAAACCGTAGGTAATTCTCTTGGTGTAAAAATGGATTTTGTAATGTAATAGGAAATAGAATACGACCCGTTATAGATGGATATAAGAGACACATACAAACTTTTTATTAATACTTTAATTGATAAGTTCGGTGATGCTTCAATAGAGGATTTCGAGTTTACGGAAACGTTCAACCGTGCATCATTAGCGGTACTATCCGACCAGTTCAACAATAAAAGTAAGCGTGGCGAGAACGGTACTTTACCGTATGCTTTTGAAATGTCACAGACTGACTTGCATAAGTGGCATACGCTGATTGAAGAAGTTGAAGTAGTTACAGATACAGACGGAAAGGTAGGATTTGGTGCAATAGAACAGGCATTAGCGGACAACGATGGTAAACTGTTTCACATCAACACACCATTGGTATATGTATCAAGTATCGGTAGGTTTAAAAAGGCAAGATATGTACGCCACAATGACTATGCACAGATAATTGACAACAGCTTCTTGAAACCTAAAACAACAGCACCAATTTGGAGAGGATTTGATTCATACGTTCAGATAAACCCAACAGGAGTGCATGAGTGTACATTTACGGTGACACGCTACCCAAAGAAAGTATTATTAGACCTTACCACACCTGCGAATAATGTTAATCCTGATTTGGGTGATTCAGCCATAAATGATGTGTTGGTAAGAATGGAACAATATTATGCAATAAAAATACGTGAAGTGCAGTTAAATGAAGCTGCAATGGCACAGGAAAATAAACAGTAATGCCGAGTATAGACAACATGATAAGCGATGTAGAATTGCGATTGTCACACGCCAAACCGAGTGATGATTTTGCTATTCCGAGAGAGCAGATACGTTTTTGGTTAGATACTGCATCTGCATCATTAATGTCTGAATGGATTAAGAAAAGAAATGGTGGCGAAGTACCGGCACAAATAATAAAACCATACGATTGCCTTTTAGTGCAAACCGAAGAAGATACTTGTGTAGGAAGTTGCAATACACGACAGTACATACAACTACCACAGAATAGTGATGGTACAACGAAAGGAATCCTGGCGTTGTCTAATGACGGTGGTATTGTGCAGTTAATGCAAGGCAGTAATCCTATCATGCGAGTGACGAATATCGCACAATTAGGTATGAATTTGAAATTAGAGTTTTCATCTAAGTTCGCATACTTTGTAAGGGTAGCAGATAAGATATACCTATTTAACGGTGTATTCCCAAGTTACTGCAAACTGACTGCGTATATAGCGAGTTGTGACACTACGGATATGGCAGATACCGAAAACTATCCTACTATTGACGAATTAATACCGAGCATACTGGAACAAGCGGAGAAGATCGGATTAAGAGAATTACAAACCAAAATAGACTTACAAGACGATGGCATACCAACTTAGTACCCGACAATTAATTGCAGAGGTAATGGTTGAATTAGCATTGCCGGATGAAAGTATGTTACCTATCATGCTGACATGGAGTAAGGAAGCCATGAGAGCAATCGGTGGCAGTAAATTATTTGCAGTAGAAACAGAATGGTTGCCTATTGATGATTTGCAGTTCTTAAAACCAAAAGACTTTGTAGCTCCGTTAAGTATTACATTGAAAACCGATGCCGGTGCGTGTATCAAACCGCACATGGATAGCGATACAGAAAGTTGCAGTTGTTGTGAAAATTGTAATACAACTTGTGATGTTACGGTGGGCGAAAATGCAACGCACATCTACCTAAGTAGCAATGGCAGTATCTATACATTAGCCAAAATGAAGTATATCGGACAACCTTTGGGTGAGTGTGGTACACCATTGGTAGATGGCAAAGCAGGTAGGGCGGTTAAGCAGTACATTATTTGGAAAACAAAAGCCACGCAACGTAATAAATTTAAGGATAGTACACCACAAAGTGAGGTGCAATACGAGTATCAGTTATGGACTAAACTTGCAGACCAGGCATACGGCAATATTATGATGCCGAATACTTTAGAGTTAAAGAAATTAGGCGTAACGTGGCTTAATGCAGGGTTTTCACCTGCCATGTTTGTTAATCGTCTTTATTAACGATTCCTGTAACTCGTTTCGCAGTCCGTACTAATTGACATAATTTCCACTTCACGGTTATCGGTTGCATCATTAGCAATGATAAACTCAACTTCCATATAGTCACCACGAAGTTTACTTCTATCAATCTTATTACGAATACGGTTTAACCAATATTGATAATTACGCATCTGAAACGGCGGTGGTGCAATACTGCTTGTGTCATGTATTAATAAGTCAGCTTCCTGATTAGGAATACTCGGTGATACACTCGGAACGAAAGCAGTTCCTAAGTCTTTATTGATTAAAAACCCACCTTTCATTTCAAAGTTGAACACATTGAATATCTTTACAAATCCTGCATAGTCATTAACCACGAATTTGAAAGACGAATTTCGGTAGTTTCCGAACCATAATCCACGTTGATTATTTGTGTAAGCGGTATATACACTTCCTTTATTCAGTAGGTATAATTGCTGACCGGCATACACGCCATTTAAGAGTATGTCGTCACCGATATTGATACGTGTTTTAAACTTCTTGTTTTTAGCGTTAAATACGACAATATCTTGCGGAGTGGAACTATGTACCCTTTTACTGATAATATACTCCATATTGTCCTGTGTGGCATCAATATAGCCACTTAAATCAATCTCACGTATCTGCGTATCGTTAAACAGTAAGTTTTTGAAGTATGTAATCATATTCTGTTCAGAAATGAACTCAAATCCACCATCTGCGAATGAGATAGCCTGTTGTTTCTTTGCATCTACGAAATAGCAGTTCCCATTATGGGATTTTACAGAACGGATATGCTGACTGCCATTGTTGAATGATAGGTAATAACCACCGCTACCAATTACCGATGCAGTACCCAATACGAGTGAACGGTTGTCGCCTTGTTGTACCATATCAATGCCGATTGGCTCTGCCTTAACCTTGCGTTCCTGAATAGCGTATAGATTGTTACCGCCTAAGTCAATCAGTTTTATTATTTGTCCGAACTGCTCATCTTCATCTTTACGGTTTAGAACTGCAAATCGTGAGAATCCGTCTGTATCAATAAATCCACTACCGTCTGCCTGATATAACCTTTGGTCGCTATAAACGATACGTGCCGGATAATAAGTCCTGTTTACGGTAAAAGTTTCGGTATCTTTTGATACAAACACTTTACTTTCGTTATTTACAGAATACGAACCATTGTACCTGTAAAAGTAAGGATTGGAGTAGTTCGCTATCTGATTGCCTTTATAAGCAGGGTACTCGTTTTTCTCCTGATGGTAGTTGGTATTTGTTTCAGATTCCAAGTATAGTTCCAAGAACTCAACATTTGCTTTGAATGAACCTGTTTTTGTGTTTTTATTAAACTTTAACGCATCAAGGAATGCACCTTTGCCATTGTAGTCGTCAGCTTCCGCATGGATATTCTCATACACATCGCCTACCCTTTGGGTGTTGTTATTGATTTTTACCGTGTACTTAGAAACGAAACAGTCACCACCCCAAATTTCAACATTTATCGGCGTGTTGTTTAGAATGTCTGATTCAGACAAAGCAACGTATGTGCCTGTGAATACCCACTCGTTTGAAACTTTGGAATAGCGACTGTCCGATAATCCTCTTTCATTATTTACTATGTAACAACCACCTGCAATTTGTCCATCATCTACAAAGATATTTCGTACCGGCAGTTCTCTTGTGTCATTCTCAATGTCACGTATTCCTTTATCCCTAATATCACCTATGGTACGGTTTAAATGCGATGTGGTGTATATTTTATCTGTGTACGCTGTGATGAATGGGAACAAATTAACACTTTGGTTAAAATACTTCTCATATATCCAGTACGTGAAGTCAATCAGTTTCTTGTCTGTATTCAGTAGTATAGAACGCTGATTGGCTGCGGAGTTTATGAATTGGTCTTTTGACGTAGTATCAGGTATTGCATTTGAAGTACCCTGTTGATTGGATAGTTTTTCTAAGTAACCCCAATAGTCAATATCATAGAATATGTCAGAACTAAATGGCTTGTTGGTTAAGAACTGTTCTACACCGTTTAATACCAACAGGTAATCCTTTATAATTTTGTTATCGGTAATATCGGTATCAATATCCTGCAATTTTGTGAAGTATTGCTTTAAACCTGACAGATATTTAATATAGCCACCTGAATTGTAAAAGTAATTTTCACGTTTTAATGCCTGATATGCATTACTAATATTAAGTTTGTTTTCTTCTTCGTGTACAATCTTGCGTCTGTAAGCGATTGCATCCACCACTACAAGTTCGTTGTTGCCGGTTAAGGTATCGTAGAAAGTTGGATTGCCTGATTTATTAAATACATAGTCAGGGTTATACACTAAACAGTAGTTTGGTATTTCAGCACCGTAATTGTCGGTGTCCTGTGTGTTTGAGTAGGTTTTATTATGATTTTGATAGTAAGAATAGAAGGCTGCGTACCATTCAGCACGTTTTTTCATTACTGCATCATTGTAGAAATTAAGCTGATAGCGTGGTATGTTCTTTGCCATACCCATACCGAACACCTTTGGCAGTATGCAGTCAAACTCTTTTTTGTAGTCTGCATCCGCATCTTCGGTTATTTTTTTAGTATCCTTATCAATCTTTATCGGACCGACACCCTGCGTTGGCACACCCATAACGCCTACCGTTGGGATATGTGGTGATTGATATAGTATATTCTTTACACGCTTTTGTCGTACAATAGCAAATCCTTTCGCCCAAGTAGGGTGGTTTTTGATGCCTTTGATAAACAATCCTATTGACTGTGGTTTATTATCGTTTGACATTAACACAAACTGATTATCGGAACGGTCAGGGAACTTCCACGCCCAATCCATAGTCTGATTACCTTTCTGTGAGTATAGGATATTTAATGAAGCACCTAACGTAATGGTAATATCACCGTTAATCGTGATTGAAGTAGGTGTTATGCCGATAATCTGTGCAATATTCGAGTTGAATGATACGCTATCACCTATTGCCAAGTCAGAAGTATTTGCAATTTGCACTACCCAAGTTGTCGGCGTAGGGTGTGAATATCCCGTGCATTGTGTTGTTCTTCGTGTGTTCTGTTTGAAAAATCCTGAAAAATCAAAAGGCTCAACACTACCGAAATTCATATATTCATCATGGTAGGCTATGCCAAAAGGATATACTTCTTTACGGAAATAACCCTTGTGCCGGTTACTTTCTTCACCACACTTGAAATCAGCATCACGTTTTATAGTATATGCGTTTTCTATGGTTGCGCCACCTCTGTCGTTTGTGCGGTCATAGTATCTGATATTTCCCTGAAACAGTATGTTGTCTTTTATTACTAACGTTTTGGCGTATTCTATACCTGCATCTTCCGTAACTGCATTCTCAATAGGAATTGTAGTTTCTGTAATACCAAGATTAGAATATATGATACGGTCAGGATTATCGTACCAATCTTTCTTTGGTGCGGTTTGATATACGATATTTGATGGTATTGGCAGTCCGTCAATATTTTTTATGACGTATAATTGTATAGCATCGTAGTATTGTGCTTCTGATGTAAGGTCAACCGACAATACAATCTTTTTATTGATTATCTCACCAAGTTCACCACCTAACTGTTCGTCATAATTTACAGTTGTACAATCAGATTTTGCTACCGATATTGGATTACAGAATAAGGATATGTCGGAACTATTACCTGAAATGGTATTATAAAACCTGAATGCAAACTGATATGTACCAGATAGCAGTACGCCATTATCTTCTATGGCTACAAGGTCAGGTTGTCCACCTGCGTACCGTTTGCGAACTTCGAGTTCACGAATTGATGGTGGCGGTAGTGTCGCACTACACGACACGTTTAAATTAAGACTTCTTAGTACATTTTTAAAATCAACCCAATATATCTGCGGTGTACCACGTTCCTCTGTGTAGGAAGCGTCTACCGTTCCGAGTGGTGGAAAATCAAGCGTTGTGTCGTCTGTGGTGTTAGGATATAGCTGATGTCTTACATTGTCAATAAGGTCAACTAATGTGATAACACTGCCTGAATTTTTGTCGTATGAGAAAATGATTAAGGAAACGTGCTTTTTCTCGAATACCGCATCGCAGTCATAGTCATAATTAGCATACACTTCATATACACCGAGTACATTTAGTGTTGCTTCATCATGTCCTATTGGCAAATAATCAATAACCTTAGTAGTGCCTTTTATATTTTGCAGTTTAGAATATCTTGCATCACCAATAATATCCATATTAACGGCATCAAGAAGTTCGTTGTTTTTGATAGATTCAGGGGTAGTGTCTTTATTTAATCCACCTTCAAAAGTATTCTTCTGTTTAATAGTACCCATATTGTAAAATTACTTAAATGGTGCGGTGTGCAAGTGAAACATTGACTTGCCTTGCGTTGATATAATCTACTTTTGAAGAAAGAATAATTATGAAGAAAATAGCATTATTAACGTTACTATTAATAAATCTTTCGCTATCATTTTCCCTGCCACGAAATCAAGCATCACCTGCGATATTTTCTGTAACAAAGACAAACAACTCTATCTTATTTAGGCATACGGATAGTACCTTAACTGCAATACCGTGTCAGTCTGTTGCGTCTATTGTTTCTAATGCCGATCCGAGTAAGATTGTTTCAGTTTGGGTAGTTCAGCAAGGCGATTATGACAAAATTATGCAGTTTGATTATTCGGTATGTGGATTCTCCACTAAACAGGAAGCAGTT
>Ga0209717_1003660_pt1 | contig 13201 bp, 9 predicted proteins | sample AD_UKC048_MetaG_FD_184418 | JGI IMG/M metagenome (GOLD analysis project Ga0209717, IMG submission 184418) | Active sludge microbial communities of municipal wastewater-treating anaerobic digesters from USA - AD_UKC048_MetaG (SPAdes) (version 2) | ecosystem: Engineered > Bioreactor > Anaerobic >... | reverse complement strand
ATTCAACGTAAAAGTATTGACTGAAGATGGATACATATTGATCAGAGCCAGTAAGATCCAGGCACCCGCTGCTTTAGCGAACAGATTTTTTGACCTGAAAAGACCTAAAAAGGCAGCGGGTACAGTAATCAAGAGCATCAAAGCAAAGCTGACAATCCCCCCTTTCAAAATGGTCTGCAAGTAATCCGTTTCGATAACAGGGCGATAACCACTGGTATTACCCAGATCAATCCCGGGGCAATAATACTGACCCAATAGTCCTTTGCCAATCAGCCAATCCAGGGTGCTCATGTCCTTGAAAAAACAGTTTTCTACCTTGCTGCGGGTATCTTCTAGTCCTCGGTCTTTGAGCTTGCTGAAGATTGCGCTTTCTTCATAAACACCCAATCCATACCCAATCATCACACTGAATACCAGTAAAGTAACTATGACCACCAGGGTTTTTGCTTTGCTTTCATACAAATAAAAAACATAAGCGACCATCAAGGGCAAAACCGACATGAGGATCAACCCCCGTCGAGCTTTGATAATGGCTAGGAGGATGGGAACCGCTACGATTACCAGCGAAATCAAGTTCCGTTTTTTGGTATGGTAAATAAAGGTGAGCAAGACAAAAGCGCTGGGAATGGCCAGGGTACGGGAAAAAATTTCTACAATACCTCTGCTGACCAGGTTTTCAAAATCTGCGAAAAGAATTTGTCTGGCAAAAAGCAAGGTTAGGAATAGAAAAGCTACCCCCAAAATAAGTATAGCATCAAAAAGTCTTTTGTAAAAAAACAGATTCCGAGGAAACAGCACCAGTAATGGCGCAAAATACAACAAAGCCCCAAACCAGGCATCAAAAAGCAAAATTTTTATCTCATCATAATCTAATGTGAAGCCCCGGAGCATGACGGAAATTAGCCAAAGCAAATAGGAGATAAAAAGAAAGCGGAGGTAAAGATTCTCGAACCTGAACTGGATTTGTGAAAATGCGGCCAGTAACATGGCAATGATGCCCAAACTCTGAAAAGCCTGGCAAATGATCCAGTTTACGTATGTGGTTTGAGAAACCGCATAACCTAGGGTATAGGTAATAAAACCCAACCAAAAGAGATCAAGCAACAGCTGGTCCTTTTTCTGAAGGGTAAGGTGCTGCACGTAAGCATCGTCACTGATCAGCAAAAGGGTGGGATTGTTTTTGCTTGCCATCATCTTAATTCCCTGACTTGATGGCATCCAATAATTCCAGATGCTTTTGGATGCTCAAATGGTTGTTCAATGCAGCAGGGGGGCTAGGTTCAAGTGTGTGGGTCAGGCAATAACGGATGCCTTCAGCAAGGTCAGTTGCATCTTTGTACTTTGCGAGATAACCATTGACTCGATGCTGGATCATATCTGGGATTCCTCCAGTATCAAAAGCAACCACAGGAGTTCCACAAGCCAGCGACTCAAATATGGTATAAGGCAGGTTATCGATCAACGACGGAGCCACGAGTACATCAGCTGCATTGTAGGTCAACGCCAGGGTATACTCGTCATTGAGTCGACCCATAAATCGGGTCCGGAATGGGATCGCTTTCGAGATTTCCTGGTTGCAGCCATTGCCAAAGATCAAAACAGTAATGTTCTCATTTTGCCGTTGTTCGTACAATATATTCATTGCCGATTTTACATATTCCCATCCCTTATAGGGGTTCTTAACCGAAGTGGCTCCAAATAAGATAACTTGCTCATTTTTAGGAATATTTAGGATTTCCTTGGCGATTTTTTTATCAAAAGGTTTGTACACGTTTCGATCCAGCACATTCGGGATGTGAAAAACCGGATTGTTTTTGGTTAACCCGGATTGTTGGGCACATTGATACAACCAAGTGCTGGGGGAAACGAAGTACAAGTTGTCATATTTGGCATAAAATTTCATTTTTTTCTCGAACCCAGCAGTTGAAAGGTCATTTTTTGTATCACCTGGAAAAAACTGGCAGTTCTGGCACTTCACCTGATATTTTTCACAACCAAAACTGTAATGACACCCCCCAGTAAGGTACCACATGTCGTGCAGAATGATGATAATTGGTTTACCCAATTTAGCCAATTGTTCCATATTGGTAAGGCTCAAAAAACCATGATGCGACCAATGGAGGTAAATGGCGTCGGCCTGTTTGACTTGTTCCAGGCGGGATACATTGGTTCCGAAGATGGGATAAGAAAACAAACCCAGGCTTTTATCGGCATTCCGGGTCAGATAATCATTCACTTTATTGTCTAAGCGGGACACTAGAATTTCCTTTTTACCCAAATTGTACTGTTCAGCGCTGGGCTGCACGTTGGAATACAGGGATACAATACTGGAACTGATTCCCACCTTCATGAACTCATCGTGAAGCCTTCTGCCAAAATCACCTGAAGTGGTTGACCGATACTGTAATTGGACAACTTTTTTCATGCTTCAATTCAATTATTTAGCCCAAATTCCCCGTTTGTTCTTTTCGATGATTTGGAAATATTGAAGGGGGGCCAAAATAAACCCGTTGAAATTGGCAACAATAGCGGCAATGAATACCGCATGCACACCAACATGAAAATATTTGATCAAAACAAGTGCTGAAATTACATACACAAAAGGGCTAATCAAACTAGCGAAAAACTGTAACCTCAAGGCACTGATGCCATTTAAAAACTCAACATACTTGCCACTAAAAATAGAGACATTGAAAAACAGGAAGCCCCACAGCGACAACTGAAAATTAATGTCTACAGTACCTTTTCCCAACCATAATTCATACACTTTACTCGATAAAAGCAACATAATAATACTGGTAAGCGCAAGAAGAATATTCAACGTATTGTAATGTTTTATGCTGCTTTTGATCCAGGGGATATCCCCTTTCATAAATGCTTCGGTTGAGGCCGACCAAAATGGGGCCACAAAAATAATCGACACCATTTCCAAAACCCCAAAATACTTGAACACAATGTTATAGGATACAACATCCTCGGTGTTGAAATTCTGGGCAATGATAAAATTAGCGGTTTGATATTGAATGATGAAGGCTATCTGAATCACGAAAAAAAAGAGCCCCAGATTCAACAAATCTTTAGAGTAGGTAAAATTAACCTTGTTGATCTTTGGGCGGTATTGTTGATATTTCCCAGTAAATAGAAAAAAATTAGCCCCCAACAAGATCAACAGAGGAGAAAGACACAATGCGATTCCGAGCAGAATGAGCGAACTATCTGCCATTTTCATCAAAACAACAATGAAAATCAAAGACAACAACTGCCCTAGAAAATCAATCAACGCAGCTTTTGAAGGGCTTTGATCGGCAATCAATAGGGTGGTAATGATTTTGAGTACAAACTGAATGCAGAAATAGGTAAACACAATCACGGCCAAAGTAGATACTTCCGAGCGCATATTGGCCGTGATCCCCAATATTGTCGACCAGTTTAAAAAGGGATTGACGACCAAAAAAAGCAACCAAACCGCACAAAAAATGAGGCCCAATAATGCATATGCCGTACTCACATACACCTGAGCGCGATCATCATCTCCAGCAGCTTTGGCTTGAGCAAATTTATTGCGCAAGCCTTGAGTCAACCCGATATCAAAAAAACTCATCCAAGCGACAACCGAACTAATGGTTAGCCAGATTCCGTACCTGGATGGGTTAATGTAATCAATGGTCAAGGGAACCATAACCAGACTAACCAAAACACTTCCGCCTTTGATCAGAATGCTCTCCAAGATATTCTTTTTTATCTTGATGCTTCGTTCATGGCCTTTGTTAAGCAAATTGAACACCAAAGCAGCCGTTTTGGATTGAAGTTTATTCATGGGTAATTTTCAAAAAAAGTGACACTCAAAAAGGGGACTGAACAGATCATATACCCTGCGCAGGCGGGGCAGTTGAAAATTAACCGGGTGTACTGATATGCCTAGATTAAGCATTGCGCCCACTCCAAAGCCAGGCAGTTTGATGCGGTGAGCCCTAAACTGATTGTTTTTTTCACCAATTTCTCACTTACAGAAGCGGCTGGTTTTTGCCCGACATTAAGTATCCTATTGATATCCGCAATAACATTATTCGAGAATAAGGAATAGTTGTACTTCGTTCTACTCAAATATTTGGCACGTTCACCCATTTCATGAACTTCTTCAGGGTGATCAAGTAAATATTTGATGGCTTGTTTCCAACCCAGTACATCACCATAATCAACACAGAATCCAATTTTTTCTTTTTCAATGTCAAATGGATAAGCTTCATTGTAAGTGGAAAGAATTGGTTTTCCCATGGCCATCCCTTCCAACACTACAGTAATGCCCCAGGTACCGAACTTATAATTATCTACTTCCTTCAAAGGCACGGCTATCGCCAAAGCATTGTAATACTCTTTCCGGATTTTACCCGTCGAACCCAATCCAAACGGAAGAGAGTTGTCTATGTATACATTCGGAGGCACCTCACAAGTCAGGTGCTTTGATAAATCCCCCCCCACTGTCGTAATTTTCAAATCGAAATCAATCCCATCGAAAGCTTGAACCAAGGCGTCAAAATCCCTTTGGGCGCCTCCTGTAGAAAAGATGTAGTTGTTGCTGGGCGGGCATTTTTGATTGCTCAAATAAGTGTCAAAAAAATCATAATCGATCCCAAAGTTGTCTACGAACTTGGTCCTCCCTTTAATCCAATTTTGATTGCTTTTTTCGAGCACAGCCTGGCTGTAATAGAGAATAGAATCCATTCCTTTAAAATAAACATACCGCACTGCATCGTAATAAATTCTTTTAATGGGGTTTCTTCGTTCTTGGGTATAGGGTTGATGCGCCAGGCCAACTATTGGTTTTTTCAAACGTTTCATCAATTTTGAAAAGCTTAAAAAGAACGAATATTCCATGTACGGGACAAATACTAAATCATAATCGTTGGCTACCTTCAGCGCATCCACTTGTTGCTGTAAAAAATGCAAACGCACTATATTTCCGAGCCTATTGAGCAAGGTTTCACTGCTTGATTCCACAAAATCTACTTGATATCCATGCGCTACAAGTTTGTCATAAAGCCAGAAATGATGGGGTGCAAATTGTTCGTCTCCTTCTCGTTCAATGTATTGAAATGCTTCTTTCAAGGGATGAAACAGTACTAGTATTTTTTTCATGGGTTGTTTTTAAATGCAGTGAAGAAAAGGAGCGGGGGACTGTGGGAAATCGTTCTTAGTAGCTATTTAAAATGCATTGTCTTCTCCTTTAACCATATTGAAAACTGTGAGAAAAATACATTTGCAATCAAACCAAAAATTCCAGTTTTCAATATAATTCACATCGTATTCCACTCTTTTGGCCATCTGGTACAACTCTTCAGTTGGGCCTCTCCAACCATTGACTTGTGCCCAACCCGTTACACCAGGTTTAACCTCGTGACGAATCATGTACTTATCAATCAGCTTGGAATAATCTTCGGTATGTTTAACCATATGCGGCCGGGGCCCCACCACTGACATGTCACCTTTCAGTACATTGATAAATTGTGGCAATTCATCAATATTGGTTTTTCTCAACAAGGAACCTACCCAGGTAATGCGGGCATCACCCCTTTTTGCCTGTAGCCGATCACTGCCTTCGCTGAACTTCATGGTTCTGAACTTGATGCAATAAAACGGCTTGTTCCAATAACCAGTCCTCTTTTGCAGGAAAAAAACAGGGCCTTTTGATTCCAGTCTGATCATCAACATCACCAACGGAAACAGCCAGGGAAAAATAAAAACAATGACCGCAAGGCTGAACAAAATATCAAAGGAACGTTTGAGTATTTTGTTTTGAGGCAGGCACAATGGTTCTTTTTTCCGCCGAAAGATAGGCAAATGTGCCAATTGTTCAACCTGGATGCCCCGTTCAAAAAAATCAACCCCGATCGGCACCATGTCAAAATCAATGAAACGGTTGCGACAAAGTTGGATGATGCGTTGTATCCTTTGTTTGGATAAGTCGCTATAGAAATACAATAATTTGTTGATGTTGTGGTTCTCGTTCAGATAGGTTTCGATCTCATCGTAAGTTCCCAGGTTCTTCACCTCGGGCAATTCATCATGTGCAAAGCGCCCAACACATCGGGTATCCTCCCCATATACCGAGGAAAGTACATTTTCCAGATAGCGAAGATTGTTGCCTCCACCGCCTACTACAGCATAGGACAAAACCATGGTTCTGTTCCGATTGTAATAGCGAATCGCATAGTGCGAAATGGAAGAGAGCACTAAAAAGGAAAATAAAGCTTGTATCAAGAAGTGTACCTGAAAAATCGGAAAAAAGAACTGGTAGTACATCAAACTGATCAATCCAAAATAGATCATGGCACTTAAAAACAAGTCCTTGATTTTCAGGTTTAATTTTATGCCTTCAAAAACATGGTAAACGTCCATATAGGTGCTGACCAACATCCAGATGACATTGGCCAGAAGCACCATTAATGGAAGTGTGTGGGTAATCGATTGAGAAAATCTACTCTCGTATGGAACTTGTAGCAGCAGAAACCCAAATAAACAAAGGTTCAAGAGCATCAAGTCCAGTGCAATTACCAAGGTAAGGCAACGATCGGTACTTCTCTCAATCTTAGTTTTATCGGAAATTTCTACATTCCGATGAGTGACCTGTTGATTCAAAACAGGCACTTGTGTAAGTGTATGATTCATGGCGAAAAAAGTGAGTATGATTCATGACGAAAAATAACGCAACACCTAAGAAGTGCCGGGACGGTGTATTTCCCCTAGAAGCATGTTGTTATACATGCTCTAGCTAAGCGTAACCATAGTGCTTGTAGCTATATCCATAGGCATCGTTTTGTTTTTTTACTCCGTTAAAAATGATAGCGGGGTTGACCAGCTTATTTTGGTCAAAAATTTCCCTGGCTTTGGCTATCGTTGCTTTTTTAGTAAAATTGGAACGCACCACAAACAGGGTGTTGTCCACGTAATTATTCAATAGCATGCCGTCGGAAACAACTCCAATGGGTGAGCTATCGATGATGATGACATCGTACTTGGATTTTAAATAAGCAAACAACACCGCCAATTGCTGTTCAGTAAGCAATTCGGATACATTGGGGACGAAAGGCCCTCCAGAAATGTAATCCAGGTTGGACAAATCCGCTGAAGTTTGAATGACCTCTTCAACCTTCAGTTCGTTCATCAGATAGCTGCTTAAACCAATTTCTGCATTCCCTTCAAAATATTTACTGATGGAGGGCTTTCTCAAGTCAAAATCCACGATGATGGTTTTCTTTTTGGCCAGCCCAAAACTCATGGCCAGGTTTGTAGCCACAAAGGTTTTTCCTTCATCACTCGAACTGGACGTAACTAAAATGGATTTCGTTTTTTCTCGTTGGTGAAATTGCAGGTTCGTTCGCAGGGTACGAAAACGTTCTGTCAGGGAATTTTGAGCCTTGCTCAACAATGAATGCTGTTTTTTTCCTTTTTGGTGGTTGATTACCCCCATGATGGTCTTCTCTGGCAACATGGATTTGAGGTCTTCTTCCGTTTGTACCGAATTCTTCAACAGCTCCAAGACCAAAATCAGGAAAAAAGGGATCGCCAGACCGCCCATGCCCGCAGCAGCAAAGATTTTAATCTTGTTAGGGCCAACTGGGCCAATTGAACTGTAGGGCGGATCAAACAACAGCGCATTTGCATAATTGCTTACCAATGCCAAAGCTGTTTCTTCTCTTTTTTGCAAAAGATAAACATATAGATTCTCTTTAATAGACTGTATGCGTACTTTGTCCGACAGGCCTCGTTCCTTACTGGGCACACTCCGCAAGCGACTAAAAGATTGATCGTAATGATACTTCAACTTGTTTTGTTGCATGTTGAGGTCATCTTCCATATGGTTAATTGCCATCTGGATGGATGACTGTAAACTTTTCAACTTTTGGTTATTGGACTGCACGACAGGGTTGGATATTTGGCCTTTTGTCAAAAATCGTTCCCGCTCCATTACCAGGTCGTTATACGGTTGAATCAAGTCCCGAATCTTACCATCGTAGAGCGCAGGATTAATGGGAATCAACTTAAATTTGCTGCTTGTATCCTGTAGATCCGATTTCATGGCCTGCAGCATTTTTTGCTGAAGCTCAACCTTTCTTTGCTCCTTTACCAGATTGTTTACATCTTCCATCGTGATGCTCAAATCAGTAGTGGTTTCCGAGATGATGTCGTTATTCAATTTGTACGATTCCACGGTACCTTCAGCAGAGGCCAATTCCGCGCTGATGTTGGACAAACGTCCATCGATTAGTTCCAGGGTTTTCAGCGTGATTTCTGCATTTACCTCGCTTTTCAATTGATTGAATTTATCCACTAACCGATTTACAATGTCGATGCCCCGTTGTGGAACCACATCTCTCAAGCCCAGAATCAAAACCGAAGAATGGTTTTTTTCATCTGACAATTCAACCGATAAATTATGCTGGTAATTCCTGGCCAGTCCTTTGGCGTCTTGGAAGGAAACATACATGCTGGAATCTGAAGAAATGGGCAGCGGCCCCATCCTGTTGATGCGAAACACCCCAAATTGATTCGAAAACAAGTTACCAAAACGTCGGGTTTCGGTTTTGGAACCCTGCGAAAACCTAAAGGAATAATTGTTGAGTGGGGTAATTTTAAATGTAGATTCTGCAGAAGGGTTCAATCTAAACGTATCTACAGCGATCGGGAAGTTCCCATATGCGTCGTATTCGGAAAACTTATGCTTCCAGTAATACCGGGTCTCAAGTCCTAAATCCTCTACAACTGCCTTCATCAAGGAAAAAGAGGTCAACATTTCGATTTCATTGCTCGCATCTTCGGCAGCAGCTGCAAAGTTGATGTTTTGCTTTACAAAATCGGCTCCTGGCCCATAATCCCGCTCGCGCTCTCTAATCAATAATTTACCGGTTATGGCAAAAACTGGCTGCTGGCTTTTGTAATAAACATAAGCAAAACCAATACATATGATGCTAAAGGCCAAATAGAGGTACCATTTACTGAGAATAAATTTATTCAATAGTCCCCAGTAATCGACCTGGCTTTCAGCAGAATCTTTCAGATTGCTGTTCAGCAGAATGGCCTTAGGATATTCAAATTCGTTCATGGTACTTGTTTCTAGTGTTATTGAGTAAACAAGGCGATCAACACTGCAGCTACTGTAGCAGCGGCTGTCAAAATGGGGACTGCTTTAGAGGTTTGATCTTGAACGGCACCAGATTTGGCCTTTATCGGTTTTACATAAATCAAGTCGTTTTGCCTTAAATAATAGAACTCCGATTGAAAAAAACTAGCTGTTTGAAGGTTGATCCTATTTAAGGACTGTACTCCACCAACTTCTCGAACCAGTAACACATCTTTTCGATCCGCATAGTCCGTTAAATCTCCGGCCAAAGCCAGGGCATCCAGTAATGAAATCCGCTCGTTGATCACGTTAAAGGCCCCTGGATTCTTAACTTCACCTGAAACTGTCACCCTAAAATTCAATAGCCTCAGGTTCACTATAGGGTCTTTCAGATGTTGTTTTAACTTTTCCACGATCGAATCTCTGGCTTCAGAAATGCTCAACCCTTCGAGCTTCAGGTTCCCCAAAACCGGAAAACTGATCGTTCCTTCTTGGCTAACCAGGTAACCACTCAACTGAATGGACTCAATGTTGATGAAGCTTTCGCTAAATTGGGAGGAGGTAACATTGAATGGAGCAGCCAATTCCATTTCTGTACTAAACACTTTTATACCCAGCACATCATTCGGCTGAATTCTGATATTGGGTAGCCTTTTTGGGACCGTAAAAGCGGTATCAGGCAAATTTTCCTGGTAATTCAGCAGTTGTTTGTGTGAAACACAACTTGAAGTCAAACCCAGTACAATTAAGACCCAAAAAAGTGATGAAAAAATGCGCATTTCTAATAACATTAGTAACCGTTTTCCCATGACAGGAATAAATGATGATCCAAGCATTCACGTGGAGATAAGGCTTCGCCTTTCATGTGTCGCACCATTCGTTTAGGCAAAAAACATGTCCACCCCTTAAAGCAGCTGCTTCAAAGAAACTTTTAGATCATCTTATGATTGCTTCTTTTGTACACTAAGACCAGTACCAAACTGCCAATGATAAACCATGAATGGTTAGCACGGCAAAGCCAAGACTCTTACTTTTTAAAGCAAAGAGACTATGGAAAAGATGCAACAGAATTACAGTGTAAAAGCAAAAAATCTGCACAATGTGCAGTAAAAGGGAACCACTTGGTACACGGGCAGTGTAGTGTTGGAGTCAAAAAAAGAAATTACATGTGTCAAGTACAAGGGGGAAGGCAAAACAAAGCACATCAAAGTAAATTTTATAAGGCACAGCATTTGTGTCAGAAAGTGTTACAGTACTTTATAGTGTAATGAAGTAATATGTGCAAATGTAAATGATTAAATGGAAAAAGGAAAGGCTTCTGGAATTTTTTTTTTGACTGCCCCGTCCCTGTGCGCGTAAAAAACGGGGTAACTATCAGATTTTCAGCATTATTGTTTCAAGAACCAGCGGACCATTTCCTCCCATTCCTGCGCGGTTCCATCTCCTGGTCTTTTCCTCCCAGCCCGATTGTACCAATAATCGGCATTCCAGATGTCTCCTTCTTTGCGGTGCAAATAGGCGTGTACCCAAGAACCTTCTTTGGAATGTACATCCTGGGCAATGTTGTGCGATTTTTCCCAATCTCCCCTGCCTTCATGCCAAAGTGCCAGCAACAAAGGGTCAGAAAAAGTAGGTGGGGTATCTTCTTTCAAGGATTCTTGAAAAGCAACAAAGTCCATATACTTATTTTTGCATTTTTTTCAATTCATGTAGCTCACAAGCGCGCCAGCGCCTGCTCAAAATCCCTGATCAAATCCCCCACAAACTCAATCCCCACCGATACGCGCAACAAATTATCCGGGCTACGTGGATGCAAGCCCTCTGCCGAGCGGCGGTGTTCAATCAAACTCTCTACCCCACCCAAACTGGTGGCATGGGTGAAAATGTGCAGGTTCTCAGCCAGTTCAATCGCTTTTTCCATCCCTCCTTTTACTTCAATCGACAACATTCCACCAAACCCACCTTGCATTTGTGCTTTGGCAATTTCGTGGTTCGGATGAGTAGGCAACCCCGGGTAATACACCCGTTCAATCGCTGGCTGATGGTGCAAAAATTGAGCCAGGGCCTGTGCATTACTGGAATGTACTGGCATGCGTAAGGGGAAAGTAGCCAAACTGCGGTTGAGCAACCAACAATCAAACGGTGAAGGCACCCCCCCTCCGGTCCCCTGAATGGCTCGAATTCGCGCAGCAATGGATCCTTTTTCTTTCAAAATCACCGCTCCTCCCAAAATATCAGAATGGCCACCAAAGTACTTGGTGGTCGAATGCATCACGATGTCTACCCCTAGTTCAAAGGGGCGCTGAAAAAACGGTGTCGCCCAGGTATTGTCGCAGGCAACCGGAATTCCTTTTTCCGCAGCCACTTTAGCAATGCCTTGAATGTCGAATATTTTTAGCTTGGGATTGGTCGGCGTTTCGATCCAGATGAGTTTGGTTTCAGGACGAATGGCATCGGCCACATTGCTCACCACGCTCATGTCTACCTCTTCACAGTTGATTTGCCAGCCCTGGTACACCTGAGCAAACAACGTGCGGATGCCGTGGTAACAATCGTCGGGAATCAGTACATGTGCCCCCGGCTCCAACACTGCTTGAAACACCGCAAAAGCAGCGGCCTGACCAGATGCAAAGGCAATCGCATCTGCCCCACCTTCCAAAATGGCCAGTTTAGTCTCCAGACTGATCCGGTTGGGGTTTTCGTTGCGGGTATAAATGTGCTCGCGCGGCACCCCATTTTCCCGCTCGAAAGTAGTCGTCAGTATAAGTGGCTGGCTGACTGACCCAAATTGTTTTTCGGGTTCATACCCCGCGTGAACCGCTTGGGTGTTCAGGTGTAATTCAGGCATCGGAAAGTTTTAAACTTTAACCATTGAATCAACAATTAACTCGGCAAGGTCATACACCATCACCTCATCCTGCTTGTCTTTGGCTTTGACACCGTCTTGCATCATGGTCAGGCAAAACGGACAATTGGCCGCAATGATGCTCGCGCCAGTATCCAGGGCTTCTTCAGCGCGTTCCAGGTTGATGCGTTTTTCGCCGGGTTCGTCTTCTTTGAACATTTGGGCACCGCCTGCACCGCAGCACAAGCCGTTGGTTTTGCAGCGCTTCATCTCCACCAGTTGGGCATCCAGTGAGGCCAACACACTACGCGGCGCTTCGTACACCCCATTCACCCGCCCCATGTAACAAGAATCGTGGTAAGTAATTTTTTTGCCTTTAAAGGTTCCCCCTTCCTGCATTTTCACCCGACCATTGTTGATCAGTTCTTGCAACAATTGGCTGTGGTGTATCACCTCGTAGTTACCCCCCAAGGCCGGGTATTCGTTTTTGAGGGTATTGAAACAGTGCGGACAAGCTGTCACGATTTTTTTGATGTTGTAGCCGTTGAGGGTTTGTACGTTTTGCAGAGCCAGCATTTGAAACACAAATTCATTGCCTGCCCGACGGGCAGGATCACCCGTACACATCTCCTCATTGCCCAAAATGGCAAAAGACATCCCCACGGCATCCAGGATTTGACAAAAAGCCTTGGTCACTTTTTGTGCCCGGGTATCAAAACTACCCGCACATCCTACCCAAAACAATATTTCCGGCTCACGGCCTTCGGCGGCCATTTCGGCCATGGTAAACACCTTCATTTAGAGTTATGAGTTATGAGTTATGAGTTATGAGTTACGGGCTTTAAGCCATGAGTTATGAATGAAAAGTTATCATGGTTCTCCCCGATATAGTACTGGTCGAAGCTCTATTTTCATTCATAACTCATAACTTATAACTCATAACTCACTTTTCCACGCTTCCCGTTCAACCGACATCGCCCACACCGCGCCATTGTTCTCCATGCTGTTGAACATCGGCAACCATTCTGAAGGGCCTTCCGAGAGGCTCAGGATTTCGTAGCGGCGCAATTTCAGAATGGGTTCCAGCGGGTTGATCAACACGGGGCAGGCTTCTACGCAAGCATTACAAGTCGTGCAAGCGTGGATTTCTTCGCGGCTGATGTAATCGAACAGGCTTTTGCCATCTTCAAAGTTGGCCGCACTCAGGGGCTGCGCTTTGTCTTTGGCGTATTGGGTAT
>Ga0209717_1003657_pt1 | contig 13202 bp, 11 predicted proteins | sample AD_UKC048_MetaG_FD_184418 | JGI IMG/M metagenome (GOLD analysis project Ga0209717, IMG submission 184418) | Active sludge microbial communities of municipal wastewater-treating anaerobic digesters from USA - AD_UKC048_MetaG (SPAdes) (version 2) | ecosystem: Engineered > Bioreactor > Anaerobic >... | reverse complement strand
TGACATTTACCACAAAGCCGTATTGGGAGAATCCTTCAGTTGTTTTTTGCGCGATGACACCCGTTTGCCCATGTTGTACATGGACGATGCCATCCAGGGGGTATTGCAACTGATGGATGCCCCAAGCGATCAACTGAGCGTGCGCACCAGCTACAATTTGGCAGGGGTATCTTTCACTCCTGCTGAAATCACTGCCGAAATTCAACGACATATCCCCACTTTCAGCATCACATACAACCCAGATTTCCGGCAAACCATTGCCGATTCCTGGCCACAAAGTATCGATGATCAAGCGGCCCGTGCTGACTGGAAATGGCAACCTCAGTTTGATTTGGCGCGCATGACTACGGATATGCTTAGCCACTTGCAAGAAACCTATTTGGTTGAGAAGGTTGAGGAGTTGAGGGGTTGAGGCTACGCGAGCCACATTTGAGCGATTTTGACAAGGCAACTATGTCGCTTTGGTTTGTCGCTCGCGGTAGCCTCAACCTTCTCCACCTCTCAACTCCTCAACCGTTCTCAACTTTCCACCAATGTATACAGTAAAAAACGCTTTAACCCAAGAGCTTCAAGACCTGCGTGAAGCGGGCCTTTTCAAGTCCGAACGCATCATCACCAGTCCACAAGGTGCCGAAATTGAATTGAACACGGGCAAAGAAGTGCTCAATTTTTGCGCCAACAATTACCTGGGGCTTTCGGCGCATCCAGACGTGATCAAGGCAGCCAAAGAAGCCATCGACACCCATGGATTTGGGATGTCTTCGGTGCGCTTTATTTGTGGCACCCAAGACATTCACAAGGAATTGGAAGCAAAAATATCGGAATTCCTCGGTACCGAAGATACCATTTTGTACGCAGCTGCCTTTGATGCCAATGGTGGTTTGTTTGAACCCCTTTTGGGTGCAGAAGACGCCATCATTTCTGACGAATTGAACCACGCGTCCATCATTGATGGCATCCGTTTGTGCAAAGCTCAGCGCCACCGTTACAAGCACAACGACATGAATGACCTAGAGGACAAACTCCGTGAAGTTGCCGGGGCGCGCCGCATCCTGATCTCTACCGATGGAGCTTTTTCGATGGATGGCACGATTGCGCAATTGGACAAAATTTGCGATTTGGCCGAAAAACACAACGCCATGGTCATGATCGACGAATGCCATGCCTCCGGCTTTTTGGGCAAAACTGGACGAGGGACCCACGAATACCGCAACGTCATGGGACGGGTCGACATCATCACCGGCACTTTTGGCAAAGCACTGGGCGGTGCTTCGGGTGGATTTACCGCTTCTCGCAAAGAAATTGTAGAGGTATTGCGGCAGCGTTCCCGGCCTTATTTGTTTTCCAATACCCTGGCCCCCGCTATTGCTGGAGCTTCTGTCAAAGTGTTGGAACTCTTGAGTAGTTCTACTGCCTTACGGGATAAACTGGAGGTCAATACCAAATATTTCCGTACAGCCATGACTGCAGCCGGTTTTGACATTATCCCCGGTGAACACCCCATTGTGCCGATTATGTTGTACGATGCCAAACTGGCGCAACAGTTTGCCGCACGCCTCCTGGATGAAGGCATTTATGTGATTGGATTTTTCTTCCCGGTCGTACCTCAGGGTAAAGCGCGGATCAGGGTACAACTTTCTGCCGCCCATGAGTTGGAACATTTGGAAAAGGCCGTGGCTGCATTTACGAGTGTGGGGTACGAGTTGGGGGTTTTGAAGTAAGTTGATGAGGGTTGATAAGGGTTGATTTTTAGAAATAAAAACATTACAGGTGAGTTACAATTATTCTTTTGAGAAAATGGCGGTTTGGCAAATGTCTAGAATTTTTGCAAAAAAGCTCTACCAGGTCACGCGTGAATTCCCTAAAGAAGAATTGTTCGGCTTGACTTCTCAAATCAGGAGAGCCACAATTTCAGTTAGTTGTAATCTAGCGGAAGGAAGCGCTCGCATGTCTGTTAAAGAACAGCAGCGGTTTTACGAAATTGCTTTTTCCAGTGCGGTTGAAATTGTCAATTTGCTGATTTTGTCAAACGATTTTGGGTATCTCTCAGATCAGTAATATGTTGACTTACGAGACGAAATAGAAAAAATCACCTGGCTTATCAACAAACTCTACAAAAAGTAACCCCATCAACCCCCATCAACCCTTATCAACCCTCATCAACTTCTATAAACCTCTATCAACCCCTCAAAATAAGCTTCCCCCGGCTGCGTTGTAAAGCTATACACCCACAATTCATATCCCATGAACCGTTTGTACGCCGCTTTGACGACCTTGTTTCTTTTTTTTCAAATGGCGATACTATCTAGTCAAACCTTGACTTTTGTTGGATTAAACGGCTCCGGGTGGCCAAGAAACTTACAAGTTCGTGGGGTTTTGCAAGGCAGTATAGAAAAGAAAAACATTGCCCAACAAGTTGAATTGGGCTACGTTCGCCGCGAAAATTTCTCCATCCGCAATCCCATCTCCGGTGCCGCTTATTACTATCAACCATTAATTGGCGCATTTGAGCTCAGTGCTTTTTGGAAGATGAGCGTCAATTTCGAAGAATTTCGATTTTTTGGATTGATTGGGCCAGCTATTTCACACGGCATTGAAGCAGAAGCATTCATCGTTGAGGAATCCGGGCATACCTACCAAGCCATTATTCCCTGGGAAAAGCTGGGCATCAATCGTTGGGAATTGGGCGCCTACGCCGGCATGGGCATTGAAAGTATCACGACAAAGGGGGTAAAAATTCAAATCGATTTCCGCTATTATTTTGGGCTAAGTGATCTGTTACCCGGAGAGGCCTCTGCCTATAATGAAGGTGCCTTGTTGGGCATGGGGATTGGACTGCCTTTGGGGAGACGAATTGCGCATTAAGAAGGTTGAGCAGTTGAGAAAGTTGAGGAGGTTGATGCTACCGCGAGCGACATCTGAGTGATTTTGACAAGACAACTATGTCCCTTTAGTCTGGCGCTCGCGGCAGTCTCAACTTCTCAACCTTCTAAACCTCCTCAACTTTTTCAGGAAAAATTCCCATCTTAGCCTTTCCTACTAAAATGATAAGCGATGAAAAAAATAGCACGCAGGAAATTCCTGGAGCAAATGGCGATTGCCACGCCTATTGCTGCCATTCAGCCTTTTCACCTGATTAAAAACATGAAAACCAGTCCAGCGGATAAGATCAGGATCGCCACCATCGGTATGGGCATTCAGGGGCACTACGATACCCGTGCTGCCCTCAAAGATCCTGGGGTTGAACTAGTGGCGGTGGCCGACTTGTACCAGGGCCGACTGGACCGCGCCAAGGCGGATTACGGCAACCAGCTTTTTGTCACCCGCGATTACCGCGAGATTTTGCAAAGAAAAGATGTAGACGCTGTGCTCATCGTCACCTCCGACCACTGGCACGGACGGATCGCCCTCGACGCACTCGCCGCGGGCAAACACGTCTATTGCGAAAAACCGATGGTCAAACAGATCTCTGAAGGTTTAGGCGTGATTGAAGCCTGGAAAAAATCGGGCAAAACCATGCAGGTTGGCAGCCAACGCATCAGTGGCTCCGATGCGGCGGAAGCACGGCGCATGATTGCTGCCGGAGACATTGGTGCCATCAATTACATGGAATCCAACAGCGACCGGTTCAACTCGATCGGTGCCTGGAATTATTCCATTCCACCGGATGCTTCGCCGACTACCGTAGATTGGGATACCTTTCTGGGCAATGCGCCCAAGCGGCCTTTTGATGCCACCCGCTTTTTCCGCTGGCGGAATTACCGCGACTATGGCACTGGGGTGGCTGGAGATTTGTTTGTACACCTCCTGACCAGCACCCACTACATCACCAATTCAATGGGGCCAACGCGGATCTACTCTTCCGGCGGGTTGTACCATTGGAAAGATGGTCGGGATGTGCCCGATGTACTGGTTTCGGTAATGGATTACCCTCAAACGGCGCAGCATGGCGCATTTCAGGCGGTTTACCGCGTCAATTTTGCCAATGCAGGGTCTATCAACAACAGCACCCGCATCATCGGGGATGAGGGAGAAATTCTCTTTGGCAATGGTCGGCTTACCCTGACCAAAAAGAAACTGGCCCAGGCACCCGGTTATGGCGGTTACGACAGTTTTTTCACTTTCCCGGAGGAAACCCAAAAGGAGTTTGTAAAACAGTACGATGCCAAATATCCTGAAGATACCCGCAAGGCCGAACCAGTCAAAGAAATCAAGTATGAATCGCCCAAAGGGGAAGACGCTCATGCCCTGCACTTCCTGAATTTCTTTGACAACATCCGCAAAGGTAGCCAGGGAACGATTGAAGATCCAGAAGTTGGATTCCGTGCGGCGGGGCCGGCGCTGGCTTGCAACGAGAGTTACTTTGCGCAAAAGGTGATCAATTGGGATCCGGTGGCGATGAAGTTGAAGAAAAAGTAAAGAGAAATCAGAGGCAAGTTTAGGGCTTGCCTCTGTTGCTTCTAATATCTGGCTCAAAACCACTCTACCGCCATACCGTAGATCAGTTTTTTAAAAACCCTGCGCAATCCGCCCGAGATTATTTTCACCACCGCTTATAAGGAAACGAAAATTTTGATTTTTTTAAAAAAAAGCTAGTTTGAACTGAATGGTTTTGCTACATTTGCACCTCGTTCGTAAAATTTGATGAACCATGCCAAAGATGAAAACACACTCCAGCGCCAAGAAACGTTTCAAGGTGACTGGATCCGGCAAGGTGAAGCGCTTTCAAGCCAACACTTCGCACTTAATGCGCAACAAGAGCAAGCGTGCAAAATTGGCTCACCGCGACTCTACCCTTGTTTGTGATGCAGAAGAAAAGCGCGTATTGCGCATGCTCTGCAAAGCTTAATCACGGATTTATCCGCGATCTTTTTTAACGAGAATACAGGAAAAAGCATCACCCAGCGTGTGATCCCTGTATTGTACTAAAAAAAATTTAATATGCCTCGTTCAGTGAACGCGGTGGCCTCCAGGGCTCGCCGCAAGAAAGTTTTGAAAGGTGCGCGTGGTTTCTTTGGGGCTCGCTCCAAAGTTTTGACCGTAGCTAAAAATGCCTTAGATAAGGCCATGGGTTACGCCTACCGCGACCGCAAAGCCAAAAAACGTGCTTACCGCCGTTTGTGGATTGCACGTATCAATGCCGGTGCTCGTCTGCATGGAGTTTCTTACTCTCGCTTGATGCACCATCTTGCCAAAAGTGATGTGCAGTTGAACCGGAAAGTGTTGGCGGATTTGGCACTTAACCATGCTGATGCATTCAAAGCAATTGTAGAGTCTGTACATTAAATAGACCGATATCAACCCTTGTCGTTAAACTTGGGAAGAGCCAGCGGGGCAACAATTGGAAATCAATTGTTGCCCCGTTTTGTTTTTATGAAAAAAAAGCTCATTTTTAGAGCTGGTTTAATTTTTTTGTTTTAAGCGAAAATGAGGCCGATTTGAATTAAATGAGGCACGAAAAGCGGAGTGTAGCAGGGCTACATGAGTATTTTCGGAACGAAATTTACCTCAAATCGGGTCATTTGCAGCAAAACAAAAAAAATTAAACCAGCGCTTATACTTAATCTTTATCCCTATTGCGTTTAGTAATTCTACATCTATTTTAAACCCTCATCCTCATGGCCAATATTGAAGCAATCCGCGACTTACTGCGTACCAATTCCATCAGCAAATTCTTGAATGTCAATGCCCGCAATCAATATGTGCTGGCTTTTCGAGACTTGCTGAACGAGCTGGGGTTTTCACCAGAATTAAACAGTAATCCCAATGCGGCAACCGATTTTTTTGGCAATGAGGTTGTAAACGCCGTAGTGAGTTTTGCCCGCCGCAACCGCCTTGATTCTACGGGAATGGCGGTTACTCCTTTTTTGGGGGCAACCATGGTGGAACGCCACGACAGTTTAACGGGTTTAAAAACCCTGGAAGGAGTCATCGCCAATGGCCAATACGCCCAATTTAACCTGCAAAATCCCAACGACCGTAACAACATCACCTTGCGTTCCTTGCTGGATACATTAGGCATTACGGGAACAACAACCCAGGACGCATTACGCAATTATGCACAGCGCAGAGGTTTGTCTGCGGATGGTTACCAACTTACAGAAACCCTCGCCAAAGCCGTCCTCAGCGATCTATATCTTTTGTACGGAGACGGTTTGCGCAAGGTAGCCATCACAGTCCCTGATCCAAGTAATCCCTGGGCCAATACTGGAAATAACGGAGGAACCAACACTGGTAATACTGGAGGCAGCAATACGGGGAATACCGGAAACACCGGAGGTGCCAACAATCCAGTCATCAGCACCGGATTACAAATTGACGACCGCGGCGGCACCATCGTGGTTTCTGACGGTTCTCGTCAAATTCAATTCCGCAAGCACCAGCCAATTGGCGTTTCTACGCCGGGCTTCAATGGTTTGGTGAATTTTGTGGAACAAAACAAGGAACGATTAATCGAGCTGGATTTGACCTACTCGGCCCTACAAGTTATGGAAGCCATTGCCAAAAATGAAGGCAAAATGGATGCCATTAACTCTTATGACCGGGGCATTTTGAGCATAGGCACCTACCAATGGACCTTGGGCAGAGATGACAAAGCGGGAGAGATGCCTGCTTTGCTCAAAAAGTTTCGCGACCAGTTTCCAGAATCGTTCCGCAGACACTTCACGCCAATCGGACTGGATGTAAGTGCAGATACCAATACCACTTATGGTTTTTTGACCTTGAATGGCGCTCCCGTAAACTCTATTCCAGCCAAAGAACAATTTCGCGACCCTGCTTGGGGATTTCGCTTTTGGAGGGCTTTACAAGAACCTGATTTCCAGGCGGTACAAGTTGAACACGCCCTGGATCGGCTCAAAAATTTCTACTGGAAACCCAGTTACGCCGTCTTTGGAAACTTGCTCAATACCGTGATTACTTCGGCTTACGGGGTGGCGCTCTTGCTGGACAATCACGTCAATCGCCCGGCTTGGATCAAACCTTGTGTGGAATTGGCGATGCAGCAAACTGGACTGACCAATCCCAGCCAGTTTACGGATCAAAATGAACGTGATCTGATTCAGGCTTACCTCAATGTACGCCACACGTATACGGATGGAAGCATCGCGGCCATGAGCAAATCACTCATTCGAGCACAATCCATTTACGCCGAAGTGCAGGCAGGCAAACTTTCGGAGGCCAGGGGTTCATTCCAACTTTCGAATCGCGCAGTGATGGCATATGACACCCGGAGTAGTGCCGATAAATCTGCGTTGCCGCCGGTATTTTACGAGCCAACCGAGTTTCCGGATATGGTGAACGAGCGGGAATAACCCATGGCATTAGCAGTAGGGCTTTCGTGAGGCCTTAAGAATGGTATATGTTTAAGACCCCGCTTGCAGCGGAAATTGATAAAGGTAATTTCACCACAGATTCCGCAGATTTTCACAGATTTTTCGATAGGACAAAAAATCTGTGAAAATCCGCGGAATCCGTGGTGAAAAAATCCGCGTGTACGCTGTGAAACGCTGCGGTAAAAAAATGCGCATAGTTACACCTCATTCAAATCTATCGGCAACTTGCGCAAGCGCTTGCCCGTAGCCGCAAAAATGGCATTGGCCAGTGCAGGTGCCACGGGAGGAAGCCCAGGCTCCCCTACTCCACCGGGCTGTGCACCGCTGTTCACGATGTGGATGTCCATTTTGGGTGTTTCATTGATGCGCATAATCGGGTAATCGTGGAAGTTGGACTGCTGAGCCATTCCATTGGCGTAAGTGATGCCCGGCTTAATCGCTGCCGTCAAGCCCATCACGATGTTGCCCTCAGTTTGTGCCTTGACGTTGTCGGGATTGACGTGCCAGCCGCAGTCGATGACCGATACTACTTTTTCTATTTTCAGCTCTCCTCCCGATTGTTTGGAGACCGTTACACAGCAAGCGCTGATGCTACCAAAACTTTTAAATACAGCCACTCCCCGGCCTTGTCCGGCGGGGAGTTTTTCCTTCCAGTTGGATTTTTCCGCAATGACTTCCAATACCTTTCTAAAACGTTCGTCTTTCAAGAGGGCCAAACGTGCTTCGATGGGATCTTGTCCAGCAGCGTGTGCCAGTTCATCCATAAAACATTCCTGGCCAAAAGCAAAATTTGAAGCATATACGGAGCGCCACCACACCACTGGAATGTCGGTTTTGACATTGCTCCAGCTCAGTTTCCAGGTCGGAATTTCGTATTTGTGGTTTTCTGCCGACAACTCCCCGGAAATCCAGTCGTCCACCTGATGGTCTTGTAAGCCGTTGAATACCTGGCGACTGATGGATTCACCGATGGCATGGTGGTGGAAAGCGGCAATTTTTTTGCCATTCACGGCACCTTTCATAGCGCTCAACATCCCTGGGCGGTAAGGCCCCTGGGTGATGTCGTCTTCACGGGTCCAAATGACTTTGACCGGCTTTTTTAGTTCTTTGGACAAAAAGCAGGCTTCCAACAAAAAGTCGTGGTATGCTTTGCGGCCAAAGGCGCCACCCAACAGAAAAACGTTGATTTTGATCTGCTCGGGCTTGATTTTAAGGTAACCCGCTACATCGCGCAATGCCCAATCCGGGCCTTGTATCGGAGCCCAAATCTCCACTTCACCATTGTCTTTTACGTGCGCGATGGCATTTTCAGGTTCTATGGGCGCGTGTGCCAGGAAAGGCGTTTCGTACACCGCCTCCAGCGTTTTTTCGGAATGAGTCAGCGCCTGATCGATGTCGCCTTTTTCTTCAAAGTTGATGCCTTCAGCTTTCGCGGCATCATACCCTTTGGCAAAATAGGTATCCGTAGTCATTTTGTCCATCCCGGCATTGTCCCAGGTCACATTCAGGGCTTTTTTGCCTTTCAGCGCCGCCCACCAGTTGCTTGCGATGACGGCAACTGCTTCGGAGGTACGGTGGGGCATCGGGCGTTCCGCCTTCATGACCCGAATGACTCCGGGGATTTTTTTGGCCGCCGCATCGTCGATGGACACAATCTTGCCGTGAATGGCTGGCGCGTGTAAAATAGCCGCATAAACCATACCCGGAACATCTACATCCATCCCAAAAACGGCTTTGCCCGTTACCCGTGCCGGAACATCGAGGCGTGGCTTGACTTTGCCAATGATTTTAAAATCCTTCGGATCTTTGAGTTTGGGATCTTTGGGGACGGGCAGTTTGGCTGCTTCGTCGGCCAGTTCACCGTAAGAAAAACTCTTGTCGCTGTTCTTCAGGTGGATGCGTGCATCTTCGGCATAGCAGTTGGCTACGGGCACTCCCCAACGTTTGGCAGCGGTTTCGGTAAGCATTTCCCGTGCGGCAGCGCCCGCTTTGCGCAGCGGCTCCCAAAGTTCGCGTACACTGCTGCTTCCACCGGCAGTTTGGCTGCCGTATTTGGATTTACCGTCTGATTGGATGAGTTTCACTTTTTCCAAACTCACTTCCAGTTCTTCGGCCAAAAGGGAAGGTACAGCTTGGGTAGATCCCTGCCCCATATCAGGACGTGGATTGACCAACGTAATATTGCCCAGGTTATCGATGATGATAAACGGGTTGATTTCGAGTTGAATGGCCTCAGCGGTCAATTTGACCAGTGAGGAATTTTTGGCGAAAGACGAGACCCCTAGCACCAGGCCTAAGCCGGATAAGCTACTTAGCCTCAAAAATTCGCGACGACTATTGGAATTTGGTGTCATTGTAAATTGAAATTGAGGATGAGGAACTATTTACCACCGGCTTTCTGCATGCCGTTGCTGCTGGTTTTCGACAAATCTGCGGCGCGGTGAATGGCTTTGCGGATACGATCGTAAGTCCCACAGCGGCAAAGGTTGCCGCTCATGGCATTGTCGATGTCGGCATCGCTTGGATCGGGTGTGGTTTTGAGCAATGCCAAAGCGGACATGATCTGGCCGGATTGGCAATAGCCGCATTGGGGTACTTGTTCTTCGATCCAGGCTTGTTGGACAGCATGGAGTTGCACGCCGTCGGAGATGCCTTCAATGGTGGTGATTTTGGCATTTTTGGCCAAGGAGGAAACGGGAGTCTGACAGGAACGAACTGGTTGTCCATTGAGGTGGATCGTGCAGGCGCCACAAAGGGCCATGCCGCAGCCAAACTTGGTTCCTTTCAGCCCGGCAAAATCGCGGATAACCCACAATAAGGGCATATCAGGCTCCACGTCAACTGTCACTTTTTTCCCATTGACATTTAGGTTATAAACAGCCATAGTGATGAATTTTGGGTATAAAAACAGCATACAAGATAAGAAATTTATTTACAGAATAGATCGTTATTCACAAAATCTACAAAAAAGATAATATTTTATTTTTTAAAAACAAAAAATAGCTATATTTGCTCTGGCAAAAATCAGCAAAACAATGTATCTTGCATGAAAACGTATCCTATGCACACCCTTTCAGCTGAAGAATTGCGCCAAATTTATCCAGAATCTGATGGAAAACCCATGGCGGAAAATACTTTACAGTTCGAATGGATTGCATTGATCAAGCTCAACTTGGAAGCTTGCTTTGTCCAACAGCCCGATGTCTTCATCGCCGCTGATTTATTTTGGTATCCAGTAGAAGGCAATGGCGGCATCAGGGTTGCGCCCGATGTGATGGTAGCGCTGGGGCGCCCCAAGGGTCACCGTGGATCTTACATCCAATTTTTAGAGGACAATATTGCCCCACAGGTGATTTTTGAAATTTTATCACCGGGCAATACCCGTGCAGAAATGGCTAGGAAACTCAAGTTTTATACCAACTACGGCGCTCTTGAGTATTATGTTTATGATCCTGATCGCAATAAATTGGAAATCTATACCCGCCACCATGATCAGCTCTATCCACATACTTATCAGGATGTATGGATTAGTCCTCTACTGCAAGTGAAATTTGAGTGGACGACGGAAACATTACTGTTGTCCAAACCCAATGGCGAGCCTTTTTTATCGTACCTTGAATTGGTGGAATACCATGAGCAAGCTGTTGAGGCCTTGAGCGAAAGTCGCCAATTACTGAAACAAGAACAGATGAAGGTTAGGTTTGAGCAAGATCGGGTCAAACAGGAACAAGAAAGAGTCAAACAGGAACAAGGAAGAGTCAAACAGGAACAAGGAAGGGTCAAACAGGAACAAGAAAGGGTCAAACAGGAACAAGAAAGGGTCAAAAGCTCCATCAAAGCCTTTCAACTGTTGGGACTAGCAAAATCAGAAATTGCTAACATTGTTGGTTTAACTTTAGAAGAACTTGAAATTTATTTAGTGCAAATGTAAATGCCGCCTCCGAAAGTCTTTCGGATTCTCCCCGGTCATCTTTTTGAAGGTCTTATTGAAATGCGACAAGTTTTCAAATCCACTTCCATAACATGCCTCCGAAACATTGCAATGCTGTAACAATAAGCGTTTCGACTGGTTGATGCGGTATTGGTTCAAAAACGCAGTGAAAGTCATGCCCGTCATCCGTTTGAAATAGCGGCAAAATGCAGCATTGGACAAGTTTGACAAGGCAATGACCTCCTCCATATCTATCCTGTCACGGTAGTGTTGTTCTACAAAATGATACATGCGTTGCAAGCGCTGTTGATCGGCAAATTTGTGTTCATTCTGGAGCGGTTTAGCGCCCAGGGCCTGGGTTTCCCAACTTTCGGCTAGGGTTTGGAAAATGTCCAATAGCTCCAGCAATTGTCGGAAATGATTGTGGGTCGTCAAATCTTTCAGCCGCGCACCGATCTCCTTTTTGGTTTCGCCAAAAAACGATACCCCTTCTCTAGCCTGCTCAAACAGCTTGCGGACGTCTTTCATCTCAGGGGCTTGAAAAAAATCTTTGCCCAAAAAATCAGCTTTGAGTTGTACCACAACTTTGTGGTGTTCGGTTTCTACGCCATAGTCAAAGTTCAAATGCGGCACATTGGGGCCAATGAACACCAGGTCACTGCCCTCGTAGCGGGAGATGTGGTCGCCGATGTGCCGTGTACCATTCGCCCCTTCAATGTACACCAACTCGTATTCCGGGTGATAGTGCCACAGAAAGGTGTTGTGCAACCGAGGTGTCAGCAAAATTCGAAAAGAACTATCCGAATCCGGTCGTATGTCTTCGAATTTGATTTTCATGTTTTTTGTTCAAAAATAACCAAGTATGGGGATATCTTGGTCAAAGTAGGTCAATAGAGCACAAAAAAATGCAATTGTGGGCGTAGCTGATGGAAAAAATGGCCCCTACTTTTGTAATCATTAAAACAAGTGCCTTTTTCATCACCAAATCGAATAACATGCAACCTGAAACACCCACCATGACACCAACAATGGCGCCCACCATGGTCGTAGACCACGACCACAACGACATCCCCGGCAATCCTTCTACCGCCAAAAGCAGCCAAGCCAAACTCAGCGACCGCTCCAATGGCCAGCCGCTGCGGGTACTTTCAGAAGCAGATTGGCAGTTTTGGCAACACAATGGGTACATCGTCATCAATAATGCCGTTCCCAAAGAAAATTGTGAAAAATTAGCGGCGCTGCTCTGGGAGTTTGAAGAAAAAGACCCCCGCAATCCCGAAAGCTGGTACGCCCCCGCACGTGCCGAAATGCGCATGAAAGAACTGACCAATAGCGGCATGGTAGAAATTTACAATCATCAATACCTCTGGGAGAATCGCCAAACCGAACGTCTGTACAATGCCTTTGTCGACATCTGGGGCACCGAAAAATTGTGGGTGACCATAGACCGGGCCAACCTGAATTTTCCTTCCCGGCCCGGCCATGAATTTAAGGGGTTCATCCACTGGGATTACGATCCCGAAACCAAGCCGCAAAACGTACAAGGGGTATTGGCACTAGCTGACCAAACTGACGAAAACATGGGTGGATTTCAGTGTATCCCCGAGTTGTTCCGCACTTACGACACCTGGAAACTTACCCAACCCGCCGACCGCGATCATTTCAAACCGGACGTGACTGGTTTTGAACTGGTAAAAGTCAAAATGGAAGCGGGTGACCTGTTGATTTTTAATTCCAGCCTGGCGCACGGTATTCGTCCCAATATGAGTCAGGATAAGGTGCGCATCGCCCAGTACATATCCATGATGCCTGCTCAAGAGGAGGATCAAACGCTGCGGGAATGGCGAATCAACTCCTGGCGTGAGCGCATTGCCCCCGAGGGGTATGCGTTTCCAGGGGATCCGCGAAAATGGGAGCAAACCCGGTATGGCACCGCA
>Ga0209717_1003648_pt1 | contig 13235 bp, 7 predicted proteins | sample AD_UKC048_MetaG_FD_184418 | JGI IMG/M metagenome (GOLD analysis project Ga0209717, IMG submission 184418) | Active sludge microbial communities of municipal wastewater-treating anaerobic digesters from USA - AD_UKC048_MetaG (SPAdes) (version 2) | ecosystem: Engineered > Bioreactor > Anaerobic >... | reverse complement strand
CGCCAGCCAGGACACCAAAAGCCCCTGTGTAAGTGTTCCTGCCAGAATAAGGGTTATTAACGGCTGTGTGATAAGTAAAAACCATATCATGAAACCCATAAATATGCCTTTTACAACTCCGTTCCCCGGAAGCCCGTTGGTTATTACCGAATAAAATACCGCCATTACCATTCCCATCCCTATATTAAGGAAAAGAAGCTTATAAAACCACTTCATTGATATGTTTTCCCTGAATAAATACCTTAAAGAAGGGTCAGAAAGCTGATTATTGTATTTATAAGCCAGGGTTGCCACCAGAAAAAGCACAAAACCCGCCACTATTCCCGCCAAAATAAGCCTGAAAAATTTATCCATTGCCAAAACCTCCCTTTATTTTTTAAAAATAATATCACATAAACAAGGGTAAGACAAGTGTATTTGAACAATTAACGGTTTTTTAATACAGAATTAATAAATTATATAAAATACAACAAAAGCCTTCATTTTTTCTTGACAAAAAATCCGTTTCTGCTATAATTTACTCACTTATAACAGGGCAGGGTTATTAAACGTTCATTGAATATAAAAGAAATAACTTAATTTCACGATATTTATGCAATTTAGAAGCATAAAATACCCTTTAGGAAGGGGGGTGGATTAAGAGAGTCTTAAAATACGCTCTTTTACCCCATTTTCAGCAAAGTTAAGTACCCGAATCAAAAACAAGGAAATTAAAAAAACAGGCAGTTAAAATCTTTTAGGAGGGCAATACGAATGAAGAAATTTATCACAGTAGTAGCTTTACTCGCACTCGTTGCCGGATCCGCTTTCGCAGGCGTGACCACGTCAACAAAACTGCAGTCACAGGCAAACTATCCGGGAGTATTAGTACCGGGCAGCGTAACTGGCGCGCAGACATTCATCACAGACATCACAATGATGTCAAACGTAGCTCTTTTTGAATACGTTGGTGATGCTTATGGCTTAACAGTTTTAAAAACAGACCTTGGAACATTCGCATTATCAGCAAGCCCGTCGCTTGGCGACAACGACAACATGCTTGGTCTTAACTGGGCAACAGCGCTTGAAGGGATGAACGTTGCGGCAGGAATCCTTTATGGCGTGGAAAACAACGGTTTTGAAGCAAAAGACGATTCAGCAATTGACGGAAACAACGACTTTACTTCCTATTATGACCAGTACCTTGGAATCACACTTGGTACAGCATTAAAGGGCGACCTTGCACTTGACCTTTCTTTAAGATTCGGAATGGGAAGCGGACAGGATCTTGAAAAAGACCTTAACGCAGACAAGAGCCTTAACACAACAAGGACAAACACGTACTCTGATATCGTTATCGGAGCGGCAGGAAGACTTGGCCTTGGAGACGGACTTTCAGCAGTTCTTGGAGTAGATTATGAAATGAATTCATCTTCAGATAAGACCAAAGTTCAGGCAACAAATATTGAAACTGAAGACATATACGAAGATTCCTACCTTACAGTTGCAGCTTTAATTGGAAAAGACATAAAGGCTTCTGAATCACTTACAGTAAAGTTAGCTTCAGGCGTAATTGTTGAATCCGATACAGTTGGCTTATATACATATAAGACAACCGGCGCAACAACAACTTATGCTCTTGGAGATACCGATACAGACCTGTATGTTACAATTCCTTTAAACTTTGCTGTAGAAGGAAAACTTAACGAAACATGGACAGTAAACTCCGGCGTTAGCGCTGAAATCGCAACAGCACGCGCTTCTTCAGTTAAGTTCCTTGAAGCAGCTGATTCCAAATCAGTTACAGAATACAGCACAGACGGATATTTTGACATTGATCCGAACGTTGGCTATGCAATCGGCGTAACAGGAAAAATCGGAGACCTTCAGCTTGACCTGAACGTAAACCCGAACTTCCTTATAACCGGACCTAACTTCATTTCAGGCGTTACCGGAATGAACCTTAACACAGACATAGCGGTTGTTTACAGCTGGAAGTAATTTAGGTAATAATGAATTTCACAAAACGCCCGGGCCTAAAACCCGGGCGTTTTTTTTAAACAAAAATATCGGGGGTAATAAATAAATGAAAAAATTTGTTATTATAGCAGCTGTTTTTTGCCTGCTTACAGGCGGCGTTTTGGCTGCTCCTGCGGCAAAAAAAGCTGAAAAACCTTCAAAACTTGAAATCACGACAATTACCAAAGAAAAATCCACTGCAGACTATCCCGGCGTTTTAGTGCCCGGAAGCCTTTCAGGCACATCTGTATTTGTATCCGATTACGCCAATTTTCCTAACACCGCTTTATTGGAATACATAAACGGCAGTGTCTGGGGAATTGCAACAACCGGAACAGATTTTGGACAGATAGGTATTTCATTAAGCCCTGCGCCTTTCAGCCCTCTTTGGGGAGTGGCTGCAGCTACGCCTGTAAACGTTTTTGGAATACAATACGGCAACAATATAAGCGGCATGGCTTTAGGCGCGTCTTTGCTTTATGGCACAAACAGAAACGGAAGCAATTTAATTGATGTATCTGCTAACGGCGTTTTTGAGTACGATACGGAAGACAACGCATCACAGTACATAGGCGGAAGAATCGGAGCGAATGTTGCCGGTATTGACCTTTCAGCCGGCCTTTCATTATCAAATAATATGATTACAGGGGAAGCATACGTTGACAGTTCTAACTGGAACTACTGGGAACAATATGATGATTCTAAAATGCTCCTTGACCTTGCGGCAAGAATAAACCTCGGAAACGGATTCACGGCAGTTGCATCCCTTGCTTGGCTTAACGGGTCGGATAAATATTTCTGGAAGTCCGGAAATTGGTATGGGCTTGATGATTATACAGAAGAAACTTATAACAGCAAACTCTCATTCCAGACATTAATCGGAAAAGATATTAAAGCAAATGAAACATTAACAATTAGAATGGCAACCGGATTTACCGCGGACGGAAATACTGACGCCAAATATAAATATACCGACAATTTGAATCCCGACAACAGTTATGTCGGTTATTTTTCGTACTGGAACGAATCTTCTTTTGAAATTCCGCTTTTTGTCGCGGTTGAGGGAAAACTTAACGATACCTGGTCATTTAACACAGGTATTAACACGGTTATCTTAAACATTGACGGCGAAAAAGATGCTACAAACACTGATTATTATATTGAAAAAATCCGTGAACACGCTAAATATGACTATTTTGACATAGATCCTGCTCTTGAATATTCAATCGGTTTATCCGGTGTTATCGGCGACCTTAAGCTGGATATGTTCATTGAACCTTCAATACTCCTGGAAGGCCCGGATTTTATAAGCGGGATAGATTCCGGAGATCTTAACACAGGTATAGCGGTAAGCTATAGCTGGAAATAACTGGGAGGAGATATAAATGAAAAAATTCCTTGTTTTATTGTTTGTTGTCTCTTTGTTTATGATGACAGCATGTTCAAAATCTTCAAGCCCTACGGGTACTATTCCTGAATTTCCTGTTACATTTAAATCGGCAGCAATTGAAGATGCCGTAAGGTCTGAAATAGGCAAGCCTTCAGGAACACTTTACCAGAGTGATGTTGACGGTATTACATCTCTTTATATCAGCGGAGAAACAATTGAAGATCCTTCAGGTATAGAGTTCCTTACTAATCTTGAAACATTGTCCATCTGCGGAAGCGGTTCTGATCTTCGTGATGTGACGCCGATAAGCAGATTAAAAAATCTGCAATCCCTTTACCTTGGACAGAACTATAACCTGGAAAATCTTGAATCGCTTGCCGACTGCCCAAAACTGACGTTTTTAAGGCTTAACAGATGCGGGCTTACCAATGTTAAATTTTTGCGTAATTTCAGAAATTTAACAACATTGGAAATTAAAGCAAATCCCCTTGAATCGCTTGACGGAGTTCAGGGCCTGACAAAACTTGAAAGTATTTATTTTGGAGAATGCGACAACGATACTAAGGTTAAAGACCTTTCTCCTTTAAGAAACCTTACAAATTTAGCGAACGTTTACGCGGGTTACAATGAAATTTCAGATATTTCAGTACTTCTTACAATGCCGCAAATGATGAACGGAAACGGCGATATTTGTTTATCTGACAATCCATTAAACGATGAAGCATATAAAATCATTGAAATACTTGAAGCAAAAGGCACAGATGTTGACTATTAATTAAATAATTTTCCAAAAACCCGGGGTTAACAGCCCCGGGTTTTTTTATTTAATAATGGACAGGGATTATTTTTTGTTCTATAGTATATGGACAAACTTAATAAAAGGGGAAACAGAATGAAAAAAATAATGATGGTTTTTATGTTACTTGCAGCAATAATACCTTTTGCGGCTGCTGAAACCGCGGATTATTCGTCAATTGCCGCCACTGCAACGGCAGTAACTGCCGCTTTGCAGAATATGTCAGCCACAGCGGTTATCACTCCTGAAGCAACCGCTGTACAGGCTGCCACGCCTGCACCTTCACCTATACCAACAGCAGCACCCACAAAAACAAGAAACATGTTTGATGATTTAGGCGATTTTCTTGGGGTAAAAAAAGACCCTCTTCAGGTTCAGGCAGAAGCGGCCGCTGAAGCCGCAAAAGAAGCTGAAACCGCGGCAAAGAACAGGGAAAATGAAATGTCCCTTGCAGGAAAACTTCTTATTACCGCAGACGTTTTCGGCGCGGCAACTACAGCCTTTACCTGGCTTGGTTATTCATCAATGTTATCTGATTATAATGATATTTATGCAATTAAAGACAATACCACACTGGAAAACTATGAAATGTTAAAACGGATGAGCAAGTCTGTAGATGACAAACTTACAACAGCGGTTGTAGTTACAGGAATAACCTCTGCCCTGCTTATTTACACAGCTGTGGACGCTATATGGCTTCACCTGGCTTTTCCTGTAAATGTAAAAGCTGCTTATTATGACAATAATCCGGGAGTTCTGCTGACTTATAATTATTAGATATATTTTAAATAGCGCTTGACATTTTTATAGCATCTTCCTATAATACGCTGACTTTTATAACTAATATTTTTTATGTATATTTATATTCCATAATATGGTATTATTTGCTTGTGAATAAGTATTGTGGAAAATCTTAATAACTTAGAAAACGTCTTATTTTAAAGGTAAAAATATTGTGGAAAAGATTTTAATTATTGTGGATAAATTGTTGAAAATAAGGGGTAACACGGTTGAAAAATAAAGTTTTTAATTGGGACTCTGTTATTGAATCCCTAAAAGAAGACAGCAGCGGCCTTAATTTATGGCTGGAAAAGGCCTCTGCGGCTTATAATCAGGAAAAAGACACCATAACCATCACAATACCTGATTCTTTGCACCAGAAGACCCTTGCCAAGTATAAAAACGAGCTTTTAGACGCCATTGAACACGCTTTTAAAAAGGTATCGGACCTTAAACTGGAAATATCAAAGGCGGATGACGCAAAGAAAGAACAGTCGTCAAAAATTGTCATAAAAGAACAGCAGATACTTCTTCCGCTTGACCCACAGCACCCGTTTATACCTTCATTAAACTCCCGTTTCCGTTTTGACAACTTTATCGTAGGCCAAAGCAACAGGTTCGCCCACGCGGCGTGCAAGGCTGTAGCGGAAGCGCCCGGCCAGGCCTATAACCCGCTTTTTATCTACGGCGGTGTTGGACTTGGCAAAACGCACCTGCTGCACGCGATAGGGACTTTTATTTACGAACAGGACCCTTCAAAAAAAATCATGATAATCACCGCGGAAAAGTTCCTTTTTGAAGTGACGCAGGGAATCCGCGAAAATAAAATGGATGAATTTAAAAGCAGGTACAGAAGCGCCGACCTTCTGCTGGTTGACGACATTCAGTTTCTGCGCGGCGACGCCACGATAGAAGAATTCTTTCACACATTCAACGAACTTTACAACCACAACAAACAGATTGTGGCCACGTCAGATTCTCCGCCCGGCGATTTAAAGCTTGAAGACCGCCTAAAATCAAGGTTTTCTTCGGGTATAATAGCGGACATACTTGCGCCGGACTTTGAAACCAGGGTCGCCATATTAAAACAAAAAGCAATGGAATCAAACAAAGAAGTGCCCGACAATGTTATAGGGTATATAGCGGAACACATTGACAATAACATAAGGGAGCTTGAAAGCACCTTAAAAAACCTGCTTATACTTGCTGAAAACCCCGAAGAGCTTGATATTGAACTTGCGAAAAAAGCCATTAAGATAAGAAACCCAAAGTTTGACCAGGCAAAAAAAATAGGCATTGATATGATACAGCAGATAGTGTCGGACTATTTTGGAATTAAGGTACAGGACCTTTTATCCAAAAAAAGGCACGAAAACATAGCAAAATCGCGCCAGGTGGCAATGTATATAACGCGCAACCTTACGGATTATTCGCTTGTGCAGATAGGCCAGTATTTTGGCGGCAAGGACCACACAACAGTAATGCACGCGATAAATAAAGTTGAAAATCTTGTTAAAAGCGATGATAAATTTAAAAATACTATAAATGAAATAGTTATGAGAGTAAAAAAGTAAAATAAACGCCTGTTATTACCCCGTATCACACAGAAATTTTTTAATAATGCCTTTTTTGCTTGCAAAGCCCCCAAAGCATCCAAAAATTCAGCTTACATTATTAAAACATTCTTCTATATTATATATGTCGTGAGCGGAAAGAAATGTTAATAACTTTATTGATAATATGTTCATTAAAATGTTAATAAAAATAGGGTCATTTTTTTGTGGATAAATACCGGGTTATGTATTAAAATGTTATAACAATTAACATTAACAAAACTTATAAAGTGTTTTAAAATATATTAATTTTAAGGTTATTAGAAATATTAACACTACAACTACTACTACAAATGTTATACATATTTAAATAATTGTTATTGCAGGGTTTTACAATGTTAATAACAAAAAAAATTATTTTATTCAGGAGGAAATATGAAAATAAAGACAAATAAAGAGGAAATTTTAAATTCACTCCAGGTAGCCCAGTACTTTATAGCATCCGGATCCACTCTTCCCCTTCTGTCAAACATACTGTTTGAAGCTGACGGTGATTTTTTAAACCTTACAGCTACCGACATGGATATCAGCGCGAAAATAAAGTGTAAGGTGGAAAATATAAAAGAAGAAGGAAAGACAACAATTCCAAGAAAAATAATTGCGCTTATAAAAGAATTTGAAGACGGCGCTGACATTACAATTGAATCAGATAAAAATGACAACATTAACTTAAAGTGCAAAAAATCAAATTATAAAATGCCGGGACTTCCCGCCGAAGATTTTCCGGCGCTGCAGCTTGATGATAAAAAACTTGAAAGCGTTAAAATTTCACAGTCATTATTAAAAGAAATACTTGATAATATTCAGTACGCGGCTTTAAAGGATACATCCAAAAGAAATTTAAACGGCGTCTTTATGAAATTTGAAGGAAATAAAATAGAAGCTGTTGCCACGGACGCGCACAGGCTTGCTTATTATAAAGCCGAAACCAAATCTCCTGTAAAAGGAAAACTTGATTACATAGTGCCCCTTAAAACAATAAACGAAGTTTCAAGGGTTTTAAATCCGGGGGATGAAAATGAAATTACCCTTAACTTTTATGAAAAAGTTATAGAGTTTATTTTTCCGAACATGGAAATTGTATCCAGGGTGATTGATGAAAATTATCCCAACTATTCACAGGTAATACCCAAAGATTTCAATATGAAAGCGCTTATTAAAAAAGAAGAACTTGCCGCTTCCATCAGAAGGGCCGCGGTTATTTCAAGCGATAAATCCAAGATAGTCCTTTTTAAATTTGAAAATAATAAGTTATTCATCAACGTTTCAACTGCTGATGAAGGCGAGGCCTTTGAAGAAATTGACATCACATACGAAGGCGAACCTATTGAAGTTTCCTACAACGCAGTTTATATCATGGATTTCTTAAAGGCAAACGAATCAGAAAATATAGAAATTAAGCTTATCAGCTCCATGAACCCGGGAGTGATGAAAGCCGAAGGCAAGGAAAACCTTACATACGTGATAATGCCCATAAGAAAGTAATTACATATAATTACGCGACGATGAAATGCCGCTAAGGAGCATATAATGGAAGAAGAACTTAAGCCCGTTTCAAAAGTGATTCAGACAGCCATAGAAGAAGAGATAAAAACATCATACCTTGATTATTCAATGAGCGTCATAATCGGAAGGGCGCTGCCCGATATCCGCGACGGTTTAAAACCGGTGCACAGAAGGGTGTTATACGGCCTGCACGATATGGGGCTTTACAGCAATAAGCCGTACAGAAAATCCGCGAAAATTGTCGGTGAAGTCATGGGTAATTACCATCCTCACGGCGATTCTTCCATATACGACACAATGGTCAGGATGGCCCAGCCGTTTGTTTTCAGAATGCCCCTTATAGACGGGCAGGGTAACTTTGGTTCTGTTGACGGAGACCCGCCCGCGGCCATGCGTTACACCGAAGCGCGCTTAAGCAAGTTTGCGGAAGAACTTTTAAAGGATCTTGATAAAGATACAGTTGATTTTGTCCCCAACTACGACGAATCCACAAAAGAACCCACAGTATTGCCCGTATCTTTCCCGCACCTTCTTGTCAACGGGTCATCGGGTATCGCGGTCGGTATGGCGACAAACATCCCTCCGCATAACCTTGGAGAGGTAATTGACGCGGTTGTCATGATGATTGACAACAAGAACACAAAAATAGAAGAACTTATGGGCGTTATTAAAGGCCCGGATTTTCCCACAGGCGCTTTTATAATAGGCAAAGAAGGCATCAAACAGGCGTACACAACGGGCAGGGGCTCTGTTGTAATGCAGTCAAAGGTAAAAATTGAAGAGACAAAAAAGGGAAAGAAACAGATTGTTATAACAGAACTGCCGTATATGGTAAATAAAGCAAACCTTCTTGAAACAATCGCCGGTCTTGTAAAAGATAAAAAGATTGAGGGCATTTCGGATTTAAGGGATGAATCGGACAAGGACGGCACAAGGGCGGTAATAGAAGTTTCCAGAAGCGACAATCCTGAAATTATTTTAAACCAGCTTTATAAACACACGCAGATGAGGGCTTCTTTCGGGATAATTATGCTTGCCATTGTTGACGGCAGGCCCAAAGTTTTAAACATTAAGGAATTCATAGAAAACTTTATTCAGTTCAGGAAACAGGTCATCATACGCAGGATAAAATTTGAACTTGATAAGGCTGAAAAACGCGCGCATATACTTGAAGGGTTAAAGATAGCCCTTAAGTACCTTGACAGGGTAATTAAAATAATCAGGGGTTCTTCCAGCACGGAAGAGGCAAGGGTAAAACTTATAGAGGCGTTTAAACTTTCCGTCATACAGGCGCAGGCTATCCTTGACATGAAGCTGCAGCAGCTTACAAACCTTGAAGTTGAAAAAATTGAAAATGAATACAAAGAACTTCTTAAGCTTATAGAGCATTTAAAATCGCTGCTTGCCAGCGAAAAGAAAATACTTGACCTTATGAAATCAGAACTTCTTGAAGTCCGCAAAAAATACGCGGATGAAAGAAGGACTCAGATTGTGGCCAAGGAAAAAGAAATGACAATGGAAGACCTTATCCAGGAAGAGGATATGGTTGTCACCATAACGCACAACGGCTTCATTAAAAGGACGCCGGTGTCCGCGTACAAGGCGCAGAAGCGCGGCGGCCGCGGCATAATAGCGATGGAAACAAAAGAAGAGGACTTTATAGAGGACCTTTTTGTTTCCAACACGCACGAATACCTTATGTTCTTCACGTCCAAAGGTCGCTGCCACTGGCTTAAGGTATATGAAATACCGGAAGGCGCAAGGCAGACAAGGGGAAAAGCCATTGTCAACCTGATAAAACTTGAAGAGGGCGAAACAGTGGCGGCTTATGTATCTGTAAAGACATTTGACCAGGACAAGTTCCTTATAATGTCAACAGAGTCCGGCCTTATTAAAAGGTCAAACCTGTCGTTGTTTGGAAACCCAAGAAGCGGCGGCATAATAGCAATAGGTCTTAATGACGACGACAGACTTATTGACACAAAAATAGCGTCTGAGAAAGATGAAATATTTATCGCCACAAAAGAAGGCATGGCGATACGCACAAAGGTAAAACAGTTCAGGGAAATTGGAAGGACAGGCATGGGCGTCCGCGGAATAAACCTGAACAAAAAAGACAAAGTGGTAAGCATGACAATCCTTGCTTCCGACAAAAAGGATTCAACGCTTTTGACCGTTACCGAAAAAGGATTCGGCAAACGCACAAAAATTTCGGAATACAGGGAACAGAGCCGCGGAGGCAAGGGCCTTATCAGCATAAAGGTTACCGATAAGACCGGAGAAGTTGTCGCCATAAAGCTTGTGGAAGACCCCAATGAACTGATGATAATAACAAACAAAGGCACGCTTATAAGGACAAAAATAAAGGACATTAAGACAATAGGAAGAAACACCCAGGGAGTAAGGCTTATTAAACTTAAAGATGCGGAAAAAGTAAGCGCCGTGGCAAGGGTGGCTGAAGAAGACGACGAAGAAGCGGAAGGATAAAATATTCGCTTAAATTTTTCATGGAATATATTTTAAGGAGGAAGTAGATGAGCAAAGGATCACTTATTGGGAATATGCTGCTTGCAGCGCTGTTCCTGTTTGGCGTCCCTGCCGCGATATTTTATCTTTATGATAACGCAAGGGTTGCCCAGTTAAACGAGCTTAATTCAAAGATAGCCTGGGCTGACAAGCAGAAAGAGATAAATATAATTAGCGAACAGCTTAAGGAAAAATTAAACGGAATTTACGGTACTGTATCATCCCTTTCAGAACAGAAAATGCAGGAAAAATATTCTTCTGTCATTTCGGATTATGTGATTCGTAATTCCAGCTACAGCGACCCGAAGGTAAAATCAAAAATTAAATCCGTATATCAGAAAAAAACAGCAAACCTTTCCGGCACAACGGCCCTTCTTTATCCCAACGGAAATGTGCTTGCGGGCGCCGAAACTTCAAGCTCCGGAAAATTCGGGCAGAACGCCAAATTTATACAGGCAAAAGCTTCCAAAAAAACAATAAGCGATATAAAGTTCAGCGAAGGGCTGGCGGAATATTATATCCCTGTAATTGACGCGAAAGATAATCTTGCTTCCATTTTATACGTAAAAGAAAATATAGAACAGGCATCCGACAGAATCAGGAAAGAAACCCAGTCCGTAAGGGGCCGCAATTTTGTGGTAAATATGGCGGGCACTGTCCTTTTAAGCACTGATAAAACAAAGGAAAACGCGGAAAACATCCAGGATTCAAAAGATTTAAAACTTATTCTGACGGATAATGTGGAAGATGAAAATATAAAGGAAGCGGTTTACGCCAGCGAAAGGGGCCTTATTGGATACAAAAAAAACAGGGATATGGGAATCGTATCCTGTGTTTTCACCCCTTATATGGATTACAAATCGCTTCAGGCCGACACTTCAAAAAAATACACGCATTCCATATTTGACACAAAATACATACTTCCCGTTTACGGCATACTTGGAATAGCTCTGTTAATGGGGATTATAATAATCATAGCTTCCAGCGGCGCGCCTTTTGCCCCGGTTTCGAACATAACAAAAGCCATGACCCATATAGATGAAGAAAGTTTTGAATCAATGCTTCCTAAATTAAAAAGCGGACCCTATAAAAAAATGGCAGATTCGCTTGTAATTTTAAAGGGCAGAATAAACGCGTCCGAAGACAAGGCAGCCAAACTTTCGCAGATGTCAAAGGAACTTGAAGAGGAACTTTCAAAGGAAGCGTCAAGGGCTGATATGGAAATCTCGGAATTAAGGGACGCCTTAAAGATAGCTGAAAACAGCAAGGTAAGTTTTGAGGAAGAAATTTCAAAAATGAAAGCAGAAAACGCCAGGGTAAAAAAAGAAGCTGATGATAAAATTAAATCCGCGTCTGATGAGGCAAAGGCAAAGATAGAAGCGCTTGAACGCGAGAAAATGCAGCTTAAAGAAGAAGCCAAGAAAATAAAAGAAGCGCCTGTCTCTTCTGATAAGGAAGATATGAGGACAGACGCCGTGCTTATGATGAATACGGAATTAAAGGGCGTTCTTTCCGTAATTAAAACATACATTTCTTCGGTGCTTGGCGGAGAAGGAAAGATAACGGACGCGCAGCAGCAGTTTTTGGGGGTTGTCATAAATAAATCGGCAAGGCTTGAAAGGCTTATAAATGATTTGGCCGAACTTGCAAGGCTTGAGAAAGGCGAAATTAAGCTGAATCAGAACCCCATGGACGTAAACAACATAATCCAGGACATTATTTTTTCCGTTCAGCCGCAGGCTGACGTTAAAAAAGTTGAGATCAAAACCAAATTCCTGCAGACTTTAAGTTCGGCTTCCGGCGATTCAGCAAGGCTGTCGGGAGTGATATCGCAGCTTCTGACGCAGTCCATAAAAGTGTCTCCAAGAGGCGGCACAGTATCGCTTGAAACAAAACAGGAAGCCGATAAGGTAAAAATTGTAATGACAGATTTTGGAATGAGCATGCCCAAATCAAAAGCTGAATCCCTTTTTTCCAATTTCCACGGGCCTGAATCGCAGGCAGGTCCGGAGTTTATAAATTCAGGTTTAAGGTTCCCGATTATTAAAGCTGTCATCAAAAAGATGGGCGGGGACATTTGGATAGAGTCAGAAATAGGAAAAGGAAAAGCGTTTATAATATCCCTTCCTTCGGATAAAAAAACCGCTGTCAAAACAGAAAAGGCGCCGGGTATTCCTGTTTTTGCAAAAAAGGAACCTGAAAAAACAGCGCCGGAAATTAAAACAACGCTTCCTGAAATAAAGCCCGAATCCGTTGTTCAGCCGCTTCCTGATCTTGGAAGCATTCCGGAAGCAAAAACTCCTGAACAGCCTCAAAAACCTAAAATAATGAACGCTTTTAATTCAATGTTCGGCGGTCAGGAACAAAAGCAGCCGGATGCACCGGAAAAACCGGCATCATCTTTTAAAATTCAGACGAATTCAATGGCAGTCTGGGATGCACCTAAAAACGAAGAAAAAGAAGTGATTAAAGTTACCGATATCCTTGACATGGAAAAACCGGCAGGTCCTGTTGTGGAACTGCCCGGTAAAGACACAGCTGTGCCGGATAAATTGCTTGAAAAAGAGCCGCCTGCGCCTTTTACAGGCGAACTTCCTCCTCTGCCGGATCTTGAAGACGATAAAGG
>Ga0209717_1003646_pt1 | contig 13240 bp, 10 predicted proteins | sample AD_UKC048_MetaG_FD_184418 | JGI IMG/M metagenome (GOLD analysis project Ga0209717, IMG submission 184418) | Active sludge microbial communities of municipal wastewater-treating anaerobic digesters from USA - AD_UKC048_MetaG (SPAdes) (version 2) | ecosystem: Engineered > Bioreactor > Anaerobic >... | reverse complement strand
TGTGTCCGCGACAGATTTGCTTAGAAAAATCTGTGGGGTGTCTTTCAGCAGTGTATCAGCGTCATATATCAATAATAATGAAGGCTTAAGCTCTTTTAATGCCTCTGTGAATGCTTTATCTGATTCGCGGGATCGCGGAGGCAGGATCAATCCTACTCTTCCATTATCGACGATCACAGCATTATCGGTTATTTTAATAATACCAGGTTGACCAATTGTCAGAGAATGATCTGACAATAATAGGACAGAAATAGAAATTCTGAGAAGGAATGTGCATATCGTCCGGCTCATGGCAGATTGATGATCTCTACTGTTTTCACGGGTCGTTGTAAACATAATAATTATTTAATTGATGAATAAAGATAAGCTTTTCCAGTTATTCCCCAGGTCTGATTTATCGGGATAATTAAGGCAGCCGGGCAGCCGGGCAGTTGGGCAGTTGGGCAGTTGGGCAGTTGGACGATTGGTAATTTGATCCGTGATACTCCGGAGCAAAGAATAGTTGTTGTCATCCAAAATCAAAGAAAAGTGACTCATAAAGCCAATAGCACTCCCCTTAGTCCCGACAAAGTCGGGACGCCAGTATGGTAGCCCTGGATGCCAATCCCGGGTATGGAAAGTCGACAATCGAATATCAGATAATAATTTCCAGATTGTAAACTATAAACTGGAAATCCTTCGGTCGGCTGTTGGTGAAAAAGGGTTTTGGCGTATTGATAGGATTTATTTTTTTCGTCATGGCCTCGCTACCTCCGCCCCCTCCCGGCCTCTCCGCCAACTGGCGGAGGAGGAGGATGTGCCCGACAAAATGCCTGCCTTCAGCAGCCATCGGAAAATTTAATGTCGCTCGTGCTATGACGGGTGTCTTATTAATTTTGAATGCTTAATTCTGAATTTTTAATGAAATGTATGATTGTTGGAAGAAGATACCAGATTCAAATAGTGAACTTTAAATCATAGATATTTCAGCTATCAACCGAAAAGCATCCTTACTCTATTTTTATATTCTGCATATTCCTCCTTGCCAATCGCATAGCTGTAATGCCTGTAGAAAGGAATCAGCGTTCTTCCGAGTTTGTTTTCTTCCGGTTTTACAATTCCGTCGGCCTGCGATAGATAGATCTCTTTGGGCGAGGGCAGCGGCTCCATGGAAAGGAATTCAATGACGATCTGTGCGGTAACCAGTACCGGGATTTTTCTTCCGGGATCGATGCTATCCAGTTCCTTTTTCAGGATTTCCACCCATTTTGCCGCAACTTCCTGCCAGTGGATGTTTTTGCCGGTCTCTTCGGGCTGGTACGACTGGATGAGATTCTGTGCATAAATATTGTAACGACTAAGGCCGATGGCTGCAAGGTTTTTCTCAATGCCCATGAAGTAGCGCTTGTCTTTTCCGTTGATGCCAAAGACATGCTGCAATTGCACCGCCCTGCCTTTGTTTGAATTGTTGCTCGGATCAGCGCCCAGGAGGATCGCTTTTACTTTTTTAAGGTCGGTGAAAAAGGGTTTTGGGGAGTGCATAGAGTGATATTTTTAAGTTTGATTCTTCTTCCTCACCGAAAATTCCCAGCCATTATCTTCAAAAAACTGAAATAAATTGAAATGCCTGATTTGATAATGCTTGCAAACTGCCGGGATTTTAGATTCGCTTTTTTCACTTTCGGCGCTAACGATGATGTAATCTGAATTTTGTCCAAATAGATTTTCCTGTTCCATTTTCTCAATCACCAACGCAATAATCCATGGATCAGCCTGATCTCTCTTTGCCCTGGGGTCAATCAGTTTAGGAAAATTGGAAAGAATTTGTAAAGCCAATTGGCCTTGCCGGTTGGTAATTGCTTTAAAAGAAGATTTATGCCTCGAAATTAGTCTTCCGATTTCATCAGATGGTTCTGAAGTTGGAATCAATTCATCGTAAACCATTTCATGACTATATATTTTCATGTTATGGAAAAGATCTTCAAGATGAGCCCAAAGGTCCGGAAAGACAGTTTTTGGATAATAGCGGTTAATCGTGATCAAGGCGCTGCTATCAATACAATATACATTCTCTCTAAGCTTCATGCAAGAGTCTTGAAATGTTGATATTCAAAGCGTCTGATGCTTTAGTGTAGGAAATCCTGCCATTATACATGGCATCCAGAACCATATTATAAAAGGTTTCGCCCCTTACAGCTCTGCTGTTGGCTTCCGGTAGTACAAATCCCCCTTTCTTTTTCTGTTTGGGGTACGTTACCTTTATCTCTTCTAATAGAGAAAAGAAAGCCGGAGAACTGATTTTATTTTCATCTTTTAACCTTCTGAGGTATGCTTCCCTGCTTATCTTGAGCATATTGGCATAGCTTTTTATCTCAACCAGATTGTCGGTGGCATAAACATACTGATCCGGAATCAGGAAACGCCCGGCAAATTCGTTGCATGCCCATTCTTTTTCCTGTTTTTTTGTGGCATATTCAAACAGGCATAATCCTGATTGATGGTTCAGGATATGTGCTAATTCGTGGAAAATAGTGAATATCCTGGCTGTGTAACTATGATTGGAGTTGGTTACAATAGCATAAGGAATATTATCCGCAAAGCAAAAGCCCTGGGTTTCATCAAGCGGCAGTGAAAACTGGAATACAAAGATTCCCAAACGTTCTTCAACCGCTTTTCTCCAATTCCTGTATGCTTCATTTTCAGTATTCCAGCTTAGTTGTTCTTCAATGCTGATATCCAGTATCTCACGGAGTTTTTCCTCCGTCTTGTTATCAGGTTCTTTGCTTACTTCTTCCAACCATTTGTATTTATCTTCCCAATAAGCTGTACCCTGCATTTCCAGTGCGGTTTCACGGAAGTAGGAGACATCCCGCATCACTGCCAGTGCTTTTTTCGAGAGCTTGCTTTGCTCAGGGCTAAGGTTTCGGAAATCATGGGGTATGGTAATTTTTGCGGGAACTTCCGGCAGGAGAAACACAGCCAGTTGTCTTTTGAAGGTACTTGCCAGGAGCTTTAGTTTGCCCAGTGGAATATTTTTTCCCTCATTTTCCCAAAGCAGGTATCGTTCAGGTACAATATTCATTTTCCCGGCGATCTCCGCCGTTTCATACCCGGCTTCTTCCCGCGCCCATCGAAGAACCTGTGGGTTAATATTGATCATTACCTGGCTCATGAATTACAAAATAACGGAAATTTTAGTGAATTTAAAAAAGGAATTTTAAAGTCCAGCACTCCTTGGTCATTGGTCATTGGTAACTGGTCATTGTTCATTGGTCATTGGTCATTGGTTCTTGGTTCATGGTTCATGGTCATTGGTTCTTAGATCCTAGATCCTAGATTGTAAACTGTAAACTGTAAATCCTTCGGCCGGCGGTCAGGAGTATCGCTTTTACTTTTTTGATGTCGGTGAAGAAGGGTTTTGGGGAGTGCATAGGTTTCTTTTGTTAATCGGGACATTTATTCTTTTACTGCTCTTCAACATTTAGGATTAATTCGCCCGGATTTGGAAATTTTATTGGCAAGAAGTCAATCTTGAAAGGCAATTCCAAAGCTTCCAAATTATCTATCTTCATGTCTAGGAGGTCTTTTTCATTACAATAATTATAGGTTAGCTTCAGGTAGCGTCGGATAATCATCAGAGGAAGAAATTTCTCCCGGGAATTCATCCACTCCATCAAATCCTTCTTGCCTTTAGAGATATTGCAATTCCTGCAGGCAAAAATTAAATTTTCAGCATCGTCATGCCCACCAAGTTTTTTCGGGAAGATATGGTCTAAAGCCAGTTTATCGGATGAACCGCAATAATTACAAATTTGACCGGTTTGAAGCTTAATTTTCTCATCGTCAAAGATTGTACGCATATTCATGGTACCTTCCCTGAGACCTTTGAATAATTTTGCTCTAACCATATAGGATAATGCTCCATACTTTTCCTGTCTCTTGACAACGGCTGTATGGGCCATCGCAAGGTTAGCATACGATAAGTAAATCATCTCTCTGACCGTCTCGATTTTTTGTTTTGCCATTTTACATCAAGTAAGTTTGAGTGCGTAGTTTTCAATCCTTTTGTTTCTGGATTTAATGAAGTCTATCACCCTATTCTTATAAAACAGGTAATCGTCTATATCTGAAAACTTTGGCCTCGTTTTAAAATCGTCAAATCGTAGGTAGAATTTTACATTTTGTTTTTCGTCAACAAGGTCATCGAGAAAGAAGAACCTGACGTAATTTTCAAAATTCTCAAACAAGTCGAAAAAGTTTTTATATCTCGAAAACGTATCGTAAAGTGGACTTTGTTGTCCCAGGTAAAACAACCGAATACACTCCAATGTCAGGTCGAATCTGTCGTCAATCAAACTGTTAACTCCCCGCGCCTGATTGATTGTGTGTTTTCTGCCAATTCTATTGTTAGGAAAAACAATGAAGGCACCAATAGTTGAACCAAAGTCAAAAAGTTCGTTGACTTCATTGGGAATTTGTTTTAAAAGCCAATTCTTACGTTTATGGTTTTTGTATGAGTGAGTTATTGCATCACTCCCCAAAATAAATTCTCCGAGATCGGAACAATGATATAAATAAACTCCACTTTTTTCTTTCAACTCAAAACTTTTCCCTTGGGGTAAAACTTTACTCCATAATATCTTATGGTATCTTCTGAGTGTCGGACTGGTGCTGTCCGGATCCCCTCCATGTGCATCCGAGTGTACATTAAATGTTGTGTCGACAATCATTGTGCGATCCGTAAATCATTGTTCTTTAACTCGTTTAATTATTTTTATTATCTGCCCTGATGGGATTCCCATGCAATCTATCGCCACCACCTCCTCACTCAACCCATAAAGCTCATTCACCAGCTTATCAATCCGGTATAATTCAATTGTCCGGTACAGGAGAGGCGTATTGGCTACAATGCGCTATTGATTTCTGCTTCAATCAGTAAGATCAATTTTTCGACAGGATCGAACAAAGGAAGAACGGACTCGCCATCATAATCGAAAATATTTTCATAATCACCTTTTTGCCTCCAATCAAATAATTCGGAAAAGAGTTGGCCGTACTATTTCTCCATCTTACCTGTTTTTATGAAGTGCAATGAAAATTGACTCTTAGTTGAAGCATGCGATTTCGTTTGAATCTCATTCAAAACCAATAATGCATTGACAGCATAGAATGCAGCGTAATACAATCTGTTGACAGCGGAATTCCAATATTCATTTTCGGCAAGACCTTAGCAGCATCGAATGATTTGCGGGCAGAATTTATCCTGTACTTTGCATATTCGATTCTTTCCTCTAATGTCATAAAGCAATTCCTTCTTTGGTGACATTTTCGTAAAACGGGGTTATTCTTTGTCTGGAATCCCAGTCAGATTTTGAATAAACAAGCACAGAAAAGGACTCGCCAGTTTCAAGTTCAAGGTCGTATAATTTTTGCCTGAACATTCTTTCATGGCGAAGATCTGCGGGGTAGTCAGTCAGGATTAGAATGTCCCAATCCGAATCTTTTCCCTCATCCCCACGGGCTCTGGAGCCAAAGAGGATGACGTCAGCTTGCGGATCCAAATCATTGATATTTTGGCGAATAAGATGAGTAATATGTTTCGTTTGGGATTTCATAGCTCAAAGATAAGTAATTATCAGATTGATAAACTCTAATGCCTTGGAACTTATATATGACGCTTTAGCCATTATCTATAAGAAAGCGATTTGCCCCACCAGCCCTAAGCCCTATGCCCCCCCCTCCACAATCGCCACCTCCTCCTCACTCAACCCAAATAGCTAATAAACCAGCTCATCAATCCGGCAACCTGCGTAAATCATCATCTATTAACGTTATGTAAATGCAAAGTAGGCGATTGCGGGCTTCAGATTTATCAAACCGATACGACTTTCAAGTAGCCTGCTGCTGTTGAATCTTATCCTATTGCACCTATTTTGTATTAACTGTGTAAGGGGGTCAGCTATTCTTGTCATAATGAGTAATAATAGTCTTTAATTTTTTTTGCCATTAGCTTTCTCCGCTCTAAAAGAAAATCTTCATAATGTGTAGCATCCATCGAAACAATTTTTTCTGGAATACAATTTATACTCAAGTTTCTCTTTAATAACTCTGTTTCAGAGATATTACCATACTTCATTTCTTTTGAAACACATTGTTGAAATACCGTATTAAAATATTCATTTGGGGCTTTCTCACCTATCGAAATGTTTGTTTGGGTGTCAAGATAGGTGTAATTAGCAATCTGATTATATTTTGACCTATCGGTTATTCCGTTTTTCTGTAAGTATCCTTTCGGAAAGATATGGTGAATGTCGCCCATGGTTGTAATTAAGTCCCGAACTTTTGTACCATTCATTAATAGAGAATTGTCGCTACCATGAACTTGTGCGGCTAAAAACACATTATAAAACGGGCTATTAATTGCAGAAGTTTCCAAATCCTGGACTAAACCGATTTCCCAAAACGTAGCAGATAAGTTTGCTTCTTCTATTTCTTTAAAGTATTCCAGGAATCCTTTTTCCGCAATTCTTCGAATATCCAAATCCATTACTGATTCAGGCGAAGTTATATATCTGCTTGTTACAGTTGAAAAGACATACCACTTGGAAACAAAATGTTTAATCTGTGTTTTGTCAATTTGATTGTTTGTATTTAAAATTAAATATAATGTGTAAGCAAAATCTAATGTCATTTGAGAGTTTATCAACCTGTTTGATATGAAACCTGCTGATTTTATTGAGAGAATAAAGTTTGTAAATGAAAATTCATTCATAAAATCCAATACGCCCTCAGTCAATTTCTCAAATGATGCTTCAGCAATTTCTTCCTTGTAGTCACGTGTTTCAAAATCACGACCGCCAAGTAAACTTACTAAATCCTTCATTTTGCCTCGACCGAACTTGTGCATAAAAGCAACACGCAATATGTCACCATATCCCGGGTCAAAAATCTCTTCTCTATCATCTTTTAGCCATTTGATTTTTGAAGCAAATTTTGATTCCATAAAATCTTTGTCTTTTGTCATTTCATGATACCAGTCAGGTTGAACTGCAAGGTGTGAAAAATAATCAATTGCTTTACGAAGAGCATTGCCGCCATATTTTACATTTGCTGCAATCTTTGACATTGCAAAGTCCGATTGATTAAGTTTTGCTCCCTGGCTGTTAATTCTTATAAAAATTTCTGTTACTTCATCAATTGTAAGTTCCTTATCTAATGTAATTACGCCAATCTGCCTGTTTTTAATTGCAATTAAATTATCTAATATATCGTGTAACTTGTCAGAATCCATTTCTGTATTTGACTCACAGTATTGGGTAACAAAACTGCCACGTTTAAAATCCGGTTTAAAAACTTCGGCTATGTCTGTAATCCATTTTTTGTCTTTTAAAATAGCATTATCTTGAACTTTAAAAACTTCGTCTTCATCTATTGCTAATGGATTGAATGAAATTTTTATTCTTTTCCTTTCAAAGTCTGAGTTAATGACATCCATTCCCATTATCGCAGTCATAAGTGCAGTAACACGTTGCTGACCATCAATCATTATTTTTTTTCCTTCGGATAAAGTCCCGTCTTTTAATTTCATATTTGGACTTTGTGAAATAATCAAATAACCAGTTGGATAGCCCGTATACAGTGAATCTATCAAGTCACGAACTTGTTTTGGTTTCCAAACAAACGGCCTTTGAATTTCAGGGATTGCAATTTCTCCGGATTTTATAAAATTCAAGATTTGGTCAATTGCAATATTAGAAGCGTTGTATTTTTCTGCCATAATCTATATAATTTGCTGCGTCTATCTGTCTTTTTTATGCTGTGCCTAATAAATAAGGCTTCATGCAGGGCTGCGCCGCACGAAGCCTTATTTATTATCGGTTGTTATTTTATATTTCTTATTATCACAGCATTATATTTGTCGCCAATTGGATTGCATTCCGAATCCGTTGATAATATTCTATCGATGACGACTTGCATATTATTAAAAACTAAAGTATCACCTTCAATAACCTTTATTTGATTATTATAGTAAGCATCTCTTTCAACAGTTGTTTTTAATTGAAAAGTTTCCTTCAGCATATTCGTAGTAATCATTCTTTTATTTATATAGAATTTTAATCCGGCGTTAGAATAACACGAATTATCAGTTTTATAGTCATTAAAAGAGTATGACTCAACAATAACTGTATCAGATTTTGAAATAAAGAGAACTTTCAAATCGAAGTATTTCAATTCAAAGTTACTTTCAGAGATTTTAAAATTACTATTTAATCCAGTATGCTCTCTAATCAGAAAATTAACCTTATTCTCTATTTCTTCTATTTGATTACTTTCATTAGGATTTTCCTTAATTTCTCGATTGGAGGTTTTATTCAAATTTGAATTCAACTCATTCAATATAGGCTGTTGGTTGAAAGTTTTATAAGATAAGTATATTGAAATAATTGTAGTTATGACTATACTCAAAATGGCCCAAATTGTAGTAGCTCTAATTCCTTGTTTACCCTCACTTTTTATCGGCTTAATTATGTTTATATAAATGTTTTCGTAATTCTTAATTACTTTTTCAGTTTTATCCAAGTATTCATTGATTTCTTTTATTTTCGGTTCTAGCGGTTTTAGAAATTCAGAACCTTTAATACTATTTACAATATCATTTAGTGAAGATTTAGAATCATTAATCTCTTGAACAATATTTTCTGGTAGAAATCCATAAATATCCTTTAATTCCGTTGTTTGTTTATTTATTCTGTCTAATAAATCCGTATGATATTGATTATAATATTCTTGAAGAAAGTTGAAACATTCTTCTTTTCTGATTTTAATGTGAAATTCTTCAGCAAATCCATCTTCACCACCACGAGTAATTGATAACACATTTTGTTCTTCAAAGAAGTATAATGTTTGGTTTATGTCATTATATGAAATTTTAGATTCAAATATACTTTCAATATCATTTTCGCTGAAGTCTAGTTCAAAGTCCGAATTACAACTTTTAAGAAAAGATGTTAATACAATTATGTCTTTATGGATATCTCTCATATATTAATTTATTGCTGCCCTAATAACCGCTAACGGTTAGTACATGTTGTCGGGGCGGATTTCGGAGAGCGTTCCTGTCCGAAGGACACGGAACTGCGATGCGAGAATCCGCAGTTGGCATACCACCGAACCCCGCCCTGCAATATGTACTTTGTTACCGCCTGTGCTTCTTTCATTTGAAAACGATTGAAATTAATTCTTCCATAAATGACGCAGCTTTTAAAGATTTCGGTCTGTGATTACTTGGATGTCCACATTTATTTCTTGTATCTAAACAATCATCTAATGAATCTTTTTCGGCTTTATCAATAATGGCAAGTTCTTGAGCAGCTTGCAATAATAGTGCATCATTAATGTATGCAAAGTCCTCAATTTTTTTGATTTCTTTTGCTTTTGGATTAAATTTAGTCAGTGCACTATTCAATGTAACTTTTCCGTGTCCAAAGCACTTTTTCCTTAAATTAATAACTGCGGCAGTCCAAGCAAAAATAATTCCAGCACGCAAAGAACCGGCGTTCATACAAACAAGCGCTTCTTTTAAATAGTCAGCTTCATCCTTGTCGCTTATTCCAGTAATTAGTTGTTCAAAATATTCAACGTTGATAGGATGTTCTACCTCGGTACGTAGAATAATTTTATCCAAAGGACTGAAAGGTTGCTTTTTTATATCCCTATTTACAATAAGCGAGAAGAACTCCAAAGATTGGGACGAATGCATTTTTAAGTTTTCTAACGTAAATTGCAAAGGATATCCTAATTGCTGCAAGTGAACAACGTATGAATATTTGAGTGTTTTAAATGTTACTTTTTTCGAAATTCCTGCTTTTATAACTTGATTAACCAAAATCTTTCGGATTGTTGTATCACCATATTGTTTTCCAGTATGACCACTTTCGAAAACAAGTTTTTCAGGTTTGTTTATTTTCAAATGCTTGTCATACATCGATTTCACATATTTTGCCAAAACTGCTTCTCTTTTAATCTTTCCACGAGAATCTCGAATTTTAATTACTTCTCTTAGGGTATCAATATCTGACAATCTCAGGTTTTTAACTTCTGACAATTCTAATCCAGCGGAATATGCTGAAGCAATCAGTAATTTATGTTTTAAATTATTTGTTGAGTCAAGAATTTGAAGAAATTCCTCCGTTGTTAAAACATCTGGATTACTTCTTTTTCGGTCTGGTCTTTCAATGGATTCAAAATCAAACTCTTTATTCCATAACTTGTTATAAAGTAAAATAAGTGAATGAAAATATTGATTTATTGCCGATGCCGAAATTCTTAAACGGTCTATTTGTAAATGTTTGAAGAATGCTTTTATCTCCTCGAAAGAAATGTTCTCCAATTCTCTATCATTGTAAAATTCGCTGAGTTTTACGATACAGTTTTGATAAATCCCTATTGATTTACTTGCGTAATCAAGCCGTGTCATTTCTTTTAAAATGAAACTCTCTATTTCAATCTTTTCTTTCATTGCTGTATCTTTTTTTTAGCATTGGCGGTAACTCGGCTCTAACAGCATTGTTGTTACTAATGGGATTTTGAATAATATCTTCTACGCTGATACTTTTTGTATTCCGGGTATAGACTTACTTCACTCATAAAAATACTTAATAAAGGTGCTCAGTATCAACCTCCCTACCCCCTAATTCCCAACAACTTTTTCACATCCTACAATAATTAACAACATCCATCAGCTAATCCCAAGTTAAATGCTCAATGCTCCCGCCCCTCCACAATCGCCACTTCCTCCTCCGTCAACCCATACAACTCGTACACCAACTCATCAATCCTCCGCTCGGCGTGGTCAATCGCGCGCTGGAGCTGCTGACGCTGGGTTTCTATCTTTGTAAGTTGATTTTGCTTATTTAATTCTAAAAGGTTATCTGCTAAACCAATGATCTGATTATAAATGCTTGCTTCATTTTTATTATCATGATTAATAATCCTGATTGGTAAATTTTTAAGGTAAACGTAGCTTGGCTCGTAAAAATCACCCCGTAGCTTTGGCAATATCTTTTTAAACCAAAAGAAGGTTAAGTTGCTGTTTAGTAGGCTTAGAAGATATTTATCATCAACAGAAATAATAAAACACTTTTGATTTGTATACCAGAATTCAGAATCGAATGTGAATTCCGGCCTTTTCAGAATATTTGGGTAAATGATTTTTGGTTTTTCGAATTCATCGTAATAATCACATGCTCTCAATTCCCACCAATAATCACCTTTATCCCAACGTTTTTGTGCATTTTCTGCAAATGTTGATAAATGTTTAGAAATTGCCGGATATGTTTCAGATAACCAAGCCCATGCTAACTTGCCAGTGTATCTATCATTAGTGAACCCTTTAGGGAAGAAGATAAGATATTTATCTGATGCCGGGACTTGATATCGTTTGATATCTCGACCAATTACAAATGGCTTGATCACTTCTGCACTGCGCGGATCTTCGGTAATCAGCCGGTCTTTTGTGGCCTGGTCAATGACAAAGGCTTCGTTGAGGCCGGTCAGCACGCCGCGGTAAATTTTTCCTTTAACATATTCACCCAGCGGAATCGAGTTTTCCTGCAGTTTAGCCAAAAGAGTAGTCTCCGCATCGTCCACAAGCTGCCAGCCGGAAGGATTCAGGCTTTCCCTGCTGATCTGCTTCCGGTTGTCCTCATGATATTCCGCCAGGCTTGTAAAATCAAGCGTCTTAACCTCTGTGCTCCGGAATGTACTTTCAGCTTCGCCGCCGGCAATGAAAATGCACGGATAGGTTGTTGCCTGCTGAAATACGGGAAGATCGCCGAAATCGATGATCTGCCGGATGGGCTTTTGCTTCAGCCAAGTGCGCAACGGCTCGCCGTACTTCGCCCGCATCCACTTGTTGGCCACAATGATCCCGAATAATCCGTCTTTTCCCAATATCCCCAGCCCACGCTCAAAGAAATAGGCATACAAATCAGCCATGCCGTGATAAACCTTGTAATGGGCCTTGAAATATTCTTTCTGGTCGCCCAGTAGTTCCTGCCTCACATACGGCGGATTCCCAATCACCGCATCAAATCCCGACTTCGCCAAGGCTTCGGCAGACGATGCCCCCACTTTAAACACCTCCGGAAACGCCCGGTGCCAGTCGAACGCATTGATCTTCTTCATCTGGTCGGGGAAGAGATCATACTGGTTGTCGTAGAAATCAGGACCGATGAGCGAGTTGCCGCACTGGATGTTGTGCGACAAATTGGGCAGGACGCGCTCGTGAAAAAGCGTCATCTGCTGGTTGATGCTGGCCTGGGTCTCGCCTTCCAGTGCCTTGAGCAAAAGATTCAGCTTGGTCACCTCCACCGCCTGGGGATCGATATCCACCCCGTAAATATTGTTCAGCAGGATGCGTTTCTTTAAAGCGGTGGTGAGATTGCCGTCGGGAGTAATAGCCTCACCCCCCGGCCCCCGCATCCCCGCGGAAGCGGGGATCTTTTGGCTAACCTCATCCGTGTAGTATTTCAGATGCCAATCGAGCAAATACTGGTAGGCGCCGATGAGGAAAGAGCCGCTGCCGCAGGCGGGATCGCAGATGCGCAGCTTCTCGACTTCTTTCGGCGTCTTGCCTTCCAATAGCTTGCCCACGGTGTTCTCCACGATGTAATCGACGATGTACTTCGGCGTATAATACACACCGCCGGCTTTGCGCACCTCGGGCTTTTCCTCCACTTTCGCCTGGTGCCCGGCAGTGAGCCGGATGGTCTTGCCCAGGAAACGCTCGTACACGCTGCCGAGGATATCGGCGGGCATCACCGAGAACTCGTACTCGCACTTCGGATAATACAGTTCCCCGATAATGGTTTTCAGCACTTTGTTGTCGATGACCAACTGCCGTGTGATCCGGTCTTCCTTAAAATCAAAAAGCCCCGAGTTATATTTCGCATCGGCGGTCTGGAACAGCGCCCACAGGTTGGCGTACACGTCGCCCTTTTCCGCCGCGGTGCGCAACAGCCCGTACTTCTCCACGCCGCGGTCTTCGCACATGCGCAGGAAAATGATCCGGTCGATGGTCTTCTGCACGGCGTAGTTCAGTTCATCCACGCCCAGCGCCTTGTTGCGCAGCGCAATGCTGGTGGCCAGGTAGGTGCGCCACTGCTCGATCGATTTCAAAAACTCCTCATCTACCGTAGCGGTGCCTTTCTTGCCGGTATCGCTCTGCACATATTTATCAAAGCGCCCTTTGGGCAGGTTC
>Ga0209717_1003638_pt1 | contig 13248 bp, 9 predicted proteins | sample AD_UKC048_MetaG_FD_184418 | JGI IMG/M metagenome (GOLD analysis project Ga0209717, IMG submission 184418) | Active sludge microbial communities of municipal wastewater-treating anaerobic digesters from USA - AD_UKC048_MetaG (SPAdes) (version 2) | ecosystem: Engineered > Bioreactor > Anaerobic >... | reverse complement strand
GATGCGGGGGCAGAGATGTCGGGGCACCGGGCGGACTGACGCGGCCGCCGCAGCATCAGGCGGGCGACGGATCCAGCCGGCCGGTGAGCCTGAAACTGCAGCGGACGCCCTGCAACTGCGCCTCGTCGCTTTGCATCGTGCCCTGGCCCACCAGCACCACGGTGCCGTCCGCGCCCACAGGCTGGCCCTGCAGCGGGCTGCCGTCCGGCATCTGCACCGTGCCCGTGGTCGTGTCCAACTTCAGCGTGGCCTTGGCCACGACGACGCCGGGCAGTGCCTCGAGGCTGAAACGGAACTGGAAATTCACCTCGATGGACAGGGCACGGCTCGCCGGGTCGAAACGGCCGTTGCGGTGCGACTTGAACCGGATCTCCAGCATCAGTTTGCCGGCGTCGTTGTCGATGTCGCGGACCAGATCGAGCTTGAACGCCTGCACGGCCGTGTCACCGTTGGCGGCGATGTCGAGCAGGCAGTCCTGAACCCGGGCGGGGTTGGGGGCTGGGAATTTCGGGTGGTTGGTGTAGAGCTGGACTTCACCGTCCTGCAGCACATGGATGGGCATGGGACCTCCTGCTTGGTGGGGGCACGGACAACGGCCTTCAGACCGCGTCGGGCGCCGGGATCGGCGTGCCGGGCTGGCCCAGGCCGTGTGTGTAGCGCAGGGGCGCACCGCTGGCGCCGGGCACCAGGTCCACGGTCAGCAAGGCGTGCGGGTCGCCGGACGGGCCGGACACGCTGACGGTGGCAAACCCATCGCCCACCATCCAGCGCGAGTCCTCGACCGCGACACCGACCGCGCGGCGGCCGTGCCGCAGCACCGTGCGGCCATCCAGCAGGTAGTCACCGGGGTCGCCGTTGGCGAATGGCCAGGGCGCATACAGACCGGAAGACATCACCGCATGCACCGTCAGCTTGTCGTCCAGCCGCAGGCGACACACGGCCGACAGGTGCGCGTCGCCCGACAAAAACACCAGGCGCTGGATGCGGTGCTGGGCGACGAACTGCAGCACCTGGAGCATCGACGCCGGATAGCCGTCCCAGCCGTCAGCGCGCAGGCGCTCCGCCGCATGGGACGGACGCGGCCGCCGCAGCGGCAGCAGTGGGGCGGGCGAGACGAAGAACTTGGCGACCTCCGGTGGCGCCGTGTCCAGCAGTTCCAGCGCCTGACGCATCGAGGCCGGCCGCACGATCTGCGCGCCGTCGAGATCGATGCCGGCCACCATGCTGCCCAGGCGTCGCGGCGCGCGCTGGCGGCGGGTGTCGAGCATGACCACCAGCGCTCCGGCCGGCCGGAAACTGTAGTGGGGTGAGTCCGGCACCCAAGGCGCCGGGTTGAGGCTGCCCTGGTAGCGCCAGTGGGCACGCAGCGCTGCGGATTCGTCGGCACTGGCCGGCCGGCGCGGCCGCGGCTGCCAGCCGTCGTGCACCTCGTGGTCGTCCATCAGCGTGTAGATCGGCAGCCGGGAGGCGACGGCGCGGAACGCGGGCATGCGCCAGTTCAGCGCATAGGCCTGGCGCGCCCGGGCATCGGGCAAGGCGGCATGGGCCGCTGCGTCGAACACGCCGGCGGTGGCATCGAGGTAGACCTGGTCGCCAACGGACAGCAGCAGTTGCGGTGGATCCGCGTCGCCCAGGCGGCGGTCCAGCGCAGCCAGGCTGGCCTGGGCGCGGTCTTCGTCGAGCAGGCCCGGCGGGTACTGGCAGCTGGCCAGTGCCAGGCACAACGGTGCGGGCGCCACATCACCCGATCCGCTGGCGGCCGCGCGTGCACCGGTGGTGAGGTGCACAAGCGCAGTGCGCCAGCCACCGTTGCCATCCGGCTTCTGCGACTCACCCCAACGCTGGAGTTCGTCGCTGTGTCTGGCGCGCAGTGGCCGGCCAGGCAGCAGCCATGGGGGTGGAGCGTTGTCGGACAGGGCAGCGGGCTGCAAACGATCAGACAGATGCAGTGCGAATGCCTGCGGTCCGCCCATGGGTGCAATGGCCTTCAAGTTTCCAGACTCGGCTCCCCCGAATTCCTGGTAGATCTGCTCCGGCGGCAGGTCGGAATAGACCATCAAGACGAGGAAACGCTCGACGTCCGGCGCGAGCGACAGGCGCAGCGCGCGCTGGGTGATGCCGGGTGTGGCGTCATCACGCAGCGACTGCGCTGTGGCGAACGCCCGATCAGCCGTCGCTGCCTGCGGCTCGGGCGGCCAGGGCACATCGTCACCAGGGACGATGCCCCGGGCCAGGCCCCATTGCGCGGCCATGGCACCGTCACGGACGACGACCGGCACCAGCACCCAGCCGGCCGTGCGGGCACGACGGGGTTCGGGATGGGCCAGCAGACGCAACTCCCAGCGTTGTCCCGCGCCGGTCCATTGCAGGTCGCTCCACACCGGCCCCAGCCATGGCACGCCGAAATCGATGGCCGGCGTCCTTGCAGGTGCGGCCGCATCCAGTCGGGCCGGCGCCTCAGGCCGGTCCAGAAACGCGAGCAGGTGGCTGAACACGTCGGCCACGGCGTCCTGGCCGATCAGGCAATCCTGATGGCCATAGCCGTTCAGGCGCACCAGCTTCAGCCCGTCGTCACCCCATGTGGTGGTGCGTCCGTCCTGTGAATCGGCGCCAGGGCCCGGCGTCACACCACGGACCCGTTGCAACAGGCGCAGGCTTGCCAGGCTGCCGCGCCAGTCGAACACCCGATTGCGCCGGCCGTGGAACAACAGGATCGGGAATCCCATGCGCTCGCGCAGGCGCTCGTGGGTGAGCACCCGTCCGTTGCCGGAACGGTCGGTCAGCCTGCCTTGGTTCACATAGTGGATGGTCTGCGCGAAGCTGCGCACCTTGACCCAGCCATTGAGCGCGTCGAAACAGCCCAGTGTCTGCGGCGCCAGGTTCTTCAGCTCCATCAGATGGCCGAAGATGATGTCGGCGCGGCGGCGCACCAGCTTGAAGTTCACACCGGCCGCCGCGACGACCGCGTCCTCGTCGTCGTCCGGGTAGGGGTAGGTGGCCAACAGCGCGTCCAGCAGCCGCATCCGGCTGGCCATCGCCTCGTCGCGCACCCAGTCCACCGTGCCATCCGGCATGCGCCGGCGCCGGTATTCGGGCCGGTTGTCCAGTTCCTCGATGCCCATGAACTGCTGCAGATAGGCTGCCAGCTGGCCACGCAGGCGGTTCAACGGGCTGAACCGCATGCGCGGGCCCGTCTGCGACAGCGCCGCACGGCCCACCCACTGGTGCGCCTGTGGATGCTCCAGCATCGCGACGCAGAACATGGCCGCGCCGATGCAGTGCGCCACCACATCCACCTGGCTGCCGTCGCTGCGCACTGAAATGCATCGCAGCGCATCCGGGATGTCTTCGGTCGCGATCTCGTCGAACGGCCAAGGGCCCGGGCGTGGCGCATCGGGATCGTCAGCCTCGTGAGCGATGCTCGACCGCAGGTCCAGCACCCAGACATGCCGACCCGTGCGCAGCAGATGCGCGGCCAGCGACACGGGAATCGCCGGATGCGTGAAGGTGGTGCCCGACGCGCCATAACCATGGATCAACAGCACTGGCCGGCTGGTCGCCAAAGGCGCTTCGGGCACATAGTGGCTGAGCCTGGCGCCATGGTGGCCGATGCGCAGCACCTTCGGCGCCACGCCGTCCACCGCACCGGGCCAGCGGCTGGCCAGGTTGTGGCGGATCTGCGGGTCGGGATAGTCCTCGGGCGCTGCCAGGGCGCCGAACCCCAGCCTGACGGTCTGCCGCAGCACCAGCAGCGCCAGGCCGGCCAGGTCGCCAAGCTGGTCCGGTGCGCTGGACTGCCGCTGTACCGCCAACAAGGGGCTGCGGCGCTCCGCAAGATGGTCGTAGTCCAGGCGAAGCATGCCGTAGCGTTCGGCAGGATCGGTCGTGTCGGGCCCCAGCTGCAGCTCGGTCAGCTGACGCCACAGGCCCTGCAGCGGACGCGATGCGCCGCCTGCACCCATGTCGATCCGCAGGCCATCACCCAGCAGCTTCAGACCGCGCAAGCGCGCACCCACCGCCAGCGGCGGCACGGCACCGGCATCCTTGGGCGCTTGTTCGACGGATTTGACGGTGATCTGGTAGTCCAGCTGGCGTGCATCCTCCTCCGCGCCGTCCACAGGGCGGAATGAGCCGAACGCCGCGGTCAGACCAAACCGCCAACGGACAGCTTCCTGGGGCCAGTCACTGAACTCGTCGCCACCGTCGGCGTTGTCCCACAAGCGCAGCGATGCCGATGCGGCGGGCCACAGCTTGCCGTCGCCAGCAGCCAGCCTTGCCAGATCGGGCAGCTCGACATCATCCAGCTGGAGCGCTGCCCAGAAGGGCTGTGCCGCCACGGTCAGCGGGCCCACCAGACGTTCACTCAACCGAACGGCCGTCGGGCGACGCGGCGGCGTGTGTTGGTCGATCCCATGGCCGCGTGCCGGCAACGCTCTGCGGCGGCCCACAGGCGGTTGCAGTCCCCAGGCGTCGCGCAGCGTCTCGACCGCGCGTTCTGCCAGGGCCGTGATCGTCAGTGCCGGGTTGATGGCCAGCGCACGCGGCACGATCGAACCATCCAGCACGGCCAGGCCCTGGTGCACCGCGCCCTTGGAACCGGCATGGTCAAACACCCGGCCAAATCCGTCGACGACACCGTTGGCGATCTGGTCCGCCATCGGGCAGCCACCCAGCGGATGCACCGTGACAATGCCGCCCGACGGGGCCCTGGACGCTTGGCCAGGCCGATCGAGCTGATCAAGCACCGTCTTCCACAACGGGTTCGGAACGACCCTCGGCTCGTCGTCCGGTGCGTTGCCGGACAAGGCCTGCGCCAGCCAGGCGATCTGGGCGTCAAAGACCGGCACCCGACCAACGCCTGGATCGGGCCAACGCACACGCACACGGCCATCACCGACGCCCGCGGAATCGCTCGCCTCGGCTGCTGGCAGCACCAATTCGCCCGCCGCACCGTCGTCGCCCATCAAGCCGTACAGGGCCGACGACGACAGCAGATCTGCAGACACGGCGAAGCCGTCTGGTTGGGTCGGGTCGATGTTGGCAAAGCCGAAGGTGGCCAGCGCTTCACCGAAGACCTGGCGCAAGGCCCCCGGCACCGCGAACTCCTCGACGACAACCGCCTGACCGTCCTGTTCCGCATGGACCAGGCCCGTGATGGTCGGGCCGACGTTGCGCCCGTGCTGGCCCGGATCGGTCTCCTGGTCCGCCACCGCGTTGACGCCGGGCTCTTGCCGATGCACTGCGGCCAGCATGTCACCGTTGGTGGAGAAGCGCGCTCCCAGCCGGGGCGACAGCTGGAAGCGCTCGCTGCGCGAGCGCAACAGCAGTTCGGTGCTGCCCAGCGTGCCGGCGGCCAGCACCACATGCCGGGCGCGCACCACCCAGGTTTCCCCCGCACCGTCGCGCAAGGCCGGATCGGTGAACTGCCAGACCACCTGCCACGGCGCACCCTCGCACGCCGATGGTTCAAGTCGGGTCACCGTCACGCCGCAGAACAGCTCGGCGCCGCGGCGCCAGGCCTGCGCCAGATGGGTGGTGTCCAGGGATCGCTTGGCGCCCTGGTTGCAGCCGGTCATGCAGTCGCCGCAGGCGGTGCAGGCCTGCAGCGCCGGCGTGTCAGCCGTCGCAGCCCGGTCCTGGAAGGCGATGGTCACGCTGGCGCGAACAGCCTCGGCACCACGGGCCCGGGCCAGGGCCTGCAGCGCGGCGAACTTCGGCGGCGCGGGCTCGGGAACCTCCGCAGGCTGCAGGTCGGCCAGTGCACGCCCGTACCACGGCGCCATCGATGCGGCCGTGATGCCATGCGGCCAGCCCTGCGCGAACACGGCGTCATCCGGCTGCGCCATCACACCGGCGTTGATCAGCGACCCGCCCCCCAGCCCGTTGGCCAGCAGCACGTGCACCTGGTCGCCCAACCGCCAATCGAGCAGCCCCTCCGCGCGGCCGCGCGCGGGGCGGTCGTCCTGGTGGCTGAAGCGCACATGGCCAGGCAGTTCGGAGAAGCGGCGCGGAAACCGCCCAGGCAGGTACTCCAGCCCACGCTCGAGCACCCAGACCCGGGCAGGTCGGTCCGTTCCTTCCAACGCGCAGCCCGCCATGCGGGCGGCCGCCACGGCGCCGCCGTAGCCGCTGCCGACGATCAGCACATCGCAATCGGCCGCCTCATCGGTGTCGCTGGCAAGGCGGTGGGCCAGTTCGGTCGCGTCGCGCGACAGCCAGCGGCCCGTGTTCTCAGCCATGTTCTTCTCCCAGTGTGCTGGCGTGGCGGCCTGCCGATTGCTGCAAGGCGGCCAGCAAGGTCGCTTCGTCGACCGGCTTGCGCAGCAACTGCACGCCCAGTGCGTCGGCGCGTGCCTGAAGCGCATCGCTCTGGTCAGCGCTGCACAGCACAACGGCCAGGTTCGGCTGCTGTTCCTGCAGACGCTGCGTTGCGACCAGCCCGTCGTCGTTGGCGCGCAGCCGGAAGTCGACCAGGGCGACGTCGAACCGCAGTTCCTGCAGCAGCGTCAAGGCCGTGTCGCTGTCATGGGCGACCAGCGCGTGACAGTCGGCGGCCCGCAGCATGCGTGCATACGAGCGCGCGATGGCCTCGTCGTCGTCGAGCACCAGCACGCGCATGCCACGCATCGCCGCCGCGGTTGGTCCTGGCGCAGGCGCGATGGCCGGCAGCGGTGCGCGCCCGGGCCGCACGAACGCAGGCGGAATGTGCAGCGCAAAGCAGGCGCCCTGGCCCAGCGCCGAGGTGACGCCGATGCGCAGGCCGAGCAGATCAACCAGGCGGCGCACGATGCTCAGCCCGAGTCCATAGCCGTGGCGGCGGTCACGCGCCTCGTTGCCCAACTGCACCAGTTCGTCAAAGATCCGCGCATGGTCCTGCTCGGCGATGCCAGGGCCGGTGTCACGCACCTCCACGACGACACCGCCGGCGCCGCCATCGGCCACGGCCCGCAGCACCACCTCGCCCTGCTGCGTGTACTTCACCGCGTTGTCGACCAGGTTCGCCAGCAGCCGATGCAGCAGTTCCGGGTCGCTGTCGACCAGCCAGCGGTCCGGACACTCCAGACGCAGGTCCAGCCCTTTGGCCAGCGCCTGCGCACGGAACGTGACGGCCAGGCCGTCGAGCAACTTGCGCAACTCGAACAGCCGCGGGCGCACCGGCCAGCGGCCTGTGTCGTACTGCGACAGATCGAGCAGCCCATCGAGCATGGTGCGCAGGGCATCCACGCTCTCGGCCATGTCGGCGGCCAGCAGCCGCGCCTCGGCCAGATCCACGCTGCGCGACAGCGCCGCACTGTTCAGCGCCAGCGCCTGCATCGGCTGACGCAGATCGTGGCTGGCCGACGCCAGGAAGCGGCTCTTGGCCAGGTTGGCCGTCTCGGCAACGTCCTTGGCCTTCAACAGGTTCTCGCGCTCCTCGCGCAGGCGGTTGGCCAGGGCCAGGTTGTCGCGACGCATGTGGAACGATTCATCAAAGGTCTGGCTGGCGCGCCGCGCGAACTTGATGTGGATGCTGTAGACCACCAGCACCAGCACCGCCAGCGACCATCCCAGCAGCCCGCCCTGCCAGACCCACATCAGCGCCACCAGGCCGAACATCGGTGCCGAGAAGGCGTAGAAGGCCCGCAGGATCACCGAGTTGGTGGCCACGCTGGCCGACCCCCAGGAAATCATCAGCATGGTCAGCAACGCGTCCTGCGTGGTTCCCAATCCCAGCATGAACAGTGCCGCCAGCCCATTGACGATGCCCAGCGCGGCGTTCCAGGCCACCACCGCCTGCACCCGGGACGCCACGGGTCGGCTGGCATCACCCGGCAGGCGGCGCACCGCCCAGGCCCGCCATTCGCGCAGCAGCACCGCCGCCAGCACCCAGCCCACCACCAGCCCCGGGGCGGCCGAGCCCCAGCTGACCGCGCCGACCACGCTGGCCGCCAGCACGATCTGCAGACGCAGCTTGTCGCCCTGCTCCACCAGCACCTGCAGCTGGCGCTCGGCAAGTTCGTCATCCACGGTCGCGTGCATCACAAGCCCGGCAAGCCGGCCTCAGCCGAGCCCCAGCGCGTCTGCCGCGCCAGCCTGGAACACGCGGCAGAGCGCATCGGTGCGGTTGCGCACCCCCATGGCGCGGTAGACCATCGACAGGTGGGCCTTGACGGTGCCCTCGGCGATCTCGAGCTGGCGCGCGATCAGCTTGCTGGGCAGGCCACGCACGGCCAACGCCAGCACCTCGCGCTGCCGCGTGGACAGCTCGGTCTGCAGGAAGCGGCACAGGTCGTCAGGCGGCACCTCGTCGGGCTCTTCGATCCGTGCGGCATCTTCGGCCAGCACGAACTCGGCCGGCAGGTACACCCGGTGGCGCAGCACCAGCCGCAAGGCAGCCTCCATGTCCTGCAGGCTGTAGGACTTGGGAATGAAGCCCGCCGCGCCGGCCTCGACCAGCGCACGCACGCTGCCTGGATCACGCTCGGCCGACAGCAGGCAGACCGGAACCCCCTCGAAGTGCGACTGCACCATCGCCAGCGCCTGCCGCCCGGACCCATCGGGCAGGTGGTAGTCGAGCAGCACCAGGTCAACAGATGCCGGGGGATGGGCCAGGGCATCCTGCAGGGCACGTGCCGCAACAAAGCTGAACGCCGTGTGCGGCGAGACCTCCTGGGACAGGCGTTCCAGCAGGCGCTGGGTGCCGCTCCAAATGATCTCGTGGTCATCGATCAACAACACCCGCACCTGAGGCTCCCGGTTGGCCTGGTCACGCGCAAACCAGACCGGCATGGCCGAGCCTAACCGAGCGGTGCAGGTGCAGGGAAGCCATGCCAGCTAAACCTTGGGCCTAGGCGGAGCGGCCTGTCCGATGGGGTCGCCGCGCCACCTCCGTCCAATTGCCGCCATGCCCAGGCCGCCGAACACTGGCGGCTTCAAGCTGCCGCCATCGCGGTCCACCGCGCAGACGGCAGGCGCACCGCGCATCGGCACACCCCGGAGCCCGCCATGTTGTCCAACAACCCGACCCTGAACATTCCTTCACCGCAGGCAGGCGTCACGGCCCGGTACCTGCAGTTGCTGGCCGCCGCCGAGCGGCTGCCTGATCCTGCGACCGACACGACGGGACTGCAGCGTGCCCTGCTGGACGCGCTGGACGTCGGCCTGGTCACCACCCATGCCAATGGTGAGCTGCTGCATGCCAACCGGGCGGCGCTGCGCTGGTGCGACGCCTGCGCGCCGCTGTCGCTGAGCGACGGCCGACTGCGCGCCAACCAGCCAGACGATCAGCAGAAACTGATGCAGGCGCTGACGCAGGCGCGGCTGGGCCGCCGCTCCATGATGAGCTTCAGGCAGCAGGCCTGGGTGTACAGCGTCGGCGTGGTGCCGATTACCGTCAGGCCAGACGACGCCAGCGTGGTGTTGTTTGTGCTCGGTGCGCTGGAAAAGCCCACCAGCCTGACGCTGCAGTTCTTCTGCCAGGCCCATCGCCTGACAAGTGCCGAGGGCACCGTGCTGGATGGGCTGTGCCGTGGGCTGTCACCCAGCCAGGTGGCCGCCAGGGGCGGCGTCACGGTGGCCACGGTGCGGTCGCAGATCACCGCCATCCGCAGCAAGACCCAGACAGCCAGCCTGGCCCATCTGCTGCGCATGGTCGCCGCATTGCCACCGCTGGCCCAGGCAAGCGCCCTGGACCGGTGATGGGGCGGACAGGCGCTCAACCAACCTGCAGGAACTCGACCCAGTTGCCATCCGGGTCGGCCACCATCGCGATGCGCACGCCGGGGCGGATCTCGCGCTCGGGCCACACCACGACCACGCCAGCGTCGCTGCAGGTCTTGACCATCTCGGTCAGGTTGGTGACGGTGATCGTCCAGTAGCGGTAGCCCGCGCCACCCTGGATGCCGCCGGGCGCGGCCGCGGCCGGGGTGCTGGGCACCACCACCAGCTTGATCAGGCTGTCACCGCTGAGCAGGCGGTGCATGGTGCCGCCGCCGGGCATGGCCATCTGGCCCTGCACCTGCAGGCCGATCACGTCGCGGTAGAAGGCCAGCATGGCCTCGCCGTTGGTGGTGACGATGCCCAGGTCGATCGACGACTTGCCCAGTTGGATGCCCATGGTGTGCTTCAGAAGTGCGGAAGCCCCGGACTCTGCAGGCCGGGGCTTCGCTGGACAGTCACCCGGGCGACCGGGCTGACCTGTCGTGGATGGCCTTACTTCTTGACGGCGGCAGCCGCCTTGTCATAAGCCGCTGCCAGCGCCTTGCCGGCGTCGGAGAAGCCGGTCTTGGTGGCGTCCCAGGCCTCGCCGCTGGCCTTGCCCAGCTTGTCGAGTTCGGCCTGGGCGGCCTTCTTCTTCTCCTGCAATTCCTTCATGTTGGCCTCATGGGCCGCCTTGGTCTCGGCGGTGGCGTTCTTGGTGTCCTTGGCCAGTGCAGCGATCTTCTTGTCGGTCTCGGCGATCAGCTTCTTGCCAGCCGCCACCGCCCGCTCCTTCTCCTTGTGCGAGAACTCCTTGACGCTGTCCCAGGTGCTTTCGGTCTTGGCCTTGGCCGGCTCGTTGGCGGCCTGGGCCGACAGCGCCATGCCCAGGCACAGCGACAGTGCCGCCGCGGTCTTCCATCCCGTCATTGCTTTCTCCTCGATCAATCCGCAGGCCCTGGAGCGGCGGGCCGCATGCCGTCGTGCACCGGTCAACCGGCGGCCACGGCGGGGATTCTGCACCGGCTCCGGCCGCTGGCCCGCCGGCGTGCCGCTCAGAACTTGGTGTAACCGCCGTCGATGATGAACTGCTCGCCGGTGGTGTAGGCGGCCGCGCTGCTGGCCAGGTAGACGGCGATGCCGCCGAAGTCGTCGATCTCGCCCCAGCGGCGTGCGGGGATGCGCGGTAGTACCGCGCCGGCGAACTTGTCATTGCCCACCGACTTCTCGGTCATCTCGGTGACGATCCAGCCGGGCAGGATGCTGTTGACGCGGATCTTGTGGCGCGCCAGTTCCACCGCCAGCGCCCGCACGAAGGCTGTCACCGCGCCCTTGCTGGCACCGTAGTGGCTGTTGCGCGCCGCACCTTCCACCGCCGCGGTGCTGGCCGTGGCCACCAGCGACCCGCCCTGGCCATGCGCGGCCATGTGGCGCGCCGCAGCGCGAAAGGTCAGGAACACGCCTTCCACATTGATGCGCTGCACCCGGCGGAATTCGTCGAGCGTCATGTCCATCACCATGTTGCCCTTGCCCGACACACCCGCATTGGCGAAGCAGGCGTGCACGTTGCCGATCGCCGCCACGCTCTGGGCGAAGGCGATGTCGACCTGGGCCTCGTCGCCCACGTCGCACACCAGGGCATGCACGCGGCTGGCGTCGCCACACTCGGCCGCCAGCTGGGCGCGGGCCGCCTCGGTCTTCTCGGCCCGGTTGCCCCAGATCGACACCTTGGCTCCAGACGCGAGCAGCGCGCGGGCCATGCCCAGGCCGATGCCGCCGTTGCCGCCGGTGACGACGACACCGCGGCCGCTCAGGTCGAAGGGTTGGTACATGGGCGTGTCTCCAGGATGTGGTGATCGGTCATCAGACAGCCGTCTGCCCCGGCAATTGCCGGGTGACGGGGTGTGAACTGCTCAGGCCGCCATCCACCGCGATGGCCTGGCCGTTGACATAACTGCTCTGGTCGCTGGCCAGGAACAGGGCCACGTTGGCCAGCTCCTCGGGTTGCGCCGCGCGGCGCAGCGGGTTCAGCCGGCCCAGCTTGTGGGTCACGCCCTTGTCCTTGGCGTAGTTGAAGGTGGGCGCGGTCATGCCGGTCTCGGTCAACCCGGGGCAGATGGCGTTGACCCGCACGCCGGTCTCGCACAGCTGCTGGGCCGACACCATGGCCAGGTTGATCACGCCAGCCTTGCTGGCCGAGTAGGCCGGCCCGCCGGCGCCGGAGCGGATGCCGGCCACGCTGGCGGTGCAGATGATGGAACCACCGTGGCCCGCGTCGGCCATGGCCTTGCCGGCATGCTTGACCATCAGCCAGGGGCCGATCAGGTTGACGCGCAGCACCTCGGTCCACAGTTCGGGCGTGGCCTCGAAGATGCTGGCCATGCCACCGGCGATGCCGGCATTGGCGAACGCCACGTCCAGCCGGCCGTAGGCCGTCTGCGCCGCCGCCACCAGGTTGGCGACGTCGGCTTCCACGCCCGCGTCCATCTGGAAGGCCGTGGCCTGGCCGCCGCTGGCGACGATGGCTTTCGCCACATCGCGCACTGCATCCGTCTTGTCGCCCAGCACCAGCTTGGCACCCTCGGCCGCGAACAGCAGCGCCGACGCGCGGCCGATGCCCGAGCCGGCGCCGGTGATGATGGCCACCTTGCCTTGCAGTCTTGCGGTCATCGTGACCTTTCGGAGTTGGGATCAAGCAGACGCCGTGGAACCGGCTTTGCCGGGCCACTGGCGGCGCCCCCTGGGGGGAGGCGCCGCAGGCGCTTCGGGGGGTCAGAGTCCAGCGTAGCGTTCCAGATGGTGGTCGGCATCGCCGAAGCGCTGCTGGGCCATGGTCAGGCGGCGGAAGGTGTGCGACACCTTCAGCTCCTCGGTCATGCCCATGCCGCCATGCAGTTGCACCGCTTCCTGGCTGACCTGGCGGGCCGCGTCGGCCACCTTCACCTTGGCGGCCGACACCACGCGGGCGCGCTCGGCGGCGTCGGTGGCATGGTCCACGGTGCTGGCGGCCTTGATGGCCAGCGAGCGGGCCTGCTCGGTGCAGATCACCATCTCCACCATGCGGTGCTGCAGCACCTGGAAGCTGCCGATGGCCACGCCGAACTGCTTGCGCTGCTTGATGTAGTCCAGCGTGGCATCACAGGCGCTCTTCATCGCGCCGACGGCGTCGGCGCACAGCAGTGCGGTGGCGAAGTCATGCGCCTCGTCGATGGCGGCCTGCGCACCACCCACCGTGCCCAGCAGCGCATCGGCGCCCAGCGCCACGTTGGTGAACGTGACATCGGCCACCCGCAAGCCATCCACCGTGCGGCTGGGGTTCAGCGCCACGCCGGCCGCCGCGGGGTCGACCAGGAACAGGCTGGCGCCCTGCGGTGCCGCGGCTGACACGATCAGTCGCGTGGCCGATGGCGCACCGACCACCACGCACTTGCTGCCCGACAGCACCCAACCGCTGCCCTCGGGCGTGGCGGTGGTGGTGGCCGGGGCCAGGTCGTAGCGGCGGCCGGGTTCCAGCCCGGCGAAGGCCAGCTTGACGGCGCCGTCGATCAGGCCCGGCATCCAGGCCGCGCG